>Ga0307516_10000002_pt1:0-357500 | contig 467851 bp, 420 predicted proteins | sample 19_EM_MG_FD_203310 | JGI IMG/M metagenome (GOLD analysis project Ga0307516, IMG submission 203310) | Populus trichocarpa ectomycorrhiza microbial communities from riparian zone in the Pacific Northwest, United States - 19_EM | ecosystem: Host-associated > Plants > Roots >... | reverse complement strand
TTCATTCCAATTGTCCGGACCGTGCCAGGAGCCATCTCGAGCCAGCGCAACCACCCCGCCCGCGATGTTTGACGGCAGATAGAAAGGTCCAAGTTGCTGCGCCTGATAGGTATGCTGTCTCTCATGCGCAGGATCGAAAATCTTGTCGCTATAGATGCTTGTGTTTCCGAGTGTGACGGCGCTTACGCCCCCGACCGGATTATTCTCAAATTGAACGGCGTTGTTTCCAACACTGATACGAGGGTGACGGCCCGCTACGCTCGCAAGCAAGTGGCCTGCAATCCCTAGCCCTAATCCGAGCGCAGTATCGGGGGACGCCCAGAACTTGCCAATAACATCAGCCGCCTTTTCGCGGATCGCCCCGAGGTCAGTTTCGTATTGGTTCACTCCTTAGACGGATGTGCGACTGAACCAACCCAGCCTTTTCCAGCCATTCTCAGCCTCTTCGACGCAGCGCTTTCAACGCCTTCATCCTAACAGGCTTTGCTGGAATGGCAAGAACAAATAGGGAACAGGCGTCGAGGGTCTGACGGTCCCTACCCCGCCGCGATGTAGGCCTTCAGGCCGCTGGCCTCGGCCTCGACCTCGGAGATCTTCCACTTCACCAGGTCGCCGATGGACAGGATGCCCACCAGCCGCTCGTTGTTGCAGACCGGCAGATGGCGCACCCGCCGATCGGTCATTCGCGTCAGGAGTTCATCGAGGGTCTCGTGCGGCTCGGCGAACAGCACGTCTTTGGTCATGCAGTCCGATACCGGCCGATCCAGGGCGGCGGCGCCCTGCTCGGCGATGATGCGGACGATATCGCGCTCGGAAACGATGCCGGCCACCCGCTCGGCGTCCTGCACCACCAGGGCCCCGACGCGCCGGGCCAGCAGCAGGGCCGCGACCGCGGCCACCGTGTCCCCGGGGGCAGCGGTGAACACAAGGTCGCCCTTGGTCCGAAGAAGTTGAGACACCAACATGAGGCCGGTCTCCACATCGTTCGCGCTGTTGCGCCGAACAGGGGCAGCCTCGCCCAAAACGCCCGTCAAATCAATGTGCGGCCACTTCACCCTCGCGCGAGGCGGGCTGCGGGCCCGAACAGCAGCACCCCGGCGGCGAATCCCCCGATATGCGCCTCCCAGGCGATGGTCGCGTCGCCCAGGCCCGGCGCCATTCCGGTCAGCGCCACCAGCAGGTTGATGATCACGACGGCTCCGCCGAACCCGAGCACCGGCGCGCTCAGTATGGGTCCCGGCCAGCCGCGCCCGGCGATCAGTCGGGCCGCTGCGCCCATCAGGCCGGAAATGGCTCCCGACGCGCCGACGACCATGGCCGGCTCATGGGGATGGATGGCGGCGAATGCGAGGTTCCCGAGCGCCCCGCATACTACATAGAAGAGGACAAGCGCCGCCACGCCCCGCGCGCCCAGCCCCAGGAACCGGGCGACGGGCGCTCCGAAGGTCAATGCGAAGACCGCGTTCATCAGGGCGTGCGCCCAAGACCCGTGAAGGGCGACCGCGGTGATCACCGTGGCCGGCCGCGATTCCAGCATCATAGGGGAGAACCCCCAGGCGCCGATCACCAGATCTGGTGGAAACAAGGTCTGCAGCGCATACCCGCCGAGGATGGAGGCCGCCAGGACCAGGGCCGGCCAGGGCGCCTTGAAGGCCGGCTGCCGCTCGCCGTCCGCGGTGGGGAGATCGTCCGACATTAAATTCCTCAAAGGAAGCCGCGGCGCTCTTAACCAAATCGCGAGGGTTGGCGCCGTTTAAGTAGAGCTGAACTGGGAGGTCGCGCGAGCCTTGCGCACGCCTCGAGACTTTCGATCCGCGGGAGAAACCGTTTCATGGCCGCCGCCTCCCCCGCCGCGACGCTCGCCGCCGTGGTCGCCTTGACCGCCGGCCTCGGCGCCGGCCAGGCCCATGCCCAGTACATGTCCACGAACTCCGCCGAGTTCAACGCCGGCTACGGCCGCTATGCCGGCCAGGAGAATCGTCCGGTGGACGTCACCACGCGCGACGCCAACGGCAACCGGGTCATCGTCGACGGACTGATCCTCAGCGGCGAGGACCAGTCCAGCTTCGCGCGCGCCTCGGGCGCAGCGGACGCCTACGCGGGCGTCGGTGCGATCGGCGGCGGCGCCAGCGCCATCGGCAACAACCTCGTCGTCGTGACCCAGGGCTCGAACAACACCGTCATCATCGACTCGACCCAGATCAACAACGGGAACGTGTCGGCGAACTCGAATCTGAAGGCAGGGGTGGGGAATGATCAATAAACGCCTGGTTCGCGCGGCGGGTCTCGCCGCTGCGAGCTCCCTGGCCCTGGCCGGCTGCGCCACCCCAGTGGCCGGGCCAAGCGGCAACTACGCCAAGGCGATCGGCACGGCGACCGTCACGCCAAACCCGACGCCCTATTCGACCGCCCTGGTCTGCGAGGCCGAATACGCCCGCAGCGCCCGGATCGCCGCCCCGCGCATCGCCATCGGCCGGATCGCCGACTACACCGGCAAGGCCGAGGCCGACGGCTCCGGCCGCAAGCTGACCCAGGGCGCCTCATTGATGGCCATGTCGGCCTTCGCCAAGGCGGGCATGCCGCTGGTGGAGCGCTTCGACACCTCGGTCTCCGAGCTGGAGCTGAAATACGCCAACAACAAGCTGATCTCGGACAATCCGCGCCCCGCGCCGGACATGCCGGCCGAATACCGCAAGATCCTGGCCGGCCAGGTGCCCGGCTCGGACTTCTATGTGGCCGGCGGCATCACCGAGCTGAACTTCAACATCCGCTCCTCCGGCGTCGACATCTCCGGCGGCGATCCGACGCCCAAGGATTTCAAGGGCTCGATCCGCGGGCGCCTGTTCGTCATGAACATCGGAATGGACCTGCGGCTCATCAACACCCGCACCCTCGAGGTGGTCGACGTCATCTCCTACCAGAAGCAGGTGGTCGGCCGTGAAGTGAGCGCCGGCATCTTCGACTTCTTCAACGGCAACCTGTTCGACATCTCCGCCGGCGAAGGCGCGATGGAGCCGATGCAGCTGGCCGTCCGCTCGCTGGTCGAGCGCGCCGTCGTCGAGATGACCGCCAATCTCTACGGCATGCCCGGCCCCGAGGCCTGCCTGAGCAGCGACCCGCTGTCCGGTGGGGTCAACGGCGTCACCGGCGGCTACGTGCCGGCGTACAACAACCTGGAAACGAACAATGCGCAGACCCGCGAAGATCCTTCTCGCTGGAACGTTCGTCGCGATTCTGCCGTTCGCAGCCGCTACTAGCCAGACCCTCCCCTCGAGCGTCGAGAACGATCAGGTCCAGTCCGGCGCGGTCTTCTCCGACCAGGTCCTGGACGTGGTGGACGTCACCGACGGCGTCAGCGCCACCACCACGGCGACCGGCAACAGCGCCGACTTCACCGTCGACGGCGGCGACCTCGACGTGCGCTCGAACCAGGCGCTGGAAGGCGACGTCACCGCCCAGACGACGCTCAACGTGTCGAGCCACGCCGGCGAATCCTCGATCCTGTCCACCGCGGCCACCGGCAACACCGGCGACAGCGGCGTCATCTCGGGCGTGCATACCGGGGTCTACAACCAGCGCACCGAGGCGGTGAGCATCACCGCTGCCTCCGACGTCCAGGCGCCGGACGCCAGCGCCGGCGACGTCTCCTCAAGCGCCCAGGCGATCGCCAACAGCCAGGGCCTGGCCCAGAGCGGCGGCGCGGCGGGCGCCGGGGTCAACCAGGTCAACAACGCCGAGGTCAACGCCCAGAACCAGGGGACCTTCAGCTACGTCTATGGCCAGTCCGACTTCACCGCCACGGCGGCCGGGAACAACGTCACCGCGGCCGGCGGGGGTTCGGGCCAGCGGGTCGTGATCGACCAGTCGAACAACGCCGCCCTCGGCCAGGCCGGCGCCTATACGAGCTATGGCAGCGGCTATCTGACCAACACCCAGGCGACGGTCACCGGCAACAATGTCACCGCCGCCGAGCAGAGCCCGATCCTCGACGTCACCGCGAACCAGACGAACCTGGCCTATCTGCGGGCCGAGGCGGTGAACGCCGGCAATGAATTCGGCGCCGGGACGGCCACCGCCTATGGCGTCGCCAACAGCATCGTCGCCGGCAATGCGGGCGCCGAGGTGGACCTCGACAACACCCAGTACAACGCCGGTGGCGGGGTCGACGCCTATGCCGAGTACGGCGGCGAGCAGGGTTACGACGCGGCCGCCTCGGCCACGGCGATCGGCAACGCGTCCGCCGGCTACGCCTGCTCCGACTGTGGAAGCGTCATGAGCGTGAACAACAGCCAGACCAACAGCGCCAACGTCCGCGCCGAATCCCGCACCACGGTCACGTCCGCGCGCAGCGTGGTCGGCGTGGCCAATGCGGTGGGCAATACGGCGAGCTACTACGTCACCCGCCCAAGCGAGTAGGCCGCGCGCGCCGCCAGGTTGAGCGGCTTCAGAAACATAGCGCCTTGAGATCGCCGCGCGGCGCAGCGAGAGTGCGCGCCGGTTGCATCTCCGGGATAGAATATGATCCGAACCTTGCGCGCGGGCCTCGCGGTCGCCGCGGCCTTGAGCCTTGCAGCCTGCGGCGGCCTTCCGACCCCGCATCTGTCCCTCCCCAAATTCGGCGGCAAGGCCGCGGCGCCGGCCCCCGCCGCGCTCGCCAAACGCGCGGCCCTGCCGCCCGGCCAGTGGCCGCAGACGCGCTCGGACATCGCGGTCGACCCGGACATCCGCTTCGGCGCCCTGCCGAACGGGTTGCGCTACGCCATCCGCAAGCAGTCGATCCCCCCCGGCCAGGCGGCCCTGCGCCTGCGCTTCGCGGCCGGCTCGATGATGGAGACCGACAGCCAGCAGGGGCTGGCGCACTTCCTGGAGCACATGGCCTTCAACGGATCCAAGGCCGTGCCCGAGGGGGAGATGATCAAGATCCTCGAGCGGCTGGGCCTGGCCTTCGGGGCGGACACCAACGCCTCGACCGGTCTCGACGAGACCCTCTACAAGCTCGACCTGCCCCACACCGACGCCGAGACGGTCGACACCAGCCTGATGCTGTTGCGCCAGGCGGCCGGCGAGCTGACCATCGCCCCCGACGCGGTGCAGCGCGAGCGCGGCGTGGTGCTCTCCGAAGAGCGCGCCCGCGACACCCCCGCCTTCCGCACCTACAAGGCCAGGCTCGAATTCTTCCTGAAGGACCAGCGCCCGCCGGTCCGCATGCCGATTGGCAAGGTCGAGATCCTGAAGGCCGCGCCCGCCTCCGACATCCGCGCCTATTATGAAGCCTGGTACCGGCCCGAGCGGGCCGTGCTCGTGGCGGTCGGCGATTTCGATGTCGACGCCATGGAGGCGAAGATCCGCCAGCAGTTCGGCGACTGGAGGGCGCCCGCCCCGGCCCAGCCTGATCCCGGTCCCGGCGCCGTGGCGCCCCGGGGCGCCGAGGCGCGGGTGCTGGTCGAGCCGGGCGCCCCGCCGTCGATCCAGATCGCCTGGGTCGCCCCGCCGGAACTGGCCGCCGACAGCCAGGCCAAGCGACGTCGCGATCTGGTGGAGCGCCTGGGCTTTTCGGTCCTGAATCGCCGCTACCAGGCGCTGGCCCGCCAGCCCGAGCCGCCCTTCATCGGCGCCGCCGCCTTCCGGGGCGACCAGTACAACGCCGCGGACCTGGCCATGGTGACGGTCAACACCGAGGCCGACGGATGGCGAAAGGCGCTCTACGCCGTCGAGCAGGAACAGCGCCGCGCCGCCCAGTACGGCGTGCGGCAGGACGAGCTCGACCGCGAGATCGAGGAGGTCCGCGCCATCCTGAAAGCCGCCGTCGCCGGCGCGGCGACCCGCCGCCAGAGCCAGCTCGCCGCCGAAATCGTCGATTCGCTGGACGAAGACACCGTGGTGACCAGCCCGGCTGAGGAGCTCGCCGAGTTCGAGGCCGTGGTGAAGGGGCTGAAGGCCGAGACTGTGTCCGGCGCGCTGAAGGCCGCCTTCAACGGCGGCGGGCCGCTGGTGTTCATGACCGCGCCGGCGCCGATTCCCGGCGGGGACGACACCCTGCTGACCGCGCTGAAGGACTCCCAGAAGCTTGCCGTCACGCTGCCGGTGGCGCCGCGCCAGGTCGACTGGCCCTACGATTCCTTCGGCGCCCCCGGCAAGGTCGTCGAGACCCGCGAGATCAGCGACCTGGACGCGGTCTTCGTGCGGTTCGCCAACGGCGTGCGGCTGACTATCAAGCCTACCAAGTTCCGCGACGACGAGGTGCTGGTGCGCGTCAATGTGGGCGACGGACTGATGGACCTGCCGCGCGACCACCAGAGCCCAGCCTGGGCCTCCGGCGCCTTCACTGAGGGCGGGCTGAAGAAGATCAGCTCGGAGGACATGGAGCGCGTGCTGGCCGCGAAGGTGTTCGGGGCCCAGTTCGGCATCGTCGACGACGCCTTCGTCCTGTCGGGCGGCACACGCACGGACGACCTTGCGACCCAGATGCAGGTGCTCGCCGCCTATGTGGCCGACCCCGGCTGGCGGCCCGAGGCGCTGCAGCGGCTGAAGACGGCCGGCAAGACCATCCACGACCAGTATGAGGCGACGGCCTCCGGCGTGCTGTCGCGCGACCTCGCCGGCCTGATGCACAGCGGCGACCGGCGCTGGACCTTCCCCAGCCGCGAGGAGATCGGCGCGGTGAAGCTCGACGACCTCACCGGTCCGCTCTCGCCGCCGATAGCGGACGGCCCCGTCGAGGTGGTGATCGTGGGCGACGTCTCCATCGAGGCGGCGACCGAGGCGGCGGCGGAGACCTTCGGCGCCCTGCCCGCCCGCCCCGCCCCGGCCCCGCCGCCGGCCGCCCAGCGCCAGGCCGCCTTCCCGGCCCCGGCGGCCAGGCCCGTGATGCTGCGTCACAAGGGACGCGGCGACCAGGCGGTGGGCTATGTCGCCTGGCCGACCACCGACTTCTTCGCCAATCCGCAGCTGGCGCGGGACACGACGGTGCTGGGCGAGGTGCTGAACCTGCGGCTGATAGACGAGCTGCGCGAGGCCCAGGGCGCGACCTATTCGCCATCGGTGAACTACAGCCACTCGATGGTCTGGCCCGGCTACGGCTTCGTCTCGGCCAGCGTGGAGATTCCGCCGGACAAGGTGGAGGGCTTCTTCGGCGACGTGCGCAAGATCGCCGCCGACCTGGCCGCCAGGCCGGTGTCGGCCGACGAGCTCGCCCGCGCCAAGACCCCGCGGATCGACCGGATCGAAAAGGCCCGGGTCACCAACCAGTACTGGCTGTCGGAACTGTCGGGCGCACAAGCCGATCCGCGCCGGCTGGACGCCATCCGCTCAGCCATTCCCGGAACCGAGCGGGTGGGCCCCGCCGACGTCCAAAAGGCCGCCGCGCTCTATCTGCGCGACGACAAGGCCTGGCGGCTGGAGGTGCTGCCGAAGTAGGGGGCGCCGCCCCCGGGGGAAGTACGAGTGACAGCCCCCGGCGCAACTCGTAAAAAACCAGGGGAGGATCCCGCCATGAACGTGATCGCTGACTACACCGGCAAGCTGCTCAGCCATATCGAGGCGCTTTACCGGCCGGGCGAGCGGGACATCGCGATCGAGCTGGCCAAGGCGCTGGGCTGCGCGGTCACCGACACCGGGTTCAAGAGCGACACGGGCGGCACCTTCCTGGCGTGCCATCCCAATCCGGACGATCAAAATCTGCAGAACAACGTCTTCTACATCTCGCAGATGACGCCGGAGCAGGCCGCGCTCGAGGCGCAGTTGCGGCGGCTCAGCGTCGAAGACAGCGGCCTGCGCGAAAGCCTGGCGGGGTATCGCGACAAGGCGCGCAGCCGGCCGTTCGGCGTTCCGCATTTCGCCTTGCGCTATCGGTCCACCGAGGATGTCGAGCGGGCCGCCGAGCGGATCAATGGGCCGCTGGCGGAAAAGCTCGGCGAGCGGCTGCATTTTCGCATCTTCCGGCCGGGGGATGCCGACGCGGCCGGCGGCGAGCTGATCCAGGCCTTCCTCTACCAGGATGTCATCGTCTCGGGAGCCTTCCTGCTGGGCCAGCTGATCGAGCTCCAGACGCAACGCGAGGGCTGAAGCGATCCGCATGGATCAGGGCGCGTCATAACCGAACCGTCGCGCCCCTTGAGACACGATCGGCCAGACGCCCTGCGCTTCGCCAGGCGTCAGGTTCTCCAGCCAGCGCCTCACGCGCCTGTCGTGGTCGGGGCGGGAATAGTCCCTGGACGTTCTGGCTTCGACGAAGGCTGCGTTGTTGGTGTCCTGCACGCGGGCGGCCCAGCGTTTCAGATGATCGGCGTTGGCGGCCGCGTCGACGCCGACCTTGGCGCAGACCTCGTGGGCGAAAGCGAGAGGGTCGGCGATCATCCGCTCGAAATGGACGACCCTGGCGAGCCCTTCCACCTGGACGAAGCCCGCCGTGTTGAGAAACGCCCAATGGTGGGCGCATCGTTCGAGCAGCGGCCGATCCAGCCACGCCAACCAGTCCGGGGGCCGAGGGTGGTGGCCCCAATTCTTGTCGATGCCGATCCGCAAGGAGCAGATGGCGTCGAGGGGATGGCGCACGATCCAGAAGATCTTCGCGCCCGGCGCCGCCGCTAGAAAGTCGCGTAAGGGGAAGGAGAGCCCGGGCGCAGGCGGGAACTCGGCACTTTCGTGGGGAACCTTGTAGGCGTTCGGCCTTGAAGGATCCGCGGCCATGACCTCCCGGAACGGCGGCTCGCTGCGATAGGCGTACTGATCAAGGCCTTCGAAGAGTTCGCCGAATATGGATGTCCCGCTTCGACCGCACCCCAGGACCATCACGTGGGCTGGCACGGGCTCCCTCCCCTTCAGCGCGCCGGTTCTTGGCCGGCCGGATCGCGCCTCGAACACAATCCCACATTTCAGGCGCCTTCAACCCTAAGGCGTTTCAAACTACCGTTGGCGCAGCTTGATGCGGGACGCTCCGATGATTGTGGACATCGCAGATTACGTCAGCCGCTGGAACACATCCCCCTTAGGATCCCTGGGGCGCTCGCCATGGGCCATGACGACTGGTGCGCAAGACTATGTGGCGCAGATACTTTCCGCGCTCGGCGATGGCTACGAGGCGCGTGAGGGCGTCGCCGTACACGCAACCGCCGTTGTGGAAACGGGTGCGACGATCAAGGCGCCTGCAGTCCTAGGGCCGCGCTGCTTCGTCTCCAGCTCTGCCCTGTTGCGCGGCGGCGTCTACCTTGATGAGGACTGCATCATAGGGCCCGCGGTCGAACTCAAGACCACCTTCGTCTTTCAGGGGTCGAAGGTCGCCCACCTCAGCTTCGTCGGCGACTCCATCCTGGGCGCCGACGTGAACATCGAGGCTGGCGCCATCGTCGCCAACTATCGCAACGAGCTTGAGCAAAAGCGCATCCTCATCGCCATGGCGGGTGAGATCATCGACACTGGTGTGGACAAGTTCGGTGCGCTTGTCGGGGACGGATCGAGAATTGGCGCGAACGCAGTGATCGCCCCGGGGGCCATCCTTGCTCCGGGCAGCACGGTTCCACGGCTTGGACTGGTCGATCAGCATCCACAGGCGGGGCGCGCATGAAAAGGAGGCCGCCTCCCCCTCCCGCCATCGCTCCGCGATGGGGGAGGTCCGTCTACTAGGCCCGCGCCCTAGTAGACGACGCCGCCGACGCCGCCGTCGAGGCTCATGGAGCTGGAGGCCGATTCCGAGGCTTCTTCGCGATAGGCGGTGTAGGTCTCGATGATCGTCATGGTCAGGATCTTCACCCCGGCGCCGAAGCGGCGCAGGAGCGAGCGCTCGTTGCAGTCACGGGCGGGCTTCTGGGGCCGGCAGGACACCTTGCCGCCGGCGCCGTGCCACAGGGCCTCGCCCTTGGCGCACATGCTGGTCTGGCCGCCCTTGGAGAAATCGATCTTCCCGAGGTATTCGGCCACCGTCCACTGCAGGCGCGTTCCGGCGATGCACCGGTAGAGCTCGCCTTCGAAGGCTGAGTCCACATCGCGCAGGGGGCTGACCTGAGAGGCCGGGTGGGCCACGTAGCGGTCGTCGATGCAGACCGCCTGCATGACCACGGTCTTGGTGCGGGTGCGGGTCGCCTGGTAGGCGGAACGCTTGACGCCGCCGCCCACGTTCAGGCCCTGGATCATGCCGGTGGCGACCGGCGGGGCGTAACCGCCGCCATATCCGCCGCCGCCGAAATAGACGGTGGAGCCGCCCGAGGCCGAGGCGCCTGCGCTGGCCCTGGCCGAGGCCGCGGCGTTGACGGTGACAGCGCCGGCCACGAAGACGTTGACGCCCGGCACATTGACCGAATGGCCAGGGGTGCAGCAGGGCGGCGCGCTGGGCGGCGGAGGCGGCGGCGGGGCGCAGCAGCTCGTCGGGGGCGGCGGCGCGCAGCACTGCGCCGCGGCGGCGCCGGCGGCGGCCATCAAGCCGAGGCCTATGGCCAGGCCGATCAGGGTCTTGTGCGCCATCATGGACGGCTGCTCCTCTTGGCCCGCAGTCCCCTCGGGTGGAAATCGCCCCTGCGGGTGGCGCTTTCCGCCAACGGCTCCCTGTCCCGGAATGGAACGGATCGCCCCTGGCACGCATCGTTCTGCAAGCCCCATGCGTCCGCTTCCGGACTGCGCAACGGGATCTGCGCCGCGATGTCGATGTTCCATTCAACGACACAACGGTTGATAGACTATTGGCGAAGCTGCTGTTTGCAGGGCGCGGCGCCGCTTCGCGCGTCCATCGACCCCTCGGCCTTCGCCGACCTGATGCCCCAGGCCTTCATCCTCGGCCGGAGCTTTTCGGGGGTCTATCCGATGCGCCTGGCCGGCGGATTCGTCGCCGATCTGCACGGGCGGGACATTCGCCGTCTGAACGGGCTCAGCCTGTGGGCCGAGCGCGACCGCTCACGCCTGCAGTTGGCCCTGGAGGAAACCCGCCGCCGTCCCGAGCCGCTGGTGGCCACCGCCGAGGCGGCGAGCGAGACCCACCGCGTGGGAATCGAGGTGCTGTTCGCCCCGCTCGTCGGGCCTGACGGCGACGTCGACCGGTTCCTCGGCCTCTACCAGCCGCTCGGCATGACCGCGCGACTGCAGGGCCAGCCGGTCAGCACGCTGTCGCTGCGCGCCCTGCAGCGCGCAGGGGCGGCCAATGAGGAAGTCCCGCGCCTGCGGCTGGCCACGCTCCACGGCCGCCACGTCGCCTAAAACAGGTCAGTCCCGCAGGACGAGCGTCTCGGCGAAGCGCTTCCAGTTGCCGACATAGGAAGTCGCCGAGACGGTGTTGCCGCGGGCCTGCTGCGGCGTGACCTCGCGCACGATCTTTCCCGGCGCGCCCAGGACCAGGGAATTGTCGGGGATCTCCTTGCCTTCGGTGATCAGGCAATTGGCGCCGATCAGGCAGTTCTTCCCGATTTTCACCCCATTCATCACGATCGAGCCGATCCCGATCAGGCTGTTGTCGCCGATCGTGCAGCCGTGAAGCATCACCATGTGACCGATCGTCACGTTCGTCCCGATGATCAGCGGCGACTCCCAGTCGGTGTGCAGCACAGATCCGTCCTGAACATTCGAATTTTCGCCGATAATGATGTCTTCGTTGTCTCCACGCACCGTGCACCCGAACCAGACGGACGCGTTCTTCTTAAGCGTGACCTTTCCGACGACCACGGCGTTGGGCGCGATCCAGTATTCACCTTCTTCAGGCAGCACCGGTCGAAATTCGCCCAAGTTGTAGACAGCCATCCGTACACCCCGTTTCTTGAACCTTTCGCCGCATTTAATCGTTCATAAAGACGGCTAGGATCATTCTAGTCGGGCGATTCGGGGGGGCGAAAGCCATCCTGATATTTCCCGCCCGTGGGCCGAGGTCGGCCTGCGGTCTCCTGTTGAACGGAGTATCGGGTGCCGCGTAGTGCGCTTCGGCGAAACCGCCCGCCGGGATCACGACCTGCCAGCGAGCCGCCGGGCCGCACGCGTCCGCACCATCCGTTTCTCGTCTGTGACCCGAAGGGCGCTCCATTCCGGAGACGCCCTTTTTTCTTGCCCCCACGGAGGCCTTGATGACCAGAAGAGCTTTGAAGCGACAACTGCGCGAAGGCGCCTATGACGCCGGTCCCTATGCGGACGACGCCAAAATCCGCCGGCTCCCGCTGGATCGTCCCTGGTCACCTGCCCCCCATCATCACGAGGATCGCGAACAAGCCTACGTCAAGACCATCAAGGCCAAGTCCCCCGGTCAGCAGGCGCTCATCGAAGCCATCGACGCCAAGGCGCTGGTCCTGGCCCTCGGTCCGGCCGGCACCGGCAAGACCTATCTGGCGATCGCCAAGGCGGTGGAGGCGCTGGAGGCCGGCCGCGTCGCGCGCATCGTGCTTTCCCGGCCCGCCGTCGAGGCCGGCGAATCGATCGGCTTCCTGCCCGGTGAGATGGAGGACAAGCTCGCTCCCTACCTGCGGCCGCTCTACGACGCGCTGTCCGACCGGATGTCCATGAAGCGGGTGCGCGCCCTGATGGCCGAGGGCGCCATCGAGATCGCCCCGGTCGGCTTCATGCGCGGCCGCACCCTCAACAACGCCTTCGTCGTCATCGACGAGGCCCAGAACTGCACCTACGTCCAGCTCAAGATGCTGCTGACCCGGCTCGGCTGGCACTCCACCATGGTGGTCACGGGCGACCCGGCCCAGTCCGACCTGCTGCCGGAACTCTCCGGCCTCGGCGTCGTCGCCGACAAGCTCGAGGCGGTGGGCAACATCTCGGTCGTGCGCCTGCAGGACCGCGACATCGTCCGCCACCCGCTGGTCGCGGAGATGCTGGGCGTGCTCTGAGGCACAAAGAATGGCCGCGGCGTCATCAGCCGCGGCCATTCTTTAATTCAGGCCTCGGCGAATTTGAGGCGCGCGCCACGCGCGGGCGATCAAAGACGCCTAGGGCAGGTCCTCGGCCAGGATCGCCATCTCGAACATGAACGAGCCGTCCTCGTCCTCGTCCTGGTAGACCACGCCGATGAACTCCTCGCCGACATAGACTTCGCAGGAGTCCTTCTGCTTCGGACGCGGCACGAGCGTGATCCGGGCGTTGGCGAAGGTGCCGCGCAGGTGGCCCTCGACCTTGCGTATCATTTTCTCGTCCACGGGGCGCTCCTGGAACTTTAGCCCGGGCAGGCTCGCCAGGCGGGATTCGACGGCGCGAACCTAACTGTTCGCGCCGCGGTTTCCAAACCGTCAGATGACGTAGTCGTAGACCTCTTCGGCGAGGGTGTGGTCCATGCTCCGCGCCGGTTCCGCGCAGGTTGGGCAATTGGTCAGGCGCGCCGGAACCCCGGCCGCCGTGCAGCCGGGCGGGACCGGCTTCAGCACCACCGAGCCGGACGCGATCTTGGCGTAGTCGCCGATGGTGATGTTGCCGAGCACCGTGGCGTTGGCGCCCAGGAGGACGCCGCGGCCGATCTTCGGGTGGCGGTCGCCGCGCTCCTTGCCGGTGCCGCCGAGGGTGACGCCCTGCAGCATCGAGACCTCGTCGCCGATCACCGCCGTCTCGCCGATAACGATGCCGGTGCCGTGGTCGATGAAGATGCCTGAACCGATCCGGGTCGCCGGATGGATGTCCACCTGGAAGATCTCGGACATGCGGCTCTGAAGATAGAGGGCGATCGTCTCGCGCCCCTGGTTCCACAGCCAGTGGGCCACCCGCTGGGTCTGCAGGGCCTGGAACCCCTTGAAGAACAGGAACGGCTGGACATAGCCCTTGCAGGCGGGGTCGCGCTCGAAGACGGCCCGCAGGTCATCCTCGGCGATCTCGACCAGGCGCGGGTCGGACGCATAGGCCGCGGTGGCGAGCTCGCGCAGGCTCATGGCCCGCAGCTCCTGGTCGCCTAGCTTGCGGGCGAGCTGATAGGAAAGCGCCTCGCCCAGATGCTCGTGGCTCAGCACCACCGCGTTCAGAAGGCTGGCGAGGGCCGGCTCGTTCTTCGCGGCCTGGCCGGCTTCGTTGCGAAGGGCGGCCCAGACGGGCGGCGGCGAAGCCGGATTGATCACTTCCAGGCGTTGGCTCATCGGTTCTTCCCGGCCTCTGGCTCTTTCTAGCCTAGCATGGCGCGTGCCAATTCGCGCGGCAACGCACCCTCCTGCGCCATATGGTAAGCACGAAGGAGCATCGCCACTGTTAACGCGTCAGGCAATTTCCCGGCGACGGCGGCGTCCAGCGCTTCCCGGAACGGGACCCTGGCCATGGCGAACGCCTCCGTCCCGTCCGGCTCCGCGCCCAGCGGCGAGGGGATGAGGCCGGTGGCGAGATATCCGATGGCGAGTTCGTCCGTGACCGAATTCGAAAGCTGCAGGCGCAGAATCTCGCGCCATTCGCCCGCCTCGAGGCCGGTCTCCTCTCGCAGCTCGCGCCGCGCGCCCTCCAGGGGATCAACGTCGAGGGGCGAGCCGCCTTCCGGAATCTCCCAGCTGTAGTCGGCCAGGGGGAAGCGGTGCTGCCCCACCAGGGTGACCGCGCCGTCCTCGTGGATCGGCAGGACCGCGATCGCCAGGTTCTTGAAGCCGACCACCCCATAGAGCGCCGGCTGGCCCGTGGGAGCGATCGCGTCATGTTCCGTCACGCGGATCCAGGGATTGTCGTAGACGATACGGGCCGGGCCGCGCGACCAGGGCGCTCCGTGCGGCCGAAGCCAGGAGGGGTCTGTGCTCATGATCGCCTCGCCTCGGCTTGCCGCCGGCCTGAACCCTCCCCAATAAAGGAGGATCGCGCTCACCGGCGCCCCCAGCGAGGCCTCACTTGACGATCACCCTTCCGCCCCGCCCCGAGTTCGGCGCGCCGATCGACCAGCCGCCGGCGCCCGAGGTGCTGCGTTTCCTCGCCCGGCGTCGTTCAAGCTCGGCCGTCAGCCTCGGCGAGCCCGGACCCACGACCGAGGCGGTCGACCAGCTGCTTCGGCTCGCAACCCGGGTCCCGGATCACGGCAAGCTGTCGCCCTGGCGCTTCATCGTCCTGGAGACCGAGCCGAAGGCGCGCTTCGCCGCGCGGCTCGAGGCCCAGGCCAGCGCCCGCGGCGACGAGACCGCCGTCGCAAAGCTGGCCAAGCTCAAGGTTCCCCCCCTGGCGATCGCGGTGATCTCCCGCCCCGTCGCGGCCGCCATTCCGGAATGGGAGCAGGTGCTGTCCGCCGGCGCCGTCGCCGCCACCCTGCTCCACGCCGCCACGGCCATGGGCTTCGGCGCGAACTGGATCACCGACTGGTACGCCTACGATCCGGAGGCGCGGGCCGCCCTGGGCGTGACGCCCGAGGAGAAGGTCGCTGCATTCGTGCTGATAGGAACCGCCGCGGGGCCGCCTCTGGAGCGCGATCGGCCCGACCTCGGCGCGATCGTCTCGCGCTGGAAAGCCTGACCGGAAACCGCTGGCTGGGACCCAGAATCAACAGCCGGACGACGCGTCGGCGTCGCCCGGCTTGAGGTGACACGCCCGAGGAGAGATGGGCAGGGATAAACATATACCCCCGCAGATTTCTTGGCTACCTCACACTGCCGTGATCGCCTGGGTTCACCCCCGTCCGCGGTATGGCGCGACGCCCTGATCGGGAATCCACATCCCCTCCGGCGGCGGGCCGGTCTGCCAGAAGACGTCGATCGGCATGCCGCCCCGGGGATACCAATAGGCCCCGATCCGCAGCCAGCGAGGCGCGGCGACGGCGACGAACGCCTTCGCAACCGCCAGGGTGCAATCCTCGTGGAAGGCCCCGTGATTGCGGAACGAGGCCAGGTACAGCTTCAGCGACTTCGATTCGATCAGCCACTCGCCGGGCGCATAGTCGATGACCAGGTGCGCGAAATCCGGCTGGCCGGTCACCGGGCAAAGCGAGGTGAACTCCGGCTGGGTGAACCGCGCCAGATAGACATCCAGAGGATGGGGGTTGGGTACGCGCTCCAGCACCGCATCGTCAGGCGCGGACGGGACCACAGCGGGGCGGCCGAGAACAGGCGGCTCGTTCATTCGCGGCCTTTAGCCCCGCCTGTGCGGCGCGGCAACAGCGACCCCCGAGTCGGCCATGAACCGCTCGAATCGGTCGAGCCGGCCTCGATGCCGGCATGTGGCCTTAACACCACACCTTGCGCCCAGTTTTTGATCCTTAAGCGTCGTTAACGCCTGTTTTCTGTACACCCCCTATCAACACTCCATGACCGGGCGAGCCTTCGTTGATCGACGGGGCCAAGCTGAGCCGATATCGGCCGACGGGCGGGTGTGAGCTCGGTCGGAACCAAGGGGATATTAATGAACACTTTGAAGCTCTCGCTGCTTACGGCAGCAGCCACCCTCTCGATGGGCGGCGCCGCCTTTGCAGCGGACGACACGGGTCCGTCCGTGACCTTCAACATCGGCGCGGCGTCCGATTACGTCTTCCGCGGCGCCAGCCAGACGGATGAAAATCCGCAGATCTTCGGCGGCGCCGACGTTTCCATGGGCCAGTTCTACGTCGGCACCTGGCTGTCCAACGTCGACTTCAACGACTCCACGGACGCTGAAATCGACGTCTATGCCGGCTTCAAGCCGACCCTGGGCGCGGTCTCCCTCGACCTGGCTGCGATCTATTACGGTTATGTCGACGCCCCGTCGGGCAGCGACTACGGCTATGCCGAATTCAAGGCCGCCGGCTCCGTCCCGATCGGCAAGGGCTCGCTTGGCGCGGCCGTCTACTATTCGCCCGACTTCTTCGGCTCGGTCGATGAAGCGGTCTATTACGAAGTGAACGGTTCGATCGGCCTGGCCGAGAAGTTCACCATCTCCGGCGCCCTGGGCCGTCAGGAACTCAAGGGTCCGGGCGACTACACGACCTGGAACGTCGGCGTCGGCTACGCGCTGAACGACCACATCGGGATCGACGTGCGCTACCACGACACCGGCGCCCACGAGTTCGGCAAGCTGTACGACAGCCGCGGCGTGGTGAGCCTGAAGGCCACCTTCTAGTCGCGATTCAGACGTTTGATCGCCAAGGCCGCCGCCCACAAGGCGGCGGCTTTTCTCATTGCGGGGCCGTCCTGCGCTTCCTAAGGTCATCTGTGCGGAAAAGCGCAGAACCGCGCAACCCAGTGGACGGTCCCAACGCCAAGCCTATGTTGGCGACTCGTCTCATTAATGGAGCGCGGCCCATGGAGCGGATGGCCCTTAGAGCCCAGACCATCCTTGTGGACGTCGCCATAGCCGCAGCGGCTTTCGCGATCGCCTATCTCGCTGCGCCGCTTCGACTCTCCAATACGGGGCTGGCGGGCCTCGAGACGCTGAATCTCCTGCAGCTGACCCTGATCTATGCGGCGGCCGCCGCCTTCTTCACCGTACTCTTCCGGCGCGAGCTGTCGCCGTGGCGCTACGCCTCAGTGCCGGACGCCCTGGTCCTGACGCGGATCGCCCTGCTCACCGTGGGCGTCTTCCTGATCGGCGTGTTCCTGCTGGACCGCGCCCGGGGATTGCCCCGCTCGATCCTGTTCATGGCGCCGGTGCTCCAGATGGTCGGCTGCACGGGCGGCCGGATCCTGCGCCGCGCGCTGCACGAACACGCCCTCGAAGCCTTCGCCCCGCTCATGGCGACCAGCGATCGGGAGGCTCAGGCGCCGTCCCTGCTGCTGATCGGGCCCCCTTCCCTGGCCGACACCTATCTGCGCGACATCGCTCGCAGCCACGATCGCAGCTTCACCCCGGTGGGCATCGTCGGCGTCGATTCGCGTGACGTGGGCCAGCAGGTCCGCGGGGTCTGCGTCATCGAAAGCCTCGACAACCTGCAGGCCGCCCTGGCCGACCTGCGCCGCTGGAACCGCTATCCGCGCGCCATCCTGTTCCTGGAGGAGCCGGCGCGCCTGCGGGGCCTGACCGCCGACAAGCTCGGCCGCCTGAAGAGCGACGGCATCCGGCTCCTGCGCCTGCCCTCCATCGTCGAGCTGGGCGACCACCACAACCTGACCCTTCTTCCCATGCGGGAGATCAACATCGAGGAGCTGCTGGCCCGCGAGCCCATCGAGCTCGACCGCCAGCGGATCGGCGAACTGATCCGCGGCCGGCGCGTGCTGGTGACCGGGTCCGGCGGCTCCATCGGGGCTGAGCTCAGCCGCCAGGTCGCCGCCTTCCATTGCGCGCACCTGACCCTCCTCGACTTCTCCGAGACCAGCCTCTTCGAGATCGATCGCGAGATGGCTGAGGCCCATCCGCAGCTTTCGCGGCATGCGGTGCTGTGCGACGTGCGCAACGCCGCGCGGGTGGCCAATGTCTTCGCCGAGGAAAAGCCGGACCTGGTTTTCCACGCCGCGGCGCTCAAGCACGTCTCGATGGTGGAGCGTCACCCCTGCGAAGGGGTGCTCACCAATGTGATCGGCACATGGAACGTGGCCGAGGCCTCCCGCGCCTGCGGGGCGGCCCAGATGGCGCTGATCTCCACCGACAAGGCGGTCGACCCCACCAATGTGATGGGCGCGACCAAGCGGCTGGCCGAGGCCGTCGTCCAGGCCCAGCAGGGCGGCGAGGGCACGCGATTCGCCGCCGTGCGGTTCGGCAACGTCCTGGGCTCGGCCGGCTCGGTGGTGCCGATCTTCAAGTCGCAGATCGAGCGCGGCGGTCCCGTGACCGTGACCCACCCGGACATGGCGCGCTATTTCATGACCATCCCGGAGGCCGCCCAGCTCGTGCTGCACGCCACGGCCGCCAGCGCCGATGGCGACGCAAGCCGCTCGCGCCTGTTCCTTCTGGAAATGGGCGAACCGGTGCGGATCATGGACCTGGCGCGCCAGATGGTCGCCCTTTCCGGCGCGACGCCGGGCAAGGAGGTCGAGATCGAGATCACCGGCCTTCGGCCCGGCGAAAAGCTCACCGAAGCCCTGCTGGACGATATGGAGCGCGCCGAGCCCTGCGCGCCCAAGGTGCTGGAGGTGGTTTCCTCCTCCGCCCTGCGAGTCACCTCGGACCATCTGCTCGAACTGGAGGCCATGGCCGTGCGCGGCCATATGGAGGATGTCCGCCGGGCCCTGTTCGACCTCGTCGCGCAGATCCGCGGCGACAAGCCCGGCCCCGCGCCGAACCTGCGCGTCGTCGCCAAGCGCTGAGCGGCGCCCAACCTCCTGGGGTCAAACCCCAATCAAATAATTGATTTTATTATAGATCGTCATGGCCCGGCTTGTCCCGGCCATCCATGAACACCGCGTCGCAACACTCGGCGGCGCCCAGACCTTCCTCTCGCCATCCGGTGTTCCTGGATCCCCGGGACAAGCCCGGGGACGACGATCAGAGGGCGTGATGGCTTTCGCCGGGGTGAGCGGGGTCTTGCCTACTCCGCGGCCGCCATCGCCGAGGGCAGGCCCGCGGCGGACCGCAGACGCTCCATGAGCGCGCGCTGCTCGTCCCACAGGACCTCGGGCACCCGGCCCAGCTTCTCGTAGGCCGGGCCGACCAGCGCGGCCTCCTCCAGCCACACCTCGGGATTGACCGTCAGCAGCAGGGAAAGGTCCTCGGCGGTGAGGCTCAGCCCGGTCAGATCCAGGCTGTCCGTGGTCGGCACCCGGCCGATCGGGGTCTCCTTGGCCTCGGCCGTCCCCTCGAGGCGCCCGACGATCCACTTGAGCACCCGGCTGTTGTCGCCGTAGCCCGGCCATACGAAGCGGCCTTCGGCGTTCTTGCGGAACCAGTTCACGAAGAAGATCCGCGGCAGCTTCGAGGCGTCCGCCGCGGCGCCCATCTTCAGCCAGTGATCGAAATAGTCGCCCATGTGGTAGCCGCAGAACGGCAGCATGGCGAAGGGATCGCGGCGCAGCTCGCCGATCCGGTTCTCCGCCGCCGCGGTGCCTTCCGAAGCCACGTTGGAGGCCAGGAATACGCCGTGCTTCCAGTCGAAGGCCTCGGTCACCAGCGGCACGGCGCTGGCCCGGCGGCCGCCGAACAGGATGGCGGAGATCGGCACGCCCTTGGGGTCTTCCCATTCAGGCGCGATCACCGGGCACTGGTCCGCCGGCACGGTGAAGCGGGCGTTGGGGTGCGCCGCCGGCTGGCCCGAGTCGGGCGACCACGGCTGGCCGCGCCAGTCGGTCAGGCCCTCGGGCGGCGTGGGCGTCAGGCCTTCCCACCAGACGTCGCCGTCCGCGGTCACGGCCACGTTGGTGAAGATGCAATTGCTGTGGAGCGACTCGATGGCGTTCCGGTTCGTCTCGATCCCCGTTCCCGGCGCCACGCCGAAGAAGCCGGACTCCGGATTGATGGCGTAGAGCCGGCCGTCGTCGCCGAATCGCATCCAGCAGATATCGTCGCCGACGGTCTCGGCCTTCCAGCCGGCCAGGGTCGGTTGAAGCATCGCCATGTTGGTCTTGCCGCAGGCGCTCGGGAAGGCGGCGGCGATGAAGCGGGCCTCACCCTTGGGCGGGGTCAGCTTGAGGATCAGCATGTGTTCGGCGAGCCAGCCGTCGTCGCGGGCCATCACCGAGGCGATGCGCAGCGCAAAGCACTTCTTGCCTAGGAGGGCGTTGCCGCCATAGCCCGAGCCGTAGGACCATATCTCGCGGCTCTCAGGGAAATGGACGATGTATTTGACGTCGTTGCAGGGCCACGGAACGTCCGCGTGCCCCGCCTCCAGCGGCGCACCGACGGAGTGGATGGCCGGCACAAAAAAGCCGTCCTCGCCGAGTTGGTCGAGGGCGGCTTTGCCCATCCGCGTCATGATCCGCATGGATACGGCTACGTAGGCGCTGTCGGTGATTTCTACGCCGATGGCGCTGATCTTCGAGCCGAGCGGGCCCATGCAGAACGGCACGACATACATGGTCCGCCCACGCATGCAGCCCTGGAAGAGCGATTTGAGCTCCCCGCGCATCTCCTCGGGGTCGAGCCAGTTGTTGGTGGGACCGGCGTCGTCGGGATTGCGCGAGCAGATGAAGGTGCGGCTCTCGACCCTGGCGACGTCACGCGGGTCGGAGGCGGCGTAGAACGAGTTGGGGCGCTTGGCGGGGTTCAGCGGCTTGAGCGTGCCGGCCTCGACGAGTGACGCGGTCAAGGCGTCCCATTCGGCCTGAGAACCGTCGCACCAGTGGATCCGGTCCGGCTCGGTCAGCGCGGCCATGTCCTTGACCCAGGCGATCAGCTTGGCGTTGCGGGTGGGAGCCGGTTTCAGCCCCTCGACCGTCGATCCACTCATTCAACACTCCCTGGCCCTCGACGGCCCTGCTCCGTCGTCGCCGGCGACGGGCCCCGACTCCGTCGGTCGCCCGTCCTCAATAAATGCCATAACGCGCGGCTGCAAACTGCGGGCCGCCGAGGATGGCCCTGATACATGAAAGGGATATGCCGAGGCGATCCCTAACGCCGCCCTTACCTGTGAGTCTTCGTCTCAGCCGGTCTCGAATCGGGACAATTCCTGGCAGGCGGCCAGGATATGATAGAAGGAGCTGGCCGGCGCGGGCTCGTCCACGAAGACCCCGTCGGGGCGCAGCTTGTCCCGCCAGGACCCCCGCGCAGGGGTCGCAAGATACGTCGCAAGGCCCTGGGCGGCCGCGAGCGCCTGGGGCGCATCGCCGAGGATCAGCGCGGCCTTCATCCATTCGGTCTGCGGCCACAGCCGCGCCGCGCCGTCCCATACGCTGAGATCGTCCCACAGGGCGTTGACGGCGACGCCGCGCGCCGGATCGACGCCGGTCAGGCCTGCGGCATAGAGCCGCCGCGCCGCCGCGCCGGCGGACGCATCCCCCCTCGCCCGGCCCCACCGCTCCAGAAGCCAGGCCCATTCGAACTGATGCCCGGGCTCGACCAGGCGCCCCGCCTCGCCGGGGGCCGGGGCCCACTGATCGTCGTAGAACTCCCGCAGGAAGCCGCCCTGGGGGTCGATGAACCGCGACAGGGCCAGGGCGACCACGGCGTCGGAAACCTCCCGCCAGTCGGCCTCGCCCGCCTCCTCCCAGGCGAGGGCCGCTTCCAGGAGGTGCATCTGGGCGTTGGCCTGGAAGGGCATGGCCCCGTCCTCGCGGAAGCCGCCTGCGTGGGCGCGCGCGTCCAGCGCCTGGCGGAACGCCCGCGCCGTATCGACCAGATCCTGCGCGCCGGGCTCCACCTGGCGGACCGCCGCAAGCGCCAGCAGGGCGAAGGCCTGCTCGTAGAGCATGATGGAATCGTCCAGCGGCGCGCCCTGCGGCGTCACCGCCGTAGCCACCCGATCCGGCCCGCGGGCGTAGCGGGCCATCAGGCAGTCCACGCCGTGCCGCGCGGCCTCGCGCCAGGGGCCGGTCCAGCCCATCGCGCCGGCGTTGGCGTAGACATAGGCCTGCCGCGCCTGGACCCGCGCCCGGCGCGGGGCCTGCAGCAGGGCCGGCTCACCCTCGGCGCTCAGCCCCTCCAGGAACCCGCCGTCCGGGTGATCGGCGCCCACGGACCACCACAGAGGCAGGGCGGCCTCGAGCAGCCAGTCGCGATAGAAGGCCTGCGCGCCCGCCAGGTCGTCGAACGGCGCGGCGGTCATGGCGCTACGGGGACGCGTCGCGCCCTGGGCTGACGGCGCCGAGGCGCCGCGCTCTTGCTGGCTCATGACGCCGGTTTGTGGCCGCTCGCCCGCCCCCCGGCAAGCGGAAAGCGGCGTCCGGCGGACCTAGAACCAGCGCTCCGCGATCCGGATGGTGTCTCCGGGCGCCACGGGCGTATTGGAGTCCAACGGATAGGCTTTTTCCTCATCCGTGTTGGCGTGCTTGATGAACACCTTCTTTTGGTTGGCGCGGTAGGTGAAGCCGTTCGCCGTCGCCACCGCCTTCGGGACGGTCAGGTTGCTGGTGTAGGGGTACTCCCCTGGCTTTTGCACCTCGCCCAGGATGTAGAAGGGTCGATAGGTCAGCAGCTCGACGCTCACTTTCGGATCGCGCAGGAAGCCCGACTTCAGCCCGGCCTCGATGGTGGCCTGGAGCTCCGCGCTGGTCGCGCCGGCCGCCTGGACCTCGCCGATCAGCGGCATCGAGACCTTGCCCGAGGGCCCCACATTGAACTCACCGGTGAGCGATTCCTCGCCGTAGGTGATGACCCGGATCTTGTCGCCCGGTCCCAGCCGATAGTCGGCCGAGGTCGGGTCTGCTTTCGCTGACGCCTGTGCGAGCGCAACGCCCGATATTCCCAGTACGCTCGCCGCGAAGGCCAGGCAGAGCGCCAACACAGCCAGCGTTCTCAACGGTCTCATTCGAAAAGTCCCCAGTCCGGACATCGTCCAAATCCTGTCTCAGCCTGCCCAGCGCAGAACAACCGCACAAGGGCATTCACGCCTTGGGAGACGTCGGCGGCATAGACGGCCTTGGCCCCTTAACCGGCGATGAACCGCCATGGTTGCGCTAGCGAACCAGTTCTAAAGGGTTTTCCGGCACGTTCCGGTCATGTCCGGAGATGTAGAACCACATCAAACCAGGCTGGCCCGCCGCGGATTTGCGGCGACTGCCGCCGCCCTTTGCCTGTCATGGACCGGGCTCGCAGCAGCTGCGCAGGCTCCAGCGCCCATGCCGCTGGCGGGCCGCGCGCCGGCGCCCATCGCCTTTCTGGAATTCTGCCGGCGTCAGCCCCAGGACTGCGGCGGCGACCGCGCCAAGGTGCGCGAGGCGCTCGCGGCGCTTCCCGCAGGCTCCCCCTGGGCCACGCGCTTCGCCTCCGTGCGCTCTCCTGCGCCGGGTGCAGTGTTCGCCCCCCGGAGCGTGGGACCGTCCGGCGAGCCCGTGCAGTTCCAGGGCGCCGCGCCCATGACGCCCGCGCTGTGGGCCGTGATCCAGCGCGTCAACGCCGAGGTCAATCGCGCGATCGTACGGCGCAGCGACCGGGCTGCGTATGGGGTGGAGGACCGCTGGGCGACGCCGCTTTCATCCGGCCGCCGTTATGGCGACTGCGAAGACTACGCCCTCGAGAAGCGTCACCGCCTGATCGCCGCCGGCGTCCCGGCCGAAGCGCTCAACATCGCCCTGGCGACCACGCGCTGGGGAGAGGCCCATGCCGTCCTGCTGGTGGCGGCCGGCGGCGGCGAGTATGTGCTCGACAATCTGGACGCTTGGATTCTGCCGTGGGATCAGGCCCCCTACCGGTGGCGTACGCGCCAGGTCGGGGGCGATCCCTTCGCGTGGGCGTACGCCGCAGCTGACTGATCGCCGGCGGGGGGGCCGGAGATGTCCATGAACCAGCAGAAGGCCGGCGCGCGCCGCCGACAGCGGTCGCCGGCGGCGGCGATCGGGGCCTGGAGGCCGCCGGAAGGGCTGACCCTGGCCGTGGCCAGCGTCGGCCTGATCTACGCCGCCCACTTCCTCTATGGCGCCCTGGTCACGGACGTGGCCATGGCCATGGACATCGGCGCGGCCCTGATCCTCGCCGGCGTCCTCATCGACCCGCGCCTGCGCCAGGACCTCATTGCCGTGAAGGGGCTGATCCTTCCCGGCCTGGCCTTGGCGGCGGTGATCGCCGCGGCGCTCGTCTCGCTCACGCCCTGGGCGCCCGGGGGTCCCCATCCGGTGTGGGAATATGTCGGCGCGGCCGGACGCGCCGCGACCCTCGACCGGAGCACCACCCTCGTCGAGATCGTGAAGCTCCTGGGCCTCGGCTGCCTGTTCCTGGCCGGTGCGGCCGCCGGGGCGACCGACGAGCGGGCGCGCACCACGCTCAACCTGACGATCTTCCTGGGCTTCATCTTCGGCCTGTGGGCCTTCTTCGCCTACGTCACCGGGGCGATCTACCAGAGCCAGCCGCGACGGCTGGAAGCCGAGTTCCTGAACCCGAACACCGCCGGGACCATCTTCGGCGTCCTGCTGGTCCTGACCACGGGCCTGCTCGCCCGCCGCCTGCGGGCCGCCGCGCCCAAGGCGCGGATCACTGAGTCGCTGCCGCTCGCCGCCGCCGGCCTGGTGTTCCTGGCCTGCCTGATCGCCACGGCCTCGCGGTCGGCCTTCGCGGCCACCGCGGCCGCCCTGCTCTTCTTCATCGCCTCGCAGGTGCTCCTGGGCCGCTGGAAGCTGCGGGCCGCAGCCTTCGGCGTCCTCGCCGCCGCAGCCTTCGGCGCCCTGCTCCTGGCGATCGCCGGCCAGGTCCTGGTCACCCGTTTCCTCGGGACCGGGGAAGCTGCGCTCGCACGCGCGTACATATGGAAGATCCACTGGGAGGCGTTTTTGTCGGCCCCCCTGCTCGGCCACGGCCTGGGCGTATTCGAGACGGTCAACAAGACGCTGATCACGCCCGCCAATTTCGGCGACCTGTGGAACATCCGCTCGGCCCTGAACGTGTACCTGCAATGGCTCGAGCAGGCCGGCCTGCTCGGCGCGGTTCCGATGTTCCTGTGCATCGGCCTGATCATCGCGGCGACCCTGGGCAATACCCTGCAGCGCAGCCGCATGACCGGGCCGCTGTTCGCCCTCCTGGCGGCTGACCTCCTGATCCTGTTCCATGGGACGACGGACTTCGCGCTGGAGACCCCGTCGGTCTCGGCCTTCTGGAGCCTGCTCCTGGGCCTTCAGTTCTCGCTCGCCAGGGGACGCTCCGCACGATGAGCCCGCGCGTCCTGAAAATCACCGCCGCGACCGCCCTGTCCGCCGCCACCCTGCTGGCAGCGGGGGCCGTCCTGGCGGCCCTCAATGGCGGCGGCGCGGCACGGATCGGAAACTGGCGGGCCGTCGAGATCGCGGCCGGGTATGACCGCGCCGCCGACACGGCCTTGGCGACGCTCCGGCCGGAGGCGCTCGTGCGCGCCCAGCGCCTCTCGCGCCAGGCGATCGCGCAAAACCCCTACGACATCGCCGCGTGGCTGCGAATCGCCTCGGCTGACGCCTTGCGCCATGGGCGGCTGGGCCCCGAGGGCGTGGCCGCCCTCGGCCGCTCCTACGACCTGGTGGGCGTCGATCCCTACATCGCCACCTGGCGGGTGGGATTCGCCCTGCAGCATTGGGAAGACCTCCCCCCCGAGGTCAAAGCCGCGGCGCGCGAGGAAGCCATGGCGGCGGGGCGCCCCTGGACCCACCGGGAGAAGATGCTCAAGGTTCTGGGCGGCGTTCAAAATCCCAGGGCGCGCATCACCGCCGCGCTCTGGGCTTCGCGCCTGCAAGCGTCCGATAAACGATGATCTCGCCAAGGCAGGTTGCGCTGAGAAGCCGACGTCAACTAAACCCACACGAGATTCCGGTTGAAATACGAGCGACCTTTGTTCTCTTAAGGTCGCCCTAATTCTAAATGGGCAACTTAATGGGGGTCCCAAGGCCATGAGCCGGTTCCGAATTGGCGCGGTTTCCCGCGTCCTTGCCATGAGCGCCGCGATCGGGCTCGCGAGCCTGACCGCCAATCCGGCGGGCGCTGCGCTGAGCAACGCCGAACTCACCGACGCCACCACGCTGGCTGAACTCATCGTCACGGCGACGTTGCAGATGAACACCACGCCAGACAACCCGGCGACGTCGAACGACGAGACCCGCGACGCGATCCAGGCCGCCATCGAGGCGACGATCGAAAGCTTCCAGAACGGCCAGGCCTCGCCGGATGTGGTGTCCGAGGCGATCTTCCTGGCGAAGGCCAAGATCGTTAAGGCGGGCCAGTGGTGCCCAGGAACCCTGTCCGCCACCAAGCCTTCGATCAAGTCGCGCGCCGGCCCGGATTATGAGCGCAGTTGCGCCATGTCCGTGGCGTTCGCCGCCATTTCGACGACGGTCCAGGCTGCGCGGGACAGCGCGCCCAGCGACATCGGCGGCGGCGGGCCCTCACCCATTCCGCCCGCTTCCGGCCTTAGCGGTGGCGGCGGCGGCGTGACCCATCCGGGCGCGCAATGAATCTGCAACCGGTCATGGCGTAACATTGACCGGTTGCGATAATGAACGACGGCGCAGGCAATGCGCCGAAGGGGATCAGGCCTTATCAGGCCGCGTAGAAATCAGGGGCTGAGACGTGAACGCCAATAAATTCATCCTCCTGGGCGGAGCCGCCCTGGCTTTGGCTCTCCCGGCCGCCGGCGCGCACGCCCAGTCGATCGGCGATTCGATCGCCGCGGCGCCGATCTCGACGAACTTCGCGCGCGACCGGAACGTGAGCGTCCGCTCGCGCCCCCGGGCTGAATACGAGGCCCTCGGCGGCCACCTCGGCGCCTTCATGCTGTACCCGCGCCTGCTGGCCACGGCGGAGTACAACGACAACATCTACGCCCTCGGGAACAACGAACTGAGCGACCAGATCTTCCGCGTCCAACCGGAACTGTCCCTCAATTCAACCTGGTCGCGTCACGCGCTGAACGCCTATGCGCGCTCCACCCTGACCCGCTACGACAAGTACAGCAGTGAAGATTCCGACGAGTGGATGGCGGGCCTTAGCGGTCGGCTGGACATCCGTCGCGACATGAACCTGGCGGCCGCCGTCGATGCGGCCCGGATCACTGAGCCGCGGACCACCACGAGCAGCCAGAGCGATTCGGTGGTGCCGATCCAGTACGAAGTGCAGAAGGGCAATCTGACCTTCATCAAGGAATTCAACCGCCTGCGGCTGACCAGCAAGCTTGAATACAAGGAGCTGGATTTCAACGCGGGTCGTTCGGTGACCGGCGCGCGGGTCGAGCAGGACGATCGCGACCGCAAGCAGACCGAAGGCACGATCCGGGGGGAATACGCCGTCAGCCCCGACACGGCGTTCTTCGTCCAGGTTTCGGCGAACAAGCGCAAGTACGACACGCCGGTTCCCGGCCTGGGCGCCGAACGCGATTCGGACGGGTACGAAGTTCTGGCGGGCGCCAACTTCGAGCTGAGCGCCCTCCTACGCGGCGACGTCGGCGTCGGCTACACCAAGCAAGCCTATGACAGCCCCGTGTTCACCGACATCAAGGGTCTGGGCGTGCGCGGCCAGGTCGAATGGTTCCCGACCCAGCTGACCACCGTCACCGTCACCGGTTCGCGCCAGATCCTGGACGCCGGCATCACCGGGGCGGCCGGCTACGTGTCCACCACCGCCGCGGCGCAGGTCGACCACGAGCTGATGCGCAACCTGATCGTCACCGGGCAGATTTCCTACGCCCAAGACAACTACAAGGACTTCCCGCGCCGGGATAAGCACTTCCTCGTCGGCGCGAGCGGCACCTACCTCGTGAACCGCAACGTCGGCCTGACCGTCGGCTACAGCCACTACGCCGAGAACTCCTCGGGCCTGGCGGCCGGCGAAGACTACAAGGTCAACAAGCTCGCCGCGACTCTGACACTGCAGTACTAGGCAGAAAGGGGCGTCGCACATCGTGACGCGCTTTTTGAAGGCTTAACCACGCGGACGTATCATTCGCGCACGATCCGACGCGTGGTCGCAGCATTCAGGGGCCCAGCGTAGATGAACGTTTATAGCCCTTCGCCCGTCCTGGAGAACGAACCGGGCGGTGGTCTGCCCGACCGGAGCCGGCTGTTCGCCGCGCCCGATCTTCGCCGGGTCATGACCAGCTTCCGCAAGCGGATCCGGCTGTTCATCGCCGTCGCCCTTACGGTCTTCCTGGCCGTGGCCCTGTTCACGGTGCAGTCGACGCCGAAATACACGGCCGTCGCCAAGGTGATGCTCGACACCCGTAAGGAGCAGGTCACCGACGCCCAGGCAGTGCTGTCCGGCGTCACGGTCGATTCGCCGGCGGTGGACACCGAGGTCGAGGTCATCAAGTCCCGCCAGCTCGCCGAGCGGGTCGTCAAGGCGCTGAACCTCGACCGCGACCCGGAATTCAACCACGCGATCGACAACGGCGGCCTGAGCTCGCTGAACCTGGCCCTGCGCCGGGCCATGGGCGCTGCGAGCGTCGCCGACGCCAACCTCAACGACGTCGTCGCCCAGAAGCGGCACGAGCAGGTGGTGGACGAGGTGCTCGAAAACCTCCAGGTCCGCCGCGCCGGCCTGACCTATGTGATCGACGTCGCCTTCGAGTCCTCCAACCCCTCCAAGGCGGCGGTGATCTCCAACAAGTTCGCCGAGCTCTATCTCCTTGAGCAGCTCGAGGCGAAGTTCGACGCCACCCGGCAGGCCACGATCTGGCTCAACAGCCGTCTGGGCGAGCTGCGCGGCCAGGTCCTTCAGGACGAGGCCGCCGTCCAGCAGTACAAGATCGCCAACAACCTGCTCTCGGCCTCCGGCACCAACCTCACCGAGCAAGAGATCTCCAACTACAACACCACCCTGGCGGCCGCCCGCGCCGAGATGGCCGAGGACCAGGCCCGGCTGCGCACCGCGCGCGGCCAGCTCGCCGCCGGCTCGGCAGGCGACGACGTCGGCGAGGCGCTCTCCTCCCCCGTGATCGGCGAGCTTCGCAAGCAGCGCGCCGAGCTGTCGGGGCGCGTGGCCGACCTGCAGGGGCGCTATGGCGACCGTCACCCGGACATGCTCAAGGCCAAGCGCCAGCTCTCCGACATCGACACCCAGATCCAGCAGGAGATCACCCGGATCATCTCGAACCTGCAGGCCAAGGCGCAGGTCTCCGCGAGCCGGGCCTCGGCGATCTCCGGAAGCCTTGGCAGCGCGCACGGCACCCTGGCCTCCAACAGTCGCGCCATGGTGCGCCTGAACGAACTCGAGCGCGGCGCGGAGGCCTCGCGCACCCTTTATGAGAGCTACCTGAACCGCTTCAAGGAGACGACGAGCCAGCAGGGGCTGGAACAGTCCGATTCACGCATCGTCTCCAAGGCCAAGATCCCGACCCGCCAGAGCTCGCCGAAGATCTCCCTCAACCTGGCCGCGGGCCTCGCCCTGGGCCTCATCGCGGCGTTCGCGGCGATCATGGTGGCGGACGGGATGGATGCGGGCCTGACCACGGCCGAGGACGTGGAAAAGCGGCTGGACGCGGCCTATCTGGGCGGCGTGCCCCTGCTCGCCTCCATCGTCGAGCCGGGCGAAAAGCAGCTGTCGCCCATCGACCACGTAGTCGAAAAGCCCCTGTCGGCCTTCTCGGAGGCCTTCCGCAACCTCAGGACCTCGATCCTGCAATCGCGGCTGGGCGAGCCGGTGAAGGTGGTCGCGGTCACCTCCTCATTGCCGGGCGAAGGCAAGACCACTACCACCATCTGCCTGGGCCGGGCCGCCGCGCTCCAGGGCTCGCGGGTGGTCATCGTCGACTGCGACCTGCGGCGTCAGACGATCAACCGGATGTTCGAGAATCCGCCGAGCGCGGGCCTTCTGGAAGTGCTCTCCGGCGCAAAGACCCTGGATCAGGTCCTCACCGTCGACACGGTGACCGGCGCCTCGATCCTGCCCCTGGCCAACAACGTCTTCACGCCCAAGGACGTCTTCGGCTCGCCGGCCATGGACCGGCTGCTGCAGGAACTGCGCGCCCGCTTCGACCTCGTGCTGCTCGACACCGCGCCCCTGCTGCCGGTGGCGGACACCCGCATCCTAGCCTCCAAGGCCGACGTGCTGGTCTTCCTGGCGCGCTGGCGCAAGACGCCGCAGGACGCCGTCGAGGCGGCGTTCCGTCTGCTGGAGAACTCCGGCGCCTATGTCGCCGGCGTCGTCCTCACCCAGATCGATATGAAACAGCAGTCCAAGTACGGGCTTGGCGACAGCGGCTACTATTATGCGGAGTACAAGAAGTACTACTCCAGCTGAGCCGCGCGTCAGGCGAAAGCGAGCGGCGTCGCCGCTCGCTCGCACTCTAAATCTTTGAAAGAAAAGCCTGTTTATTCAGTTCGGATGGCTGCATCCGACCGGACTGGCTCTAGCGGTGCATCATCACCGCGATGCTCCAGGCCAGCATCGCCCAGACCGCGCCGTTCGTGACGACGACGAAGGCCAGCGTGCGGCGCCGGGACCACCGCTCCAACTGCGGAGACTCTGATCGGGCGCTGTAGGTCGGCCTCGCGGCCATGGGGCGGATCATCGTTTGTGAGCTGTTCTGAAGCATTGGAACCATCCCGAGGGACTGGCCTGCATCATCGCCACAGCGTGTTTAACAAATTGTCCTACGCACTATTCAAATCGTCCGTCGGTCTCGTCCCGCCATTGCTCCAGGGCGCGCCGCAGGTCGGTGCCGAATCTGTAGCCGTTCTGGGTGAGCCAGGTCGGCGCGATACGGGTTGAACGCACCAGCTTCATGACTCGCTCCCGGTGGATCGGAGTCTTCAGGCCCACCGCCGCGCCAAGCTCGAAGACGCCGGCGGCCGCCAGCAGCAATCCGATCGGCGCGACCATGGGACGCGCCTTGAAGCCCGCCGTGTCGGCGAAGGCGCGCACGATGTCCTGCGTCGTCGATTCGTCGGGATAGGCGTAGTTGAAGGTGATCTCGCGGTCCGGCTTCGTCAGGGCGAAGGCGATCGCCGAAAGCAGCTCGTCCACATGGCCGCCGCTTTTCACGGTCGTCTTGCGGCCCGGATAGGCGAAGAGCCCGCGGCGCAACGCCCGCGCCAGGCGCGTATAGTTGCCGCCCTCGCCCGGGCCGAACACCACCCCCGGCCGCACGACCACCAGGCGGCTGGACGGCGCGGCGGTCTCCAGCCACTGCCGATGGATCGCCTCCGCCATCAGTTTCGAGCGCCCGTAGTCGGACGCCGGCGCGGGCGGCGAGGCCTCGGTGATCACCGCTTCCGTCGGGCCATAGACCGAGATGGAGGACGTGAAGACGATCGTCGGGCAGCCGCTCGCCCGCGCCAGGGCGACGGTGTTCAGGGCTCCGAAGACATTGGTTTCATAGTATTCTTCCGGGTCATGCCCGGGCGTCTGGTGGACGGCGGCGAGGTTGTAGATCACCTCGGCGCCGGCGGCCACTGAGACCGGGATCGGCTTGCGCACATCGATCACCGCGTAGTCCACGCCGTCGATACGCCGACGGGGCGGCGCCAGGTCGCAGGCGCGCACCGTCACCCCTTCGCCGGCCAGGCGCGCCACCAGCCGGGTTCCGATGAACCCGCTCGCCCCCAATACGACCGCTACGGTCATTCCGCCCCTTAACTCCCCGTCCGCCCGAAAGCGGGCCCCTTAACACAGTTTAACGCGGCGCAGCCCGGTGGAACGGGCGAGCACGATCATCCCCAAAATCTGGGGCCCAATGGCTAAGATTTCGCCTCCCCGGCTTGCCAGGGCGAACGTGTTGAACGCGTCTTCACCTTGGCGGGGATAGACTCACCGCGCCAGGATCAAGACCGCCCGATGAGAGAGATCGCTTGAGGCCCTTCGCCGCGACGCCCCGACCCCGCGCCAACGCGCAGGTCGCCAGCCATGGCGGCACGCAGGGCCTCGACCTTGCACTGTGGTGCGTCGCCGCGATCACCGCCGTCTCCACCGCCGCCAGCCTGCCGAAGGAATTCGCCGACATCGAGCTGGGCGCCTATGGGTGGCGCGTGGGGAGCGTCGTCCTCGCCGTCGCCATGTTGGCCTGCGCCCGCTTCAGCCTCTCCGCGGCGCGCCCGCTGCTCGGCGTCTTCGCGCCCTGGATGACGGCGATGACGGCGCTTGCGGCCATCCGCCTGGATCAGCCTACGGTCTGGCTGGAATGGCTGCGGCACGCCTACATGATCGCCGTGGGGGCCTGCGTCTTCGCCGGATGCCGCACGCCTGTGGGGCGCCTGTTGCTGACGCGCACCGTGCTGCTGCTGCTCGCCTGCATCCTGCTGCTCTGTATCCAGCCCGTGGTGATGATGCTCGCAGGCGGCTGGAGCTGGGAGCAGGCGCGGGTGCTCAAGGCGGACGATCCGGGGGGCCTGCGGGTGAACGCGGTCATGTTCCTGTTCGCCCTGCTGGTTGCGGCCCTCTGGACGCAGCCGGGGCGGCCCCGGGTCCGCCTCTTCGTCACGGCTGCGTTCCTCGGCGCCAGCGTCCTGTTCGCCGTGCGCTCCGCGCCGATCTCCGCCGTCCTCGCGGCGGCCCTGGTCGCCGGTTATGCGGTCTGGCGCGGACACAGGCGCGTATCGGCCGCCACGGCCAGCCTGATCGCCGGCGCCATCCTGCTGCTGCCGCTCGGCTTCATCCTCCTGGTCCTGTCGGCCCCGGACTCCGCCCTGGCCGCAACCCTGGCCGGCCGGGCCCAGCTGTGGCGGATTTCCCTGGCGGTCTGGGAGCAGGCGCCTTTGATCGGGGCGGGACCGGACGCCTTGATCCTGGGGGTCCATCGCGACCTGAACGTTGGGACGTTCTTCGCCGACTGGCAGCGCGAGAGCCTGTTCAACCTCATGAAGGGCGGATTTCACAACATCTGGCTCGACACCCTGGCCAGCAAGGGGCTGGTGGGCCTGGCTGGACTGTTCGCCTCATACTTCCTGCTGCTGCGCGCGGGACTGGCCTCCGCCGCGGCGGGCAGCCGGGCGCTCCTGCTCATCACCCTCCTCTTATTCTCGCGCGGCTATGTGGAGGTGAGCGGCCTGTTCTCCTACGAGAATTCCCCGCACGACTTCGTCGCCTTCGTCCTGGTCGCCGCATCGCTGGCCGCGGCGCTGGGCGGGCCGACCGAGGCGCCGGCGACCCAGGTGCCCCAACCCGCGCGGCGGCCGCGCCGGCACGGTCTTCAGGTGGGCCGTCATGTCCGCTGAGACGGACGCCTCGGCCGGGACTTCGCCGCGCAGCCAGGCGATCACGCCGCACGGCGCGATGCGCCAGCTGGGCGCGGCCTTCGCGATCATGGTGGGCTCGCGGATCGTCGGCTTTTTCCGCGAGATCCTGATCACCCTCACCTTCGGGTTCTCCAAGGCCACGGACCTGTTCTTCCAGGCGACGTTCGCGCCCACCAGCCTGCTGAACGTCCTGAACGGCCCCTTCACCACCGCCTTCCTGGCCACCTTCAACACGGCCGAGCCCTCCGAACGGGGCGCGTGGCTGCGCCTCTACCGGCGCCGCGCCCTGATCACCGGCTTCCAGCTTGCGCCGCTCTTCCTGGTCGGAGGGGCCGTGGCGGCCTGGCTGGTTCCCGCTGCGGACCGGCCCGCGGTGCTGTTGACCTGCGCGCTCCTGACCCCGGCCGCCCCGGCCATCGTGGTGGTCGGTTATGTGGCGGCGGCCGCCAACGCCTGCGGCCAGGTCGCCCGCGCCAACGCTCTGGGGGGCCTGATGAACCTGGCCTTCGTGTGCGGCGTGCTCGCGCTTTCGATTCGGAGCGGCGCAGGCCAGGCCTGGATGCTGCCGGCGGCCTTCACCCTTGCAGCGATCGCGGCCTCCGTCCTCGGCTGGCGTTGGCTGGACGACATGGCCGACGGCCAGGCGGCCGGCTGGGGTCCGCAATCGGCGAGGCTCCAGGCGCACAGCCTGCCGGGCCTGCGCCGAAGCTTCCTGCTGGCGCTCGCCGAGCACGGCGGCTCGCTCATCACCCAGTTCATCGTCCTGGCCCTGGCGACCCATGCCGGCGTCGGCTGGGCCTCGGCGGCCGCCCTGGCGCAGCGGCTGTGCCTCACCGCGATCGGCCTGATCGTATTCCCCGTGGCGAACCTCGTGGCGGTGGCGGTGATGCGCTCGACCGGGCACGCCGCCCGGCTGTTCGCCCTCACTACGATGGCGGTCGTGGGCGGGAGCACTGTGGCGGCCCTGGCGCTCCTGTGGCTCCGGGAGCCTCTCCAGGCCGCCCTGGTTTCCGGCTCTCGTCTGGATGCGGCCTCGGCCCGGCTGCTCGTGGAGCTCATCGCGCCGTTCGCCGTCTGGATGGTGGCCCTGGCGACGAACCTGATCGCCAACCGGGTGTTGTTCGCCATCGGTCGCGGGCGTCTGTGCGTCGTCGTCACCCTGGCGGGCTACGCCCTGGCCAACGTCGCCCGCCTGATCGCGGGCCTGCAGGGGGACTTCGCCCTGGCCATAGCGCTGGGAGCGTTCGTCGAGGTCGCGCTGGCGGCCAGCCTGGCGGCGATCACCTTCGTCCTGCTGCGCCGGCGCGCCGGCGCCGCTGAACTGCTCGCGCCGCTTTCGGGCGCGCAGGTCCAGGCGCCCCAGGTTCCATGAAGCTCCTCTATGTCACCAAGCAGCTCCCCTATGGAGAGACGGAGGCCTTCATCCTGCCCGAGGTGGCCAGCCATCGCGCCGCCGGGTGGGAGGTGTGGCTCGCACCTGCCCAGCTTGGGCGGCTGGTGCATGACGAGGCCGCCAAGCTCGAGAGCGCGACGCTGCGCGCAGGCCTGGTCTCCCCCGCCGTGCTCCTGGCCTTCATCGCCGAGTTCCTGCGTGACCCCCTCAGGGTCTTGGGCTGGGGCGCGATCGCGGCGAGGTCCGGGCGCCTTGCGCTGCGCAATCTCGCGGTCTGGCCAAAGGGCGTGTGGCTCGGCCGGCAGATCCGCCGGCTCGGGATCGACCACGTCCATATCCACTGGGCCTCGGTCCCGGCGACCTTCGGGATGATCGCCGCCGACATAGGCCGCCGCCCCTTCAGCATCACCGCCCATCGCTACGATATCGCCCAGGGCAACCTCCTGCCGCTCAAGGCCCGGCGGGCGCGCTTCATCCGCGCCATCGACCGCCGCGGCGCCGATGAGCTCAGCGCCCAGATCGGCGCGGCGGGGCCGGCGCCGAGGCTGCTGCACATGGGGGTGCGGCTCGGCGATAAACTCGCCCCGCGCCGCGCGGGCGCGCTCGACACGGTGCGGCTGGTCATGGCTGCACGGTTTGTTGAGAAAAAAGGCCATATAGTATTTCTTGATGCTTTTAATGCGTTGGGCGACGCTGGATTGTGTGGGGCGCTAGACTTGTTTGGATCCGGACCATTGGAGGGCGTCGTGCGTGAGCGTGCGACGTCTTTGGGGCTTTCCGAGCAGGTCCATTTTCGTGGCGTGCTGTCCCACAACGACTTGCTCGACCGCCTGGCCAGCGGCGACTACGACATCGCCGTCCTTCCCAGCGTCGTCGCCCAGGATCAGGATCGGGAGGGCATTCCCGTGTTCCTGATGGAGGCGATGGCCGCCGGCCTGCCGGTCGTGTCCACGCCGAACGGCGGCATTGTCGAACTGGCGGAGGGCGGGGCTTGCCGTCTTGCGCCTGAACGTGACTCCGGCGCGCTCGCCGCAGCGATCACCGAGCTCGCCGCCGATCCGGCCGCGCGCGAACAACTGGCCGAAGCCGGTCGGCGACGGGTGCTGGACTCCTTCGAGATCGAGGCCTGCATGTCGCGCCTGCGGTCGTGGATCGTTGGCGGCCCGGCCGACGCCCCGCCGCAATGATCGCGATCGGCATCATCCTGCTGGTGGCGGCCCTGCACCCCTTCGTCACCTATCCGCTGTCGCTGGTCGTCTGGCGCTGGCTGCGGCCGACGCCCTCCCGGCCAGGTCCGCCGTCGACCCCGGCCGTCAGCATCCTGTGCTGCGCCCGAAACGAAGAGTCGGTAATCGCCGCCAAGGCGCGCAACTGCCTGGAGATGGCGAGCGGCTATGAGGGCCGCGCCGAGGTGCTGTTCTATCTGGACGCCTGCAGCGACCGCACGCGCGACGCCCTGGCCCCGTTCAAGGACCGCCTCACGATCATCGAGGGCGCCGAGCCGGCCGGGAAGAGCCAAGGCATGGCCCGCCTCGTCGAGGCCGCCTCGGGCGAGATCATCGTCTTCACCGACGCCAACACCATGGCCGCGCCCGACGCCCTGACGGCCTTCGCCGACGGCTTCCGCGATCCCGACGTGGGCTGCGTGTGTTCGTACCTGACCATCACCAATGACGCCGAGAGCGAGACCGCCCATGTCAACGGCCTCTACTGGCGCCTGGAAGAGAGCATCCGGCTTCTGGAAACCCAGACCGGCTCTTCATTGACCGCCGACGGGGCCCTGTTCGCCATCCGCCGGTCGCTCTATGTCCCGACCCCGCCGGACATCATCGACGACATGCACACTTCGATGAACGTGCTGCTGTCGGGAGCGCGGATGGTGGCCAGCCGCACCGTGCTGGCGCAGGAACGCACCGCCTCGGACCGGTGCGACGAGTTCTCTCGCAAGATCCGGATCGCCTGCCGCGCCTTCAATTGCTACCGGCTCCTGGCCCCTCGGCTGCACCGAGCCGGGCCGGAGGTGATCTACAAGTTCTACAGCCACAAGGTCCTGCGTTGGCTGTCCTTCGCGCTCGCGGCCATGGGCGCGTCGGCGCTCCTGGCAGGAGTAGCCCTGCACGGCTGGCTGGACTACGGCCTGTGGGTCGCGGGGGCCGGGTTCTCCATCCTGGCGCTGGGCGCTCTCGGTTTGAAGCCGTTCTCCCAGGTCTGGGAGGTGTTTCTCGCCCACGTCGCCGTCACGCTCGGCGTCATGCAGTCGCTGCGTGGCAAGCGCTACCAGGTCTGGACGCCTTTCGTATCAGCCCGCGCACCGTCGCAACGGGTCCCTCGGGCTTCGGCCACCGTGGTCCAGATGCCGCGCACCTAGGCGAGCGCGCCGCCGGCGATCTCATCCTGGCGGGACCACCAGGCCGAATAGGCGAGCAGGCGCCAGACGGTGTCGGGGTTGCGCGCAATGTTGTGGTCGAGATGCGCGGCGACCCGCTCGGTGCGCACGCCCGGGGCGCCCTCCGCCACCAGCCGTTCGGCCACGCCGCGCGCATTGTCGGCCAGCCAGCGGCGCAGCGGGAACGGGAAGCCCATCTTCTCGCGACGCCAGACCACGGACGCTGGCAGATCGTCTTCGAACGCCTTGCGCACGATCCACTTCATCCAGCCGTCGCGGATCAGATAGGTGGTCGGCAGGGAAAAGGCCGTCTCCACCACCCGATGGTCCAGGAAGGGCGAGCGCAGCTCCACCGGGACCTGCATGGCGTTCTGGTTGTCGGTCCTGAGCCAGTAGTTCATCCGCTGGTCGCCCATCAGCGCCTGCAGCTTCGGCTCCAGCCGCCAGGGGGGATGGAAGGCGCTGGCCGCGCCGTGCGGGGCGTAGAGGGCGCGATCGGCGGCGACGCCGCGGCGCAGGCGGTCGAACGCTGCAGAGCCCCCAGGCGTCAGGATCGCCAGTCGCCCCGCAATGTCGGGGAGCGTCCGCGGCCGCTCCGACAGCGACAACAGATCGGTGGCGAATCCCCTGGCGTCCCGGTTCAGCAGCCGCTCTCGCAGGTGCGGGATGTAGTACTGGCCGTAATAGCCGGCGAAGACCTCGTCGCCCCCTGCCCCATAGAGCACGACCTTGTGCCCCAGCTCGCGCAGGCGCTCCCAGACCAGCCGGCCCGCCGCCTGGTTGGGGGAATGGAACGCCTCGCCCATGGAGACGACGAAGGCGTCGAGCCCCGACAATGCGATGTCGCCGGCCGGTTCGATGAATTCATGGGCGACCTGGCCTGGAAAGGCGCCGGCCGCGGCGGCGGCGTAGGCGTCCTCATTGGCCTCGGCCTGGGGGAAGGACACGGTCACCGCCTGGACGGTGCGGCCGGCCCGGGCCGCGCAGGCCAGGATGACTGAGGAATCCAGGCCGCCGCTCAACTGCAGCCCCACCGAGACGTCGGCCTGCATGCGCAGGTCCGTGGCCTCCATCAGGCCCTCGCGAACCCGCCGCACCGCCTCCGGGATGCTGATCTCCTTCTCCGTCAGCCGCCGTTCCGGCAGGCGCCAGTAGCGCACGGGCTCGGACAACTCGCCGTCTCGCACCCAGGCGAAGGATCCCGCCGGCAGGGTCTCCACCCCATCGAACAGGGTCTCGTCACGGGCGTCGCGCAGGCCGTGGCGAACAAAATCATCCACAGCGCGCCAGTTGGGGGACGCCGCGGGCCCGGCGGTGAGGGTGAGGAGCGCGGCGATCTCCGAGGCCCAGGCCAGGCCCTCGGGTCCGCGGCGCAGATAGAGCGGCGCCTTGCCGATGCGGTCGCGGGCCAGGAGGACGGCGCCCCGGTCGGCGTCATACAGCGCCAGGGCCCACCAGCCGACCAGGTGCTCGAAGGCCTGTTCGCCCCAGGCCATATAGGCGTGCAGCAGCACCTCGGTGTCGCTGTGGGAGTGGAAGACGTGGCCCCGGGCGGTCAGGCGGGCGCGCACCTCGGCGTGGTTATAGACCTCGCCATTGAACACCAGGGCGATACGGCCGTTCGGCGAGACCATGGGCTGGCCGCCCAGGCGGGAGAGCTCGACGATCGAGAACCGCGTGTGGCCGAGCACGGTCGTGGCCGTGGCGAGCCCTGGCGCGGGGCGCAGGGCCCAGCCCTCGCCGGAAAGGTCGGCGCGCTCGACGCTCATGGCCGGGGCGCCCTCGGCGAGCCAGGCATAGCCCGCGTCGTCGGGGCCCCGCAGAGCCATCCGCCCCAGCGCCGGGATCACCCGCCCGCCGAGACCGGTGGCCGGCCCCCTGGCCGAGAATCCCAAGATCCCGCACATGCTCCGCCCCGAAAACCCGGCCCGAAAATCCGGCAAGACACGCGCCAGGGAGGTCTGGTGCGGACGGCGGGAATCGAACCCGCACTCCCTTGCGAGAAACAGATTTTAAGTCTGTCGCGTCTACCAGTTCCGCCACGTCCGCCGACCGTCCGCTCGTGCCACAAGACGGCGTGAGGGGCGAGGCCTTTCAGCCCAGGTCAAGGTTGGGCCGGCTCAGGCGGCGGAGACTTCGCGAACGTTCTGGATGCCGGCGGCCTTCAGCGCGGCGATCAGCTCGCCCACCACGGCCTCCACCTCGCCGGGGTCGCGGCCGCGGAGCACCAGGTTCGAGCCGAACCCGGCCGGCCCGAAGAACGGATAGCTGCCCAGCGACATGGACCGGTGCGCCTTGGCCACCATCTCCAGCGGCTCGGCTATGTCGCCCTCGCCCGAGCCTTCCACAAGGACCGTGCGCGAGACCACCTTGGCGCCGCCCTTCAGACGCCAGCCCACGTCCTCCAGCATGCCGCGCATGATCGCCGGCACGCCGGCCAGCACGAAGACGTTGCCGATCAGGAAGCCCGGCGGGCCCTGCACCGGGTTCTTCACCAGCACCCCGCCGATCGGCACCCTGGCCATGCGCCGGCGCGCGGCGTTGACCTCCTCGCCGCCGAACCGCTTCTGAAGGATCGCCATGATGTCGGGGTGCTCGTGGAGCTCGACCGCGAAGGCCACGGCCACCGCGTCGGCGGTGATGTCGTCGTGGGTCGGCCCGATGCCCCCGGTGGTGATCACATAGTCGTAGCGGATCCGCAGGGCGTTGAGCGCCTCCACGATCTCGGGGATCTCGTCCGGCACGGTCCGCGCCTCGGCCAGCTGCACCCCGTGCACAGCCAGGTATCGGGCGATGTCGCCAAGGTTGGTGTCCTGGGTGCGGCCCGAGAGGATCTCGTCGCCGATGATCAGCACCCCCGCCGTCACCACGCCGTCGCCAGAGCCCATCACCTGATCCTTGAATTGGTCCGCCACCGACTATCGCCGGCCGGGCGGGCGGGGCAAAGGATTTCGCGGGCCGGCCTGCAGGCCGCGGGCTACTTCGCCGCGTCCACGGTCCAGTCCACGGGATAGCCGTTGAGATTGTCGGCGGATGACGCCCGGCCCACGTACTCGGCCTGCTTCTGCCGGCCGTGGTCTGTCACCCGATCGTACTGCGCCTGACTATCATTGAGCGCCTTTGTCTCTGTCGCGGCGGCGCTTCTCCAGCTGCCGCAACGGGAACTATGGATGGCGCGAAGGATACGCTCCGCGCCGTCCAAGGCGATCTGCACGTGCCCTTCCTCGTGGTCGGCGAGGGCGCTTTCCATCTTGCGCCATTGTTGTTCTTCGCCGGCGCTCAAACGGGTTTCAGGGGCCAGTGCAGGCAGGATCACAGTCAGCGTAAGCTTGATGCTGGCGTCGTACAGCCGACACCCCTTCGCATCCGTCGGAACATTCGCATTGATCGCCGTCTGCGTGCGGCCGGTCCACTCGACGCCGCCTGCGCTGCGCGCGTCCAGGGCGCTTTTCAGCTCACGCAGCGTGGCGCCGCGCACCACGTAATATTCGACCTTTCGCTGTGTATGGACTCCAGGGGGTTCGCCCGACCGGGAGACGCCCGGGCTTCCCAGCAGCAACGCGCACGCGAGCCCGCTCAAAGTCAGCCGCCAACGCGTCCCAAGTCCCCGCTGCGAACACCACCAAGTCACTCTAGGCCCCCCGCACTCCAACAGAATTGGATCAAGCTAACCGGGCTTGGCCGCCGCTGCATCCGCATCCAAACCCTATTTGGGCATAGACCGCGTCGGCGGGCGCGCACCACAATGGGCGAACAAGACTTGGAAGGCCGAAATCAGGCCTCGGCGCGACCGCGCGCCGATACGACCAGAGACGGGAGAGCAATGCATATCAAGGATTGGGCCGCGAAGACGCCGGACACGCCTGCGCTGATCATGGCCGGCAGCGGCGAGACGGTGACGTTCGCTGAGTTGGAGCGCGCGTCGAACCGCGGCGCGCACCTGCTGCGTTCGCTCGGGCTGAAGCGGGGCGACGCCTTCGCCCTGTGGTCGACCAACAATGCGCGCTTCCACGAGATCACCTGGGCGATGCAGCGCTCGGGCCTCTACATGACGCCGATCGCCTCGAAGCTGAAGGCCGCCGAGGCCGCCTACATCGCCAATGACTGCGACGCGCGGGTGCTGATCGTCGACGCCGCGATCGGCGCCGCGGCCCAGGATATGGCGCGCGACATCGCAACCCTCTGCCCGAAGGTGGAGAAGATCTATTCCATCGGCGGCCCGCTGCCCGGCGTCGAGCGCTGGGAGGAAGCAACGGCGAAGATGCCGGCCACACCGATCCCCGACCAGTCCCCGGGACAGCCGATGGTCTATTCCTCCGGCACCACCGGCCGGCCGAAGGGCGTGCGCAGGCCCCTGCCGGACGGTCCCTTCGACGCCCCGCCCTACGCCATCTACCAGGAGCACCACGAGCTGAAGGCCGGCGACGCCTTCGTCGCCACCGCGCCCATGTACCATGTGGGCACCCTGCTCATGACGTTGTCCGAGCAGCAGTTCGGCACGACGATCATCCTCCTGGAGAAGTTCGACCCCGAGATCCTGCTGGCCACGGTCGACAAATACAAGCCGGACCGCGCCCAGTTCGTGCCGACCATGTTCTCGCGCATGCTCAAGCTGCCCGACGAGGTGCGCGCCCGCTACGACGTCTCCTCCCTGAAGCTCGCCATCCACTCGGCCGCGCCCTGCCCCATCGCCGTCAAGAAGGCGATGATCGACTGGTGGGGCCCGATCCTGTTCGACATCTACGGCGGCACCGAGAACGCCGGCGCCACCGTGATCACCAGCCAGGAGTGGCTGAAGAAACCCGGCTCCGTCGGCCGCGGCTTCCATTCGACGATCCACATCTGCAACGAAGCGGGCGACGAACTGCCCGTGGGCGAGACCGGCGTCATCTATTTCGAGGGCGGCTCGGACTTCACCTATTACAACGACCCCGAGAAGACCAAGGACGCGCGCAACCCCAAGAACACAGCCTGGCGCACCTTCGGGGACATCGGCCACGTGGACGAGGACGGCTATCTGTTCCTGAGCGACAGGCGCGCGTTCATGGTCATCTCCGGCGGAGTGAATATCTATCCGCAGGAGGCTGAGAACGTCCTGATCGTGCACCCCAAGGTGCAGGACGTGGCGGTGTTCGGCGTGCCTGATCCGGACATGGGCGAGCAAGTGAAGGCCGTCGTGCAGCCGGCGGACATGTCGCAGGCGGGCCCCGCGCTGGAGGCGGAGCTGATCGCCTACTGCAAGAGCCAGCTCGCCTCGCTTAAGTGCCCGAAATCCATCGATTTCGAAGCGGCGCTGCCGCGCGACATCACCGGCAAGATGATGAAACGGGAGCTGCGCGCGCGCTATTGGGAGACGCAGGCGACCCTGCCGAGGTAGGGCGGGTCCGGGCGGCGGACGTTCCCACGGCAGCCTTTGCATACAATGGCGACCATGCTTTGATGCAGGTCGCCGCCGCAAAGGCGAGCCAAGGGAGGCGACAATCGATGACTGACACCACTGCGCGCGAGCGCCATGGCTCAGCCCTTGATCGCTTCCCGCTTTCACTCAGCCCGCTGAAGATCGGTCCGGTCGAAGTCCCGAACCGCATTTTCATGGGCGCCCACGGGTTGCGAAATCACTTCATCAACGGCCCGACAGGCAAGCTCGTGCCGACGGCGCACTGCGCGGCCTATTACGAAGAACGGGCCGCGGGCGGCGTCGGGCTCATCATCCACAGCTTCGCAGTGAGCGGCGGCCTCACGGCGGGACCGGTCTCAGCGGCCGAGGTCCCCGCCTATGCCGCGGTCGCCGACGCCGTCCACCGCCACGGGTCGAAGATCTTCGCGCAACTGTGGTTGCCGGAAGAGATCGGCGCCTGGGACGCGCTCAGCCCATCGCGCCCGCTGCGCGGCGCCTCGAGCATCCCGCACTTCGGCCGGCCGGATGTCGGTCGCGCCATCCCCGAGGAATTCGTGGGCAGGCTCGCAGAGCCGCTCGGGCTGGTCGCCAGGCATCTTGCGGCGGCAGGCTATGACGGGATCGAGGTCCACGCCGCCCACGGGCACCTCATCGAGCAGTTCCTCTCGCCCCATTTCAACCAACGCGACGACCGTTATGGCGGCGAGCGCGAGCGGCGGCTGACCTTGCTGTTTGAAGTGCTGGAGACCGTACGCCGAAATTTCGGACCGGCTGGAGCCGTTGGGATTCGGTTCAACCCCGACGAGATGCTGCCCGGCGGGATCGATGAGGAGGAAGCGAAGGCGATGCTCACGAGCATCCTCGATCGCGATGTCGTGGACTTCGTCAACCTCGGCACGGGGGTGGCGCCGCGCGTGTCGTCCATCAAGCCTCACTTCGTCGAGCCGATGCACGAACGGGGCCTCGTCGAGCGTGTGGGCGCGGTGGCGCGCGGCCGTACCGTGCTGCTGGCGAATCCGGGCCGGGTCACCTCGCTCGACGCGGCGGAGGACCTTGTTTCGGCAGGCGTTTGCGACCTCGTCGGGATAGTGCGCGGATTGATCGCCGAGCCGCGGCTGGTGAAACACGCACGCGAGGGCCGGCCGGAGCGGAACCGGATCTGCGTCGCCGGCAACGTCTGCAGCGCGTCCACCGGCCATGGCGCATGGTATTGCGAACTCAACCCCGCCGTCGGGCGGGAGGCCAGCTGGGGCGAGCTCGTCGCCTTGCCCGATGTTCGCCCGGGCAAGGTCGTCATCGTGGGCGGCGGGCCGGCGGGCCTCGAGGCGGCCCGGGTCGCCGCGCTCCTGGGCCATAAGGTCGTGCTCCTCGAGCGTTCGGACGCGGTCGGCGGGCAGCTTCGCGCCTGGGCGGCCCTGCCCGGCCGCAGCCATCGCCTCCAGACGGTCGCGTGGTATCGGGCCCGCCTTGCAGAGCTCGGGGTGGAAGTGCGCCTGGGCGTCGAGGCGAGCGCCACGTCGATCCTCGAAGAGGCTCCCGACGCCGTCATCGTGGCGACCGGATCTGCCTACGATAGGCAAGGCAGGAGCGGATTCGCCCCAGCGCCGCTGCCGGGATGCGACCGGCCGTTCGTCCTCACGCCCGAGGATGTGGTCGCCGGCGAGCGCCCGACCGGAGCCGTCGTCGTCATCGACGAGGAGGGCCTGCACGCCGGGGTCGGCGTCGCCGAGCTGCTGGCGGCGGGCGGCGCCAGGGTCGAGCTCGTGACCACCGCGGTGCGGGCCGCCAGCGCCCTTTTCGCCTCCACTGAAGCGGCGTTCATCGCCGCTCGGCTCAGGAGCGCGGGCGTGACGGTCACGAGCGGCGCGGCGGTCAGCGAGATCGGCGACCATTATGTCGTGGTGTCGATGAACGGCGTCACCGAGCAACGGGCCGTGGACGCGGTGGTGCTCGTCACCTCGAGGGTCGCCGCGCCGGCGTTGGACCTGGAGCTGGCCGGCCGGGTCCGGCAGGTCTACGCGATCGGCGATGCGCTCGCGCCAAGGTCGCTCAGCGCGGCGGTATACGAAGGCCAGCGCTTCGCCCGCCTGATCGGGGCGCCGGACGCGCCGGCGACGACGGACCACGCGCTCGTGACGCCCAGCGATCCGTCGATGGCCGCTCGCCCCGCCGGCTAGAGGCTGTTAGGGACTCCAGCCCTACTATCGCATTGAATATATTCAGGTACGTCATGGTCGGGCTTGTCCCGGCCATCCATGATCTCCGTCTTGGCCGTGTGGCGCGGCGTTGGCGCGAGCATTCCTGCGCCATCGGTGTTCATGGATCACCGGGACAAGCCCGGTGAGGACGGCCAAATGGGGAAGCGCCAGCCCGATGATGGATGGCCCAGTCCCTAACAGCCTCCAGATCAGAACGGGGCGGCGAGCTTTTCCCGATCGAAATTGAACAGGCGCGCCGCCGTGCCGAAGACGATCGCCTCGGCGTCGGCCGGCGCAAGCCCCGCGCAAAGCTCCGTCACGATCTTGCGCGAATGCGGGTAGGTGCCTTCGTTATGCGGATAATCCGTGCCCCAGAGCGCAACGTCGGCGCCGGTGAACGGCACCATCGCGACGGCGACATCATCGCGTTGGAACGTGCCGTGGATCTGCCGTTTGATGTAGAAGCTCGGCGGCTCCGCCAGCACCGGACGAACCCACCCGGGCGTGCGACGGAAAGCCTGGTCGTAGTGATCCAGGCAGGTCATGGCCCACGAGATCCAGGCGGCGTTCGTCTCGACGAAGATGAAATGCAGCTTGGGATGGTCCGCGAGCACGCCCGAAGTCGCTAGCAGGGCCGCCGTCCGCGGGGCCATCGACTGGGTCGCCAGCAGATTGGCGAGGGTGCCGCCACGCCCGCGGTAGAACAGCATGTCGTGGCCGCTGCCCTGGTGCATCACGACAGGCAGGCCAGTCTCCTCGATCAGCGACCAGAGCGGCTCCCATTGCCGATGGTTGAACGGCGGGGTTCCGACGATCGGCAGCAAGAGCGCGCCAAGCCCCATCTTCGCGCTGCGCTCGACCTCGGCCATCGCATCCTCGACGTTCCAGGTCGGAATCATCGCCGCGCACTTGAAGCGGTCGGAACGCGACTCCAGCAGGTCGTAGATCCAGTCGTTGTAGAGCCGTGCGCAGAGGACGCCCGTCGCAGCGTCCGTCATGTTCCAGAGGTAGAGCCCCTTGGTGGGGTAGATGCACTCGGCGACGACGCCTTCCTCGCGCATCACCGTGTATCGGGCCTCAATGTTCGTCGTGCCGCGCGAGGCCACCTCCTGGCGGAAACGCTCGCCCGCGATCTCGTCGGCCGTAAGCTCGCGGCTCTCCTGAGCGCCGATCCGTAGGGCGAACTGCGTGCCCGACTCGGTCGGACGCATCTCGGGCGGAAGCGCGGCGCGCGCAGCTTCGGGGAGTTCGTCGAACCAGAGGCCGGGCGGCTCTTCGACGTGGCTGTCCGCCGAGATGAACGGCGTCGTCGCAAGGTCCATAGCGTTCCTCCCTCGCTTTATTTTGACAGGTTTCCTGTCAAGTCCGTAGCAGGTATCCCGCCGGTTTCAAGGATGATGATCTCACGGCGACCGCATCGGCGCAGCAACGAGGATCTCCGTGGGCATGCCGGCGAAACAGCCGGCGAGTTGGTCGGCCACGGCGTCGATCGTCGCCGCCGTTCCGAGATCCGCCGAAACGATGAGCGCCAGGCCGAACTCCGATCCGCGCGTGGGCTGGACGGGGCTAAGGCTCAGCGCGCGGACGTAGCGCGCCCCGGCGGCCGCCAGGGCGGCGCCCGCTTCCAGGAGCAGCGCCTGATCGGTCTCGCCGCGCGGCGATCCGATCAGGGCGATGACCATGTCCCTGCCCGTCGGCATCGCCACGTCGGGCCAGGCCTGCCTTGTCTCGAACAGGCGCCAGACCATCCGGCCCTGGTCTTCCGAATGGGGCAAGGCGTCCGTGCCCTTGCTGCGTCCGATGAGATCCAGGACGGCCGGGCCGTCGGCGAACTCGTAGATCGCGCAAAGCTCGGCGGGCGGCGGGCCGCTCGTCTGAGCCAGACGGAAGGCGTGGGCGGAGTTGACGCCCGGCAAGGCCCGCATGTCGGCCATGTGGCCGCCTTCGAACCAGGCCGCATAGGCGCCCTCGCGGCCGGGCTTGCCCTGGACGAACACCAGGAAGACATCCTCGGCGCCGCGATCATCGCCATTCATCGCCTCGGCCCCTTCGTAGACAGGCAGGCTCCCCGGACGCTACCGATGGTCTGCGAATGGAGCAGCCAATGGACGACGAGACCGCCGGGCAGCTCGTGGCCTTGACCACGGACCTGATGATGGTGTTCGGCCGGATGAAGCGGGCGGCGCGGGCGGGCGACGTTGGGCCGGTGCATCCGGGCACCGAATTCGCGATCCTCGACACCATCCACCGCCACGGCTGCAAGACCGTGCCGGCGATCGCCAGCTGGCGGGGGGTGACGCGGCAGTCGGTCCAGGCGGTGGTCAACAAGCTGCTCGAGGCGGACACCCTCGCCTATGCCGAGAACCCCAGCCACAAGAGCTCCAGACACCTGCAGCTGACGCCCCGTGGCCAGGCGCTGTACCGGGACGTCCGGGCGAACATGGTGGGCCGCTACGCGCATCTTCAGAGCAGCCTTCGCGCGGGCGACGTCGACGCCGCGGTGCGGGTCATCGCGCTGATCGCCGAGACCTGGGAGCTCAAGGACCAGGACGCGGACCTCGCCGCCGAGACGGGCTGAGACGCTGGCTCCGCAGCTCATGCGGGGTCCGGCCCGAACAGGTCGCGGACCGCCGGGGCCATGACCTTGAGCGAGGCGTTGCGGGGCAAGGCCTCGGTGATGACGATCCGGGCCGGGACCTGGTAGGCCAGAAGATGCCGCCGCGCGAAGTCGCGCAGCTCGGCCTCGGAGGGCGGCGCGTGGCCAGGCATGAGCTCCACCGCTGCGACCGGGACTTCCCCCAGGCGCTCGTCCGCAAGCCCGACGACGCTGGCGTCGCGCACCGCCGGATGACGGCGCAAAGCCTCGACCACCTCTTCGGGCGCGACCTTGTATCCGCCGCGGTTGATGGCGTTGTCGCTGCGCCCGGTGATGAAGACGAAGCCGTCGTCGTCCAGATAGGCCAGGTCCGTGGTGCTGATCCAATCGGGGCCGACCCGGTCGACCTTGGCCTCCAGGCGACCGACCTCGCCGGTCGGCGACGGCTCGCCGCTTTCGGGATCCATGATGCGGATCGCAACGCCCGTCGCCGGCCGCCCGACGCTGCCGCGCTTTTCGTGGCGGAATTCGTCATAGAGCGCGTCCGTCCACATGACGATCGAGCCGCAGGTCTCGGTGGCCCCATAGGCGCCGAACACCCGCATGCCGTAGCGCTGCTCGAAGACGTCCTGCAGATCCGGGTCGAGGTGTGAGGCGCCCGAGACGATCCACTTCAACGAGGCGAGATCCTCCGGCGGGACCTGCGCCTCGAGGATCATCCGCAGCCCGACCGGCTGCACCGAAAGCATCTCGGGCCGGTAGAGCCGCACCGCCCGCGCCCAAGGGGCGACGGCGAACTTCTCCAGGAGAACGATGCGCTGGCCGATCAGGGCGGACGGCAGGATCATATAGACCCCCCCAATGTTGCCGAGCGACAGGCCCGAGATGGCCGGCGGCAGGTCGGCCCCGGCCAGGGCGTCCGCGCCCCCATCGAACAAGGGCGTGCCGTGGGCCGAGCCGAGCGCGGCCTCCAGCGTGCGCCACCGGATCGGGATGCGCTTGGGCGGGCCGGTGGTTCCGCTGCTGAGCAGTTCCAGGGCGACCTGCGGATCACGATCCAGGTCGGGCGCAACGCGCGGGCGAGCCGCCGCGAGCACCGGCTCGCCGAACGCCCCGGGCAGGGTGACCTGAAGCGTCCCGGCCGCCCGCGCCGCCTCGATCGCTGGAGCCGTCCAATAGTCCCGCTCGGCCACCACCGCCGCCAGCCGCAGCGCGGAAAGTTCGGCGGCGAGACGCTCGGGCGTCTGGGCGGCGTTAAGCATGACGATGGTGCGCCCCGCGGCGATCAGGCCGAGCATGGCCGCCAGGACCGTCGGTCGGTTGCGGGCGATCAGTCCGATGCGGCCGGCGGCCGGCGCCCGCTCATCGAGACGCTCCACAAGCGCCACGGCGAGCCCGTGCAGGTCGGCCCAGCTGGACCAGGTCTCCTCGAACTCGACCGCAGGGCGCGCGCCGCCGGCGCGCAGCGTTCGGGCGATCCGCTGGGACAGGGGCGAGAGGCCGTCTTGTGCCGCCTCCATGGCGCGCATCTGCGAACCCCTCCCTTGGACAGGCCGCATCGCCCGAACCGCCTGATTCATAGCGAAGTTCCGCGCCGCTCGGCCAGTACATTCGACAGGTAGCTTGTCGTGAAGGGCGGACGCCGCGGAGCGCCCAGGAACCCGGTCAGTTGGGAGACGACCGCCTGCCTCCCGCGCCCTTCGGCCGGGGAATCCCATAGAGGTAGGCTTCGATGTTCGTGAAGCCGTCGTGGTCCGCATCCCCGCCCGGCGCCTGTCGAAGATCGCCGAAGCGGGCCGCCTCCCAGACATCTGGCATCCCGTCACGGTCCTCGTCGACGCATGCCAGCCCGGACGAAAGCGTTGGGAGTTGCGCGTAGGCTTCAGAGCCGCGCGGCAGCGCCCTGAGGCCCTGGTTCTCCACATACTGACGGATCAGCCGCGTATCGACCGCGTCCCGATCAGCCACCCACGCGCCTGCACAATCCAGCCGGCGTGATGCGCCGACGTGGAGCGCAATGGCCCCATCGGCCTTGGCGATCACGGCGACCGGATCGGCCACGATGGGGAACGGGCTGGGGGGCAATGGCGTGCGACGCCGCCACGAAGCCGGCGCCGGGCCAATTTCCCGCCCGTTCTCCCCCTGAACACGGCGCGTCATCACCCATTGATCGCCGAGGGGCGCGGGTTGGTTCCAGCCGAGGTTTCCCGCCAGGTAAAGGCTGGGCGCCCCGTCCACGGCGTCGGAAAAGAAGGAGGAGTATCCTGAGATTTCGTGGAAGCCACTGGAGCGATACGTCGGCCCTTTCTTGTAATAATTGCCGATCACGTCGAACAATCCGCCGCCGCCAAACTGGCTGACATAAAATGACTGGTTGTAGAATATATTATTGATCACCCTCCCTGACCCGTTCGCCATCAGGGGATTTCGGTGGCTGTTGTTCATGACAATATTGCGATGGAAGTCGATATTGTAGACGTTGCGGGAAAAGGACCCGTTGCTGCCCCCCGCGAGCATTCCCGTCGAATGGGAATCCAAGCCCTCGGCTATGAGATTCATCGAAATCGTTACATCGGATATGGGCGCACCCGTGCCGCTCCAGATGTCAAATCCCTCGTCCTGGTTCCACGCAAGGGAGTTGTTGGCGGCGATTATATTGTAGGTCTGGCGTTCTGGATTGCTCTCAATTCCGAATAGCGCGCCACAGTCGGAGGTTCGGTTGTTGGAGCAATTGATCCGATACCTGTTTCGAAGCCTTGTGTACGTCCAGACGACGTCGTGAGTGGATATGAGGACAAGGCTGGAGAGGTCCCGCTCCGTGGCCGCCACCGCGTTTGTCAATTGAACGCCCCCGCCCGGCGCAGTCTGTCCGGCCACGGTCAGGAAGGGGTTCGTGACATAGAGCGTCGTCTTGAGCTCGATGGTCCCTCCGACAGCGAACGTGCAAATCCGCGGGCCGGCGGCTTCGACGCATTCCCTCAGCGAGCCGCCGCCTGAATCCGCGAGCGTGGTCACGATGAACACCCTGCCCCCGCGGCCGCCACGGGACGCAGCGCCCGCGCCCTGCGCGCCAGGGAAGGCGGGAACGCCGACCGGGACGCCCGCTGTGGCGGCCTCGGCCCGACCCCGGCCAGACGCCACGGTCGACGCCACCAAGCCGCTCAATCCACACAGCGCGATTGCTAGAATCGCGAGGCGATAAACACGGGTTCTCATCTTCGCCTGTCAGGAGAGCGGATTAATAGCGCCAGTCTACCCATGTATAGTGCATGCGGGTTATCTGTCGGCCCAAAATGAGCGGACGGTTCGGGCCGCGCGCCTGGCCGTGGGGCATGACCAGATGCATGTGAACTACCGCTACTGCCTGGCCGCAGCCGAAGCGCACGGCGGTCGCGTCCTCGACTTCGGATGCGGAGCCGGCGAAACCGTCCGTGAGGGTCTTCGGCAGGGCCTCGACATCTGGGGCGCCGACGTCTTCTTCGACGCCTCGCCGGAATATCTCCAGGCCGTCCAGGACCTTCTCGGCGACAAGGTTTTCCGCATCGAGGACGACAGGCTGCCGTTCCCCGACAACCACTTCGACGTGGTGGTGTCGAACCAGGTTTTCGAGCACGTCCCGCACCTGGACAGGGCCTTCGCCGAAATCGCCCGGGTGTTGAAGCCCGGCGGCAAGCTCCTGGCCCTGTTCCCGACCTTGGAGGTGTGGATAGAGGCGCACTGCCGCATTCCGTTCGCCCATCGCCTCGTGCGCTGGCCGCGGCTGTTCCGCCCCTACATGGCCCTCGCCCACCGCTTGGGCTTCGGGAACGAGCGCGCCAACAAAACCAGGGCCGGATGGGTCGCCGGCTTCGAACGCTACATCCCGGAATCCACCGCCTATCGACGGCTGCGGGAGATCCGTCGGATGCTGACGGACGCCGGCCTTCGCCCGCGACATCGCGAAGCCGAGTACATGCGCTTTCGATGGGGGCGGCCGATCATTCCGCCGGTTCTCTTCCGCCGCCTCGCGGGCGTGGTGATCGAGGCGCAAGCCTAGGCGCACTCCAGGGCGCCCTCGTCGCCCCAGAGCGGACGGGCGGCGTCATCGGAAATCAGCCGCGGTAGATCGAAGCGGTTACTTTTTCCAATTGGCGCAAAAGCAGCGTGACGGATAAGAGGTATCTGAATGCCCTACCTCGGCCGTTCAAGCAACCTCGGGCGGGCCAAGGCTTCGCTATACCTTTGGCGGCGCGTAATCCTATCATTGCGCGGGAGCGGGGGCGGCGCATGGTGACGACGGCGGAGGTGGTCGCAGGCGAGAGGATCGCCGTGGTCGACCCAAGCTATCCGCGCGCGTCGCGGGCCTGGTGGTCGGTGGCCGTGCTCACCGCGCTCTACTCGCTGTCGTTGCTGGACCGGCAGATCATTGCGCTGCTCGTGCCGCAGATTCGCAGCGATCTCGGCATCACCGATTTCCAGATCGGGCTGCTGCAGGGCATCGCCTTCGCGCTGTTCTATGTGACCTTCGGGCTGACCTTCGGCTGGCTGGTGGATCGGTTCTCGCGGCGCGGGATGGTGTTCGTGGGCGTCTCGGTCTGGTCGCTGGCCACCATGGCTTGCGGACTGGCGCGGAACTTCCTGGAACTGGCGACCGCGCGGTTCGGCGTCGGCGCCGGCGAGGCGGCGCTGAACCCGGCCGCGTACTCGATGCTCAGCGATTCCTTTCCGCCGCATCGCCGGGCTTTGGCGATTTCGGTGTTCGGCACGGGGGCCAACCTCGGGGGCGCGATGTCGAAGGTGCTGGGGGGCTTCCTCATCGCCACCCTGCCAGTCGCCGGCATGACCCTGCCGCTGCTCGGCCACATGGAAACGTGGCGGCTGGTGCTGTTAGCCGCGGGCGCGCCCGGCCTGCTGCTGGCCCTGCTGATCTGGACGATGGCCGATCCGCCGCGGCGGGAGCGGGTGCAGGGCCAAAGCTCGCTGCGCGACACCCTGGCCTTCGCCGGCCGGCATTGGCGCTTCTATGGCGGCCATTTCCTCGGGTTCGGCCTGATGGCCGCATCCGCGGTCGGCCACCAGGCCTGGGCGCCGACCTTCCTGATCCGGCATTACGGCCTGGGCATCAGCGAGATCGTCACCATCCTCACCCTCACCGGCCTCGGGGCCGGGGTCAGCGGCACCCTGTTGGCCGGCTATGTCGCCGACCGGCTGTTCGCCCGCGGGCTGAAGAGCGCCCATCTATGGTGCTTCATCGTGGGCGGCGTCGTGCAGGCCATAAGCCTCGTCGCGGCCTATACCGCGGACAGCCTGGCCGGCTTCATCGCCTTCAATGTCCTGTTCAACCTGTTCTCCGGCTTCGCCGGCGTGGCGCCCGGGTCGCTGCAACTGGTGACGCCCAACAATTTCCGGGGACAGATCTCCTCGGGCTACCTGTTCTGTTTCATGCTCATCGGGACCGGAATTGGACCGACCATGGTGGGCCTCCTGACCACCTACCTGTTTCGGGACGACGCCAAGGTGGGCCTGGCGGTGGCGACCAACGCCATGCTGATGCTGCCCCTGTCGGTGCTGTGCCTGGCCTCGGCGCTCGGCCCGATGCGCCGCGCAGTCGCCGAGGCCGCCGTTTGGAACAACCCCGCTGCGCCTGCGCCGGGGCCGCCGCTCGTCAAAAGCTGACCTACATCCGCCGGGAGGAAGAGCGCCCTCTCCCCTGCCCCAAACCCGAGAAGAGCCGAGTGCGGCCCTTCGGTTCATCTCCGACCCCCGAAATTGGGAGAACTCAAGCCGAGCCCACGCACGGCTTTGCGCGACGTCAGGGAACATCGCCTTCGCGATATGGCTTCGGAACACTTGGCCTGTTTCGCGGCCGCTCAGATGATGCCGCCGCCGCCCGCTCGTGGTCCGGGCAGCGACGGCGCCGGAGAGGCGAATGCAACGCTTGGCAGGCAAGGTGGCGGTGGTCACCGGCTCGACCCAGGGATTGGGCGAAGGCATCGCCTTGCGCCTGGCGCGGGAGGGGGCGGCGATCGTCGTCAACGGCCGCTCGCTGGAACGCGGCCGGCGAGTGCTGGACCGGCTGACGGGGATGGGCGCGCGCGCGCTCTTCCTGCCGGCCGACCTGTCCGATCGCCAGGCCGCGCAGTCCCTCATCGAGGACGCTGCGGCGCACTTCGGCGGCGTCGACATCCTGGTCAACAACGCCCAGGCGCTGGCGCCGGCGGTGGAGACGCTGGATCCGGCCAACGACCAGTATTTCGACATGGTGCTGCATTCCGGCCTCTACGCCTCGCTGTGGACGGCGCGGGCGGCCTACCCCTTCATGCGCGCGCGGGGCAGCGGCCGGATCGTGAACTTCGGCTCGATCAACGCGGTGTTCGGCGCCCGTTATGGCGCAGCCTACAACGCCACGAAGGAGGCGATCCGCGGGCTCACCCGGACGCTGGCCAATGAGCTTGGACAACACGACATCACCGTGAATGCGGTCCTGCCGTCCGGCTTGAGCCCGTCCTACGAGGCGTTCTTCAAGGACGATCCCGCGCGCGCCGAAGCCTCCGCCCAATCCATCCCGATGCGTCGCCATGGGCGTCCAGATGACGACATCGGCGCGGCGGTCCTTGGCCTCGTCTCCGAGTCCGGCCGTTTCATCACCGGCGAGACCCTGTTCATCGACGGCGGCCAGTTCCTGTCGGGACTGCCGCAACTGCATGGGCTTGCGACCGCGGGACAAGGCTCATGACCCAACTGGCCGGCAAGACCGCGCTGATCCTCGGCGCGGACGCCATCGGGCGCGGAGTCGCCCTGCGGTTCGCGCGGGAAGGCGCCGCCGTGGCGATCCTCGACCCGGAGGGCGCGCGGGCCGAGGCGCTCGCCCTGGAGATCGGCGCCGGGGCTGTCGGGCAAGCCCTTCCCGCGGACGCCGATAGTGCTCAGGGCGCCGTGGAAGACCTGATCGCCCGGTTGGGGGGCGTGCACATCCTCGTCAACAACCCGCTGCCGAGCCCCGAGGTCGGCGCCCTGGAGGCCCAGGACGACGCCGCCTTCGCCGCCGCCTTCGCCGCGGTGCGTCGGTGAACGTCCTCGGCCCCTGGCGGCTGCTGCAGGCGGCGTGGCCGCACCTGGCCGCCTCGGGGCGGGGCCGGGTGCTGCTGACCACGTCGCAGGCCGCCCTCTACGGCATGCCCATGCTGACCGAGTATGCGCTGGCGAAAGGCGCCCTCCTGGGCCTGACCCGCGCGCTTGCGCACGAAGGTGCCCGGCTTGGCGTTCGCGTCAACGCCATCGCCCCGGCGGCGGCGACGCGCATGACCGAGGAGACCGTCGCCGATCCGTATGCGCTCAGCCTGCTGCGCGCCCTGCAGCCGCCCGATCTCGTGGCCCCGCTGGCGGTGGTGCTGATGAGCGACGGCTGCCCCGTGACCGGCGAGATTTTTCTCAGCGGCGGCGCCCACGCGGCCCGCGCCTTCATCGCCGAAACCCAGGGCGTCACCCTGCCGCCGGCCGAATTCACCGCGGAGAATCTTCGCGCGCGCTGGGACGAGGTGCGCGACGAAGGCGGCTATCGCGTGCCGCGTGACGTGTCGGAGACGGGCGACCTCGCCCAGAAGGCCGAGATATTTCAACGCCTGACGGAACTCGGGCTCATCAGATAGCTCGAGATCGAAGCCGAGCGCCCGCAAGCGCGGTCGTCGAAGCGGTTGACGCGGTGATCACTCCGCCGCACGACCTGCTGAATGAGCGAGATCACGTCCCTCGACGCCCCCGCGCCACGCCTGCCGGCGGGCGCGATCCCAAATCCATCGTCATTCTGCTTCATGGCTACGGCTCAAATGGCGCCGACTTGATCGGCCTTGTCCCCTACTGGCGCAACGCCCTGCCCGACACAGTCTTCGTGGCGCCGAACGCACCACAGCCCTGCCCGGGCGCGCCCGGCGGCTATCAGTGGTGGTCGCTGACGGACCTGCGGCCGGAGAGCCGCGCCGCGGGGGTTCGGCAGGCCGCGCCCGTGCTCGACGCGTTTATCGACGCTCAGTTGACCCACTATGGCCTCACGTCCGCCAACCTCGCGCTGGTCGGCTTCAGCCAGGGGACAATGATGGCCCTTCACGTCGGCCCCCGACGCACGCAGCAGATCGCCGGCATCGTCGGCTACTCGGGCATGCTGGCGGACAGCAAGACACTGGCGGCGGAGCTGCGCAGCAAGCCGCCCCTGCTGCTGGCGCACGGCGACGCCGATGAGATTGTTCCCTTCGCAGCGCTGAATGAGGCCGCCGCCGCCTTCACGAACCTGGGCTTTGACGTCGCCACCCACGTCAGTTCCGGGCTTGGCCATGGTATCGATGACGACGGCATCGGCCTCGGGCGCGACTTCCTCGTTCGCGTATTTGGCGCAGCCTGACGCGCGATCCTGAACCCGGCCTGGACCAGAACGACGCCAAGTCGCCGCGCGTCGCTTCAAGCCGCGCTACGGCCGCTCCATTCGCCGCAACGCGCAGCTTCAGCCATGGCGTCGAGGTCCTCCAGGCCCTGATGACCGCAGGTGAAGTCATTGCCCGGATGCCGATTCTCGCCCCGCACCAGCCAGATGGGGCGATCACCGTAGCGCGGGACGTCGCCGGTCTTCATCACGCCGATCGCGGCGAGATGGTCAGCGTCAGACCTGTCGAAGTGCGACGTCGCCGGCATGTAGCGCAGCACAAGTCCGGCTCGGGAGCGCGGCGAATTGTTCGGTTCGGAGCCATGCACCAGGTTTGCTTGATGCAGGGAGAACTGTCCTGGCTTCAGGATCACGTCGCGGGCGCTGGATTGATCAATGGCGTCCTCGTCTATGGACGAGCCAAGAAGTCCCTGCTCAATCTGATCGAGGTGCGGCATGACCTCCCAGGTATGCGAGCCAGGGACGTAGCGGAGACAACCGTTTTCCGGCGTGGTCTCGTCGATGGCGATCCACATCGTGCAGGTCACCAAGGGCCTCATCGGCCACCATCGCGAATCCTGGTGCCACTGCACCTTCTTCCCCACGCCCGCCGGCTTGGCGAAGATGCTGCTGCCCCAGAAGACCACATCCGGCCCAAACACCTGTTCGATGTAGCTCAAGATCTCTTGCGAGGTGGCGATGCTGAAAATCTTGTCTCCATCCGGCGCCCCATCCTCGACGCCCTCCCGCAGAGGGACATGAGCCACCAAGGTGAAGTCGGGCTTCTCTGCGGAGGTCTTCGAGATGACGCCTCTTACGACGGACCTGATCTCACTGAATATTTCATCAGAAAGGCGACAGTTCGGAATCACCAATCCCTCGTTCTGATATGTCTCCATTTCAGAAAGACTTAGATGATACATGTCTTCCTCCCGGGCGTTAGTACGCCTCTCCTTCAGCAACAGACCGCCGCTTGGGTCGCGCAAGAGGCTCGACGAGTTCTATCACGAACGGATCGTGCCCCCGGACCATATAGGCCACGTCGCCGCTCGCCCTGCGTCCCATCCTCCATATGCATTCGTAGCCGTCCCCCCGGAGCCAGTCGATCAGGGGTTCGATGTCGGTCGCGCGGTGTTGAATGTGATGCAGACCGCTGTCGCCACGCTCCAGGAATTCCCGATGAGGGCCATCGCCGGATACCGGCTGGATGAGTTCAATTTCCAGATCCCCGCTGACGCCAAACGCAACATCCACGACACAGTCGCAGGACTTGCCGCGATACCAGAACCCGGTGTTCGAAAATCGATGGCATGTGAAAGCGCCGTAGAGAGCGGAGAACCTCGGAAGAGCGAGCTGCAAATCCGGGACTACAAAGCCGAGTTGGGAGATAGCAGGAAGATTCACCTCTGAGCCCCATCGCTCTACGACTTCACGGGCGTGGCGATTTGCGCCACCGCGTTCGCCCGACAGCGGCGGCCGGGACCTCAGAACATCATGCACGGATGCACACGCGCCACTAGCGGGAGCAGAAGGACGGGCGGATGGCTCGCGTCTTGAAAATCACCCTCTGGCCAGGCCCCCCAAAGGCCTGCTCGCGGGCAAGCTAACGGGCGACCCCGCTCAGGGCTTTATGGGTCACGCGTTCGCCGGACCGTTGCAGTGACCGGACGACCCAACTAGGTGCACCCGCATGGACTTCACCATGCCGCTGATCCGGGGCCGCCTCATCCAGCGTTACAAGCGGTTCCTCGCCGACGTTGAGTTGGAGGACGGAACGGTCATCACCGCCCACTGTCCGAACCCCGGCGCCATGATCGGCCTGAACATGCCGGGCCTGACGTGCTGGCTCTCCCGTGACCCAAATCCCAGGCGGAAGCTCCCTTACACATGGGAGTTGGTCGAAGCGCCCTCGCCTGACGGAAGGTTTCTGCCCGTGGGCTTGAACACCATCTTGTCACACGTTACGCGCATGCCCATGTAGAGGTCATGCAGGCCCATGTTTACATCCGTTTCAGCAGTCCGAAGCAGGAGCGCGGCGACAGCCGCGAGCGCCAGCTTCACGACTGCCTAGCGTACTGTGAGCGCAACGGATGGGAGCTAGCCGGCCCGCCGATGGAAGACCTTGGGCTGTCCGCCTGGAAGGGCCATCACCTTTCAACCGGCGAACTCGGCCGATTTGCGGATCGCGTTCGCGCTGGTGAAATCGCGGAAGGGGATATTCTGGTCTGCGAAGGTCTGGACCGCCTTTCACGGCTAAATCCACGTATGACTCAGCGTTGGCTGGAAGAGATGACCGACCTCGGTTTGCGTATTGCGACCGTGAAGGGGAATCGGATTTACGACCGGGCCTCCCTGGAGTCATCGATGATCGACATCATCGAAATCCTCATGCACGCCCGGCTCAACCACGAGCATTCCGCGAACATCAGCGACAAACTTCAAAAGTCTTGGGTCCGCCGCTTCGAAGCGGCCAAGGCGGGCAAGGTGATATCCGCGCATCTCCCCGGATGGTTGAGGACGGAAGGCGAAGGCGACGCCCGGCGCATCGTCCAAATTCCTGAGCGCGTGGCACTGGTCCGCGAAATCTATCAAATGGCGGCCGATGGGATTGGCGCCCGCCGAATCGCCACCATTCTGAATCAACGCGGCGTCGCGCCGTGGGGACGCCGTCACCATCACAAGCGCTCGACGGTCCCCGGCTGGGAACACACGTACATCGCCGACATCCTGCGATCCGCCGCCGTGGAGGGGGATTACGAGCCCGGCAAAGGCCGCAGCCGTAGCCGTCCTAAGACCGGCGAGCGGTTCGTGGGCTACTTCGGCGAGCCAATCGTTGACGCAGATCTGATTGCGCGAGCCCGCGCCAACGTGGCCTCGCGCAAAGGGTCCGGCGGACGCCATCGAGCGCGGCAGTCCAATCTATTCCAGGGGCTGTTTCGCTGCGGAGGCTGCGGCGGGAAGATGGCGATGCGCGGTAGTGCCACGAAGCCCGCCCGGTACCTTGAGTGCGTCAACGTTCATAGCGGTCGCGGTTGCTACCAGCGGGGCTATTTCAACTACCAGAACTTCGAAAAGGCCGCCCTCGCCGCGATGCTCCCGCTCGCATTGGATGATCGTTTTTTCCGGCGCCCCGACCAGACCCACGCGCTAGCGGTCGCACTGGCGGAAGCGAACAAAGCGCTCACCGACAAGTCCGCAGAGCTTGACCGGATCGGCGACCTTCTCATTGGGCAACTGAAGGATTCGCCCGCGTTGATTCAACGGTTCGCTGACGCCGAGGGGGACCTTCGCGCCCTGGAGGCCAAGCGCGCCGATGTTAGCCGTAAGCTCGACGCCGCTAGGGGCGCGGTGAGCCCGCAGGAGCACCTACAACGGGTTTTACTGGTTCAGGACGCTCTACTGAGCGAAGACGAAGTAACCCGCCTAGCCGCCCGGTTGAAGGTCTCCGAAGCAATTCGCACCGTGGTGGACTCTATCGAATGCATCGTGTCGGCGACGTCGGGTCGGGGGTTCGTAATGAGCCTCGGGTCCGGCGCCCACGTGTTCTGCATCTCCAACGAGGGGGAACACATGGCCGACTTCCCCCCTCCCCCAGGCGAAGGATCTTCGGACTGGAGTGACGGCCGGACACCCGAGGAAGTCGCCCGCGTGGACGCCTATTTCCGCCGGTCGACCGCCGCAGCCTAGAATCCGCGCCCCCGCCAGCTTGGCCTTAATCGCGACCCGTGGGACTGTTCGCCGGGGGCTCTGCGATGCCGATCGTGATCATGGTCATCTGCGTCATAGTGTGGCTGTTCATCCAGGCCGCGATGCAGGATCAGGGCGTCCAGCCCAGGAGCCGGGGGTCGCTGCGCTACCAGCGTCGCAAGGCACGCCGATTGGGTCTCGATCCGGAAGACGTGCCCATCAGTCCGCGAAGCGGAGCGGCGCCACCCCCCGAGCCTGAACGCAGTCACGTTGGCGACCTCGCACACGGCCTCCTGTGGGGGCTGGGGCTCGTGGTCCTGATGATCGTGGGCGGCTTCGTCATCATGGGGTTGGGCCTGCCCGGCGACCTCTTCTGGGCCTGGACACTGGCGCTGATCGTCGTGGGATTCCTGGTCCGCCGCCGGTAGTGGCTGAAGCCCGCGCCTAGTCCCGCCACCAGTCTCCCAACAGCATCTTCAAGCAACACGTCGACTATTTTAATGCATTTAAGTATAACTTCTTGACACTATCCTAATTATAGTTTAATGTTCGCGCATTCTCGCAAGACGTCCCGCCGACATCTTGACCGGGATACTTCCGACCGCCCTAGTGTTAGACGATCGTCCTAACAACCCACGGGCAAACCGTCAAGGACTGGTGGCGGTCGGATACATCCGTTTTTAATAGGAGCAGTCGTGCTTACGCCAGAACAACTTGAAATACGAGCTGAAGTCGCCTCTTTTGCAGATTATACAGGCCTGAAGCGCCAGTTTATCGACACGGTTATGATGAAGATTGTAGGTATTGGAGCCAAAAAGAGCAGCCTACAAACATTCATACTGCAAGGCGAGACGGGTCTACGCGGGAAGTCGGTTGATGATTACCTCTCTATCCTTCAGCAAACCGACCCCGACCTGTTCGAGGCCCGACGCGGACCGCCTCCGAGCCTGTCACGCGACCCGCAGACCGGCCGAAAAAGAGGCGCAGAAGAACGTCGGAAACTTGCCGCGCGACTTTTGGAAAAAGAGAATGCCAAGGTACTTGGCACCGATGACACAGACATTTTGAACAAGCATAGAGAGAAGTACGATGTACTCGACAATGCCATTAAACACTGATCCAGATTACCGCACGTGGGAAAACTTACCGAATTGGGTTCATCAGGTCATTCCTAGCGAGTGGGAGGGGCGTCGTCTCGCAAAACTAGGGCTTTGGCCGGCTCCGATCCAACTTTCGCCGAGGCGCAAGGCGCTCTGGGATGTCGGAGCGATTTATCGGGCGACCCTCGCTAAGCCAGAGGTCGCGTCATGACCACCAAAGTTACTCACCGGCAGGTCAACAGGACGCGCGCCGCAGGTCGCCGGATCACCTCCAGGAAGAACCTTCATATCATTCTGACGAATAGAATGTACTCCGAGGTTACGACTCATTGGAATCTCCACCAACGCCTCCTCAACGGGCCACTCGAAACGTCTTGGACAGGAGCGAAATTATCCGCAAATTCGCGGGTCGAATACCTCGTGACCTGCGTATCGTCGGCCCTCGCCGCCCACCATCCGGGCTGGAGTTGCTGGACCGAGACGCCACAGGAACCCGACGCGCCGCGACACTTAGTGGTGAAGGCAGACAGTATTGACCGACTAAAGATCGCTATCATGCCCCGCTATCTGAAATTAGGCGTGGAAAAGGTGTTATTTAATAGAAGGTTCGCGGGCGCGGAGGTACTCGAATTGATTTGCCGACTAGTCGCCTCGGCCTGTTACCTAAGGTGATCGCGATGTGTACGCGAGTCTTACCGCGCGATTTCGAGGTATGGCTGGATTCGGAGCCGCCGACACATCATGATGTCTGGTCGTGCCATGATCCTGATCCGACACCGCCACGCACTGAGTGTGTTGATCGCCCCGACACTCGCCGCGATTGCGCGGAAATAGCCCCGGATGACAGTAATGAAGTGGGTGTTAAGTAATCGTCGTCGGTTCCTGGCTCATCTTTTTCTCCCGGCATTCTTGACGATCCCCGTTTCTGTGTCACCCTGAACGAATAACGGCCCCTGTCGAGAGACAAGGACCGTTATTATACCCGTAACGGAACCGCCTACCACGAGCGGATAAGACCTTGAGAGAGCTTATAAAGTGATATTGCCACACCCTGCGACATTTCGCAAGAATTTTGTTCTGCCGTTATTCGGAAAAGAACCGCCTCCCCTAACAGTTTTTCTGCATGGCTCCCGGCGCGACGTGCGCGGGATCAGATCGTTGTGCGCGCTGCACTCTCTCTATCATGACAACCTGCGGATTTCGACAGTTCGACCGGATGGCGCTCTAGCTTTTCTATATGCGGTTACTCCCAACTATGACTTGCCGGTAGGCGCGCCGGCCCCAACGGTGGTGATCTCGCACTGTACGTTAAGATGGTATTTTTATCGTATACTAGACACGGTGCGAGCTTCGGACTGCGCCGATCTTCTCGACTACTATAACTGCGCCACCTTTATTACGGCGCAGACCCCCAATCGATATTTTCGAGTCGTGGAGTCGGACGCGTCGGCGGCCTACACGATCGCGGACTTGTGCGAGCGGGCGGGACTGCCGGCGCCGCCCGTGATCACCACCAGCACGGCCAGGGGGGTCGCATGACCCCGCCGCTCCCCGCGCTCGGCAGGATCGACGACGCCAACATCCTGACGCCGTTCGATGCGGAAGATCCTCGGTATCGCCAGCCAATCACCATCGCGAACGGCGCCCGGATCACGCGCAAGACGACATGGCATCGCAAAGACACGACGGTTGGTGAATTCGCCCTCGACCTGTGTCGTCACCAACGGCAAGCGCGGAAGGATGGGAGGGCCTTCGTTGGGGGCGAGCTGATCGGCAAAGACCGCCAGGGCGTCGCTGTTAAGGCGATCCATGCGGTCGGCCTCGATATCGACGTCGGCGTGCCCCTAGCTCAGATCGACGCCGCCGTAGCGGACCTGAACTGCCTCGCGATCCGCTACACGACGCATAGTCACGGCAAACCCGTCTCGCATTTCGTCAAGTCGACCGTTCAGAACAAGATGCGCGTCGACGACGTGACGCCCGACGTGATCCGGGAGTACCTGCGCCGAGAAAAGCGTTGGGTGGAGTCGCTACTCGATAGCCTGGAGTATGTCGGCGACGAGCACCTTCCCACTGGCGTGTGTGTGGTTCTCCACCACGACCCGATGCCGAAGTGCCGAGTGATCCTGCCCTTGCTGGAGCCGTTCATTCCCGGTGTGGTGGCGAATTCACATGCGGATGGGTTGGCGCTCTGGCGAGCGGTTCCGGTCGCCTTGGCCCAGCGCCTCGGACTGGAGCTGGCGCTTGACCGATCCGCGCTCGACGCGGCACGCGCCTTCTATTGGCCGAGTCACCCCGGCGGCGGCGCGCATGACACCGCGATCTATGGCGGCGACCTCTTGGACTGGCGATCCTTTGATCTGACGGCGGCTCGGGCGGCTCTCGAGTCCATGGTCGGCGCCGTGGGCGTCGGGGGGCGGAAGACGAAGACCCCCGATGGTCAGGCGTTGGGAAAGTGGGCGCGAGACTACGCCGAGGGGTTTCAGATCGCGGACCTCGTTCGGGATTATTGTGATGACCGCATCAGAACTCACGGGGCGTTAAAGCTCAGTATTGAATGCCCATGGGATGAGAACCACAGTAACGCTGGTGATCCCAACGATAAGGGCTGTTTCGTCGCCAACGCCGGCGACTCTTCGTCCCCGATATTCACGATAAAATGCCTGCATGATGGCTGCGCGGGCCTGACGGGACTAGATCATCTGGCGAAGATGCTTCGCGACGGCTGGTTTGATCGCTCGTTGATTACCGACGATGCCTATTGTCCGGAAGTGTCAGACCCGGAGCCCGACGTCCCTCAGGAAGCCGCTGAGACGGTTGTTAAGTTAGAGGCTGGGGATGGGGCGGCGGACCCGGCGGCGGGCGCCACGGGCCGCCCTAGGCCGTCTCGCGCCCAAGTGAAGGCCGCTCGGACGCTCCTGCGCAAGCTCGCCTGCAAAGTATTTAGGATCGACATCAACGCGTCGGCGGATCGGCTGATTGAAGCCTTTCGCGCCGGACGAGGGGACCCGAACGGGGCGTTGAACGGCGATCAAGCAAGAAGGGAGGTTGAAAGCGCCAGGGAGTGGATGAAAGCGCAGCTTGAATGAAAATAGACCCCGCACAGAATGCGCGAGGCCAAGTACAATCATCAACATAATAGAGTCATATAATGTCTACAACTGACGAAAATGTCAATTTAAAAGTCGATAATACTATTGACGAAATTGCGGAAGACGCAAATGCTGCAGCCACGCCTAAACGGATAGTGTTTCCGAACCGCGCGGCTTATATTAAATACCAGAACTCTCGATCCGCCATTGTCAAGGATGGCGGTCGCGTCCGGATCATCGATCCCCAGGACCCGCGCCAGCCCGGCATCACGGTCCGCGATGCCAAAGACTTTTACGCCCCGATCGCGTATAAATCGGCAGATAAAAAATCTCTCGCGCCTGGATTTGTCGACTGGCTGGCAAGTGCAGATCGACTTACATACGATGGCATCGAGTTTCAGCCGAACTTGTCGAGAGCAAAATCAGGTTGGCTGAACTTATTCAAAGGATTCGCAATCCAGCCCGTGGAGGGTGATTGCGCTAAGGTTCGCCATCACATTCTGAACAACATCTGTCAGGGAGACCGGGACCTCTACGAGTATGTCATGGATTGGGCGGCCGATGCGATTCAGCATCCGGATCGCAAGAACGGCGTGATGCTGGTGATGCTGGGTGAGAAGGGGTGCGGAAAAACCACACTTTCTGACTTGATGGCGGATATTATCGGTCGAGACTACGTGAAGAAACTTGACCGACCGGATCAGTTGACCGGCACGCACAACGCTCACCTCCACCACTGCTTACTCGTACAGGTGGAGGAAGGGTTCTGGGCTGGGGACCGGTCGGCGAATGGTCAGCTTAAGAACCTTGCCACCAGCGGCGAGATATTCGTTAACCCGAAGCATAAAGACGGCGGGATGGTGGAGTCGTTCCATCGCGTTATTGTGACCAGCAATGAAGATTGGGTCATACCATTCGAAGGTAAAGAACGGCGTGACTGTGTGATCCGCGTCGGGAGCGGAGCCATCGGGGACGACGCGTATTGGTCGGCGCTCTACGCTGAACTGAACAATGGCGGCCGGGAGGCGTTTCGATACGTTTTGGAACAACGCGACCTCTCAAAACGTGTTTTCGGCCACATCCCGCATACCGACGCGGCGGCGGATCAGGCGGTGAGAGGACTCAGCGCGCAGGACGCGTGGTGGTGGGACATCCTCTGTTCCGGTGAACTCGTGTTTCCGACTTGGTCGCCAGCGGATGAGTTCAGTTGGGCCACGGATGCTGGCGTGATTGTGTCAAAGGAAGCGCTTTATCAGTCGTTCGCGCACTGCGCGCCGGGGTACAGGAGTCCACCATCTCGGGAAGTGCTCGGGAGACTTCTGCGGAAGCTCTGTCCGGACGTCACAGACACGAAGACACCTGCCAGAGACCCGAAGGAACGTAAAAATGCCTTCAGGCTGCCGGCGCGGGCGGAGGCGATCCAGGCGATGCTGGAGGTGCATCCGTTCCTGCCGGCGCCGTTGAAGGTGGAGGCGCCCGAGGCGGATGAGGCGCGCGAGGCCGAGACCAACGTGATCGACTTCCATGAAGTCGAGGAGACCTTGCGCGCCATCACCGCTCGCGAGGGCGGGCGCTTGAGCAGGTTCTTCGATCCCGCCGTCCCTCGTCGGCGGGCGTGATCCTGTCCGGGTTTCCCGTTGGACCGCCTCCTGTCCGGGTTCTGTCCGGGTTCGCCAACCGAACCCGGACAGAAACTCTCGTTTATATTCAGGTATTTATCGGGGCTGTCCGGGTTGTCCGGGTTCGGGAGCGATTTTAAATTTGTACCCCTGTAGCTCTCTACTTTTAGATACTATTATTTTTACCCAGACAACCCAGACAACCCAGACAACCCGGACAGGTATTGATTTATAAGGGATAAATGCTGTCCGGGTTCCGTGCTATCTCGGGATGAACCCGGACAACCCGGACAGGATTTGCGAGAGGCGTTGCTATCACCCGCGCTGGACAGGGAAGCCAGACCCCGCATCTCGCAGATCAGGCGCCCCAATTCGCCGCCCTCTCCCTTCGATAAAATCTATAAAACTGCACGTTAATGCACATCTACCGTTGCAATAATTCTGAACTTGCTAGTCGACTGACTAGTAAGTGGGGCCGTTGACTCCGACTGCATACCAAATGCTTCAAGTACCGACGTTATGCGCACTGGATCCATTTCGCCGAACCGCGCCGAAAAGATCCAAAGCTGATCCATGGTCAGGCATCATGGAGCTGAGCTACCGGACCTCGAACCGCTCGGACCTCACCGCGCCTCTCGCCGAATACGCGTCTAAGCTTGACACTCCACCAAGAAGTGCGCGCTGTAAGCTTCACCATTGAGGTAGGAGGCACCCGTGCCCGATGAGAACCGTCTTCGATATGACAAGCTTTCGAAGAACATCAAGAAGCAATCGGCAGAAGCACGGCGCCTTATGGACGCCCTTAAGGAGGCTATAAGAACACATGATAAGGCCGTGGCCGACAAAGAAAACCTCATCAATAAGAGTATACCCGACGATTGTATGGCTGTGCGGGATCGTCATATCAAAGAACTTGACGATTTGATTTCCGATATTGAGAAACACTGACGCATAGGCCGTGTATTTCGTTATCACTTACTCCAAAGGCACGGCCTGCGCCTCATTCCGAGCGCACGACCCCGCCCTCGCCTTGACCCGGCTCCACGTCCTAGAGGGGATCGGCTTCCGCTGCGTCGTCCGCGACTACCACGGCGCCGAGGTGGACCTCGTGGCCCTCGTGCGCCCCCACGACGCCCCCGCCGACGCGTCCGACGCCCTGACATAGGCTTAGACGAGCGTATCGAAGTCGAGTTGTCGTTCAGACCTCCCGTACTCCAAGGTCAGCGCGTGCCCAGTAATGGCCACATACAGACAGGTCGAGACGTAGAGGAATGTGTCCCTCGCGTCGTCGCGCTGCTGATATTCGAGGCCATGTGGCTCATAAAAATTGAGGTGAAATCGAAGAGACCGGCAGTCCACCCTGATGTGTTCGTTGGCGAACGAAAGATCAAACAATGAGTGTGCAAAGGCGTTCCTGATATCGTTCATCAGGAGTAGGTCGCTATACGCAATCGGCCCCATCAATCCAAACGCGAATGCAACCCGAACCTTTGAAGAGAAGCTCCCCAGAATTCCATTCGCGGCGCCGTCGAAAATTCTGTCGTGATCCCCCCTATCTAGCTGGCCCATTGAGGACTCTAGGAGTTGCTGAACCGCAGTTTCGAGGTACGCGACTGCCGTTAGGGCTGCCGCCGCGTCAGACTGAAGATGGAGATTTGAGAATACTTCGGTTTGGCGTTCAGAGGTCGGCTTGGCCGTCAGAAGATACTTGCGCGCCTGGGACTTGGGGCGTTGGCCCATTTCGGATTTCCGGTGATCAACTATTGCGCCGACTTCCGCAGGACTACGTCGCTCATGTGATGTGTGCATTTGGTCACGGCGCCAAACGCAGCATCCTTGCCTTCCCGACTAGCCAGCGCCCTTTGTCGGATGACCTCTGTCCAATTGGTCAAGCCATCTCGGCCGCTCAGGCGCCCTTGGTAGAACATACTGGTGATCATAATCCTGTTTCGAAGATCAACGTCACCCTCGACAAATCGGATCGCGACGGCAGCGTGGCTTGCACATTCGAGGTCATATCGCTCGTCCAACATCTGACCGACCGTCATGGTCGCCGCAGCGTTCGCCGAGCCGTGGTCGCCAACGACGGTGAGAGCAGTGGCAAAGCCAATCGCAATTACGCGCTTCATCGAAACCCCAATCATGGTGATCGGGGAGCGCCGGGTGGACGGCTCCCAATGGCGACCATAGGTTATGCGGTGACGCCTGCCGAGGTGCTGGCGTTCAAGCGGCGGAAGTTCCAGTAAGCGGTGTGGTCACCCGGTCGGAAGGTCCGCTTTCTCTGGCCAAAAATAGCTGATCGGTCCAAGCCAGTACACCTTTGGGTCCTGCTCTCTCTCATCTCGATCTAACGACAAGTCGATAGTCCATCTCCGCTCAAACCCTTCACGAGCAGCTATAGCAGCCATAACGGCGTCTCTTTCGTGCTCTCCAGACGAAGTAACAAGCCCTAGGGCTTTCATGGTCGGACTTTCCCAACCTCCAAATGCCTTAGCAAATGCTTTAGGGTGAGCCTCCGTGACAGGAACCCCAGGGAATTTTTCCCTGAGGCGACTAACGAACATAGCCCCTTGCACCAATGCGGCCCCCTTCAAGGAGTTCGCAGTCTGGACTGTCCCTGACGCGATGCCGTGCGTGCGGCGAAGCCATTTGTCCGCCTTGCGGTCAGATGACTTGCCTGATGACCACCAAAGGGGAGCATCGACGCCCACGCCGAGAGGAGGCGAGGTGATCAGGTCAATTGCTTCGAATGCGCTAGAGACGCAGTCGGTCGTCACTTCGCCAGACCGGGAAAGGAACGCCAAGCCGAAAGCTTTATTGCCGCCAGGGTCAGCCCCTACCCATACGCTTTCCGAGAGTTCCACCATCACCGTGCCCCTCACTATGCCGTCCGGTGCAGCTTAGCACCCTCAGGTGAAGCGCGGGCAAAAGCGCGCCCGTCCCCCGCTGTAGGTGGGCTTGGTAGCCGGCATCGCGCGAACGGCCTAGGGAGCGCCGCTGCGCCGTCCACAGCGCCGTCACCTAGCCCCGCGATCCGTCGTCTTCCGCCGCGCCTGCCATGCCTCAACGATCCGCTGATCCGCCGGCCTCGCCATCGATGACCACGACCCGGAAGGCGTGGCGCGAGCCGCATACACGAGGCGACCGCCTGCACATTCGAACCCCGGACATTTCGGTGTGACACCCCACCATACGGCGTCGGGACCATGCGCGCGGATCATCGCGGGCAAGCTCGCCCTTAGCGCCAACCCACATTTCGAGCACGACGCCCGAAGCTCCCAACCTGCGACGTGCGCCTCGGCCAGCGTCAACGCCTGCGAGGGCGACGGCGGCGACACGATACGATCGGGAGACTTGTGGCCCATGCCGGGATTGATGGCGCCTGGCCTGAGTGAGAACAAGAGGGGAACGCGTCGACGTCGAGCCCTTCGCGTTGTCCCGATTGTTTGAACAATCAGGACAACGATTGACTCCATCATATTGTGAGATAAGGTTTTCTTGACGTGAGAAAAGCCACCCGATGACCCGCGCGACCGCGTACCTTCGCACCTCCAGCTCCGCCAATCTGGACGGCGATTCCCCGTACCGGCAGAACGACGCCGTCATGGCGTACGCGGCCCGCAATGGCGTCGAGGTGGTTAGCTGTTTCTGGGATCAGGCCGTCTCCGGCGAGGACCGTATCGAGGACCGGCCCGGCTTCCTCGCCCTACTGGATCACTGTCAGACCGAAGCGATCGGCGTGGTGCTGGTGGAGGACGCCAGCCGGTTCGCCCGTCACGTCGTCACACAGGAACTCGGGCTGACGCTCCTAGCGAAGCGCGGCGTTCGCGTGGTCACGGCCGGCGGGATTGACCTCTCTGAGGACGACGATGCGATCAAAGTCCTCCTGCGCCAGATCGTCGGCGCCCTAAACGGCTACCAGCGGCGGGAGATCGCCGAACGCCTGCGGAAGGGTCGCAATAGGAAGATCGCGGAGACGGGCCGGTGCGGCGGTCGCACCAGCCATGCCGAACAGAGCCCCGCCCTGATCCGCGAGGCTAAGCGCCTTTCCCGCAAGAACCCCCGGACAGGCAAGGTGCGGTCGCTGCGGCAGATCGCAGCCGAACTCGCCAAGCTCGGCTACAGCAGCGCGAGGGGAACGCCGTTGAGTCCACAGATCGTCGCTAACCTGATCGGTTAGGCCGATCGCCGCGCCCGATCGCGCCATTTGAAAATACTCACGTGACCCTCTTGTGTATTCGATGGGGTCGATTTAGAATAAAGACCGGAGGGGAGCCCATTGGCGTGCTGGCTCGCCGCGCCCAGGAAGCGACGCCTAAGGAGCGCCGACCGAATTGATCCTCGCGATCTTTTCATCCAGCTTCGCTATATTTCCACTTTTGAAATTTCTTAAATCTAGACTGCAAAAACCGCCGCAGAGTCTCTGTACGAGATGTCGAAAGTCGATTTTTTATGCAAACGTATTTTTGGCGTTCCTAGAATCAGGGTCCAGGACGTCCAGAGCCCTCTTCCCGCTCGCGCCCCAGCAACACCGTGCTAGTTTTACGATTAGTGCCCCTCAGTCGCCGCGCTCATTCGAGATCAAGCGTCCGCCCCGGTGATAACACCGAAGGACTGAGGGTGGAGCTAATCTTCTCCACGACAGCCCTATCGACGTTGCGAGGAAACTCGTTCGGAAACGCCTTGGCGACCTCGCCCAGCAAGGACGCCAGCGGCCCGAGGTCATAGGCGTTCGATGCGATGATCCCCGACGACCGCCGCTTAACTCTCTGCACCAGTCCCAAACTCTCCAGGCGGTTGATCGCCCGCTGAATCTGGCGGCTGGACACCCCGCATCGCGTCGCCAGTGTCCCCATACTCGGAAACGGCAGCGCGTCCTTCCGCCACCAGCTTCCCACTAGTTGAATCAGCACTAGCAATTCAGTCGGGCTGAGCCGATGCTCACGGTCAAGGAATTGATTCAACAAGAGAAGATAGTTTGGCACCTGTGCGAATCCGCGCTCTGCGACGGGCTTCCCCCATTTGTCGGCGACGTCAGACATGCGCTACAGCCTCCTCATTCAGCCCCGTCTTTAAGACGTCACCTACGGACAATCTGTCTGCCGATATATACGTCCTCGGCCGATACGCAAGTGACATATACCTCTCAGTATATACCTAGGAGGCTCATACCCCGCCAGCCGAACGGACAGATGTCAGTAGCTGCAATGGACAGCACCTCGAACGCGACCGCTTTACACGGCCCCGGTCTGTCGGTATGGGGGGCATACGCCTGGAGCGGTCCCATTAGCCGCCACCAGGGAGGCGCCCAACCCGACGCTCTTGGCGGGGGAAAGGGTTGGGCGCCGGGCGGTCGAACCGATGTGCAGTAGGCCGAGAAGGCGGGACGCGAGTCCCGCCTTCGTTCTTTGTGGTGAGAGCCCTTGGCTCACCTTGCTGCCGCGTCCCGAGCACGCTAGGCGGCCCGCATGGAATTCCCCTCCCCGCTCATCCGTGGCCGCCTCGTCCAACGCTACAAGCGTTTCTTCGCCGACGTCGTCCTGGACGACGGGACCGCCGTCACCGCCCATTGCCCGAACCCCGGCGCCATGCTGGGCCTGAACATGCCCGGCCTGCCGGTCTGGCTGTCCCGCTCGGACGATCCGAAGCGCAAGCTCGCTTACACCCTTGAATTAGTTGAAGTAGAGGGCGCCGTTCCGGGTGTGCGCGTAACATGTGGCATTAATACCATGCACCCCAACCGCCTCGTGGCCGAGGCGCTGGCGGCGGACGCCATTCCCGAGCTTTCCGGCTACGCGTCCCACCGGCGGGAGGTGAAGTACGGAACCAACTCCCGCGTCGACTTCCTGCTGGAGTCGCCGGATCGCGCGGCCTGCTGGCTGGAGGTGAAGAACTGCCACCTGCGCCGCTCCGGGACCCTCGCCGAGTTCCCCGACTGCGTAGCGGCCCGCTCGCTCAAGCACCTGCGCGAGCTTACGGCGGAGGTGGCGAAGGGCGCCCGCGCCGTCATGCTGTTCGTGGTCCAGCGGACGGACTGCGACGTCTTCGCGGCCTGCGCCGACCTGGACCCCGCCTATGCCCGCGGCCTTGACGAAGCCGCCGCCGCAGGCGTTGAAGTTTTATGCTATGATTGCAACATAAGCGCGAAGGCGATCCGCGTCGGCCGCCGCATGCCCTGGCGCGGCGCCGCGCCAGTTCCGGAGTAGACCATGGCGTTGACCGAAACCGTCGAGATCGAGCGCCGCGACGGCCGCATCAAGCTGCACGACGCCGAGGCTTTCGAGGGCATGCGCGCCGCCGGCAAGCTGGCGGCCGAGTGCCTGGACATGCTGACGCCCCATGTGGTTCCCGGCGTCGTCACCGACGAGCTGGACCGCATGGCCCGCGAGTTCGTGCTCGACCATGGCGCCCTGCCCGCCTGCCTGTTCTATCGCGGCTACAGCAAGACCCTGTGCATCTCGCCCAACCACATCGTCTGCCACGGCATTCCCGGCGAGCGGACCCTGCGCGAGGGCGACATCGCCAATATCGACGTCACCGTGGTGGTGGACGGCTGGCATGGCGACACCAGCCGCATGTACGGCGTGGGCCCGGTGGCGCCGCGCGCCAAGCGGCTGATCGAGATCACCTATGAGGGCCTGCGCCGCGGCCTGGCGGTGGTGAAGCCGGGCGCCAAGACCGGCGACATCGGCCACGCCATCCAGACCTATGTGGAGTCCCAGCGCTGCTCGGTGGTGCGCGACTTCTGCGGCCACGGCCTGGGCAAGGTGTTCCACGACTCGCCCAACATCCTGCACTTCGGCCAGCCGGGCACGGGCGACGTGCTGCGCCCCGGTATGTTCTTCACCGTCGAGCCGATGGTGAACCTCGGCAAATACCAGGTGAAGCTGCTCTCCGACGGCTGGACGGCGGTGACCCGCGACAAGTCGCTCTCGGCCCAGTGCGAGCACTCGGTGGCGGTGACGGAAACCGGCTGCGAGGTGTTCACCGCCTCGCCGCTCTTCCAGCCGCCGATCGCAGGCTAGGGCGAGGGCTCAGCGGCCCCTCGGTCGTCATCCTCGGGCTTGTCCCGAGGACCTATGAACACCGGATGGCGCGGACAGGGCATCGGCGGCGCCGAGCCCGGATTTGCGGGTACGGTGTTCATGGGTGGCCGGGACAAGCCCGACCATGACGATCTATAATAAATTCAATAGGCTGGTTAGGTTTTCAGCCTAGGGGGCTTAAGGCGGGCTTGGGGGCCAAGCGCCCCCTTGCCAAGCTCGAACATATCGGGAACACTTCGGAGCCATGAGCGCCCCTTCCGCCGTGAACGACGCCGCCCAGCCGGACCTGTGGGTCAGCGCCCGCCTCGAGCCTGCGCCCCATCACCTGGGCCATCGCGAGCGCCTGCGCGAACGCGCCGCCAGGGCGGGGCTGGAGGCCCTGCCCGACTATGAGCTGCTGGAGTTGCATCTCTTCCGCTCGATTCCGCGCGGGGACGTCAAGCCGCTGGCCAAGGCGCTGATCGCCCGCTTCGGCTCGCTGGGGGCCGTGCTGGGCGCATCCCTCGAAGCCCTCAAGACCGTGCCCGGCGTCGGCGAGGCCGTGGCCCTGGACCTGCGGCTCGCCCATGAGACGGCGCTGCGGCTGGCGCGCGAGGAGGTGTCGGCCCGGCCGGTGATCTCGTCCTGGTCGGCGCTGCTGTCCTATGTCCGCACCGCCCTGGCGCACGAGCCGCGCGAGCAGGTGCGGGTGCTGTTCCTCGATAAGCGCAACCAGCTGATCGCCGACGAACTGATGAACCGCGGCACCGTCGACCATGCCCCGGTCTATCCCCGTGAGGTGGCCCGCCGGGCGCTGGAGCTTTCGGCCAGCGCAATCATCTTGGTGCACAACCATCCCACTCATTGATTTTGGGTCACGTTCAATCACGGCTAAACCCGTTGAATAAGCGGCATTTTCTGGCATATTGACTGGGGACGGTTTCGGCCCAAAAGTGGGGTCAGTTGGCGGTAACCGTCCCCAGTTACAGCCCCCCAACCGTCCCCAGTGGACGGAAGGAGACACCGATGCCGAGCCTCACCGACAGCGCGATTCAGCACGCGATCAAGCGCGTAAAGCGCACCCAGAAAGAAGAGACCCTGTCTGATGGGGAAGGCCGCGGCACCGGCCGCCTGGCGCTGATCGTGAAACCCATGCCCAGCCGCGTCACAGCCGTATGGATGGCCCAGCAGTGGCGCGAGGGAAAGCGCTCGAAGTCGAAGATCGGCGACTATCCGTCGCTGTCGCTGGCCGATGCGCGGGCGGTGTTCAAGCGCGACTTCGCCGACGTCATCCAGAAGGGCGCCAGCATCAAGACCGTCAGCGATACGCGTTCGGGCACCGTGGCGGACTTGTTCGAGGCCTACGTCGAGAGCCTCAAAGCGGCGCAGAAGCCCTCCTGGGAGAATGTTGAGTACGTTCTCGGCAAGTTGGCCGGTACGATTGGCCGTAATCGGCCCGCGCGCGAAGTTACGCCGGAGGAGGTCGTAGCTGTGATCCGGCCCGTCTATGAGCGCGGGCGTAAGTCGTTTGCCGATCACATGCGAAGCACGCTTCGGGCGGCGTTTTCCTGGGGGCTGAAGGTGGAGCACGATTACCGCAGCACTGCGCCGCGGCGCTTCAGGCTCGTCATGAACCCAGCGGCCGGCATTCCGACTGAGCCCAAGGTTGTGGGAAGCCGGTGGCTGACCGAGAAGGAATTCGTGCGCCTCTTCCGCTGGCTTGAATGCCCGGACGCCCCAGTCCACCCGCCCTATACGCGCGCAGTACGCATCCTGATGCTGACAGGTCAGCGCGTCGAAGAGATCGCGCGGCTGCACAAGGACCAGTGGGACGCTAAGGAGCGGATCATCGACTGGTCGAAGACCAAGAACGGCAAGCCTCACACGATTCCGGTGCCCGAGGTGGCCGCCGAACTGATCGAGTCGATCACGCCCAACAAGTACGGCTGGTATTTCCCTTCGGCGATGGATCCTTCGAAGCCCGTGTCGGCGGGCACGCTCTACAGCTTCATGTGGCGCCAACGGGATCGCGGCGTGATCCCAGTGGTGACCAATCGCGACCTCCGACGCACCTGGAAGACGCTGGCGGGCAAGGCGGGCGTGTCGAAGGAAATCCGGGATCGCCTGCAGAACCACACGCTGCAAGACGTCAGCTCCAAGAGCTACGATCGCTGGAATTACATGCCGGAGAAGCGTGCCGGCATGAAGAAGTGGAACGCATGGGTCAGTAAGCTCCTGGCCGCCAAGGACCTAAAGACGGCCGCATAGCCGCCCACGGCCAGGCCGCTAGTGCGTGCCGGCTTCAGGCTAGCGCTCGCCGAAAGGGTGCTTGCCGTATTTGCGAAAGAGGTCGTCGAAGGCTTCCCCCATGAGGGCCTGAAGGGTCGTACCCTCCTCCAAAACCAGCATATGGAGCGCGCGGCTGAGCTCCGGTGTGAAATAGCCGCTGACCGCCTTTTTGCCTGTGCGCGAAGCTAGGCGATCTGCGCGGTCCGCCGTGTCGGGAACAGTGGTGTCGGGGCCTGTTGCCTCGGCGGATATCCGCTCTGCCTTGATCGAGGAGAAGCGTCCCATCAGCCGACATGGACCATGTGCACGGGTTCACCTGGGGACATGTCCAGCTGTCCACGTGTCCACGTCCACAGCGCGCACGTCTCGGCCGCGGCCTTGCCCTTAGAATCCCATTGGCCGGCGTGTTGACCGCTCGCCGTGCTGTGGTGGAAGGCCGCCCGCTCGTGAAGCCTGACAGGTGCGATGGCCAGGCTGAACGTGCTTTGGATCAGCTCCTCGGCCTCTCGGTACATGAGCGGCGCCCTCGGCGGCCCGGCCATGAAGACAACAAAGGCCTTCTTGCGGCTCGCCCTGACGAGTTCGGCTGTGGCTTCGATAGCTGCCAAGTCGAACGCCCTCGGTCGGCACGGTATGAGGATCAGGTCGGCGAGGCGGGCCGCCTGACGCGCCATCGCGTCGGCGTGCGGCGGGGTATCCAGCACCGCGAGCTGAGCGCCAAGGTCGCGTGCCTTGCCAAGTTTTCCCTCCAACAGCGAGGGGGCACCGCAATCAACGACTTCTGGATCGCCGCCGCCGCGCCACGCCGCCCAGCGGCTTGCGGTCGCCTGGACGTCGGTGTCCACGATGAGGGTGACGACTTCGGCGCTAGCTGCGGCCGCCAGATGGATCGCCAGAGTGGTTTTTCCGGCGCCGCCCTTCTGGCTGATGATTGCAACTGTCCGCATGTGAACTCCCTCACGTGCGGACGAGTGAACAGGTGAGCGCCAGAACCCCCAATGGGCAAGTCTACCCAGTCTCGAACGCCACGGCGCTAACTGCGGGCGAACGCCAGGAGTGGCGCGATGTCGTGAGCGTCGGCGGCTTGAAGCGCCCGGACATAGTCATTCCGGGTCTGGGCAGCCTCGATCAGGTTCGCCCGGCCCCAGGTGAAACGCTGCCCGCCGAGCTGCACGATCAGCAGGTCGGCGGCCAGGCGCGCGTGACGCCCGTTGCCGTTCGGGAACGGGTGGATGGCGACAAGGCGGTGATGGAAGCGCACGACGATCTCGTCGGGCGTGAAGGTCTGGTGGTCGATCCAGTAGCGGACATCCCCCAGCAGGGTGTGGAGTTCGACCGCGATCAGATGCGGCGCGACGCCGATGTTGAGCTCGGTGTTCCGCTGGGCGCCGGCCCATCGCCAGACCTTCCGCAGCATTCGGCGATGCAGCGCCATGAGGAAGTCGAGGTCGACGACGTCGCCGCGCTTGCGTGAAAACGACCACCGGTCAGCCTCGGCGATGTTCTCCTGCTCGGCCTCGTTCAACTCCGCCCGCGTGGTGATGTAGGTCGGGATCAGACCTTGCCGCCCCTCCGGCGTGAGGGGGGTGTTGGCTTCGTCATCTGCCTCGAAGAGCGGGTCGCTCATGCGGGCTCATCCCACAGGCGATGCAGGTTCCCTCGCAGCAACTGGCCGATCAGGATCTCGCGCTGTCGCCGCTGGTCGCCCGCTGTGAGCGCCTGGTTCTCCAGGCGCATGGTGTGGTTTACGCCCTCGATCTGTTCATCGGCCTTGGCCTCCGCGCGCTCTCGAAGCATCTCTACGAGCGGGCGATTTGGAACCATGGCGTAGACTAGCTGGCAGTCCAACGCCTCCGCAGCGCGGCGCAAACTCGCCAGAGTGACGGTCTCGTCCACCTCACCCTTTTCCAGCGCCACTACACGCGGCTGGCTGACCCCCAGGCGCCTGGCGAATTGCTTTGTGGTCAGGCCGAGCGCATCACGGATCGCGCGAAGCCAGCCGCGAGGCGGTCGAGCCACGGACCAGTTCCGCACCAGCGTGAGGCGCGTATCGAGGGCACGGGCTGCTCTGTCGGTCGCAGGCATGATAACCTCTGCATTATTGCGTTCGTGACGCTCTATAACGCATAGACGATTAAAATTCCACATTACGATAATCTATAGATTATTTTTCATCGTAACATCGATTACCTATAGATTATCGAATGAGCTAGCGGCGACGCCTGCCGCCGTACGCATGTCCGCCTGTGGGATCGTTCACAAGTCCACCTGTTCACAGCCGCTAGCTAGCGGGAGCGCTCTTGATCACCCCCAAGATCGCGGCGGCGCATCGCCTCGTTTGCCGCCCTAAGTTCCCGCGCCAGAGCGAGGCGCTGTGTGTCGGGCTGAGGCATATCGCGAACGAAAGCTTCGACCTTGGCGCCCAGCGTTCGGTCGGCGGGATCGCTAGACCGGGTAAGCAGCTTGGCCTGAGCCAAGTAGAGACCGCGCACGGCCTGTTGTCGCGCCAAGATCCGCTGCTCCCAGGGCGTCCGGTCGGACCGGCCTTGGAACGCCGCCCCAGCCGCCTCGCGATAGGCCGAGCGACGGACCTGCGCCATCTGCCCGTTTCCAGATTCATGGCGGTCGCGAATTTTCCGCAGGGGCGTCCGCTCGGCCTTGCGGGACACCCCACGCGCCCGCCTCGGAGTCGCCTCGGCTTCAACGCCCCGGTCACGAAGCGCCTGGGCGAAGGTCTGCCGCCAGAGCTCGAGGTCGGCCTTCTTGGGGTTCAGCCGCTCGCCCGAGTGGCCACGCGAACATATGGACAGGTGAACATGCGGACGCGGCGTATCCGTATGCAGTGTGAACACGTAGTCATGGCGACCTGCGAACATGTCGGCCGCAAAGGATCGGGCGGCGTCCCTCACCGCGATCTCATTCGTATCGGCCGGCATCGACAGGATGACCGAATGACTAAGCGGCGAGTCCTTGCGGCGGGGCCTGTCGGCCATGGCGGCAGCGGCCCAGTCGTCCGCCAGGTCGGCCACGTCGCGGCGACCGACGGTCAGAGCGCCATCCGCGCCCTCAAGCTCCAGCTGGCCGTTGCGAGAGATGTACTCGAGATGGGCCCGCAGATGGCCCCCGTCCCGCGTGCGTCCGGTGACCTTGACCATTACCTCGGGCGCGCGCGCGGCGATGCGCTCCAGTCGAGCCCGAGCGCCGGTCCCGGAGGCCTGCGAAGGCCGCAGCACGGTGCGTGGCCGCACGATCCGCGGCCGGACGGGCGGACGCCAGACGTCCTCGAAACCTTGGACCATCTGGAAGTCGGTCATGGTTCGACCGTCCAATAGGAGAGGTTGCCTTCGAACGCCTCGCGCAGGGTGAACATGTGCGCACGTAACTCTGTCCGCAGGGCGTCGAGGTAGGCGACCTCCAGGTCGAGCACTTTGCCCTCCATGATGGCGGTGTTCAGGGCCCGGGCGATCTGGTTCACATTCACGCCGATCCGTCGCACCTCGCCCTGGATGGCGAGCAGGGCGACCGTCTCGCCGCGCGGAAAGGTCGGCTTGCCGTGAAGCCGGTGGCGGATGAGAGCGGCCGCCCAGGCATTGGGGGTCAGACCCATGGCTGCGGCCTCGCGCGCCAGGTGATCACCGTCGTCGTCCGCCAATCGGACCGTCAGCTTCAAGGGGCGCGCCGGCAGACGCCCGTGCGACGGCGAGCCGGCAGCGGCCTGATCCATCAGGCGGCGCAAGGTCGGTGCACGGCCGCCCTGGTCGCCCGCAGCGGCGTCGAACCGGGCGAGCAAATCGTCGGGCACCCTGATGCTGAGATTGGCCACCTGGCCGCTCCACGTAGTGATCCGCCGCCGCGAAGGCTATCCTGCCCTAGACAGCGACAGCTAAATCTGGCCCCTCCCCTCGGCGCGGGCGAGGCGTAAGTCTACGCCCCGCCCGCGCTCGCCCGCCGCCGCTCCGCGGCGCCCCAGCCGGTCCAGACTGCATGGTTCGAACCGCGCTTGACGCCATGAGGAGACCTTGATGCGGGTGCACACTACGGACGGACAGTTGTCCACCCGCGAGCAAGCCCCCAACCTAATCCCGTCGTCGCCGTCGCGCGTGATATGCGCCGGCTCCCGCATCGACCGCCGCGAATAAGGCAGACGCACGATCAGCTGGCGCCCCGTCAGGGTCGCGGTCCGAAAAGGCCCTTCAGCCACGACCAAAGCGAACGCCGCCGTCCCGCGCGCTGCTGGGCCGCGAAATGAGCCTCCCGGTTCAGGTGCTCGCGCCGCCGTCCCGCTCGGACCTGCGCGTCGCTCCACTGGCCCGCCCAGTGAACGACGCCGTCACTGATGATGTAGTGCGACCGGCACGGGTGCTGCCAGCTGCCGATCGAGGGCCAGACAGACGGACCGCCCCGCCCTTCCGTCACCGACCATTCGGTCGGTCCGAGCGGGGTCCGGATCTTCTCGCCGCATCCGCAGGCGCAAAGATGCGCGGCCGTGCGGTATTTGTCGGAAACATAAAGCACGCCGGGCTCCAGATCCTTCGGCATAAACTCCACGCGACGCAGGTCAATTCTCATCCGGCAGCCTCTGCGGGCGCATGTCGCCGATCTCGAAGAGCAGATGATAAAGCGGATCGTCGTCGACGTAGAAGCCGCGCCGCTTCTTATAGAGCAGCACCGCCAGACAGGCGTTCAGCGCGTTCAACTCCGCGATCTGGATGTTGGCCTTGTATATGTCGTCCTTGGCGTCGTGAGTCGGAACGAGCCGCTGGTCGCGGACGCCGGCAGCGTTGCCGGCGTCGAAGCAGGTCGTGCGCAGGCTGCCCGCGATCGGGCCCCGCTTGCGGTTGAGCCCCATGCCGACATCGATGAACGGGATGCCCTTCGCGATCAGCAGGTCGATGATCTTCGCGCGCGACGAACCCTTATCCACGCAGACGAACGCGAACGTTACGCCGGCCAGTTCGGCGTCGCTGTCCTCGTCGATGAACGTGGTCTCCAGCGTCAGGCCGCTGCGGAAATTCTCATAGCGCGCGGCATAGACGTCGGCCTTCGCTTGCCCGAGTTCGCTTATGTCCAGCCGGCCCGGCGAGCGGAAAGCGTTGTGGACGTGATAGCCGTCGGCGTCGAAGCCCCTGATCTCCCTTACTGGCGTCTTCACCATGAAGTCCAGCACGTAGCCACCTGTACCGCCGAGGCCGATGATCGCGACGACTTCGTCTTTGAAATTCACGGCCAGGTCACCGATCTCGGCGAGAGTCGTCAGCGTGTCGCGGATTTTAAACACGGACGTGTCCGGCGCCGGCTCGTAGCTTTTGAACGTGAGCGGCGTGACGCCGTAACGCTCGATCGCCGGCCCCGAGATGATCGTGACGTAGCGTTCGATCTTGTCGAAAAAGTCGACGTAGTCGTTCGCCGGCTTGTTCGAGAACTGCCGTTGCACCACGACGACGGGCGCGGCCTCGCCGAGCGCGATCGTGTGCGGCGTATCGCCGAGGTTGGGGATTGGCGCGCCGTTCAGGCCGTAGGGCGCGGACCCCGAGAACGAGACCTGGTGGTTCTGCATCTTCACCGTCTCGGTGTCGATGAAGACCAACTGGGTGACGATCGCCGCCCATTGCAGGTCGAGCTTCTCATCGAGATAGGGGATATCCCGCACAACCAGGTGGTTGCTGTCGAATGCGGCGGCATATCCCCTCTCGACGAGACGCCGGACGTCGTCGTTACGACTGACCAGTGTCGGTAACATTGAACTCCATCCCGTCCTTCACCTTCACCGACGCGCCCGGCACGAGGATGCCCTCGTGCTTCTTCCCCTCTCCCTTGCGGTAGGTCACCGAATAGGTGCGCTCGGGGTGCTGCGGGAAGTCGGGGAATTCCAGCGTGACCACCTGGACGTAGGAGATGTCCTCGCCCTTCGGCCATTCATGGGGCGTGGCTTCGACGATGATCGTGACCGTCTTGTCATTCCCCTTGTTGTCGTCCTTCTCGTCTTTGTCGCTCATGTCTCTGCTGTCCTTGTGGTTGGTTTGTTGACTGCCGCCGATACGAAAACTCCGCGGCCCGGAGGCAGCGGAGCTGTTCGCCTAGCTTTCCTTTATCGTGGTGTTCGGGCTGCGCCTGCCGTGCGCGTTGGTCACATACCGGCCCGAGATCGCACTGCGGTAGTGCTCGCCGGAGCTGCCGCTTTTGCCGGGGCTCTCCTGCACCGACGTCCGCGGGCTGGCGTTGCCCTGCGACGGGGTCAGATACTGACCCGTGATCGCGCTCCTGTGGGGGCCGCCCCCTTTTCCCTTGCTCATCATTATCACCGTCCTTTCCGCCACGTTCGGTGTGGCCATATGAAAAGTATGGCGATTACGAGTTCGGTTGTCAAGTATTGAAAGTTAGGTTATCACCGAACCTGGAAGACCGCTAGGAGGATCAATGGCATCAGCGCTGGGAATGAAGATCAACGAGCTGCGCCGCAAAAAGGGCCTGACGTTGGAAGACCTCGCCAAGGCCACCGACAGCTCGAAAAGCTACATGTGGGAGATCGAGAACAAGGACGTCGCCCGCCCGTCGGCCGAGAAGCTGGACCGCATCGCGACCGCCCTCGACGTCACCGCCGACTTCCTGATTGACGCCACGTCGGTCGAGCAGACCGATGACCAGCAGGACCGCGCGTTCTTCCGGAAGTTCCAGCAGGCCACGCCCGAGACGAAGGCCACGCTGAAAAAAATCCTCGGCGCACTCGATGAGGACGACTGATCCCTCCACACATAAAGGCTGGGCGATCATGCTCAGCCAGATGTGGGGACCGCGCTTTCCGGTGCTGGTCGACCAGATCGCGCTCGAATACACGAAGCGCTTCCCCGACCCGATACTGAAAGTCGCGAAGGCCGACCTGCCCAGCTTTGAAGGCGCGTTGTTCCCACTGGAGAAGAAGGGCGGCTGGGCCATCCTCTACAATCCGACCATCCGGTCGGACGGGCGCATCAACTACACCCTCGGCCACGAGCTCGGGCACTACTTCGCTCACCGCGCCCACGTCCCCGCCGGCTTCGAGTGCGGCCAGCGCGACGTCCTCGGCATCGCCGCGCGCGTCGAACACCGAATACGGGAGCGCGAGGCGGACGAGTTCGCGTCCTACCTGCTGATGCCCCTCGATGACTTCCGGCAGCAAGTCGCCGGGGCGCCGATGAACATCGACCTGCTTAAGCACCTGGCCGACCGCTACGGCGTGTCGTTCACCGCCGCCGCGCTCAAGTGGCTGGAAAGCACCGAGCTCTGCGCCGCCGTCGTCGTCGCGACCAACGGCTTCATCAACTGGTGCAGCAGGAGCGATGCGGCGACCAAGGCCCGAATCTTTTACCCGCCCGGCACCGAACTGCCCACGGCGTCGATCGCGGCGCTCGGCGATCAGGCGCAGCGCAACGAGGGCACGACGCTTGCTGCGGGCATCTGGAGTGACGGTCCCGTGCGCGAGATTGCGATCTTCGCCGACCACTACGAGATGACGATCTCACTGCTCATCTTCGACCATGACCGCATGCGCGGCGACGGCTGGCGCGACGAGGTCGTGGAGGATTCGTTCGACCGGTTCGAAGCCTCCATCACGGAGCGGCGCTCGTGGGACTGACGCGCGGAGCTTTAGTGTGAGCTGGGCGAGCCGTGCCGCCGCGAACCTGCTGCCGCTCAGCCGCGAGCAGGATGACCTCAAGGTTGCGCTGACCGAGTGGCGCTACGCCGGCAACTTCCACGACCTCGAAACGCCGTCGGAAGTTTGCCAGCTCTGCGACCATCCCGACATCCGCTACCAGTTCGAAATCGAGAACCGCCACACCGGCGAAGACCTACTCATCGGCTCGGAGTGCATCACCCGCTTCGGAATTGCGGCGACGGACGAAGAAGGCCGCGTGCTCGATGCAGCGGGCACGATACGCAAGGTCGCCCGGGACCGGCGACGGCTCGTTGATGACGCAAAAAAGCGCGGCGTGGTGACGGCGCTCATCGCGCTCGGCCAAGCCGACGCCGAATTCGAGATCGTCTCCTTCATCAACTATCTGCAGGACCGCGGAGCGTTCACCCCACGGCAGCTCGCGACGCTAATGTGGCGCCTCAAAAAATTCCACGTCCCGCACCGGCCGGCCGACTTCAAGTTGACCATTAAACGCAATCGCGAAAAAGCCCAGCTTCGCGAGCTGAAAGACTGGCAACTCCGCAGCATCGGGCCCTGTCTATCGCCTGCCCAAAAGACGTTTCTAGAACGCCCGCATCATGCCGACTCGGATTGGGACGAAGAATAATTTCTGAGAGAGCAAATCCTTCCGCGCGTCACCGGGAGGTCGAACGGGACGTCGGTTCGATCGCGACCTACTACGAACCGCTGGGTAGCGGACATTCCCAACGGCAGAGATGAGTCAGAGGCGGGCCCCTGCCCCACGATCTACATGCGCCAGAACCGGCCATTCGGTCGGGGAACGTATTTGGACATTGTCGATCGGGGCGAGATCGATGAGCTGACGGCCGGATCGCAGCTACGACCCCACGGTGTGTTAGAGCGAGGACGTGAGCGCCCGGCTACGGTAGGTGGGTTCGGGCCAAACGCCGAGGCTGTGACGACATTGAAGTTCATTGCGCTCATGATGATCTCAGCGATCTCGGTCACCGCAATTTCTATCGCCTCCCGTGTCCTGGCCGACCCTTGCAAGGCGATCCCCGACAAGGGCCCCGCCCCTGGCTACCTCGGTCCGGGCGCCACCTTCTCAGGACCGGTGGTCTACGTCGGCGACGGGGATAGCATGTGCGTGGCGGTCGGGCCCGGCCCGGCGAACTGGGTTGAAGTCCGCCTGGCTGACTTCTACGCGCCCGAACTCAGTGAGCCGGATGGGCCCGCAGCAAAGGCTGCGCTGGAGCGGGTCGCAAAGGGGCGCCGCGCCGTCTGCCAGGCCGATCACCAGACCTATGACCGGATCGCAGCTCAGTGCGAAATTGGTGGCCGCAGCATCGGCGACCTGATGCGGGCGGCCGGAGTGACTGAGGGCGGAAACGGGCGATGACCGGCGTCCGGTCTGCGTCGCAGGGCCTTGTCGTAAGCCTGGGTTTGACGGAACCTGCCAACGCTCATGCTAAGGCGGCAGTAGGCGCCTCGAACCTCGCGTTGCTGCAGCCAAAGCTAGGCGGGCCGATCTGGCCTGGATCGACAATGAAGCGATTGGGGTCACACGGCCAGCGTTGATAGGCGGACGCCATGCCGGCAATGCCACCCCGGAACTCAACCAGACCCACCGCCGCTCAATATCTCCGGATGTCGAGCGAGCATCAAAGGTACTCCGTCGAGAACCAAGCCGCTGCAATCGCCAGCTATGCTTCGGCCAGAGACATCCCGATTGTTCGGACCTATTCCGACGACGGCATTAGCGGCCTCACCCTGAGGCAGAGACCCGGCCTTCAAGCTTTGCTGAATGACGTCCTGGGCGGTCTGGCGAATTTCAACGTGATCTTGGTGCTGGACGTAAGCCGCTGGGGCCGTTTCCAGGATCCCGATCAGAGCGCCCACTACGAATTCATCTGCCGAGAGGCAGGCGTGCGGGTGGAGTATTGTGCGGAGCAGTTCGAGAATGATGGCAGCCTGCCTGCCGTCATCATGAAGCACCTCAAGCGCACGATGGCTGCGGAGTTCAGTCGTGAACTGTCCGCAAAGGTCGCCGCAGGAAAGCGCCGGATCGCCAGCATGGGATTCAGGGCTGGCGGTCCTGCGGGCTACGGCCTGCGACGGGTTGCAATCGCCGAGTCTGGTCGGCGCATCACGCTACGGCCGTATGAGTACAAGGGCGCTCAGACAGATCGAGTCATCCTCGTGCCCGGTCCGCCTGAGGAAGTCGAAACGGTCCGGCGGATTTTCAGCCTCTACGTCGTTGGAGGGCTAAACCGATCGGCAATTGCTCGCCTTCTGAACTCCGAGGGAGTTCGGACGGATTCTGGAGGTCAGTGGTATAGAGAAAAAGTACACTGGACCCTTACCGGCGAGAAATATGCCGGTGAGAGTGTTTACGGAAAAACGACGGCAATATTGAAGGCGAACACCACCTGGACCCCTCCTGAGACGTGGGTGCACATTGAGCGAGCCTTCGAACCGATTGTGAGTCGCCAAATGTTTGATGCGGCTCAGGAGCTAATCGCGCGTCGATCCCATCACATGCGTGACGAAGGCATCCTTGATGGATTGAAGCTGCTTCTCGCCGAAAAGGGAAAACTGGACGAGACCCTCATCAATCTCTGCCCCTATCTGCCATGCGCTGGCGTGGTCCGTCGCCGTCTGGGTGGATTGAAGAACGCGTACAAGCTGCTTGGCTATCGGCGGGGGAAGCAACGCTCGCGAGGCGCCACACGCGCCAGCGCGGCCATGAATGGCGCTGCCGGCACATCCCCCAACTCGGGGCAGTCGACTCGCGTGGAGCAGCTGTTCGGCAGGGAGCCGCAGCCAAAAGGCGGTTAACGGTGCAGCGCTAACGTAACCACCGCGAATCGAGGCGAGCGTCCGAACGCCATCACGACAGAATCGGTCGGACGCGCGGATTCAATTTTTGCCGGTCGGCCGGGCGGGCTGTATCTTTTATACATGACCCAAAACCCCTGCGCCGCCTCCAGGACTATCCACACAATCCACGTGCGGGTTGGACGATGGTTTGAAGCAAGCGCTTCAGGGTGGGGCGTGGCCGTTGTGCCCCTGCTATTGGCGGTGCTTTTGGCGACCGCCCTTGGCCTTGCAGGCGCCTAGAGCACCCGCGCCTTCCAGCCACATCGTCGCGCCGCTCGTTTTAGGTCAACCCTTTGAAAGTATTCCATTTATCCCACATTTTCCCAAACTCTGGAAATGCGGGATAATTGGAGCCTTTTCAGCAACTTAGCCCAAAATTGGATTTGACGCACAGGCAGGATCGAAAACCCGCGCCTCCCAAACTACCGGCCATGCGCGCGCCATTAGCCGCAGCTGACTTGGGCGCATGATCCAGCCCAGCTATGATGGGCCATGGACTTCATCGACCTTCAGGGCGCGTCGGGGACCGCCTATCGATTTCGGCGGTGGCCAGAGATGGGCGCGCATCCGCCGATCGCGGGCAATTACATCCTCCTGGCTGCGGGAAGCCGCACCTTGGTGGAGATCGGCGTACTCGACGATCTGAGCGAGGCGCCCCGCCTGCTCGCCAATCGCCAGTCCGGGGTTGAGCTGTTCACGCGCTTCAATGTGGTGCGCAGCGCCCGCGAGGCCGAGCACTCACGCGGCCATCCAGAGTTCGGCGCTGAGGCCTCTGCGAACCCCGGCGAACACGTCGCCTGATCTCACGACGTCCGCTCGCGCTGTCTCGACGAGATGACAGCGCGCGCCCCACTGCGCGGAATGCGCAGTTCTCCGGGCAGACCAAGCTGGCCCCCCTCCCCGCAGGGCACCAACCGGCGAGCGCCCGCCGCCCAGAGCGCCGGTCGCCGGCACAGGTGTCGCCTTCGAGCCATGAGGCGGCGAGCGCGGCCGCGCTCACCGCCTGGCCGTTCAGGTCGCGCAGGTCGAGCGGAGTTCGCCGCCCCGCAGGAGGTCGCACGCCTTCTGTGTATGCGCCGCGGCGGTGAATATGAACCGCCGGTCGTTCTTCAGCACTTCCAGCCACCTGGCGATGTAGCTGGCGTGGTCGGGCCGAGGCGTGAGCTCCAGCCCCAGGTCGGCGCAGAGGAAGGCCGCGCCGAGTTCCGCGACCAATTCCTCGCGGGCGTAGCCGTCGTCGCCCCAGCGCTTGCGGCCGAAGTCGCGGTCGAGTCGCGTCGGGTGTCGGGTCCAATGCGTGCATTCGTGGGCCAGGGTCGCGTAATAGCCTTCCGGGTCTGCGAAGCACTCGAACGGCGGCATCTGCACGTAGTCGGGATGGACCGCGTAATAGGCTTGGTCGCCGCCGTGGCGGATGTCGGCGCCGCTGGCCGCGAAGAAGGCGTCGGCGTGCTCGATCCGCTGGGCGGCGTCGAGCTTCGGTTCGGCCGTGGCGTAGAAGTGCTGGGGCAGCCCCTCGACCTGCTCGACATTGAATACGGTGTAGGCCTTCAGGAACGGGATCTGCCGCTCGACGTCTCGGCCGTCGTCGCCGGTCTCGGTGCGGCTGATGCGGTTGGCGTAGACGACCGTGGCGCCGTGCTCGCCTTTGCGGACGTGGCCGCCGAGAGAGAGGGCTTGGCGGAAGGTGATCCAGATCGGCGCGGCGTAGCCGCAGGCGACGGCTTCCGCCCAGAGCAGGATGACGTTGATCCCGCTGTAGGGCTCGCCGGTGGAGCGGAGCGGTCGGGTGATCTTCCCGGCCAGGTGCTCGGCGGACCACGGCTTGGTCCAGGGCCGAACGCCCTTTTCGAGGTCGGCGACGATGGCGCTGGTGACCCGGGTGTAGAGGTCCGGCTTGGAATTGGGGCGTGAGGTCTCGTTGAGGCGCGACATGGCGGCCTCCTCTGGGTTTCAGGGTGTCTGGGGAGCGGCGCCCCGCCGGATCGGCGGGGCGCTCAGCGGGAGGTCAGTCGGCCTGGCGGCTGCGCGACCAGATCAGGCTGTAGCCCTCGTCGGCGTCGACCAGGCTGGCGTAGATCGGAGCGGGGAAGCTCGGGTCGTCCAGCTTGACCGAGAGGTAGTCCCGGTTCTCGCGGGAGGTCTTCTTCCAGGCGGCGCCGAACTCGGTCTGGCCGGCGAAGATGCGGAAGTCGGGGGCCTTGTCGTTGTCCTTCTCGACTTGGCGGAGAGTGGCCTGCTTGACGTTGAGCGTCAGGGTCTTGATCGCGCCGTTGTAGTTGCCGGCGTCGTCTTGGGTGAAGGTGCCGATGGTCGCCATTTGAAGTCTCCTTGAGGTCTGTCGGACCGCGCCCATCGCGGCCTCGATGGCGATCCCAAGGACGAGGGGCGACGGCCGCCGCAGCCGACCCTGGGGCCCCCGCGCGCCGCGCGCGTGGGGAGGAGTCTGGCCCGGAGCGCAGCGGAGGACGCCGGCTTCGACTTGTTTGCTTCGCGAGGAATGGCCTCAGGCCAGGGGAAAGAAGTCGACAAGCCGGCGTTGCGGCGGACGGCGGGGCCGCGAAGCGGCCCGCACCCCTCGGCCCAGATCAGGCCAGAGAGGCGGCATGGGCCGGGTGTAGACTCCGAGAGACGGCTTTGGTGATCAGGACGGCATCGATCTCACGACGACGGCCCCTCGGCGCAGGAAGAAGGGCCGCGCGCCTCATCGACGCACGGCCCTCAAGGTTGGGAAGGACAAGGCCGCAGGCGCGGCCTCCTGCTCAGGCGGCTTGCTCAGTCGGATTCGGCGCCTGTTGAACCTCCAACTCAGAAGTAACCGGGACCGGCTTGCGCAACAGATTGGGCAGCCACCCCGTCCCGGCCAGCAACGCTTCGGCCTGCTCCGCCATCTCGGGCTTCTTCAAGCCGCTGATCCGCTCGGCCGCGTCCTCCGACACCGTCTCGCGCACCGCCTCGGCGATCCGGCCCTTGGTGATGCGCCCAAGATAGCTCGTCACGGTGGGCGTCCAATAGGCTGTCATGTCGAGGTCCACGGCCTCGGCCAGCCGATCCGCATGCGCCCAGGCGCCGGGTTTGCGATCGAACGGTGCGCGCACCGCATTGACCGTCAGGCTTGCGCAATGGGCCAGGAGGTCCAACAGCTCCGAGACCGGCAGGCGCTCGACAAACCCCCAGAGATCGGCCGCCGCCTTCGGGGTGCGGCTCGCCCAGGCCGCGTGGCGCTCGGAGATGCTGCGCCCGGCGCGGGTGTCGTCGATGCTCGGCGCATGGCCGCCGAGATAGGCGGACACGCCCTTGATCTCCAGGCAGGTGGGCCGCTCATAGGCCGGATAGAAGGCGAATACGGCTAAGGCGTGGACCACAGCCGTCAGCGCTGTGGTCGGGCTGGCGGCCAGGGCGTCCCGCAGCGCCGCCGTGCGGTGCGCCGTCAGGTCGAGCACCAGCCGCTCCGACAGCGGCGCGCCGGCATCCTCGTCCGGCTCCTCAGCTTCCGCGCTGAGGGCGCCCTCCTCGCCATCCGTGCGGACCGTCGCGTCCTCGGTCGCGGCGTCCGGTTCGGGCGCCGGCATGTCCTCGGGCCGGATCAGACCGCGCTCGATGCGGGCCACGCCATCCTGACCGAGGATCACGAACACCCCGCCGCGGGCGATGTCCTCGGGATCGTAGGCCATGCCGTCGCCGAAGGCGGCGAGGGCGGCGTCGATCTCGCGGAAGCGGGCTTCGACCTCCGGCGGAACATCCTCGACGGCGTCCCACTCGCTGATCAGGACGTCATAGTCCTCCGAGAGCGCCTCCAGCTTCGCCTTGTCTGCCTCGGAGCGTTCGACCTCGTGCGGGTAGACGCGGGCGAGGCCGAGCGCGCGCGGATAGTCGATATGGGCCTCGGCCCATTTCCAACCTTCCGCCTCTCGCACCTCGTCGGCCATGCCGGCCAGCTTCTCGGCGACGAGGCGATCCAACAGGCCTGGGTCTTCGAACCAACCGCCGCCGTCCTCGGTGAAGAGGTCGCGCAGGATGGTCCCGCCAGCCTCGCCATAGGCCTCGCCGCCGATGAAGATCGCCCGCCGGTCGCGCGCCGACACCTTGGCCTCGGTCATGGCGCGGCGGATCAGGTAGGTCGGGCGATGCGCGCCCAACTGCTCCAGCACCTGCTGCTGCCGAGCGTGATCCTCGCTGACCGCGAAGGCCATCATCTGGTCTAGGGTCAAATCGCCGGCCCGATAGAGGTCCATCAAGGCCGGGCTCACCGCGCCCAGCCGAAGGCGCTGGCGCACGACCTGCGCCGACACGCCGAAGCGGGCGGCGATCTCCTCGGCGGAAAGGCCGCGCTCCTCGGAGAGCCTCCGAAACGCCTCGAACTGATCGGCGGGGTGCATGCCGCTGCGGGTGACGTTTTCGTCCAGGCTGATCTCGTGGGGGTCGTTGGCGAGGTCCACGACGCAGCGGACGGACTCGGTCTTCTTGATCTGCTTGCGCTGGGCGAGCAGCCCGAGCGCCAAGCGGCGGCCCTCGCCGATGGTCACCAGATAGAAGCCGGTCGCCACACCGGCTTCATCCGTCTCCGGCTCCACCACCGGCGCCTGGAGGACGCCCTTCACCGCGATGCTGGCGGCCAGGGCCTCGATGTCGGCCTCGGCATGGGGGGTCCGCCGCGCATTGCGCGGCGACTTCTTCAGCTTGCCGAGTGGGACTTCGATAACGTCGCCGTTCTGATGAATGGTCTCGACCTGTTGGGTCATGGCTCAACTCCTTGGGGCTTGGGTGCAGGCGCAAGGCGCGCCTGCAGCCCTGCCCGTCGGCGAGACCGGGGGTGCAAACGGAGGGGCGGCTTCGCGGGGAACCGGCTGCAGGGCTTCAAGTCCTGCGAACCGGCCGGTCCTTGCCCAGCCCGAAGCTGGGCGGAAGGCGTTCCGAAGTGCGCCGGGGGCGGAGCCCCAAGCCACGGCCGCGCGTCAGCGCGGCGCCAAGGTGAAGGCTGCAAGGAGCCTGCGCGACCCGACGATCAGGAAGGGGCGCTGCACGGCGGGACGCGCCGTTGAGCGGCCGGCGACGCCGCAGGCGCCCGAAGGGGCGGACCCGTAGGAGCCGCGGAACGCGGCGGGACCGAGCCCGCCCGCCGGCCGCTCTCCGTCCCAGGGGCGGTGCGGGGTATCCCCGCTCGAAGGGGTCGGACGAGACGTTTCGGCTCGGCCGCAGGGGAAGGCCTTCCCCGAACGCCAAGGAGTCGGATCAGTCGCTCAGCTCAAGGCCGCCCTTCAGCGGCTGCGCTGCCGTTCGCGCGCGCGGCTCGGCTGTTGTTCAGCCGTCCGGGCGATCGGGACCGAAGTCACACGCGCGCCCTGCTCCAGCCAGCGCGCCAGCCGCTCCCGGGCGGCGGCGAGGACCCGGTCCTGCGCGGGCCGATCAGCGATGCGCGACCTGACGACGGTTTCGATGATGCGCATGTTCGTGGCCACCGGATCGCGTGGCTCCACCCTATCGGGCGGTGGGCGCTCCTCTGTGGTCCGCGCGGCCTGACGCGCCACGGACGCCAAGCGGCGCTCAAGGCTTTGCCGATCCCGCTCGGTCGGACGGTAGCCGCGCGGCTCGATACCGACCGTCATCGCGGCGAGCCAAGCCTCACGCCGAAAGTCCGCGTCGCCCCGGACGACCACCGCCGTCCAGCCCCGGTGCTGGGCGATGGCGGTCATGTCGCGTACGGCGTTCGGGTTGTTTCGCGCGGCCACCAGCTGCGCGCCGCGGTCGCGGAAGGCCGGCGTCTGAATCCGTGCGTCGACGTAGAACCCCACGCCCGGCCCACCCCGGCCATCGAGATAGTACCGGCGGCGCAGGCGCTCCGGCACGTCGCCGGCTTCGATGGACCGGCGGCGTCCCTCGCTGGCGATGGTGTTGGCGCTCGTTTCATCGGGCATGGCTGATCTCCTGCGGCGGTGGTTTGACGGCGGCGTCGATGAAGCGCTCGACCCAGGCCTCGACCTCAGTCGCGCTGGCGCCCTCCGCCGGCAGGGGCTCCAGGCCAGCCTCTTCGAGCGCCGGCATCACCAGGTCCAAGGTCAGGTCGTTCGCCCGGTCGACCGGGGCCTCTGCGGGAGTGGGCGCCGCGAAGCCGCCGCCGGCCGCGATCCCGGGATGGGTCGCGACGATGGGCGGGGGCAGCACCCGGGCAGTGAAGGCCTTCTCCCGCCAATAGACAATCTTGCGGCCGCGCACCGGCGGCATGCCGGCCCGCAGCAGGATGAGTTGGCTCGGATCCATCTGAATAAAGGTGCCGATATTGCCGCCCACCCCGGCGGTTTGGGCGAAGGCAGGGTCAGCGCTTACCAGGGCGAAGACGCCCGTGAGAACATGCCCGAAGGACAGGCGGATTCGACGCAAGTTCACTGGAGGCCTCCGGACGGCTGGGTGGAGACGTTGATGACGAAGGCGGAGGCCCCGCCGTGTGCCTCGCCGAAGACGTCCCACGCGGGTGACGGCGGCGGCGCAATGGCGGCGGCGGGCTGGGGTGACGACGCCGGCCGGGGTCCCGTCGGCGCGTCGATGGCCGGCACGATGTAGGTTGCCGCGCGCGTCACCTTTCCCACGTAGCCATTGGCGAAGCCGCGATCTGGTCGGCCGGTATTGTAGAAGGAAAGTGCTGTCTGCACCGCAGCCTGTTGGCCGATACGGTTGGCGTCGCTGCGGGCATAGCCGTCCTGGAGCACCCGCGCCGCGGCGGCGAGGTTGGCGCAGGGATCGAAGGCGTCGGCAATTGAGAGGCCCAGCCAGCGGAGGTTCTTGCTGTTGATCTGGGCCAGGCCCAGGTCAACACTGTGGCCCGCCGCTATGAGCGCAGTGGCGCGGATCACCGCCTCTCCTTTCGTTGCAGCGTTGACCATCACGCGCGGCGCTCCGTTGACGCCGATGGCCAGTGGATTGAAGCGGCTTTCGACGTGCACGACGGAAAGCAAGGTCTCGGGTGCGATGGAGGGCGCGCATTGCGCAGCTAGCGAGAGGGCGGCAGCCAGAGGCATCATCATCGGGTGCTTCGCGAATTGAAAGCTTCACCAGTGAGGCGTCCTTGCGTCCGCCTTGCTCTTGATCGTGGCTGAGCGGCTGAAACGTCGCGAGGCGTAAGCCTACCCAGCGCGAGGGCGTAGGGTTACGGCGCGCCCGGACCGATAAGACCCAACTCGCGGGCTCGCACTACGGCCTGGACGCGCGTTTTTACGCCGAGGTGGCCGCAAAGCTTGATGAGGTGCTTTTCAACGGTACGACCCGAGAGGCCTAGGATGTCGCCAATATCGCTGGCGCTCTTGCCCGCCTGGACCCACGACAAACATTGAAGCTGCCTCTCCGTGATCCGCCTAATATTAAATGTCTCTGTGCTTTCACCAATACGCTTTAAACGCACATCCAATTCATTTCCATTAAGCATCAAATCAGTAGAAGAATTTGACATGAAGAACTCCAACGAGACACAACCAACCTTCATGTATAGATCTCCATCTCCCAAAGGGCCTATGCTTAACCTACATTTACCATTTTGAGAGTGGAGAAGGCACCCGCGATTGATTACACCACCATAGGTGGAGTCAATCTCAAATCTACAATTTCATTTTGGATTCGCAACGGCTGGGAGCTGCGGCATTGGCCGACCGAAAAGGAGGTCGGGGCCCGGGAGCCGCGCCCACGTTAAGATGAGCGCGCGCTCAGATACAGCGACGGTCACGTCGCGACCGGGCCTGCCGAGCGTGAGTGACCGCTCGCGCGGCGGCCACACCTTCGCGTCCTCGCTCGTGATTTCGGCATGGGATCGCCCATCGCCAACCCACTCCTCATGCCCACACAGCGTCACGGCTTCGCGGGCAGTTCGTGAGTCTCGTCGATGTCTTGACAGGGAGCAGATCGCACACTAGCGTCCTCGATTAGAGCGAGCGCTACACTCGGTATATCGGTGTGCGCGCGATTCTTGATGGAGCAGGTTCGCCACTTCGCCCCAGGCGACCGGACGGGCGCTGGCGCAGTGTAAACACCTCGGGGTGCACGCCACCCCTATCGGAAGGCCAGGTCAACGGTGACTCAGAATGAATACGGAGCTGAAGCTACTCAGCTCGATCACCCGGATGTCTCCGAGTCGGTGAAGCCTGTCGCCAGCGACCGGTCGCAGATTATCGCTGACGCGCTGAAGGTCGCCGACCTCAATGCGCTGAGAGTCACTCTCTACCAGCTCACCGGCGACCCCGAGCTGCGAGACATGCCCTTGGAGTCCGTCCCGATCCGCAATGGTCGGGTGTGGGTGAAGATGGTTCACCGCGACTACCAGGACCGGTTGAAAGAAATCGCGACCGCCTACCTCAGTGGTGAGCATCGGGACACGCCGCCGCCACCGGATCGAGCGCGCACCCTTGAGTTACTGAACATGTTCGCAGGGGAGGAGCTGAAGGAGTCCATGGCTCACGTGGCCGTCGACAACCTTGCCCTTGCCGGGAAACCGGTGGAGCTGAGCGAGGAGCCTAGGATAACCATCCCCGGCGATTTCCATGTCACCATCATCGGCGCCGGCTATAGCGGCATGGCCGTTGCAATATACCTCAAGCAGCTCGGGATCGCGTTCACCATCGTCGAGAAGCATACGGGCTTCGGGGGCACCTGGGTGAAAAACCATTACCCCCGCCTGCGGGTAGACGTGCCAGGCTTTATTTACCAGTACCGGTTCGCGCCCCACAAGATGCGTAGCCACTTCCCCACGCAGGCAGAAGTCATCGAGTACGCCGACTTCGTCGCCGATCGCTTCGATCTTAGGAAGCATGCTCGGTTCAACACCGCAGTTGAGAAGGCCGAATGGAGCGCGGACACTCGCCGGTGGACTGTGCAGCTGGATGACGGCGCCAGCCTGTCGTCAAACTTCGTCATCAGCGCCAGCGGTCTGTTCGCCACGGCGAACACCCCCGACATCCCGGGCCTTTCGCGCTTCAAGGGCCCAATGCCGCACACGGCCGTATGGGACGACAACTTCGACCCCACCGGCAAATCCGTCGCGCTCATCGGCAACGGCTCGAGCGGCACCCAGCTCCTGCCTTGGCTTGCCGAGAAGGCAGACAAAGTTTACGCGTTCCAGCGAACCCCGCAATGGATCGTGCCCTCCCAAGTTAAGTACGACAGCGAGGTGTCGCCGAGCCTTTACTGGCTCTTCGACGAACTGCCTTACTACCGCAACTGGCACGTCTACTCCGCGCAGGTCGCGGGCGTAAACGTACAGGACGGCCACGAGCTGGATTCTGAGTGGTACGCGAAGCACGGCTCGCTATCCAAGCATAATGATGACCTGCGCAAGAACCTCGAGGCATACATCGGCGAACAACTCGAAGGCCGGCCAGACCTTATCAAGAATAGTATCCCGACCCAGGCGCCGCTATCGCGCCGGCTCATCGTGGACAACGGCTGGTACGAGGCGCTGATGCAGCCCAACGTGGAACTGGTCACGGACTCGATTGCCGAGATCGACGAGTCGGCGATCAATATGACCAACGGCGACCGTTATGAGTTGGACGCTATTGTGCTCGGCTCCGGGTTCGCCGTCAGCAAGTACTTTTGGCCCGTTGTCTACAAGGGTCAGTCGGGCGTGACGCTAGAAGAAGCATGGCGGCGAGATGGTGCAAGGGCATACCTTGGCCTTACCTACCCGGACTTCCCGAACTTCTTCTCCTGCTATGGCCCGAACAGTCAACCGAGGTCCGGGGGATTCCCCGCGTTTTCCGAGATGTGGGCAAAATACGTTGCAAGCATGATCGTCGCCACCCTCAACCGTGGCGCCCAATCGGTGACGGTTCGGAGGGAGCCCTTCAAGGAGTTCAACGAGGCGCTGGACAAGCGGTTCGACTCCCTGGTCTGGGGCATCGTGCCGTCCGGAGGCTACTACATCAATCCACAGGGCCGGCCAGGTGTGCACATGCCTTACCGGACCGAGGAATACTACGACTTCCTGTCGAACCCGAAGATCGACGACTACGTCTTTGAGTGAGCAGCCTTTGAGGCCCGACCCAGGATGCCGGTGAGACGATGATTGCGCCCGCTGACGCCGTCCAGACGATGATCGCGGAGTGGCAGATCCGCGACGTGATCGGCAGGTACGCGCGTGGCGTGGACCGGCGTGACGGGGCGCTGGTCCGCAACTGCTTCCACCCCGGGGCGCTCACCCACTACGGCGTGTTCGACGGGGACGTCGACGGATTCGTGCCGTGGGTGCTTGCGGAGGTGGAAAACTACTCTCGCACCATGCACTTCCAGGGGCCGTCCATTATCGACTGGCCCGACGATCGCTCTGGGTTTCGCGCAGTTGTGGAGACCTATGCGATCACCCTGCACGAGAAGGTTGGTGGCGACCAAGGTCGCAACTGGGTGGGCGGAATCCGTTACGTCGACCGTTTCGAGCGGCGCTCCGGCTCCGCCGGTTCTGATGAGCTGTGGCTAATCGCTGAGCGGACCGTGGTCGGCGAGTGGCTCCGTATCGATCCTATCGATAACCATAGGCAGTTTTCCAAGCAGACGCCGGTCGGTCAGACCCGCCGCGACGACGTGATCTTCCAGCTGCTGACTAAGACTTTCAGCTAGAGCGGCGCCCGTTCATGCCGGTTTGCAGCCAGCGGCGCCCGCATTGCTTATCGTAGTGTTATTCTGTTTTTCCTGAGCCGACTTATGAAGTCAAAGAACCCGCCAAATTCCCACTTCCATTCGAAGTTGTAGTGTGTGCCGGCACGAGCGAAGGTCTTCATCAGATGTCTGTCGACGCAATCCATTCCGACCGATCCATCCCCCCAAAAAACATCGTAATGATAACGGTCCTCGCAAGATTTATGGTTTTCTGGTGCGGTATGACCGTGGCCGCATTAGGGCCTCTTCTACCCGAGTTGCGGACGCTATACCATGTGAGCGTCGTCGAAATCTCCTGGGTTTTCACGCTCCTCCTGCTTGGCAGCGCCGTTGGTTTGGCGATCTTACCCAGACTCGCTGATACGGTTGGCGACAAGTTCACGATGACGCTGCTTCCGACGATGCTGGCGGTCGGACTCGCATTGGCCGCCACTGGTAGCTTCGCCGCGCTTCTCGTGGGCGTTCTTGGCATCGGCGTGGGTGGCATCTCTCCGCCGATCGTGATCGCTGCGCTCCGGCGAACTCTTCCTGGGGAATCGATCGGGCGCGCCGTCTACGTTGCGATGGGAAGCGTCTTAGTAGGGTCTGGGGTTGGTTATTTCGTGGGGGGAATTATCGAGGGCCACCTCTCGTTGCGCGAATTTTTCATCATCTCGGCGACCATCAGCGCATTGGTGGCCGTGGCGGTCTACCAAGTCTTCCCACACGCGCCGGCGGCGGATGGCGGCTCGCTCGGCGTAGTTAGCGTTGGCCTACTAGTTGGTTGGGTTGTCGCCATTCTATTTGCGATCAGCAAGGGACCTACATGGGGGTGGATGGACCCCAAGACGCTTGGTCTGGTCGTTGCCGGCCTCCTCATAGCAGTAGTCTGGGCGCGACGCGAAGGTAAGATCGAGACACCCAGCTTTGATATGACGTTGCTTCGGTCAAACCAGTTCCGACGAACTCTGCTCGGAGGCTTGACGCTTGGTATGGGCGGATCGGCATTTTCAGTACTTTTTCCGATGTTCGCCCAGATTAAGGACGCAGGCTACGGGCCGGGAGCCACGCTCCTGCAGACCGGCTTCATCATGCTTCCTTATGCTGTGGTCGGGATGATCGGGGCGGCAATCACGTCCCGACTGGTCCCGCGAGGGGGGGCTCTCCTTGCCGCCGGCATCGGGGCACTGGGTCACTGCGCCGGAGCGCTGTCGGTTGCATTCTTCCACGATAATATGTGGCACCTGTTCGTCGGCGCTGCAATTTATGGAACTGGAATTGGCATGCTGAATTCCGGGCTGTTCAGCTCAATTCAGACGGTCGTAGGCGATGCTAAAGCCGGCATGGCTAATTCTGCGCTTGGCGTGACGGTAGCGCTCGCGGGAGCAGTCGGCCCGATTATCTACTCTACCATTCTTGGTCAGAAGAGCGTTCCCGGCCTGCCTGGTGTTCCGGCCGAGAGCCAGTTTGTCATCGCGTTCCTCGTCAATGCATCGGTGGACCTATGCTGCGCGGTCATCTGTTTCGGAAGCCTTCGAAGCTCTGCACTGCGTCCGCTGCCCGCTGGAAGGAATTGAGGACTGTGAATTTCCCGTGCTCCTCCTCTGAAAGCTCCAAGGGCCGCTGATGGTCAGGGGCGTGCACAAGCAGATGCGACGCCCCTATTTGGGAATTTAAGCTGATGAACGCGAGTGAGTTGTTTCCTGAGGGCGCGGCGGTCGTCATCGGAGGCAGCGGCGGCATTGGCCGCGCCGTCTGCGAGGCGTTCGCGCGCGCCGGATCGGACGTCGTCTTCACCTATCGGAGTAACGAAGGGGTCGCTCGCGAACTGAGCGAGAGGATCCTGGCCTCCGGCCGCCGCACGCTCGCGCTAAAGCTCGATCTCACCAACCGCATGGAGAGCCGCGCGGCGATCGATCGTGCCGCCGCTGAGTTCGGACGTATCCACACGCTCGTTATCGCGGTCGGCGCCGATATCAGCATGACCTACGCTGCCGACATCGATCCCGACGAATGGGACCGCACGATCGGTGGTGACCTGACTGGCTCCTACAATGTGCTGATGCCGACAATTGCGCATATGCGCGACAAAGGCGGTTCGGTGCTGGCGATGACATCGGCCGGCCTCTTGCGCCATCCGCCGAAGGACGTTTTGTCTGTCGTTCCGAAGGCGGGCCTCGAGGCGCTGGTGCGCGGCATCGCCCGCGAGGAAGGCCGACATGGCATCCGCGCCAACTCCATAGCGCTCGGCGTCATCGATACGGGCCTGTTCAAGCGCCTGGGCGAGCAGCTAACGCCGCAATTCATCGAGGCGATGAAGAAGAACACCGCGCTGCGCCGCTTCGGCACCGCCGAGGAGGTCGCCGACCTCGCGCTCTTCCTGTGTTCGTCGAAAGCAGCCTTCATTACCGGCCAGAGCATCGCCCTCGATGGCGGCTATTCAGTTTAGGCTCGGAATCAGACTTCCCGAGCCGTGGGGATTCCCAACGATCCCATCAAATCGGAGTATGCTCTACCTCGGCAGGCGACCGCCAAGCTCAGCCCCGGGCTCTGCCGCTAACCCGTTTGGCCTTAGGCGGGCGCCCACTGAACACGGCAGCCTCAGCGAGGTCCGCGAAGTACTCGCCGATCTCGGCGATCGTATGCGGACCGTTGGGTTGGTACCACTGGTAGGCCCAGTTGCACATGCCAAGGATCATCAGGCGGGTCAGGTGCACGTCGAGGTCTGGTCGGAACTCACCGGACTCCAGGCCGCGCTTGAGGATCAGGTCGACGATGGAGTCGACCTTTTTGCGCTCCTGCCCGACCTCCTCGCGGGCCTGGCCCGAGAGTGCATAGCTCTCGCGCAGATACACCGTCACCACCGCCCGGTGGGTGTCCACCATCGACAGCATCGCGGTGACTACGCCACGCAGTTGGACGGTCGGCGCCTCCTGCGACCCGACGACCGCCTCCAGCTGTCCGATGAGATCCCGGACGAAAGTGGCGTGCAGCTGAGCCAGCAGCTGCCCCTTCGAGCGTGCGTGGTGGTAGAGCGAGCTCTGCCCTACCCCAGCCCGCTCACCGATCTCGCGCACGGTCGTACCGGCGAAGCCGCGCTCCATAAACAGGTCCGCAGCGGCATCCAGGATCCGCCCCTTGACATCATTTCGATCATTCACCTGACTAACCGCCACCAGCATCTCCAGAGTCTCTCGACCGCCCATTCCCGACTACTCGGTCGAGTCTGCGCTGAACCTACTCGCTGCGCGCACTCAGATGAAGGCCCCCCGGAAAAACCCGTGAAGTGCGACCACCTGAAGTAATTCCCTAGGTTGCTCATGGACAGGCCGCGCTGAGGATTAGGTCCCACGGACCGTTCCGCACGCCCGACGCCACACCCCAGGAAGCCGCGCGTCCTCGCCAGCCCCAGTGTCGAAGCCCGTCGGCCAATATCCGGTCGCCTGATCTGGTCCATGCTTGCGTACTTGACGTGCTGGAGTGTTGCGGGTAATACCATTGGAGCGCTCGCTCCACACATGTCACGTGGCGGCTCGATGCGAGGAAGACCATGACTGCGCATTTCCGTCCCACTCGCCACGCCTTCCTCTCGTCTACGGAGGAGATCATCGACGAGGCGAAGAATGGGCGAATGTTCATCCTCGTCGACGACGAGGACCGGGAGAATGAGGGCGATCTCGTCATTCCGGCGCAGATGGCGACGCCGGCGGCGATCAACTTCATGGCGACCCACGGCAGAGGGCTGATCTGCCTCGCCATGGCCAAGGAGCGGGTCGACCAGCTTGGCCTCGACCTGATGAGCCGCAACAACGGTGCCCGCCATGAGACCGCCTTCACCGTTTCGATCGAAGCTCGCGAGGGCGTAACCACCGGCATCTCCGCCGACGACCGTGCCCGCACCGTGGCGGTCGCGATCGATGCCTCCAAAGGCCCCGAGCATATCGTGACGCCGGGCCACGTCTTTCCGCTGATCGCCAAGCCTGGCGGTGTGCTGGTCCGCGCCGGCCACACCGAGGCGGCCGTCGACGTCTCGCGCCTAGCCGGGCTCAATCCCTCCGGCGTAATCTGCGAGATCATGAAGGAGGACGGGACGATGGCCCGCCTCGACGATCTCGTCGCCTTCGCCCAACTCCACGGACTCAAGATCGGCACCATCCGCGACCTGATCGCCTATCGCCTCCGCCACAACCACAATGTCGAGCGCGTCGCTGAAGCGATGTTCAAGAGCCGGTGCGGTGGCGAATGGACCGCGATCACCTTCCGCAACAAGGCGATCGACACCGAGACGCTGGCGTTGGTGAAGGGCCGCATCGATCCGAACCAGCCGACGCTCGTGCGCATGCATGCGCTCGGCCTGTTCACCGACGCGCTGGGCCTGGTAAGCGAGCGGTCGGACCTGCTGTGCCAGGCCATGGAAGCAATCGCCGATCACGGCAGCGGCGTTCTCGTGCTGCTCAACTCGCAGGAGAAGCTGTCGCAGACCACCAGGTACGTCGGCGGCGAGAAGCTGCCCCAAATAACTGAGCTTCGCGATTACGGTGTCGGCGCGCAGATCCTTGCCGAGCTCGGCATTCACGACATGATCCTGCTGACCAACTCGCATCGCACGCTGGTCGCGCTCGGCGGCTATGGCCTCAACATCGTCGAAGAGCGGCCATTGTAGGCATCGTAGGTGGGGTCATTCCCGTGCGCCTGGAATGATCCGGAAATAGCTGAACCTGAAGCGTCGACCAAGGTTGCAAATGGAGTTCGCCGCGTCTGGGGTCCTAAGGCATGCCACTGCAGTCAAGCTCATGGCCGAGGGCTCCGGCCCAAGGTTTCCTTCGGGTGCCACAGGCTTCCTCCCAGCCCCGCACCCAACTGGCCGCCCGGAACCTCACGCTTCTGGGCGGCCGATTTTTCCCCAAGGTGCGCGGCCTCCGATCGCTGGCGCTTAGCGCCTACGCGCACTGTGCGGGTGAACCAATCACACGGCGCTTAAGGCGCTTGGTCATGTGGTAGGCGGGCGTACGACCAATGCTCCGACACAAACCCTATTGTCCGGTGGCCACAGGCGAGTTGGAGATATGTACCTGTGGCGCACTATTTCGGGCGGTTGTGATTGGATGTAGCACCATAGCCAAGGTTGAGCGCGCCGAACCAGCCGCACCGCGGCCGGTCAGTCAGCTTGTAGCTGATTATCTCGACCCCAAGGAGCAAGCAGGAAGACACGCGAGATGGGAAGAGCGCCTCAACAAACCACGCGCCGGTTGACCTGCCGCCACCAGAGCTGAAACCTATCGGTCTGCATCCGGCGCCGGGTTTGGCTTGGCGCCGTCCCGGTGTTGACGGTCTTGAGACGGCCGCCACTCCTCGGCGGCGCATCGTCTTGTGGCATCTAGCACGGCCCAGATCAGGCTTAGAGGAGCTCGATCACCGTTGCGTTCGCGGTCCCACCGCCCTCACACATGGTCTGCAGCCCATAGCGGATGCCCTCGTTACGCATACGGTAGAGCATCTTCGTCATCAGGATCGCGCCGGAGCCGCCCAGCGGGTGTCCTACGGCGATCGCGCCGCCCTGCGGGTTGGTCAGCTGGCGGTCGGCGCCGATGGCTTTGAGCCACGCCAGCGGGATGGAGGCGAATGCTTCGTTCACCTCGAAGGTGCCGATGTCCGCCAGAGAGAGGCCGGTGCGCTTGAGCACCTTCTCGGTCGCAGGGATGGGGCCCGTGAGCATCGTGATCGGGTCGGATCCGGCGACCGCGCCACCGACGTAGCGGGCGATCGGGGGCAGCCCCAGGCCCTTGGCCCGTTCCGGTGTCATGATGAGCAGTGCACCTGCGCCGTCGGAGATCTGCGAGGAGTTGCCAGCGTGGACCATGCCTCCGTCGACGAACGACGGCTTCAGACCGGCCAGCGTTTCGACCGTCGTCCCCCGTCGGACGCCCTCGTCATCGACGAACGCGGGCGCGCCCTGGATGCTCGCGACCTGGTCACGGAACGCGCCGCTGTCGACAGCCGCCGCGGCGCGGGCGTGGGACTCGGCGGAGTACTCATCGAGATCACGGCGCGTCAGGTTCCACTGCTGAGCGATGAGCTCTGCGCCGATGCCCTGGTTGAAGTCACCGTTCGGGAAGGTGTGCTCGGCGAGGGGTTCGGCATAGCGCGCCCGCACCTGAGGGCCGAACGGCCGGCCCAGATCCCGGCCGGCGCCCAGCGGGACTCGACTCATCGACTCGACGCCTCCGGCCACGACCACATCGTACTGTCCCGACATGACCATCGCCGCCGCGAAATCGACGGCCTGCTGACTCGATCCACAGGCTCGGTTGACGGTCGTGGCCGGGACAGACTCAGGCCAGCCGGCCGCGAGCACCCCGTACCGACCGATCTGCGCGGCCTGGTCGCCGACCTGGTTCACGCACCCCCAGATGACGTCGTCGACGATAGACGGATCGATGCCGGTCCGCTCGGCCAGCACGCGCAGTATATTGCCGCTGAGGTCCGCCGGGTGGATGCCGGACAGTGAACCGTTCCGCTTCCCAACTGGGGTGCGCACCGCATCCACGATTACTGCTTCAGCCATGATCTGGTCTCTTTCTGGTGACGGGTCGAACCCACGCGGTTGCGGGCAGAATCCCTGAAGTCGGCGCCGTGCGCTTATCAATGAGCGGCCGGACGTGGGACACGCGGTCCTTGGTGCGGTTCACTGGGTTCCCTCCGCCGTCCCGTTGCGCGGGTCGTAGTCCCAAAGCTCGAAGAGGGCCTGCCGCCGCTCCGCGTCATCGAGACCGCGCAGGTCCGCGATTCCGTGTTCGGTGACGACGACGTCGACGTCGCACCGAGCCGTGGAGGCCGGCACGGACAGGTCGTGGACGAGTGTCCGGTGGCGACCGCGGCGGGTCGGGAGCGCAGCGATGCTGAGCCCGCTGGGCGCGCGGGCGCCCGCCACCGCAAAGTCCGGATGGCCGCCGACCGCGGCGACTACGGTATTGCCGAATCCCTCGACATTGATCTGACCCGTCAGGTCGATCTCGAGGGCGGTGTTGATGGCGAAGAACGGCAGGTCCGAAAGGTAGCTGAGGTCGTGCGAACGTTCGATGCGCGTGGCGATGGGGCGCCCGTCGGACCACCGGTACAGGTCGGGCGTGCCCACGACGTAGGCGGCGATGGGGTCGCCGATGAGCAGTCCGCGCCGATCGAGGTCGAGGACCGCGTCGGTCACAAGTCCCGAATGCACCCGCACCGGAACCTGCAGCCCTCGGATCGCGGCGTCTCCGACCATCCCCGGCCCGTACTGGACGACGCTGTTCGGAGTAACCAGCGCCGCAATGTGGTCCGCGATCGCCCGAACCTCGTTGGAGAGCAGCGGCGGCGGCAGTCCGAGCGGGGGCCGGTCAACCTCGGACACGATCGTAACCTGGTCGGGCGGCAGCGCACCGTCGTCTGCGGCGGCAGGGAGCCCGTGGTTCAGCTCGGCCAGGACTGGCGCTCCTTGGTCGACGACCGATCGCATCCAGGAGACTTCGCTCGCGAACCCGACGCCGCCGTCGACTGGCCTTACTCCCGCGATCAGGACGTCAGGTCTGAGCGAGGTCCGCAGCAGCGCAGGGATGCTGCTCAGTCGGACGGGCACGTAGTGGACGTGGGTCAGTCGGGTCGCCTCGCGTAGCCCATAACCTCCCACCAGCACCCTGATGTCCGTGAACGCTGGGTTCTCGACCGGAACCGGCGCCTGGAACGACCATCCGACCACGAGTCGTACGCCGCCCACCTGGGCTGCGGCGTGGGCGAGGGCGCGCCCCAAACCCAGCGGCGAGCCGGCCCCGTCCGCGATGACCACGAGACAGTCACGGCGCAGGAATGGCGCGATCCTGCGCGCAGCAGCAAGCTCCTGCTCGCTCAGATCCGAGACGTCGGCCCCTGCGTGCGTGTCGCCGGACTGAACAGACGATACAATCGTCATGTCTGCGGCCGCCTCCTAACCCAGCCGACGAGCGGTCAGCGTGTCCCACGGTCCACCAAGTCCTTGGACAAGTCGCGCCAGTTCCAGGACGCAGGCCGTCTCACTGAGATCGTCCTGTCGCCACGCCGTCAGGCGGGTCGTCGAGACGTGCAACGGGTGCTCCTGCGTAAAGCCGATAGCCCCGTGCAGCTGATGCGACAGGCGGGCGACCACGCTCGCCATCCGATCTGCCTCGATCCGGGTGGCGAGCGAGGCCGCGAGGGAGGCGGGACCGGTCCCACCCGTGAGTGCGCTCACCGCCGCGTCACAGGCGGCGCGAGTCGCCATCAGGGCCCCGAACATTTCGGCGATGTAGTGCTGGACGACCTGTCGGCGCGACAGTGGAGATCCGAACTGGGTGCGGTCCGTTACATGGGTGACGGTCAAGTCGAGCGCCCGTTCGCCCGCCCCCAGCAAGGTCAGGGACCGGTAGAGGAGCAGGCGTGACCGCAGCTCGAGAACCGCCCCGCTGTCGTCCACCTTGGCCACCGGCGCGACGGCGTCGAAGGTCAGGTTGTCGCGGGGCTCACCAGCGACGTTGTGGCGTGAGGTGACAGAGGCCTCCGCGATCGGTAGCGCGACGAGAGCCTGGCCAGTTTCCGACTGCGCGAGCGCGACCACGAGCGAGGCCGTCCGGCTCCACGGCACGTTCCGGCAGGAGCCGCTCATGACATTGCGGCCACCGACACGCGCGACGACGAGGTCGCTGCGGCTGGATACGGTCATCATGTCTTGCGGCACTTGCGCCATGTGCGGGGCGAGCAGCTCAGCGGCCAGGTGGTCCTCAAGGAGGGATAGGTTGACGGCGTGATAGCCCAGGCGCTTCAGGACGACGGCCAAGTGTCGCAGCTCACCGTCCGACCCACCAGCCGCGCCAGGCGCCGCCACCCGGCGCAGCCCGGCCTCTGTGAACAGCCTCAGCGCCGTGTCGTCGACCTGTCCCTCGCCGCTCTCGCGCAGGTTTGTCGCCGCGGCCCTGCTAACGATCGTGTCGACCGTCTCGGCGATCTGGGTCAGTTCATGGTCACTCATCGCAGGCCCATCCCACGCGCTACGACCCCGCGAAGAATCTCGTTCGTACCGCCCCTGAGCGTGAACCCGGGCGAATGCAGGGCAGCCCGAGAGAGCAGGCGCTCGAGCTCGTCGGAGGAAGCGGCGTCGGCGCAGACCCCGTCCAGAATGCGGAGCGCGGTGTCGACGACGTCCTGCTCGAACCTGGTGCCGAGGTCCTTGGCGACAGCAGCCGCGACTTCAGGGGCCTCGCCTCGCTGCAGAGCGCTCGCGATGGACATTGATATCTCTCGCAGGGATCGAGCTCGACTCAGCAGGGTCCCCAGTGCGGCCAGCTCGGCCTCCGGGGGATCGGGCGCTGTCTCCAGCCGTCGGAACATGGACGCCAGCAGCGGGAAGGTGCTCAAGAGCCGCTCAGGGCCGCTTCTCTCGTACGCCAACTCCGCTGTGACCTGTTTCCACCCGTCGCCGATCGTCCCAAGAACGGCGCCGTCGGAGACAAACGCGTCCTCGAAGAACACCTCGTTGAAATGGTGCTCGCCACTCATCAGGAGGATCGGATTGATCGTGACACCGGGCGCCGGGAGGTCGACGATGAACTGACTCATGCCACTGTGGCGCGCCTGCGCGTCGACCGGGGACGTCCGAGCGAGGACGACCATCGCGTGTGCGTGATGCCCTCCACTCGTCCACAGCTTCGCGCCGTTGAGGCGCCACCCGCCCTCGACCTTCGTGGCCTTGGTGCGGATCGCGGCGAGGTCGGATCCTGCATCGGCTTCGCTCATGCCGAGCGCGAAGAAGGACTGGGCGGATGCGATCTTGGGGAGATACTCCTTCTTCTGTCGCTGGGTGCCGTACCTGAGCAGCGCCGGAGCGATCTGACGGTCCGCGATCCAGTGTGCGGCGATCGGCGCTCCGGCCGCCAGCAGCTCCTCGATCACGACGTAGCGTTCGAGACTTCCACGCCCGCTGCCGCCGTACTCGTGCGGGATCGCCATCCCGATCCAACCGCGAGCGGCCAGCTCGGCGCTGAAGGAGGGATCCCAGCCGGCGAGCCAGCTGTCACAGTCCGGGACGAACCTGCCCGTGCCCACAGCTTCCGCGATGAACTCGCTGACCTCCGAGCGAAGTGTCTCCATCGCAGCGTCCACATGCACCGCCGCTAGCGTTAGCGTCATCTCTGTTATTTCCGATCAGCGAGCGACTGCGGACGAACTCTCGACAGTGGTCCGCAGGGATGGGGCGACGGGCTCGCACTGGAAGTCGTCCAGGTTCGCCTCGTGCGTCATGCGCCAGTAGTCGACGACACGCCACGGCGAATTCGTGACGATACGACCCTGGGTATTTCGGTAATAAGTTTGCATGCCGCGGTGGGTCCAGACCATCTTGGCGTGAGCGGCGTCGACGGAGCAGTTGTACTGCACGCACACGTCATCGCGGCAGTCGACAGAGGCGATGCCCTGTTCGATCATTGAGCAGATTAGGTCGACGATATAGCGGATCTGGCACTCGGCGACCTGGATGTAGCTGCCTCCGTGTCCCATGCTGGAGTTGGGGCCGTACATGATGAAAAAGTTGGGAAAGCCGGGCACGGTCATTCCCATATAGGCGAACGCGTTATCTTCCCCCCACACCTCGCGAAGCGATTGGCCGTCCCCTCCCCGGACCTCGTACTGGCCGATGATCCGCCGCGCCTCGAACCCGGTCGCAAGGACGATGATGTCCGCCGGTCTGTTCACGCCGTCCGCCGTGACCACTCCGGTCGGGGAGATCCGAGCGATCGGATCGGTCACCAATTCGACGGATGGCCTGCGCAACGCCCGGAACCAGCCGTTATCGAGCAGCATGCGCTTGCCGAACGGCGGGTAGGTCGGCAGCGACTTCTCGATCAGATCCGGGCGCCCATCCAACTCGTCTCGAAGATATCGTTCGAAGTAGCCGCGATGTCCGTCGTTGATCGCGTTGACCGAGCGTTCGGGATGCGGCCATGTCGGATCGATCTGTAGGGACGGATGCGCCTTGTCGTTGAAGGTCCAAGCGAGGCGGAACCGGTACCAGACCCGGTAGAATGGCGCGTGGTTCATGAGCCAGTGCTCATTTTCGGAAACACTCTCGAAATAGTTCGAGCTGGGCGCCACCCACTGGGGGGACCGTTGGTAAACCGTCAGCTCAGCGACATCTCCCGCAATCGCCGGCACGATCTGCATTGCCGACGCGCCCGCACCGATGACGGCGACCCGCTTCCCACGGACGTCGACGCCCTCGGGCCACTGCGCGGAGTGGAACATCTGGCCCGTGAACTGGTCCGCGCCCACGATCGCCGGGACGTGCGGCACGTTGAGCTGGCCGACCGCCGAGATGACCACGGCGGCTCGGTACTCGACGGGCCGGCCCTCTCGGTCACGCGTCGACACGATCCACTCGTGCTCGCCGGCGTCGTACTTCGCCGACTTGACCTCGACCCCGAAGGTGATGTTGTCGCAAATCTTCAGGCGCTGCGCGACGTCGGCAAAATATTTCCACACATCGTCGCGCCTTCCGAAAAAAGTGGACCAGTCATTCGGAAGGAACGAGTAGGTGTAGAGGTAGCTGGGCGTGTCGACCCCGCATCCCGGATAGCGGTTGTCGAGCCAGGTGCCGCCGACATCGTCGCTCCTCTCCAGGACCACATGGCGAATCCCGGCCTGGGTCAGCTTCGCTGACGCCAGGAGACCCGAAACGCCGGCGCCGATGATGATCGCGGACAGCTGGTTCGGACCGCCTCCGATCGGACGACGCACAGGTTCCGGAGCAAAGCCCATATCCTCGGCCATCATCGGGGCGTAGTCGGCGTCGACCGGCTCCCCCATGCAGATGCTCATCATGCGCACCAACAGGTCGCCCTCAGGTACGGGGACTGCGGGTTCTGCGCCGTTCGACCAGGCGTGCAGCGCATCGTATGCTGCTGCGCGCACCTCGCGCTGCACGTCCTCGGCGAGACCGCCGGTATAGTGGAGATCCAGCCCGCGGGTGCGCCTGGGCAGGTACGGGGCCTGGAGCCACGTGTCGTCACCGGTCAGTTGGAACAGCACCATGAGGAGCGCAGGTAGGTCGGCCACGTCGATGGCCCGCCGCACCGCCTCTTCGTTCAGCACCGGGCCTTGGTCGACGGTATGAGTCATGAGCGCGGGATTCTCCTCGAAGCATGTTGCGGTCTATCCACGCTTGGGTCTGCCGACAGCGACGACTGGCCAGACACGCGGCGCGGCCAGATTGTGACCTCGTCGAGAGCTAACGGCGACCGGAATCTGAATAGAGCGCTCGCTACAGCGTAGGGGTTTTCGTCCACCATGTCAACGAGACCACCCGAAGGTCACTTCGCCGGTCGCGCCACCGGGGCCGGCCAGATCGGAGCCCGTTTCTCGCGGAAGGCCGCCGCCCCCTCGAGAGCCTCGGGGGATCCAGTGGTTTCCCTTGTGATCCGGAACGCGAGGTCCCAGGCCTCGTCATTAGTGACGAGCGGGACCTGACGGATCAGCCGCTTGGTGTTGGCCAGGGCGATCGGGGCCCCCGCCAACAGGTCAGTGACGATGTCGTCGACCTCCGCGTCTAGGCGGTCGCCCGGAACTGCCGTGTTCACGAGGCCGAGGTCGGCGGCGCGGGAGCCATCGATCCGGTTTCCCCGCAGAAGCAGCTCGGCAGCGTCGGCGGGGCGAAGCCGGGGCAGTGACACGACCGACGCCAAGGTGGCGGTCCGCCCCAGCCGGACCTCGGTGAAGGCGAAAAGCGCTGTGTCGACGGTGACCGAGAGGTCGCACACGGCCGCCAAGCCGATCGCACCGCCGAAACAGTGACCATTGATCCTGGCCACGACCGGCTTGTCGGCTTCGAGGATCCCTTCGAAGAGGTCGCGGTATGCCTGCTCGATCACGGCCAGGTCCGTCGTGTCACGCAGGTCCGCGCCGGACGAGAAGACGTTCCCGGTTCCCGTCAGGACGATGACTCGCACATCCGGCGACGCGAGTGCGTCCTTCAATCCCGACACGAGCCCGGCGAGGACGGGCCCTCCCAGGGCGTTGCGGTTCGCCGGGCTGTCGACAAGAAGCCAGGCGACCGGTCCCCGATGCTCGACCCGCACCAGCTGCTCACTGTTGGACATTGAGATCCTCCCGGAGAAACTCGTCGCAGCGCGCGGGTCACTCCCCGTTCTTGAACCGCTTGATGGCCTCCTTGAGGCCGTGCTCGCTGATGGTGTCCCGCAGCTCCAGGACTGCCGGGATTACGTGAATAAGTGCGTCCGTCTCGGCGCCGAGCACCGCGGTGGTGCGGAACCCGTTGAGGTCAGCAACCCGGTTGAGCGACATCTTCTTCATCAAAAGGACATCCGCCGGCACCTTGGCGATGCGCAGTGCATGTGCGCGAACGGTGTCCATGAGCTCGTCCGCCGGCGCAGAGTAGTTGGCCCAGCCCCACTCGCTGGCTGTCACGCCGGAGATCCTGCTGTCGGGCTCGAAGGACATCTGCTTAGCGCGTTTGATCCCCACAAGCGGCGCCCATAGCGGACTGATGTACCCGCCACCGAGCGGCATCGCCGGAAAGCCAATAACCGCATCGTCCGCCACGATGGTCATGTCGCACACAGAAGGGATCAGTGTCGAAGCGCCAAGGCAGTACCCGTGCACGGCCGCGATCACCGGCTTGGGGAAGTCCCAGATGGCGAGCATCCTGTTGATATTCGCGCGCAGACGCACGAATTCTTCGACGACACTGGGCTCCTCGGTTGCGTACTCCCCTGGCGCGCTTGCCGAGACGTCGAAACCGCTCGAGAAACAGCGCCCAGCTCCACGGATCACGATGACCCGCGCCTCGTCGTCGGTCAACCATGTGAACGCCTGGCTAATCTCGTCGAGAAGTTTCCGGTTGATCGCGTTGAGCCGATCGGGGCGGTTGAGCGTCATCCAGACCAACGCTTCGTCCCGCTCCAGGAGAAGGTGTTCGAATTCTGGAAGGTCCCTGGCTGCCATCTTTAGTCTCCCTTTTTCGCCCGCCGAGGGCCCAGCTTCGCGCGAGCCCGGCCCAGGGGCTGGTAGAGTTTCATCAAACTCAGGTGGCGGAGACCCGGATCAGGCTGTCTCGCCGCCAACGTCCGAACTGGTCGTTGCACCGATCGTGGGCGTTCGGAACCCGCCTTCTTTATGGAGCGCTCGATCCAATCGACGCTACGTTGATGGCCCCACCTGCGTCAAGCGGTTCGCCGCAACGTCGTGGTCATCGCCCGACTATTCGAGCGGCCACCATGAGTAGAGTTCACTCGGCGACGCGCTCGAAAATCGCCGCCAGCCCCTGCCCGCCCCGACGCACACCATCGCCAGTCCGTAGCGGCCCTCGCGCGTCGCAGCTCGTTGACTAGCGCGTTCAGCATCCGCGACCCGGTGGCTCGCCGTAGCCGCCGACCGGTGTTCGGGCTGGTTCGCAAATGACGACATCAGCACCACTACATCGACCGCCCGCCGGAAACCTCGGTGACCGTGCCCGTCATGTATGACGACAGCGAGGAGGCGTAGAACACGGCCACAGAAGCGATCTCGGCCGGCTCTCCGGCGCGACGCATGGGGATCTCGGCCATCTTCTGGTCCCACGCCCTCTGCGGCATGGCCTCGGTCATCGCGGTTCGGATAATCCCCGGTTGGATGACATTCACGCGCACCCCAAGGTGCGCCACCTCCTTGGCGGCAGCCTTGGAGAGGCCGACGATGCCCGCCTTCGCAGCCGAGTAATTGGTCTGCCCGAAGACACCCGTCTTGCCCGAGGTCGAGGAGATGTTGATTATCGAGCCCGAGCCCTGCTCACGCATGATCTCGGCCGCCCGCCGGGTGCCGTGCCAGCAGCCCTTCAAGTGAACGGCGATCACGGCGTCGAACTGCTCCTCGGTCATATTCCTCATGGTTGCGTCCCGGGTTATCCCCGCGTTGTTCACCATGACGTCGAGCGAGCCGAATGTTTCCACCGCCATCGCAATCAGAGCGCTGACATCTGCGTCGTAAGTGACGTTGCACCGAACGGCTGCGGCATGCTCGGGTCCACCGAGTTCCGCCACCGCGCGCTCGGCCGCATCGACGTCGAGATCACCCACGACGACGCGGGCGCCGTGGTCGACGAACGCCTTGGCTATCGCGAGTCCGATCCCCTGAGCACCGCCGGTCACGACGGCGACCTTTCCATCAAGAAGCGCCACCCTTGGCCCCCATTCCTTGTTCTGCATCACTAGAAGATTGCGTTGTGCGCTATTGCGCGGTTGATCTCAGTGCGCCGCCAGCGAATGCACGAAGCTCACGCTTCGACACTTTGCCGACCGGCGTCCGCGGGAGTGGGGTCTGGACGACCTCGATGTGACGCGGCTGCTTGTACCCGGCCAGGCGCTCGCGGCAGTGCGCCCGCAGCAAATCCATGTCGAGCTTCTCGGCCGCAACGATCGTCGCGCAAACCGTCTCGCCCCACACCTCGTCCGGACGGCCGTACACGGCCACCTCGATCACTCCGGGAAACTCGGCAATGACGGTCTCGACCTCGATGCTGTAGATGTTTTCCCCACCGGAGATGATCATGTCCTTCTTGCGATCCGCGATGTAGACATAGCCATCCTCGTCGAGGTAGCCGAGATCCCCGGTCCGGTAGAAGCCTCCGACGATCGCCTCCGCGGTCGCGTCCGGACGTCGGAAGTAGCCCGTCATCACGTTCGGGCCGCGCACCACCACTTCACCGATGCTGCGCGCCGGCACGGAGTCTCCGTTGTCATCCACGACCCGAATCTCGACACCCAGCACCGGCTGACCGCACGAGGCGAACCGGCCGCCCCCCGAATGGAGCTCCTGGTGCTGGAACAGTGTCGCCATGGGCGCCAGCTCGGTGGCGCCATACATGGATGCGAACTCGACGCCGGGAAGTCGGTCACACGCCTCCCGCAGCAGTGACTCTGTGATCGGGGCTCCCCCGTGGGCGAGGAACCGCAGGGTGCTCAGTCGAGGGTCGTCGGGTCCGAGGACGTCGAGCAGGTCCTGGATCATCTTGGGCACCATGAAGCCGATGGTGACGGACTCGGCCTGGACTCGATCGGCGTAGAGGGTGGCGTCGAACTTGTTCTCGATCACCAGCGTGGCCCCTGTCCAGAAGGCTGGCAGCAAGCAGAACGTGCCGGAGGTGTGGAACACCGGGCTGCAGTTAAGCCAGACGTCACCGGACGTCAGCCGAATGGCGGCGACTATCGAGAGCGCGTCTGACAGTCGGTTCCGGTGCGTAAGCATGACGCCCTTGGATCGACCGGTCGTGCCGCCCGTGTAGACGACCGACATCACGTCGTCCTCGGTGACAGTCGACGACGGCTCCGAAGGCTTGGCCGCCGTCACCAGCGCCGCCAGATCCTCACCCATAGGTCGGACCTTCGTGCCCGAAGACACGACGCCGCGCGCCACATCGAGATCACCATCGGTAAGGAGGAGGACTGGGTCGTACTCTTCGAGAATTGGGCGGAGCTCGTGCGTGGTGAGTCTCGTGTTGAGGGGCGCCAGCACCGCTCCCATCATGGGCACAGCCAGCCAAATGTTCACGAACTGCACGCTGTTCTGCGCGAGGATGGCGACGCGTCCCCCCTCGGTTACGCCGAGGTCTCGCAGCACCGTCATCGTTCGAGCGACGTTCTCGCTGAGTTCACGATAGGCCACGCGTCGATCGCCCTCGACGATCGCCGCCGCCGACGGGTAGCACTTCGTCGCGTGCTCCAGGACGTGTCTCACTGTGTTCATGACAGCTCCACCGATCGGTTGAGAGGCCGATCATCACTGGCCATGCGATCGGCGCGACAATCGGTGTCTGCGACAGCGCTTGCCACCTCCTGATCCAGCCCGGCAGGAAGCTCGTCCCTTATAACGTTGAGCTTCTCCGGGTCGGCGAGGGTGATGACGCGCACCGTGCCGTCGGCGTAGAGGTCAGCGGTGACGTTCACGCGCTCACTCAACGGCCATGGCTGCCTGGGAAGTCGCGCACACGGTTGCGGCAAGGGCGGAGTCGAGGTCATGGATCACGTTCTTGGCGCATTGGCTAAGCTAGGCGACCAGGGCCGTTGCGTTATATTCGTCGATGGCGTTGCGATCGACGACGGGTGCGCGGGGTTGGCCGGGTGTGAGGGGGACCGATCCGGGGGTGCGTTGGAACATGTCGGTGAGGTCGAGGCGCTGGGCTTCGGCTCGAAGTTCCGGCAGGACGTGGTCTCCGATGAGCTGGATGCTGCGGCGGCGGTCCTCGTGGGCGACGTTGCCGAACGGGCCCATCATGAAGAGCATTCCGGGGCGGAGGCAGCGGAGCACGGTCTTGAGCTTGACGGTGACCTCCTCGGGCGTGCCGACCACGATCTGGAGGTTTTCCTGCATCTTTTGGTAGCTGGCTTCGGTGCGCCGCCGCTGCTCGGCGATGCTGACGGCCTTGACGTCGACATACTCCTCGTCGAGGCGTTCCTTGGTGACGCCGAGCCAGCCGCCCTGGGGGACGGTCGCCAGGCGCTTGATCGCCGCGGGTGAGTTGTAGCCGGCGGGCAGGGTGTGCTGGGCCTTGGCGAAGTTGCCGTTGCCGCCGGCGAACAGCAGGGAGCGACCGATCTCCTGGGCGCGTTCGGTGGTCTCGTCGACATAGATGAACACGACATGGCCGAAGTTCTCCGGCCCGGCCTGCAGACCGCGGGCGGCGAACTGGTCGGCGTAGAAGTCCGACAGGTCGGCGTTGGGCGCGAGGGGGCCGCCGAGCCCGAGATAGGGATAGCCTTTGTTGACAGCCCACTGGACTGTCTCGCGGCTGAGGTAGCCGGGGATGATGGTGGGCGGGATGGGCTTCTGAAGCGGAAGCGCCCAGGGGTTCACATGCCGGTAGTGGAAGTGCTTGCCCTCGTAGCGCCACGGCCCGGGACGGGTCCAGGCCTGGACGATGACGTCGTGGCCTTCCTCGAACAGCTCGCGGTTGTAGGCCGGGTTGACGTTGTTGCAGAACTGCTCCGGACCTGCCCCCCGCACCCAACCCGGGACCAGCCGGCCCTTCGAGATCAGGTCGATCATCGCCAGTTCCTCGGCCAGGCGCAGCGGGTTGCGGTGGGCCGGGACCGGATTGCCGATCAGGACGATCCTGACCCGCTCGGTGAGCCGGGCCAGCACCGCCGCCTCCACGTTGAGCACCGCCCCCATGCAGAACGGGTTGCCATGATGCTCATTGAGCCCGACGCCGTCGAAGCCGACCTTCTCGGCCAGCACCGCCTCGTCCAGGTAGGCGTTGTAGTCGTCAGAGGCCAGCTGGGCGTCGAACGCCGAGTTGGGATAGGTGAAGAACGACCCATGCTCATAGACCTGATCCTCTGTCAGACCACGATAGGGCCGCTCGGTGATGTAGTTAAACTGCATTCAGCATTCTCCCGGGCGAGCCCGATTCAGTTCATGCGCAGGGATGATTTTCGGCCGGACAGCGTGTCAGCGGCGGACGGTGTTTCGAGGAACTCAGCCACGAGCTGGACGAACCGGTCGCGGTCCTCGATCTCGGGTCGGTGGCCAGCGCCGGGCACGACCTCGAGCCGGGCGCCGGGGATCGCCCGTTCGTAGGCCTCGGCGCAGCCGCGCGGGACGACCTGGTCCTGCTCCCCCCAGATGATCAGGGTGTCCAGGTCCCGCACCCCCGCCAGCCGGTGCGGCAGAGTGGGGTCGAACATGAACGGCTCCCACGCCAGCCGGCTGGTCTCGGCGCGCGCCGCCTCGAACAGCTCATACTGCTCCGGCGAGATCGCGCCGCCGTACATCGTGGCCACCTCCTCGGCTTGCTGGTTGCTGACCGTGGACATCACGTGACGACGCATCGTCATCGCCAGGAAGTCGAGGATCTCCCCCTCGGCAGGGCGGATGCCCGGCGGCGCCACCAGCACCATCCGGTCGAACAACCCCGGGTCCGAGGCAGCCATCTCCGCGGCGATCCAGCCCCCCGCCGAAAACCCCACCACATCAACAGGTCCCAGCCCCTGCTCGCGCAGCATCCGCGCGTAGAACGCAGCCACGTCCCGCACCGAACCGAACCATTCCACTCGCGGCGTACGCCCAAACCCCGGCTGCAACGGCACGACAAACCGACGGCCGGCCGCCAGCGCCTCGTTCCACCGCATCCACCCCGGGAACCCAAGCTCGTCGTGCAGCATCAGCAATGGACGACCCGAACCGCCCTCCAGGGTCACCACACCGACCCCGCCGACGTCGACAATCTTCTCAATCAATTCCACGGGCTGGTTCACCACTGGCTGCTCCTTCAAGCGGCCCCGATCTCATCCGACGGGCCTCGCGCTGACCCCTATTTGAGCCCCTCCACCAAGAAGATTGGAGCGCTCGCTCCACACATCGTTAGCCTCACCATCCCACCACGTCAAGCACGCAAACAAGGACCGGATCAGGCGACCGAATCTTGGCCAACGGGGCATCGCCCAAATCCAGAGGCCGATCCCGACGGAACTGAACCCGCTGGCTAGAGTCGGCGTGGCGGCCCCGGTGTAAAGCCACCCGTTCCTCTGCTTAATCTGGGGGCCCTGGGCGGTGTTGATCTGCTCGGCTAGACGGAGAGGTGACAGCCGTTGACGCTACTCGCCTTTGCTGGCCGAGTTGCTCCGGGCGAGCGATGACGCCCGCGTATGTGGCGCCGACGAGGTCACGGAGACTGTTGTCGCCTCAGGAAATGCATATGGAAGCGCTTGTGGCGTGTTGGCCTTCAAGATTCTGGGGGCCAAGATCGACGATCAGTCTGCGCAATGCTTGACTGAGCGATACTCGATCGTCGGTCTTCACAACCTCGTCTTCGACCCTCGCCAACGTCGGGAATAGGTGAACCCCAAGGCTCTTGAGCGCCTCTCGGCTCTCCCAGGGACTCCAGTGATTTGCCCTCGTGGCGACAACCGATCCGATCGTCAGCCGGTAGAGAATGGAGAACAGCGTCGCCGCCTCCGCGATGGGCATGCCGGAGTCGACGATGCTACGCATCGCTGGTTCGTAGAACCGGCTCGTCATGTTCATCCCGAGCCATGCGCGACCACGCATCAACAATATGAGATCTGCATGCTCGGACCACATGTCATAGGCCGCTTCGAACCGCATCTGAGTCGCGGTGGCCCAGTCGAGAGTGTCGGAAACCTCGGGGAAGCCGGCCGCGACGTAGTCAGCGCACATATCCAGGAGACCATCGAAGCTCCCGCAGCGCCGGTACACAGCGACGTGGTTGGTTCCCACCACGTCCCCTACTCTTCTTAGTGAAAGCGCGCCTGGTCCTTCGCTCCGCAGAATTCCCAGAGCAGCCTCAGCGATGACATCCGGGGCGGGGTTTGGCCTTGCTTTGGTTCTCGCCATGCACCCGCCTCCATACTTCATTCACTACGCTTGTACCAGTGTTGCATCCGGCTCGTGCGCAGCCACCGAACCTCGGCCCACATTGGGATGGAGTCTCACGTCTATCTCAGATCCGGTGGCCTAGTCTCACCGGCTGAGTTAGCCAGCATGTTTGGGGGGACGTTCCCTGTCGAACTGTGCGATCTGCACACGTTGTCGTGCCTACGCCACCGCTCCAGCTTTTCGCAAGCGTCTTCCCACGCGGGGACGGCCGATCCGTCGGCCGTTGCGTTCGAGCGTGGCAATCACGTATTCGCCTCGATAGCTGCGCACCAGCAGCGCTTGCCGTGCGGGTTACGCGAGGCGTCCGGAGCACTTGACGTCAATAGCGCTTCTGAGATAAGTCGCTGTACCAGCGTTACAATGCGCCGGCCGGTTCAAGTGCCTACCACCATGAACCTCGACCGAGCCCGGGGGCCCGCTGCGTCATTCGGCGCCCTGGCCGGCCTGCGAGTCGTCGACTTGGACCAGTCATCTACTGCCGGATAGGGGTGACAGGTCTATGTTCGCTGAATCTGAACTGAGGACACTGGAAGTCGAGCGGCAGGTCACGCGGGTCTTGACTCGCTACTGCGAGCTCCTCGACACCAGACAGCTGGACCGCATTGCAACTGAGGTCTACGCGGCGGAAGCCGTGGCTGACTACAATTTCGACGTGTTGAGAGGCCGGTCCGCGATCAACGACTACCTGATGGTGAACATGGGGCGTTACAAGGAAACCGCCCATACCCTCTCCAACATCTCGCTCAAGGCATGCGACGGTCGCCGCGCGGAAGTGACATCAATGATCACCGCGTGGCACTGGGTCGAGAATTCGGATGATGCGGGTTCCGACACCCCCACCGACTTCGCTCAGATCGTCGTGTGTACAGATTGGCTCGAGCAGACGTCCGAAGGCTGGCGCGTCACAGAACACCGTGCTCGTGCGCTCGGTCCATCTGTTGCGCTCAGCAGAGGCTTGGCGGTGCTGCAGAGGAAATAGGAAACATGACGCGAGCTCATTGAACTTATCGACATGCTCGTGGCGCCGCTCTTGTCGACCGGGGAGAGTTCTGCCGGTGATCGACTCCTACGCGCGGCCCCCAAGCCATCGAAGCATCCACGTCCTCTCGCCTGGCCAGATCGGCGACCGCCTGCGGCTCGACTCAATCCCGTCTGAAAATCCGGTCGCTGTCCAACATGCTGATTCGCCAGTGGCCGTCCGCCTCGCGCCGACAATCCGCGCGCACATCGGCGACCTCCACCGGATCGCAATAGTCGCTGAAGGGCGCCTCTCCGATCTTCGCGAAAAGGAGCAGCACGAAACCGGCCTTCGCATCGGTTTCGCTCGTGAAGGATACGCGGAAATTGGCAAGGATCTGGCGTATCACCGGCGCGCCCTGCCCAGCCTCGACCCGCGCGAAGCGCTCCTTGTAGAACTTGGCGATTTCGTCCAGTCCGTTGACCCATCGTCCCTCGAGATTGCAGCGGCAATCCTTCGTCAGCACATCGGCCTGCTCGATCGACCGCCCGCTATTTGTGTCGACCTCGTAGCCCCATTCGTTGATGACCTGGGTAATGGCGGCGACCGCCGCCGCCTGCTCCGCATCGAATTTGGCCATATTGCTCTTTACTTCCCTGCGTAACCTGAGCGCCTCACCGCACCCAGAGCGCGCTTTCCCGCTACGCCCCGATGCGTATCCTTTTGCGTCCCTGGGTTATTGCGCGGTATATCCGCCATCCACCGGAAGGGTGACACCGGTAATAAAGCGCGCATCGTCGCTGGCAAGAAAGGCGATTGCCGCAGCGATGTCGTCCGGACTTGGCATACCCGGGAGAGGATTCAAATTGTTCAGGGCGTCAACAAGACCTTGGACATCTCCGGACTCTTCCGCTGCTTTCATATTCATCGGCGTCCAGACCGCAGTCGGCGCCACGGCGTTGGCGCGAATGCCCATTTTTGCGTATTCGATCGCCGCCTCACGAGTAAGCTGGGCGACGCCAGCCTTGGCGGCGCCATAGGGGGGGCCGCCGAAGCAGCCGACGAGCCCATTAATCGAAGCCATACTGACGATGACGCCGCTTTTCTGCGGCACGAACTGCTGCAGGGCGTATTTCATGCCGTAATAGACGCCGCTTAGGTTGACGCGGATCACCCGGTCCCAGTTTTCCAGGCTGGATTCATGGATCGGCGCGACCTTCGAATTGATGCCGGCATTATTGACCATGACATCAAGCCGCCCGAACGCCTTCACCGCCGCGCCCACGGCGCTCTCTACGGAGGCGGGGTCGCCGGTATCGATCTGGGCGAAGGGCATGTCGTATTGCTTCGCAACGGCCTGGCCACGGTCGACATCGATGTCCGTCACGAGAACGCGCGCGCCCTCTTCGACAAATCGCTTCACGGTCGCCTCGCCCATTCCGGCCCCGCCGCCGGTAACGAGGACGCTTTTGTCTTTCAGGTTCCGCACGACGATTTTTCCTTCTGAAATTCGAAGCATTACCTAATGGATGGATTCAGCCGGCTGGCCGCGACACGGGGCTGCGCTGTCCTGTGACTACGAACGGTCCCTAGGCGGTGCCTGGCTGGGCGGTACGTGACGGGTACGTGGTCAAGCACCTGCGTCAGCGCTGGTTACCGCCGGCATGGGCCTCCGCCTTGAGATCCGCCATTCGCGCGCGCGGGAAGGCATTGGCGTACCTGATGAAATTGATAAGCTCGCGGTCGCTTGCCGAGAACACCGCGGCCCCCGGCTCGACGGTGGTCATGACCGGGACGTCCTCTCCCACCAGCGTCGTCTGCAGCTTCAGCTGCGCGTCGATGCGCTCCTCGGCGCCCTCGCCCCGATTGGTGCCGACGCACATGAAGGTTACGAGCCCGTCGCGCCCCATCGGCGCCTGGCCGGCGAGGTAGTAGACGACCTCGTCGCCCATGGTGGTGACTGAGAAGGCGGAGGCCACGCCCCACATCCTCGCATTCATCGTGATCTTCTCGACGTCGTTGCGCTCCATCTCAGCGGTCCACTCGGGGCCGAACTGGTGCCAGACCACCTCGGGAAGGAAGCCGGGCATCCCATGCATGGCGTGGATGTGCTGGAAGTCGACGATGTTGGCGCCGAAGATCCACGGGTCGCAGTCGAGGTGCCCGGTGGGGACGCGGATGGACTTGTAGACGTACTTCTCCTCGTCGAAGTCCGGGAACGACGGGAGTTCGTACAGCGGCTCAAGTCCGAAGAAGACCCAGATTAGACCGTACTTTTCCTCGACCGGGAACGCCAGGATCTTGGCGCGCTGCGGAATCTTGTCCCCGCTCGGGATCTTAGTGCAGTGCCCGTCCGGACCGTACTGCCAGTGGTGGAAGCCGCACTGAATGTCATTACCGACCACCTTACCTGCCGCCAGGCTGGCGCCCAGGTGCGGGCAGCGCGCCGATGATGCTCGCGCCACGCCGTCCTCACCCCGATAGAGAACGATCTTGCCATCGCAAAAGTCCAAGCCCTTGCGCTCACCCTGCGCCAGCTCGCTCGATAGCGCGATCGGGTACCAGACCTGGTGATGACCCTCCAGCTTTTCCCAGAGGCCACCAGACGCGCTCGGGAACGCTTCGACCTTGCTTGTCGCCGTCATGACGATGATCCTACTTCAGTTCGAAACATGCCCCGTCACGCGTTGAAGGATATATCTATTTGGCCTTCGATTGGGCAAAGACGGCTCAGTCCCGCCTGAAGTCCGGAGGCCGCCTGCCTCGCGTCGGCAATCGACGCGCACAGCGCTCTCCACGGAGGCAAGATCGCCGACATCGATCCGGGCGAAGGGCATGTCATATTGCTCCGCAACGGCCTGGCCCGATCGACATCGATATCCGTAACGAGAACACGCGCGCCTTCTTAGAAAAATCGCTTAACAGTCGCCTCGCCCATTCCGGCCCCGCCGCCGGTAACGAGGACGCCTTTGTCTTTCAGGTTCCGCAGGGATGCTCTCCCCGCTTCAATTCAAAATATGAACCAGAGCGGTGAACGATTAGATTGAATCGTCCACCGCCCTCATTGTCATTGCCTTCTGCGGGTCGTCGGCTGTTCAAACCGACTTCAGAATGCTCTAAAACTTCACTCCAAACCGAGCGCCATATGTACGCGGCGGATCCCACCGTCCATTGAGCGGGAAACCAATGAGGCCGCCCCCCATGAAGGTGCCGTTCAGTACCAGTTCATTCGTGATGTTCTTCACGAAAGCAGTCGCCGAAAAACGATCGTCGCTGTCGTTCCAGGTGATCGAAGCATTCAGGATGGTGTAGGTGCCTTCCGAATTCGACGGAATGTTGAATTGGTCGAAATAGGTCTGCCCTTTCGTCTGACCGTCACCGCGAACGGTGATTGCCCCAATGCTGGTGTCGAAGGTGTATTGGGCTCCGTAGCTCAACGTGTATTTCGGCGTGAACGGAAGCCGGTTGCCAGCGAGACTGACCTGCCCGGCGGCAGGATTGAATGGAATTAAGGTATCGAACTTCTTGAACTCCGAATGGAGTAAGGCGATCGCGGCATCGAGTTGGAGTCGTGGCACGGGAACCGCGGTGATTTCGAATTCGGCACCGTAGATCTTGGAGGACGCGGCGTTCACATTCCTATTGGAGGTAGTCTGGGCAACGACGACCTGCATATTCTTGTAGTCATAGTAGAATCCGGCCCCGTTGACGCGTAGCTTTCGATCGAGAAGATCGAGTTTGAAGCCAGCCTCGTAGTCGGTGAGTTTTTCCGGCAAGTACGCCGGGTCGCCTGGCGCACTGACGTTGTAACCACCAGACTTGAACCCCTTGGCGAAGGTCGCGTAGATCAACTGGCCAGGCCCAAGTTTCTGTTCCAGCGTCACGCGTGGGCTGAAATTTTTGTAGCTCACGCTGTCACTAATCCCGCCCCCCGTATGCACGTAGTTGGGATTAAACGGAGTGAGTAGGTCGAAGTCAAAGAAGTTGTCGGAGAGCTGCTTCTTCTCCCAACTGTAGCGTGCGCCGACGATTACCTTAGTGCTGTCGGTAATCTCATATGTGAGCTGACCGAATCCCGCCAACGCATTGGTCTTTACATTGCCTCCCAGGGTAAAACCCTGCGCATAGCCATTTGCGAGGAAGCTTCCTGGCGGAAAGCCGATGAGCCCGCCAAGCGCGCCTCGTGTCGCATTGACGGAGTCCATGCTGTAGTTCTGATGATAGTAATTGCCGCCTACGACAAAATTCCCTCGGTCGAAGTCCTTTTCGAGCCGAAGCTCCTGTGAAAATTGCTTCGCGAGTTCGGCGCCCTTTATTGTATCAATTAGTACAATGTTGCTTCCGTCGGTGTAATGGTAGAGAAAGTCAGAATGCCTGTAGTTCGTCAGCGACACCAACGAGAAATTGTTGCCCAGGGCGAGCTTCGCATCGAGAGTGACGCCGTACGAGGTTTTTGCGGTAGTTTGTAACTTGCCCGAAAAGTCGTGGCGCGGGTTGCCATCATGAAAAACCGCGCCAAATGCTGTTTCCGTCAGCCGCACAGTACCCGGCACGATGGTCCTGATGTCCAGCGGGCCGTCGCGGTCTCGTTCGCGGAAATAATCCGCAGTCAGGACAGCGGTGAAATCGCCACCCTGATCATACTTGAGCTTGCCGCGGAAGGCCTGCGTGTTCTGGTTGTTCACATCAACCTTGTTTGGGACATTGTATTCATAGCCGCTGTGGTTGCGGGTCTGGAAAGCGAGCCGCCCAGAGAAGCCGCCCCCAAGAGGGCCGCTGATTGCGCCATCGACATTGGCTGTCGAATAGTTCCCGACTTCGGCATTGAGATACCCGGAGAGTGTGTCGGTAGGATTCCTAGTGACCAGGTTGACCGTACCTGCGACCGCATTCCGTCCGAACAGGGTTCCCTGGGGACCGCGGTTCACCTCGACGCGCTCGATGTCGTAGAAGGTGCCGCCGATGTCGCCGCTCATTCCGAAAAAGGCGCCGTCGACATGATACGCAACACGCGGTTCACCGCCCTGCGTCGCGAGATCCTGGAAACTAAGGCCGCGTAAAGTTATCCGAACCTGGCCGTAGTTGTTGCTGAACGCCATGTTCGGGACAAGACGCACCAAGGCCTGAGCATCTGTAACACCCCTCGCAGCGAGGGTCTCGCCAGAGAATGCAGTTACCGCGATTGGCACGCTCTGTAGATTTTCAGATCGTTTCTGTGCGGTTACGATTATTTCACCGAGTTGCGTTTCCGCGTTGCTCGGTGTCGCTACCTGGGCCATGGCCGACATTGGAGCGACTGCAACGGCTGCGAATAGGCATGATCGCGAAATTCTCTTCAGATCCACCTTCTTCCTCCCCTTTTTTTTGACTCGCCACGAGCAAGCTTGCGATTGGAGCGCTCGCTCTATCTCCTGATAGCCGCTTCGACTCACCAAGTCAAGTTTGCGATAAGTCTGACGAAGACAGGCCCGCGACGGCAGAGGTAGAATCGCGCTCCTTGACGATGGTTTGTTAGAAGTGATGGCGGCGCGTCTGGGGGCATGCCGCCAGAACCTTGGCCGGCGATTTCGGCGGGGGGCTGCTCAGGTTCGAATGCGGCCTTCCGCATGTTGTCGTGCCGCCAGGCGGCGAGCACGAACCGGACCAACTTCTTCAGGGATTTGGGAGAACATCAGGGCTCGACCACGCGGCGTCAGGCGCGCATTCTTGTGGACGTTCATCCGGGGAGCTGCGGTGGAAGTGGGGTGTCGCAACCCGAGCTTCGTTGAGCCCCCCTGCGTGATCAATCTTTGCAGCTTCGACAGCTAGCCGTTCGACTCCGCCTTTGCCGCGGTGAGAAATGCTGGTCGCGCCGCGTTCCGGCCAAGAGCGCCGAACACGACAATGGCTAGCGCGCCGGCCGCATAGAGGGCCGCGCCCAAGTAGGCTGCGGCCGTATAGCCGCCGGACACGTCTCGGATGTAGCTGAATACGTAGGGAACGACCATGGCGCCGGCTCCACCGAAGACTCCGGCGGTCGCGTACAGCGCCCCAAAGTCATCCCGACCATATTCCTTGAGGATGAAGTATGCTCCGATATCGCCCTCAGCACCTTGACCAGCAGCTGTCAGCAGCACGGCGACTGCAATCAAGGCTATGGGAAAGACCTCGACGTTTGCGAGCGTAAGCGCGCCAAGTATCGACACAAGAAACACAGCGACAGCAACCCAGTAGCGGTTGATCAAGTCCATGAGCACCCCCGCCCCTAGCCTGCCGAAGACGATTCCCGCAGTGAAGAGCGTGGTCACGGTGGTCGCGAGAGCGACGTCCATTCCACCATCAAGCACGATTGGCTGCATGTTGGACAGAAACGCCGAGGAGGCGCCTCCGATAAAGAAGATGTGCAGCGAGAAGATCCAAAACCGCGGCGTGCGCAAAACTTGCCGAACACCGGAAGCTTCGAGAAAGTCTATTCCGTCAGGGCCTGCAACGTTGTTTTCCTCCTCCGTATCCAGGAACTCTTCGTCATTACGGCGTTCATGCACGCCAAATAGGGCGGCCGGTAGCGCGATCAATAGAGCGAAGGCAGCCAGCACCAGGTAGCCTGCCTGCCAACCGAATTGATAGATGGCAAGTGTCACGAGTGGGATGCCGATCAACGGGATGGATGCACCGCCGACGCCGACGACGCCAAACGCTTTCCCCGCGCCCTTGTCGAACCAAGACGCAACTGCCCGACTGTACGGGACCAGGTATCCGAATGCGCCGAAAATCCCAATCCCCGCCGCGAGAGCGTAGAAAGTGATCCGGTTGACCGGCAGCGTCCCAAACAAGATGAGCATTATGATGTATGGCGGCAGTCCAATGATGATCGCCCGCCGGACACCTCGTCGATCCACGAGTCGACCGACAAGAGGTCCAAGAAATGTAAGAAAAACGGTCACTAGCGGCGACAGAAGGACTTCACTGGTGCTCCACCCTGTGGCCTCCATCGTGGGTCTTATGAAAACACTCGCGGTGGTCAGGAAAAGAACGGGGCCAGTGCCATAGCCGAGCGCGCCGAAAAGCACAGTACGGCCACCCATCTTCCACTCTGCGGACTCGCGGGTATTTGGGGCCTTAACTTCATTGATCGTCACCACGGTCCCATTCCACTCAATCAAAGCGGCATTTCGCGGCCGCCAATCTTTTAATTAAGTAAATTACTTCCGGCGCATCTTTACGCGATATGGCAGACACCTCAGAGACTATCGAAGCTTCCTGTAGTGGATTGATTTCAACACTCGCATCCCGTCTGCGGCCAGGCTATGGCGCGAATGTCAAAATCGAAAAGTCCACTTGATGCTTTACGTTGCTAGTGGTCCTTGAGTTGACACTAAGGAAAATTGGCCCCGTAGAGGGCTCCGCGCTACGCCGCCGGGCGACTGCCGACGCCAGCGCCAAGAAGGTCGATTTCGGATGCCGATCCGGCGTCAAACTTGGCCGCCAGACGGCAGTCTGGTCTAGGGCGCGTCACTGATGCTCAACCAGCGTTCGGATCCGAGTGCATTTCGAGAACGAGCTGATCGGGGTTCCAGCCCACCATCGTCCCCTCGGGCTCAGTCTGAATCGATCCCAGACCGCCGGTGACCCGGTGGCCGAACATGGCCTTGACCCGATCCGACATCTTCCCCAGGACCGAGGGATGCACCGCGAGGACGCCGTTCGAGGCGCCTCGCGTCCAGGAGCGCTGCATAAGAACGATGGCGGCCCGACGACGATCACCGGACGTGTTCGCTCCAGTGCCGTGCCAGATCCGCGACTCGACAAGAATTGCTGACCCCGCGGGCGCCGCGGCCGGCACGGTCCCGTTTGAGGTGTAGATATTGTCTGGCGCGAGGCCACGCTCCGCGATGTGGCTTCCCGGGACGATACGGGTCGCCCCGTTCGCCTCGGTAAAATCGTCCAGGCAGAAGATAATGTTTACCCCGACGGCGAACTGCGTCGTCGGCTGCACGCCGATCTGGTCTTGGTGGAGGAACTGGGCTTCCCCGCCACCGCCAACGATATTGGCGCTGTATATTGCGGCCAGGGGAAAATCCTCGTCGAGGTAGTCCGAGGCGATTTCGTCGATGACCGGGTTATCCAGCAGTTCGAGGAACTCGTGGCCCTTGTTTTGAAGCGCCCAGACGCGCTGGTTGGGCGCGACCTCCTCGGCGCTTGCGTCATCCACCTCTTCGTCGCCGCGATAGCCTCGACGCTCCTTGCTGGCGGCCCGACCACCGTCCAGGTACGCGACATTAGCCGCGCGTTCCGCGGCTGCCTGATCCTCGAGGCGAGCCCGAAGCGCATTCAACTGCTGCTCAGTGAGCGCATCCGATATGATGCAGTATCCGTACTCGCGGAGCTGGCGCCGGGCCAGAGGCCTGTCCGTAGTGGGCGTAGGAAGCGGAAGGTCCGTGAAGGCCTCCTGTCGCGGGAACCTCTTGCCCGCGAGCTCGTCGCACCAGCGGACTCCGCTTTCGACTTTGCCCGTGTGCTTCATCAATCCGTATAGCAGGGCAGATCGCGGATCCATGGTTCCGTTCAGGATGCGGGCCATGAGACGGGGCGTTGTAGACAGGGTGACGGTGGGCGGCGCCTCCGACGAGGCCTCGTTGCTCACCGACCCAGTCGCTAGGTCAACGACGAAACCCGCACCCTCGCCAAGGTCGACCTGGATGCGCTCGTCTCGCCTTGGCAGTCGGGTGGCGCGGGCGACGACTGCGTCCTGAATCGAGCTCAGGTCGGACTGCACGAGAGCCTGGAGCCGCCCGGCGGCAGTGGCGCCCGCCGAGTCCGATTCAGAAGTCATGACCGACATTCTCGTTTCCTCCCTTGGGAAAGGGCAGACCTACGTTGTGACGTATGTATCAGGGAGCGTGAAACACTGTTACATGACGGTATGATAGAAAGCGTTAAGACGTCAAGGGGTCAAGACTGGCTGTTGTCCGCTGTCTTAGCGAGGGCGGCTCACCGCATCTGTGCTCTCGCTCAAGCAACTATGCTCTCCCCGCGTCTGCTCATCGAGGCGTTCTCATGAAGAAGCGGCGCTGTTCGCCCGATCACTCAAGCATCTGTGCGACCTACTGTTAGAACTGCGCCCGATCCGTCGAAGGCGAGGGGGAGAACCAACCCATAGGTAGTTCGATGGTCACAGGGGATCTCTGCCAAGGACGAATGCGCCGGCGGCCCATCCCATCCCGACCGCGACGACAGCCAGGTCTGCGTCCTTGATCTGGCGCGTGCCCGAGCGCCCGGCGACTTGGAGCATCCCGTCCATGAGGTGGTTGACGCCGTGCAATCGGCCACTGCCGAGGTTCCCCCCGGACGGGTTGATCGGGAGGATGCCGGTGGGCGCGATCCGACCGTCCTGGATGAAATCGAAGGCTTCTCCTTCTCCGCACAGGCCGAACGCCTCCATCCAGAAGATGGTCATGATGCTGAAACCATCGTAGATGTCGGCAATCTTCATGTCGCTGGGCGCGCAACCGGCGTCCGCCCACAGGCGGCGGCCGATGTCCCGGTTGTGTGCGAGTTGCTCCTCGAGCGCCTCGTCGACGGTCACGGTTCGCCGAGCCGGCACGCCATCGGCGATTCCGTGAACATACGCTGCCGGCTGGGCAAGATCCCGGGCCCGATCCGCTGTCGTAATGATGAATGCGCCCGCACCCTGCACCGGGATATCACAGTCGAAGATGGACACCGGCCTAGACACCATTCTGGCGTTCAGGTAATCATCGAGGGTCAGCTCCACGGGCTTGTACTGCGCCCAGTAGCTTCCCTCGAATGCCAGTCCATTCTTGCGAGACTGTATGATGAGGGCCGCCATCTGCTCACGGCTGCCGCTGTTATATTTAGCTTGATACTGCGACCAGGGAAGAGCAGCGCCGTCGGCGGGCGGGTACAAGCCGTACGAGGCACGGAACTGCTCAACTGCGTAGATCACGTCCGTACCGGACAGCTGGATCTCGCCGGCCTTGGTCTCCTGCGTGTGCCCATAGGCGCCCGAACCCGGATTGTGAAGGGCGCGAAAAAGGAGGGCGTAGTTGCACTCACCTGATTCGACAGCGCGAATGGCCGCCAACGCGGAGTTGGAAATCATGCCCGGCACGTCCGCAGTCCACCGCGGTTCCATCCCCAGGGCCTTCACCATGTAGTTCGTAGACACGAACTCGATACCGTCCGCCGACTCCCCTCGCGAGAACGGAGCGTCCGGCGTGCAAGCGACGCCGTCGATCTGGCTCAGGTCCAGGCCTGCATCCTTGATAGCGGCAAGGCTGGCCTCGACGGCAAGCTCGCCGAGCGGCGCCTCGGGCCCGCGGAACACCCGGGACTGACCGAAACCGGCGAAAGCTGCACTGTGGCGCTTTACCGTCCTCATCTCAGCGCTCCGTCTTCTTGCCGGCACACAGCCTGAACTGCGGGATGACCGCCCCATCGGCGATTTCCTGGAACTCCACCTCGACCGGTGCGCCGATCTCAAGATCGGCGTATTTCGAACCCGGGAAGTTCGATGCGAAGATCAGTCCTTCCTGTTCGTCCAGCTGCACCAGGCCTACGAGGTAGGGCGAGATGGACTGGAAATAGGGATGCCGTGCGCCTGACACCATTTCGGTGAAGCTGTAGATGGCGCCGCGACCGCTCACTTGCTCGAACGAAAGCGCAGTGGACGAGCAGGAAGCGCACGAGGCATCCGGAGGGAACTGGAGTCGTTGACACGCTGCACAACGCTGGACGAGCAGCTTTCCTTCGTTAACGCCCTCCCAGAAGGGCTTCGACAAATCGTCAGCCACAGGCAGCGGCGGATGCAGGGTCATAATTCCCTCTTGGTAGTCATGGCGGCGGATTCAATCGCGGGGCGCTCGAAGTCTTTCCCTATCATCCGAATCCTCGTCCTCGCGCTCTTCCAAAACCCCATGCGCACTGGCGCCTCAGTCGAGCCTGGACGGAGCGTCATCGAGCAGCATTGCCTTGGTTTCGCAGTAGGGCAGCAGCCCCTCGACACCGCCTTCGCGACCCACCCCCGACTGCTTGAACCCGCCAAAGCCGACGGTGAAATCACCGCCTCTGAAGGCGTTGTGCCCGACAGTGCCCGACTGCAGGCGACGACCGATCGCGACGACCCGCATTTGCACCCGCTCGGTCGCTGGGTTGATCACTTCGAAGGTGGACATCGTTGAGGGGCTGACCCACTCCCCGCCGATGAAGAACCGGTCCGGATACCGAAGGTCGAACCTCTGCTGCGCAGAAAGGCTCATAATCACTCCCTTGTGTTCCTTATATTCGCCGATTTCGAGCCGCGGCTCAGAGCGCTCCGCTGTCCCGCATCGCTTGGATGTCTTCTGGGCTCATCTTCAGGATGTTTCCCAGGACGTAGGCGTTGTCCTCGCCGTAGTTCGGCCCCGACCGGTCAAGTCGCCCCCCGATGTGGGCGGGGGTCTCGGATAACTTTACCGGGTGATCCCGCACGGGCCATTGGCCGATCTCGGTCTGGTTAAGCTCGGTCAGCCAGCCGAGGTGCTTGAGTTGGGGATCTTGTTCGATCCGCTCCTGCGCGGTCTGGCAGACACCCGCCGGGACGTGCCGACGCTGAAGCTCCGCCATGAGTTCGAAGCCGTCCCATTTCTGGGTGGCCTCGCCGACGGCCGCTTCAAGGGCATCCTGATGGGCCAGCCGTTGCTCGAGCGTCGCAAAGCGGGCGTCTGAGGCCGCAGCTTCGAGGCCGAGTACATCCGCCAGGGCGCGCCAGTGCTCTTCCGTGAACGCGGCGATGGCGATCCAGCGATCGTCGCCGCGCGTCCGGAATGCGCCGTGGGGCGCCGCCGGCTTGTAGGGCGAGCGGTTGCCGTATCGCGCCCAGCGCCGGCCGTTGACGGAGTAGTCGAGGATCGTCGTCCCGGTCAGATAGACGCCCGTCCCCGCCTGCGACGCGTCGATGTGGCACCCTTCGCCGGTCACGCTGCGGCGGTAGAGGGCGGCGAGCATCGCCTGCGCCATGTTGTAGGCGCCGAACCAGTCCAGATACGAGTATCCGATCCCCGCCGGCGGGAACGGCTCGGGCAGCCCCGACATGTCGCTGATGCCCGACAAGGCCTGCGCCGTCGGCCCATATGTGCGCGCACGACCATAGGCGCCGAGTTCTCCCAGCCCGCTCTGCTGCACATAGATGATGCTGGGGTTGATCTCCTTGAGTTTGTCGTAACCCAGGCCCAACCGGATCATGGTCCCCGGGGAGTAGCCCTCTACGATCATGTCGGCGTCGCGGATGAGGTCTTCGAGCGCCTTGCGTCCGGCAGGAGTCTTGAGGTTCAACGACAGGGCCAACTTGCCCGAGTTGATTTCCATGAAGAAGCCGGTGCGGTTGGGACTGGTCACTTCCGGCAGCGGAAGCGGTCCGGTCGCGCGGTCGCGCTCCTCCCGTCCACCAGCCGGGCAGAGCGCGACGTAAGCGACCCGCATGCCGTCGAACCGACTTTCGTGCTCGACCTTGATAACCTCCGCGCCCATCGCGGCGAGGTAGCGTCCGGCTCCCGCGCTGGCCAGCATCCACGACAGGTCGATGATGCGGACGTCGCTGAGCGCGAACGGCTTTCCGTGCTTGCTGATCAGGGGAGGCTGCTTCGACCGCTCGGTGACGAGCTTGCGGACATGCTTCACGCCAGGCTTCGCCCACTGCTCAAGCACCTCCTGGGTGTGCTCGCCGACCAGAGGCGGCCGGGGGCCATGGGGCCAGGCAAGTCCTTCGGTGACCCACTTCGCGCCCGTGTAGGTAAACGTCTCATCCAGTTCGTCGTGATACACGTCGAAGAACGCGTCACGCATCTTCCAGTGCTCGTCCTCGCAGTTCTCCTCCGGACGGCGAATGGGCGCCCAAGGCATGCCCAGCTCCTGCCCCTTGCGCCAGAGGTCGCGATTATAGAGGAGCCGTCCGATCAGCTTGTCCGTCAGCTCGGTCAAGCGCTCCGGCGTCACCACGGCGCCCGGTTCGTCGATATCGCCCTGCATCCCGTATTCGCGCAGCAGCTGCGCGGTCGGACCATTGCCGTCCACGACTATTGAGCCGCCAGTCCCCGCGTAGGTCCGGTACGGCAGCAGCCAACGCCCGTCCTTGGTGAGCGCGATCGAGGGCAAGTCGGAGTGCATGGGCATGGAGTTCCGACAGGTCTGGCGACGGTGCTTCATCGCCAGATAGATCCAGTTCGGGGTGTCGGTTTCGGTGTTGGCGCTCGCCACCTCGTGGACGCTCGTGGAAATCATCTGCCCCTTGCCCGACGAAAGCCGGTAGTGGAGCGCTCCGAGAATCGAGATCACGGCAAGTTCGCCGGCGAGCTGGTACGACTGCCACATCTGCGGTGCGATCGGCGGCGTGTCATACGTCCCGTCGGGTTCGGGATCATAGCCGCAGTTGTCCATGATACCGCCGAGGGCGAGCTGGATCAGATCACTGGCCTCGTAGTCGGCCCACGGGCCGTCATCGCCGAACGGCGTGATGCGCGCCCAGAGGAGGCCCGGGTTGACCGCCTTGAGGCTATCGTAGTCCAGGCCACGCTCGGCGAAGTAACCGCGGGGGCGACTGTCGACCACGATATCGGCGCTTGCGAGAAGGCGCTTCAGATCTGCCTGCCCGGCGGGGGAATCGAGGTCGAGGACCACCGACCTCTTGCCGAAATTGTAGTGCCAGAAGTAGAGGCTTCGATCGGGGTGCGGCTCATCGTGGTAGAAGGGCCCGTACGAGCGGGTCTCGTCGCCACCCGGTCGCTCGACCCGGACAACATCAGCGCCCAGGCCGGCCAGAACCTTGCCGCAGTACTCACCGAGTTCGTTCCCGATCTCAACGACCCGCAGGCCCCCAAGGAACTGGCGGAAACCATTTTGATCTTCCGGGGCTTGGGCTTGAGATACCATGGTGAACCTCACAATCTTCTCTAGTTGCAACCGGCGCTGCGCATTGCGGGTGCGGCGGCGAGGCGCTTAAGGAGCCAAAATCCGCGCCGAAGCTCTCGTTTGTACCACTGTTACATAAGCCATCGGCCAGTGCAAGGCCACTCCGGTGTCGTCGCCGGGCGCACTCGAGTTCCGACGCCGCGAACCTCCTCGGGGAGAGAGATGTCCGTTGTTGCAGGCGGCGCCTGACGAGCCGCGCCGAGGGCGGCGACGCGTCGCCCTTACCGACGAGCCGCACAGTCCTGCCGATGTTGTCGAACTTTGACGACGAACCTTGGGCGTCGCGGTCAAAGAGGATCATTCGCAAGCTCTAGAAATTCACTCCGAACCGGACGCCAAACGTACGGGGCGGATTGTAATTGCCGGTGAGTGGATAGCCTACGAAGCCGCCATATACGAAAGCGCCGTTCTTGTTCAGCCCATCGGTCAAATTCCGGACAAAAGCTGTCACCGAGAAGCGTTCGTGAATATCTTTCCAGGCAATCGACGCATTGAGGACCGTGTAGGACTTTTCAGAATTCGGTGCGACGTTGAATTGGTCGAAGTAAACCTGGCTGATCGTCTGGCCGTCTCCGCGCACTATAATTGCCCCGATGCTGGTATCAAAGGTATACTGTGCTCCGTAGCTCAACGTGTATTTCGGCGCGTTGGGAAGGCGATTGCCGACAAGGTCGATGACGCCAAGTGCTGGTCGGCTGGGATCTTCGGATTCGAAGCTCGTGAATTTCGTCTTGAGAACCGCTGCTGAGGCATCGAGTTCAAGCCCGCGCGTCGGAACCGCGGTCAGTTCAAGCTCAGCGCCATAGATCTTGGCGCTCGCCGCGTTCACGATAAAGGACGTTGAAAATTCCGTCTTGGGAACCTGAATATTTTTATATGAGTAGTAAAATGCGGCACCGTTCAACCGAACCTTTCGATCCAGAAAGCCAAGTTTGAATCCAACCTCATAGTCCGTGAGACTTTCCGGCTTGTAACCTGCCTGGACTTGGCCGAGGTTGTAGCCACCGGTTTTGAAACCTTTCGCGTAGGTTGCGTATAGCAGTTGGTTAGGCCCAATCTTTTGCTCCAGCGTCACGCGGGGGCTGAAATTGTGGTAGGTCACCGAATCGCTGGTCGTCCCCGTCGGGGACATGAATTCACGCCCCGGATCAAAGGACGTAGCCAGGTCAATTGCGAAATACTCGCCGCGTTTCCGCTTCCTTTCCAAGCTGTAGCGTGCGCCGGCGATCAGCTTGGTGCTGTCGCTAAGCTGGTAGGTGAACTGTCCGAAGCCGGCTACCGCCCGGGTTCTGGTATGCCCCCCGAAGTCAATGCCGGTTAGAAGCCCGCCGCCATAGGGGCCGCCGAAGAGAACGATATCTAACGGAACTTGTGCCTTGGCGAAATAATTCTCACCGAAGAAGTAGGCACCCACGACAAGGTTGCCTCGCTCGAAATCCTTGCTGAGCCGAAGCTCTTCCGAAAACTGCTTCGACTCGATCCAGTTTTCGGCGAAGATCAACGGAATGCTGCTCAGGTCTATATCGACCGCGTAGTAGTATTTGGATTGTCGATACGATGTAAGGGACGTCAATGAAAAGCCGTTCCCGATGTCCAGCTTCGCATCAAGTCCGAAGCCATATGACGTTCGCTTGGTGCTCGGCAGGGTATCCGAATAGTCGTGACGAGGGTCGCCGTCTCGAGCAATCCCGCCCAGATTTTCAGAGGGAAGCGTTTGTGTGGTCTGGGGGTTGTTGAGGCCGATCAGAATGCCGCCGATGCGGTCCCTTTCCCGGAAATAATCCGTGGACAGAACGATCGTGAAGCTCGATGACTTGTCGAACTTCAGTTTGCCGCGAAAGGCTTGAGTGCTCAGATTGTTGACATCTACTTGGTTGGTAACATTGTAATCATAGCCGCTGTGATTGCGAGTTTGGAAAGCGATGCGCGCGGAGACTCCGTGACCAAGAGGGCCGCTGATCGCACCGTCGGTATTTGCAGTCTGATAGTTGCCTACTTCGGCGTTGAGATATCCGGAAAGTTGGTCGGTGGGATCCCTAGTGATTAGGTTGACCGTACCCCCGACCGCATTGCGCCCGAACAGGGTGCCTTGGGGGCCGCGGTTCACCTCGATGCGTTCGATATCGAAAAAGGTGCCGCCGATGTCTGCGGATTGCGACAGGTAATAGCCATCGACGTGATAGGCGACGCGTGGTTCGGCGGATGTGCCCCAGAGGTTGTCGAAACCCAGGCCGCGCAGGCTGATTCGGGCTTCGCCATTCTTGTCGCTGAACGTCACGTTTGGAACGAGCCGGGCGAGTGACTGTGCATCAGTGACGCCCCTTTCGGCCAGGACGTCACCGGTGAATGCAGTGACTGCGATTGGCACGTCCTGCAGATTTTCAGCCCGCTTCTGCGCGGTCACGATTATCTCGCCGAGCACCGCATCCCCCTGCGTTTCCGCTGCGCTTGGCGGCGGTGCGGTCTGGGCCAATGCTGTTGCTGGAGCGACTGCGATGGCCGCCACTATACAAGGCCACGAGATCTTCACGAGAAGCATCTTCACCCCCCCCGTTATTCGACTTTTATCATGCGCCAAAACTTGATTGGAGCGCTCGCTACGGTGGTATAACCTCCCCACTGTGGTGTCAACGGTCAAGGCGGACGCCGGATGGAATGGACATGCCCACCTGCCGGATTGCGGAGCGCCGGGCCTCCTGACCCTGCGCAAGCGTCGAGCGGGGCGGTGTTGCGCAAACCAAAGCGATCAGCTATTGATCACGTTAGTTGTACCACTGTTACGGGCACCTGCGTTGGCTGGCGATGCGACACGAAGGCGCGTAGCCGGTCCGACAAAATGAGGCGGGGCTAGAGTATGCGCGGAGCCGCTCGAAGGCTTGTCCAAGGAGAGGAAGCGGAGAGGAAGGCACTATGAGTATGATGGCCCATCAAGCATTCAACCTTCGGCATCGCGATCGACTCTTCATCGGTGGCGAATGGGTCATGCCTTCCACCTCCTCCGTCTTCGACATCATCAACCCGGTGACCGAAGAGCGCACCACCCAGTTCGCCGAAGCGCAGGCCTCCGACATCGACCGTGCCGTCACCGCCGCGCGCGACGCCTTCGATTCTGGGCCCTGGCCCCGCATGAAGCCCGCCGAGCGCGCGACCTACCTGCGCGCGATCGCCGAGGGCATCCGCAAGCGGTCCGACCAGTTCGCCGCCCTCTTCGCCGCCGAGAGCGGCATAGCCCTCAGCGAAGCGATCTACGCGACCGACTGGGGGGCGGCTCGATTCGACTATTTCGCCGATGAAGCGGAAAAGTATCCGTTCATCGAACGCCACACCCCGCGCGATGGCGGCAAGATCAGCCTGCTCGTGCGCGAGCCGATCGGGGTCGTCGGCGCGATTCTGTCGTGGAACAGCGGCGTGACCCTGATCGGCGCCAAGCTCGGCGCCGCCCTGCTGGCCGGATGCACGGTCGTCCTCAAGTCCTCGCTCGAAGCGGCGGGCGAGGCCTACCTGTTCGCCGAAGTCCTTGAGGAAGTCGGCTTGCCGGCCGGCGTGGTCAACGTCCTAGCCGCCGATCGCGAAGTCTCGGAACTGCTGGTGCGCGACCCTCGCGTCGACAAGATCTCCTTCACCGGCTCGACCCAGGTCGGGCGCAAGGTGGCGGCGATCATGAGCGAGCGGATCGGGCGCTACGGCCTCGAGTTGGGCGGCAAGTCGGCCGCCCTGATCTTTGACGACTACGAAGACTTGCCCGGTGTGGCGACGATGCTGGCGAAGTCAGGTTGCCGCATGACCGGACAGTCCTGCGCTTCGCTCACACGCATTATCATCACCGCCGGGCGGTACGACGAGTTCGTCGATCTCCTCACCCGCGAGATGGAACAGATCAAGGTCGGCGATCCCTTCGATCCCGAAACCGAGATGGGTCCGTTTGTATCGGCGCGTCAGCGCGAAATCGTCGAACGCTATATCGAGATCGGCAAGCAGGAAGGTGCTCGCATCACCACCGGCGGCGGTCGTCCCAAGCACCTTGATCGCGGCTTCTTCATTGAGCCCACGGTGTTCGCGGACGTGGACAACTCCTCGACGATCGCCCAGGAGGAAATCTTCGGGCCCGTCCTCTGCGTCATCAAGGCCGATGACGAAAATCATGCGATCGAGCTCGCCAATGCTTCAATCTACGGACTCAATGCAACCGTGTTCAGTAATGAAATCGACCGCGTCTATGAAGCGTCCCGAAGGTTGCGTTCCGGCACGGTCGGGCACAACGGTCCGCGCAGCGATTTTTGCCTCGGTTTCGGCGGGTTCAAGCAATCGGGCATCGGGCGTGAAGGTGGCCACGAAGGCATTAATGCCTTTGTAGAAGTGAAAGTCATCGTCCTGGACGACGAACCCGCGGCTATCGCCACGAACATGGCCAGTAAAGCGGAAGGAGTCTACTCATGAAGGTTATCGTTCAGGCGAACCGGTGCCAGGGTCACGCCCGGTGCCTTGCTGAAGGTCCGGACGTCTATGTCCTCGACGACCTCGGTTTCAACTCGACCAACATCGACGACGTGCCGCCGCACCTGGAGGATCAGGCCCGCCGAGGGGCGCTGGCCTGCCCGGAACTGGCGCTGATCATCATTGAGGAATAGGCGGCGGCAGCGTGAGGCTGCTGCTCGATTCCGACTGTCGGGAGAGGAAACAGATGACAACAAATCAGAGCAGGACGAACGAACGTCCCGACGGCGCGCCGGTCGTCGATTTCGACCTTGCCACCCACAACCGGATGGCGGATTCGAACGCGGCGTGGCGCAAGTTAAGGTCCACGACCCCTGTGGCTTGGTCGGACGATAACGGAGGAGCCTGGATCGTATCAAGCTATGACGCCGCCTCGGAAGCGTTCCTTAATTGGCAGTCCTTCCGATCCGGACGGGCAGTCCGCACAATTCCTGGCCCCGGCGGCTCGCCTGACCTGCTCCCGATCAACGCGGTACCCGCTCAAACGACGGCGCTCATGATTCCCGAGGAATTGGATCCGCCGCTGGCGCAACCCTATCGGCGTGTATTCTTGGAACTGCTGTCCCCCCGAAAAGTGGCGACGCTCTTGCCGCGCGTCAAATACTGGACGACGAAGTACCTTGATGAAGTCATCGAGAGTGGCCGCTGCGACATCGTTGAGACGCTGACCAGCGGGGTCCCGGGCGCTGTCGTGCTCGAATGGCTTGGGTTCCCCGAGCATGAGTGGCATCGCCTAGGCGCCGCATTCCACAACATGTCGTCTTACCTGCCGGGGCATCCCACCGCACAGCATTATCTGGATGAGTTGGAGTGGGCGTTTGAGCGGATCAAGGAAGAAGTCACAGCTGCGCGCCAGACGCCCCGTAACGACATGACCAGCTATTTCGCCAACGTTGAGGTGGACGGAGCCATGCCTTCGTTCGAGTTCGCCACTGGCATGGTGAACATGGCGATGTCGGGCGGAGTCGACACCACCACTTCTGTGGCCTCAGCGGCATTCATTCACATGCACTACCATCCTGAGCACCGTCAGCGTCTCATCGATGAGCCCGCGCTGATCGACAACGCCATCGAAGAGTTCCTGCGACTCTATCCGCCGGCGCGCACCCATGGACGCACGGTCGTTGAGGATACCGAGCTTGGGGGCTTCCTGTTGCGCAAGGATGATCGGCTCATCATCAGCGAAGTGTCGGCGTGTCACGACGAGGCCGCCTTCGCTGATGCGGACAAGTTCGTGATCGATCGCTTCCCCAATCGGCACCTTGCCTTCGGTGTCGGCCCCCACCGTTGCGCAGGATCTCATCTCGCGCGCGCGATGTTCAAGGAGATGCTGACGCAGGTTCTCGAACGAATTCCCGACTACCGCATCGTCGAGGACGAACTCGAGGAGTACCCAAACTGGACCGCCCTTGGCGGCTGGAGCAAGGCGCCCATCACGTTCACACCAGGAACGCGACGGCTTTAGCCGCCTGCCGGGCGGACGGTGCTCGACCCCGGCGGGGCGCCTCCACCGGCATCATCATATCGACCAGCGTCCGCACGGCGCGCATCAAGTCGACCGTCGCCGCCACCTCGGCTGCGACGGCCGGTCGTGACCAAGAAGGTAAGGTGCCCGATTTGGGCGAGCGTCAAATCCTGATCGTCGGCGCCGGGCTCGGCGCGGTGCGCGTCGCCGAGCGCCTGCGACAGCGCGGCCATGGCGGGCCGATCACCGTTCTGGGAGCAGAGCGGCACCTACCGTATGACCGTCCGCCGTTGAGCAAGCAGGTGCTGCGCGGCGAACGCGACACCACCGCATTCCCCGACGTGGATCGCCTGGACGTGCAATGGGTCCTCGGCACGCGGGCGGTATCGCTGGATGTCGATCTCAACAGAGTGCTTGCCGACGACGGTCAGGCATACGGCTACGACGTTCTTGTTCTGGCGCCTGGGGGGCGTCCCCGGACACTGCCGGGCCTCGACATCGGCTCCGGTATTCACGTGCTCAGGACGATCGACGATGCGCTGGTGTTGCGCGAGTCCATACGGACGAACGGGCGGCTGATTGTTATTGGCGCCGGCTTCATCGGTTGTGAGATCGCCGCCAGCGCACGTCAGATCGGATCCAACGTCGACCTCATTGAGGCGCTGCCCGCCCCGCTTGTTCGCGTCCTGGGACCTGCGGCGGCCTCCAAGGTGACTGATCTGCATGAGGCGCACGGCGTGCGACTGCACGTCGGGGCGACGGTCGCCGAAATCCTTCGCGGCCCGGAAGGTCGCGTGTGCGGCGTTCAACTGGGCGACGGGAGCGTCATCGACGGGAATGACGTCGTTGTCGGAATCGGGATCCTCCCCGAGGTCGACTGGTTGGCGGAGTCGGGCGTCAAGTTGCAGGATGGGATCGTGTGCGACAGCAGCGGCCGGACGAACGTGCCGAACATCTTCGCGCTCGGAGACTCCGCTCAATGGTGGCACGACCTGGCCGGCAAACACCGGCGCGTGGAGCACTGGACGACCACCGCAGACCAGGCTGCGGTTGTGGCGGCCACCATCGTGCAGGACCAGACAGAGGCGCCGGCAGGACTTGACGCCGCCCCGTACTTCTGGAGCGATCAGTATGACGTCAAGATCCAAGGCATCGGATTCCTCGACCCGAGCGACCACGTCGACGAGCTCAGCATTCGCGACCGGACCGTTCTCCTCTACTCCCGCGACGGCATCGTGCGGGGCGTGGTCGGCTTCTCGATACCTGGAGCCGTAATGCGGACCAAGCCGTTGATCGAACGCGGGGCCCCGGTGAAAGAGGCCATAGAACTGCTCACCGCCTGATCGCGCTACAAGGCACCAGGGACAATCTCAGGCGCTTTCACTCGCCCTCGCCATCGATGTGTAAGGCGGCGACCGGGACGATGATCGTGAGCGGCTCGAGCGGCTCGGCGGCCGGGTACACGTCGTTGAACAGCGGGCAAGCCTCGGACGCGAGACGCACATCGGCCGCCGTCCAATGCTCGAAACCGTCCGCGATCCCGTGGCCGTCGACGATGAAGGTGGCAAGCCGCAGCCGTGCGTCGCTTTCCTTCTGGAAGGGATCGAGAATCGTCAGATCCCCATGCTCTTCCTGGATTGTGACCCAAGGGTTCGAGATGCGTACGAACAGCATTCCGAAATGGCCACTGAAGGTGACAGTACCGCGGAACGCGTGAAACGCCCCTTCCTGAGCGGGCGCCGGAGAGCCCGCCAAATCGGGTCCGAATACGATCTCTTTGTGTTCGGTCGCGACGGCGCCATCGCTCAGCGTGCCTCTGCCGCCCGGCGCCCGCGCGATATAGTCGAGAAAGCTCCGTTTGAGCGCCCAGCGAAGTCCGATCAGAGGGGGGAGGCTCATCGCCGTCCGCACCTCACGCGTCGTTCTTGCGCTGCATAGACCACATCTGCGACGCGCGCTCGAGCTCCAGGGCGGCGTCCCAACCGATCGCGGGTGGACCAATCTGCAGGCGCGTGGAACGAGCGACCCGGCGCGACAGCGCAGGATCGGCGGCGGCGCGGGCAGCGAGTTCCAAGGCGCGCCCGAACACCTCGTCCTTGGGTAACGCCTCCCACGCCAGAGCGCGGTCGACGCATTCGCTTCCGGTGAGCGACTCCCCGAACAGGACCATCGCGTTGGTGACCTCGCGACTGCCGGCTCGGCCGACGAGGGTAGCGTGACCACCGCCCGGGTGCAGACCGATCGGCATAAAGCCAGAGATGAGCCGCGCGTCGACCGCGACGACACGCAAGTCAGTCGCCATGGCGAGGTTGAGGCCGGCGCCGACCGCCCCGCCTTCGATTGCCGCGATGGTCGGTGGCTGCAGCGACCCCACTCGCCGGAACGAGTCATAGATCCGGCCAAGCACGTGAAACGCTTCGTCCCGCGCGGGCGAGGCGCCGACCGACGCGAGGGTCGCCCGGTCCCCTCCCGAGCAGAAATACCCCCCTGCCCCGCGCAGCACGACGGCGCCGATGGTGGGGTCTTCGTCGATCTCGACGCAAGCGTCCAACAGCTCCGAGGCCATCGACTCGGTCAGGGAGTTGCGACGTTGGGGAGCGTTCAGAATCAAAACCGCCACGCCGTCGTGCCGTTCGAGAACGATTTCCTGAGTTGTATTCACTGGTCTTGCTTCCTTCCGCTTGTGCGACGGTTGATGAGGACTTGAGGGGCCGCCGAGGCTCAGTTCGGTCTCGATTGCGAGCTAGGCGGGCCTGGCTGTGCTCTTCGGACTCCTGATGAAACGGGCCAGCCGCGCGCACTCAGGCCTTCGCGCTGAGACCCAGTCGCTGCACCGTCAGCTTGTCGAGGCCGCCGGCCTCCAGCACATCGATGACCTCGGGAGCGACGGGTCGGTACTGAGCCGTGGTCCCGGCTGAGTGGTTCACGACCGTGCCGGTCGCGAGATCGCAGGTTATCTGGTCCGCGCCGTTAACGAAGTCCAAGATCCCGGGCACGTTCCAGCAAGGCATGCCCGCACCGAGGGCCGATAGCAGGAAGATGGGATCGAAGCTCTCGGCAAGGTAGCCACCGACACCGATCCATCGCGGCCCTTCAAATGCCTGCTGGAAATAGTGCGCGTGACCAGCGCCGAAACCGCGACCACCAACGATCAGGTCCCCGGGCCGGACATTCGCGCGGAAGTCCGGGTCCAGGTCCTCGAGGACATGGGTCGAACACTCGGTCCAGTCGGTCAGCTTGATGTAGTCGTACCGGGCCGGGACCAGGTCCGTCGCGCGAACCTGTTGGGCGTACTTCCAGACGCGACCTTCGAGGATCACTGACTCACCTTCGCCATGCGCGACAGATATGGCCGAGGGTCCGCGATCCGCCCCTCAAGAGCCGAGGCGGCCACGACGGCAGGGTTCGACAGATAGATCTCTGCCAACTTGCTGCCCATTCGGCCGGGAGCGTTGGAGACGGACGTGGCGATGCAACGTTCTCCATCTCCGAGGAGTAGCGGAGACAGGTTCCCGCTGTAGCACGCACCGCATCCGGGGGGGGTCACCATGGCGCCCGCGGCCACTAACGTCGCGATGATGCCGCGATCGGTGGCCTCGCGCATCACTTCGGACGAGATCGGCGTGACCACGAAACGAACCGAGGGGTCGATGGTGCGACCTTCCAGCACCGAGGCCGCTAGGATGAGGTCGTCGAGCCGACCGGCCGAGCAGGACCCGAGGAACGCCGCCTCCACGGGGAGGCCGATCACGTCGTTCAGCGCGCGAATGTTCTCGATGTCGTGCGGACCCGAGACAAGCGGCGGCACCTCGTCGAGGTTGATCGTCACGGTGGAGGCATACGTCGCACCAGGGTCGGGGGCCACGAACGCGTACAAGTCACGGACGCGGGGACGCAGGTATTCGGCCAGAACATCGTCGCCCGGGAAAATCATCGTGAAGGCGCCCAGGTTGTTGGCGGCGTTGGCCACACCCAATCGCTGGTCCACGGACAGGCTCGCCACTCCGGGACCGCGGAACTCCAGCACGCGGCCGGCCAAGTCCTCGCCGAGCCGTGCATGGAGGTGAAACGTCAGGTCCTTGCTGGTCACACCCTGTGGAAGCTGGCCCGTGAGCTCCACGTCGACTACCTCCGGAACGACCAGGAGAGCGGTCCCCAGGGCCATCACCGACGGTGTCGTCCACAGGCTGGTGAAGGCGAAGCAGTTCAGCGCCCCCAGGGTCGAACCCTGCGTGTCGAAGACTGCGTAGATCGTCCCCGGCAGGACGAACCCCTCCTCGCCCGGGACCTGGTGAGAGATGCCTTGTCGCCCTGGACTGAACACGTTCTCCGGCGGAATGGCCTGTTCGCGAGCGAAAGCGCGGAATCGCTCATGATAGGAAGCCATGTTCGCGCGGCTGAAGTGGTCATAACAGATGACGATCTTAGAGGGGTCCCAGACCCTCGCGTCTGGATAAGCGTCGAAAATGCCAAGCGGCGCACTGTCATGGACGGCCACCCCAGATACGGGTGCGTTGATGACATCGCCCGGAATCAACTCCCTCCCACTGGCGGCGGACAGGATCTTCTGGGTCATGGTCATCTGCATCGAAAGCACCTCAACGCCCCGTGTCGCCAGAATCCCTGCGTGCTAGTCACTGGTTCTCGATCACTGGGTTGCGTCGTTCCAGCCAAACCCCACCGTGCGCGGCGATGCTGCCTTCCGCGCCCGTCATGACCAAGCGACGGAAGGTGATCAGCCATCGATCACCGTCTCGCCGCAGCTCATCGTAGTAACGCGCAGAACCCCAGCACTTCTCCCCCTCGACCGTCTCATGCCAGCAAACGACGAAGGACACGGAGGTCGCTTTGTCCCCGTCGATATCGATGAGGCTCTCGCCCAGCTGGTGGTGCGTCCAGTTGAATTTGCCGACCGCCACGGTCAGGCGCCTCTTCAACTCGTCCCGACCGACGACCAGGCCGCCTCGATCAGGTCCATCGTCCCTGCGGCAGTCCGGCGCCCAGATCTCGTCTAGTCCGGCGATGTTTCCCTCGTCGAAGCAGGCGCCGTGGCGAAGCAGCGTCTCTCGGATGCTCTGACGATCGAGGATGAGCTTCAGCTTGTCGTCATTCATGCGCGACCTCCTTTAGCAGACGCAGCCATCATGCCTGTCCGAGCAGGAACGAAACGGCCAGCTTATTGAATTCGTCCGGGTGCTCGATGTGAGACATGTGCCTGGACTTCGCGAAGGTGTGCAGCTGGGAACCGGCGATTTGCGCCTGTAGACGCTCACCCCAGTCAGGATCCTTGATCTGATCATCCTCGCCGGCCACGATCAGCGTGGGAACCTTGATATTCCCCGGCTCGGAGTCGGGGAACTGTGTGACAAACTTGTCGCCAGGGCGGTGCAGACGCGCCGCAGAGATGGCCTCCCAGGCGCCCGGCTTCAGCGCGGACTCCTGCTTCTCCGCCACCAGCTCATCGGTCCACCACTTCTCGTCGAAGAAGAGCACCTGCAGCGCCCTCCGCATATGCTCCGGGGAGCCGTCGTAACTCGTCAAGACGTCTCGCGCACTCGGGTCCCGGGCGAGGCTCCCGCCGCCGCCGACGGTGACGAGCTTGGCGATGGGGAGCTCACACTTCGCGCGCCCGGCGGCGTTGAGGAGCAGACCACCGGAAAAGGAACTCCCGATGAAGTAGGCGCTATCCACCGACATGATCCGACAGAACTCAGCGATGTGGCGGATCCTGAAACCGGTCCGGTCACTGAAGCTGTACACCTTGTCGCTATCGCCCCATCCGGGAAGATCGGGGGCGAACACGTGGAAGTGCTCGGAGAGCCCGGCGATGTTGTAGCGCCAGCTTAGCTCGGCGCTGGCGCCGTATTCCCCGCTGTGGAGTAGCACCAGAACCGGACCGGCGCCGGCCTCGAGGTAGTGGGTTCGAACCCCTAGGACCTCGACGTACTCGTGTTTGTATATTTCCGAATACATTGCAAGATCTTCCGTCAGCTTTCGCAAGCGGCTGGCCGTCAGTTACTCGTGTGGAAGCCGGCCGGAGCGCGCCAGTAATGTTGGACTTACTTCATGGCGCTTGATCGACAGCGATCGTGAAATCCTCATCACTTTGCACGCCGCAAGCTTGGTGTGCGCGAGAGAGGGCGCCGCCTCACGCCGCCAGTCGATGGAACTTGCTGGCATGAAAGACCAAGGGCTGAATCGCGTGGTCGGCGTCGAGGTCATGCACCCGCAGAACGACGATGTCGTGGTCGCCGCCCGGGTAGACTGCGTGCGTGCTGCAGTGAAGCCAGGCGCTCGCCCTCTCAAGCAGCACCGCACCATCCGCCGTGGCGCGCCAATCCAGATTGGCGAACCGATCCGAATTGCGCCCGGCAAGCTGTCGGCCGGCTTCCGCCTGATCGGCGGCCAGCACGCTGACCCCGAAGCGCGGTACGCCGCGGAGCAGCGGCCAGGTGGTCGAAGTATTAGCCACACATATCGAGACCAGCGGAGGATCCAAAGAGACCGAGGTAAACGAGCTAGCGGCAATACCGACTGGTGCGCCATCGATGAGCGCGGCTATCGCGGTCACGCCCGATGGGAACGCACCGAATACACGACGAAGTTCGGCCGGATTCAGAGAGTCAGGAGTCATGGTCACGACACACCGCCCGCGATCTGAAGACCAACATTCATTTCTCCGGTCCTTTCCTCGTTCCCTGCCCATGTCCTTGTCCAGGCGATTGATCGGTCGATGGGTTACCAGGGACTGGTGAGAGCGGACGCCACCAATTGGAGCGCTCGCTCCATTTGTTATTACACCCGCTCCGGCCCGGTGGCAACCCTCCTCGATAGCAAGGGATCACGCGGGGCTCGAACCGGCCCGACATCGACTGATGAACAGTCGACGATCGGACCGGAGCGGGCCACCTGCGGCACTGGTTCAAACGACACCGGCATTGCTGCTGAGTCCGCCAAGTGTAGCGGTGGTCGACCGCGGAGGAACGCGATCGAGTGGCTGTCAGAGCACCTGGCTCATCAGATCTGCGCCCTCGGTGAGAACTCTGATGGGGCTGCCTTGAAGGTAACTGCCGATGCTCTCGACATAGCCGCCGAAATAGTCCCGGTAGGTTTGTTGGGTCACGTACCCCATATGAGGCGACAACACCACGTTCGGCAGCGAACGGAGACGATGGTCCGCAGGCAGGGGTTCGACGTTGTAGACGTCTAGGCCGGCTCCCGCTATGGAGCCGCTCTCCAGCGCCTCGATCAGGGCGTCCTCATCGACGAGCGGCCCCCGTGACGTGTTCACCAGGAACGCTGTGGGTTTCATAAGGCTCAGTTCATTCCTGCCGATGTATCCGGCAGACTGTGGAGAGAATTTGAGATGCACGGTGACGACATCAGCCGTGCTGAAGAACTGGTCGTGGTCGAGCGCCCTGACGTTGAGCTCGGCTGCGCGTTCCTTCGAGAGGTTCCTGCTCCAGGCCGTCACCTCCATGCCGAACGCTCGCGCGACCGGGATCATGCGTGAGCCGAGGTTGCCCAGGCCCACGATGCCCAGGGTGCGACCGCTCAACACCGTTCCGACCCCGCGCTGCCACCCGCCCGCCCGGACCAGGGCGTCCTCGCGGACCAGGGAACGCGCCGACGCCAGAATCAGCGCCCAGGCGAGCTCCACTGTCCCGGGAATCCCGTTTCTCCCGACCGTGCCGCTCACCAAGATTCCCAGCTCTCGCGCGGCGTCGATGTCGATGGCGGCGTTTACCGGGCCCGACGTCACCAGCAGTCGCAGCTTCGGCAATCGCTCAAGGATCGTGCGTGGGAAGGGGGTTCGCTCCCGCATCGCGGTGATGATGTCGAAATGTTCGAGCCGACGGACCAGCGCATCGGGGTCGGACACGTGATCCCGAAAGACCGTGACTTCGACCGAGTCACCAAGAGAGGCCCAATCCGCCATCTCAAGCGCGACCCCCTGATAGTCATCGAGCACGGCGACCCGATGTATCTCTCCCGACCGCCTCGGCTGTTCAAGCATGCAAGCATTACTCCTCTTGCGATTGCCGACGACGCCCTCGGGCCGATCCGGTCGCGGGCCCCGTCCCGCAACGCGGGGCCGCTGCCGCGAAGACGGCTAGGCGATGGCTCCGACTTTGGCGGCGTCCAGGTAATAGATGTCGCCACGAAGGAGCTTACCGTCCGTGCTGTACCGGAAAATGTCGATCACCGGCATCTCCACACGCTCGCCGGTACGCAATGACGTGAAGCCGAACACGAACTCGCAGAGGAGCACGTCGTTCTCGGCCTCGCTGATGACAGAGCTGACAACGTCGATTTCGTAACGCTCGCGGATCTTGCGGACGACGTCGACGAAGCCCTGAGGCCCAACGAATTTGCCGGCATAGGGCAGAGCGTCAGGCTCCACCATGACGAAGTCGTCTGCGATGAACCCGCGAATCTTCTCGAAGTCCTGGTCCATCACCGCGGCCTGGAGTTCGGCGTATTTTTCCTTGTTGCTTCCCATGTGGGCGGGTCTCCTCCAATTTTTAGCGTACTGACGAACTGGTCTCGAAACGCGCCCCAACTGCGCAGGTCCGATCAAAGGCGCCTGCGTAACTCGAGCATGTTCCGGGCTACGCGAGCTTGACTTGCTCTTATCGCTACCCGGGTCGCCGGCTGCTTCGACCGCCTTTGCAAGCTCAAGCCCGTATCAAGGCTCTATGCTCAAAAGGATGTCGCCATCACAGGCTAGGCTTCGGCTCCGCGGGCGGATTCAGCACGGGCTGCACGTAGCCGGGGTGTCCGTACTCCTTGTGCAGGACGGGCATGATCTCCTCGGCGAAGTACTGCATCTGCTCCTCGACCATCTGCTCCGGCAGGCAGTGCGCATCGAACAGGATGACCACGAACATGTCATCGAACTCGCCCGCCTCCTTCAAGGTAGCGAACGAGTCGATGACCATCTGCTTGCTGCCGATCAAGTGGAGGCCGGACTCGGCCAGCGACTTCGAGCTGGGCTCGTCGAAGCCGGCATCGGCCAGCTGCACACCCAGCGTCCCGAACGCGTTCATGTAGTCCATGTAAAGATCGAGGCCCTGGTGGTACAGGTTCGCGTTGCCGACGGAGCCCTCGGTCACATGCACCATGCGGTTGGCGACGACGCCACGCTTACGCTTGGAGTCCCACCCGCGCTTGAACTCGCCACCACCGAGCCGGTCTGGCCAGCCGGCCTTCTCAGCTGCCTTATGGTAAATGTCGAGCTCGCGCTTCAGCAGATTGTTCGGCGTGGCTGCGTATATGCCGTTGACGCCGTGGCTTGCCGCCCACTCCGCGGAACGACGGGTGGTCATCGGCATCCAGAACTGCGGATACGGCTTCTGCAGAGGCTGTGGGCCGACCGTGATCTCCTTTAGCATAGTGGTCGCCGCCTGGACCCCCTTCTTGCCCGTGGGGGTTCCGATGGACATCACCTGCTCGACCGACCGGTTGATCTGATCTTGCGCGTAGTATGCGATGGTCTGTGGATGGTGCCAGTTGAGGTAGGACGGCGGGAATTGGAAGAACTCTCCGTGGTGGGACAAGGACTCCTGAGTGAAGCACTTGATAAGGATCTCGTAGCACTCTTCGAAGATGGCTCGATTGGCCTCCTGGTCCTGGACTCCCGCGCCATAGGGTCGTCCGAGCACCTCCGCCTCACGCGCCTGGTATCCTCGGCCGATGCCGAACTCAAGCCGACCGTTGCTCAGTACATCCAGGATCGCAGCTTGCTCTGCGAGCCGCACCGGGTGGTGCCATGGCGTGATATTCGCCATTTGACCGAGACGGATGCGACTGGTGTTAACCGCGATCGCCGCCTCGATCATGAGCGGGTTCGGGCTATGCTCCGCGCCTTCCGGCTGGAAGTGGTGCTCGGTCAGGAAGAAGTAGTCGAAGCCGAGCTGATCCGCGAGAACGCCCTGCCGATACTGCCGGTTCACAACTCTCTGCATGACATTGAGCGAGTCGGCCAATGTGCCGTCCGGCAGCGAGATTCCGTCGGCATTCTTGTAGGCGGGCAGATCGGTGTACCCGTTGTTCATCACACCAAGTTCGATCAAGTTGATATCCTCCCCAGTGACCGCCACTCATTCTTGGAGCGCCAAGGTGTAGAGCGCTCGCTCCATTAATCGCATATGCTTTCCGCGTTACGGCGTCAACGGTGTCCGTGAACGACGTCACGCGAACTTGAGTACATGTCGGCGACAGCGGCTCCAGAGACGAAGCGATCGGCCTGTAGAAGGCGTAGGGCTCTAGGGACGCTCCCACGGACTACGCCTTCCGGTGGCGATCCACCCAAAGGTCGGGATCGGACTTGAGCTCTCCACGCGACACCTTCAGTGTCGAAGTCAGTGGAAACTCATCCCAGAAGTCGATGTACCGTGGGACCTTGAACTTGGCCAACGACGCCAGGCAGTGCTCGAAGAGTTCCTGCGCCGTAACCGAGGATTCCGGCGCTCTCACGACACAGGCCCTCACCTCCTGCCCCCTCAACTCGTCGGGAACGGCGACGACGACCGCATCGCGCACTCCAGGGTGTTGGAGAAGCGTCGCCTCGACTTCGGCCGCAGAGATCATTTCTCCGTTGCGTCGAATCGAATTTCCCGCGCGCTCGACGAAGAATAGCTCGCCATGCTCGTTGACGTAAGCGCGATCGCCGGTCCTGAACCAGCCGTCCTGCGTGAACGCCCGAGCGGTCGCCTCGGCATCGTTAAGGTAGTGGGAGAACAGGGACGGGCCACGCACCTCCAGGTCACCGGTCGTGGAATGCGGCAATTCACATCCATCCTCCCCTATGATGCGGAAGGCCCAGCCTCGTACTGGCGGTCCTGCACAGCTGGCAAGCTGGTCGACCGTCAGCCCCCGGACCTCTGGTCGGTCATGGTCCACGGACATGGCTACGATGGTGGTCTCCGTGGACCCGTACGGGCGCATGAGTCGGATGCCAAAGCGTCGCTCCAACTCGACCACCTCGTTGGGCTTCCGAGAGCCAGCCACGAACCGCAGCTTGTGGTTCCGGTCGTCGGCCCTCGGCTCGGCTTCGAGCATATACGCTGGCACCGGCGCGATCAGGCTTGTCCAGGTGATGCCGTAGGTGCGTACCGCGTCCCAGAAGCCAGCGACGGTGAAAGGGCTCAGTTGGTAGTAGGGACTTCCCAGCGAGTAGGCGGACAGCCAAGAGAGCAGGAGTCCCGACTGGTGGTTCAGCGGCAGGAACGAGAGGGTCTTTTCCTCCTCAGTCATCGTGAGCTCGGACCACCGGTCGATGAACTCCAGATGACTTGCATGGGTGTGGACCACGCACTTGGGATACCCGGTTGTTCCCGAGGTCTGCATGACGACGCCCAGGTCTGTGTCACGGCAGAGGACAGGCGACGCAGGCTCAAGCGCGAACATCTCCTCCACGCTCGGACGGTCTTCACTGATGTGCTCGAAGGTGATGATCCTGCTGTCCATGTCCTGCTCAACAAGATCTGGAGCCGGACTTTCGGCCGATACCACGGCGAAATCGGCTCGCGCGGTGGCCATCACTCTTGCGAGCTCCGCCTTGGTCGAACGGTCGTGGATGGGGGCTGGCATCCCCCCGGCGAGCAGCACGCCGGCGAACGTCACCGCCCAGGAGACGGACGGCTCCCCCCGAAGCACCACGACCGAAGCCTTGCGCACACCTAGAGCTTGCAGACCGCGTGACACGCGCAGCGCCCGGTCCACAAAGGCCTGCCGCTCGATCTCCTTGCCAGGCGAACCGTCTCTCACGACAGCGAAGGCGACCCCGTGAGGCAGGCGCTCCGCGCCCGACATGAGAAGATCTGTCCAAGTCTTGAAACGGCGTGCCATCTCTTTGAAACCACCGACTCAGTGCGGAAGCACTACGGAAGCCATCACTCTCTCTTGGCTAAGCTAGGCGACCAGGGCCGTTGCGTTATATTCGTCGATGGCGTTGCGATCGACGACGGGTGCGCGGGGTTGGCCGGGTGTGAGGGGGACCGATCCGGGGGTGCGTTGGAACATGTCGGTGAGGTCGAGGCGCTGGGCTTCGGCTCGAAGTTCCGGCAGGACGTGGTCTCCGATGAGCTGGATGCTGCGGCGGCGGTCCTCGTGGGCGACGTTGCCGAACGGGCCCATCATGAAGAGCATTCCGGGGCGGAGGCAGCGGAGCACGGTCTTGAGCTTGACGGTGACCTCCTCGGGCGTGCCGACCACGATCTGGAGGTTTTCCTGCATCTTTTGGTAGCTGGCTTCGGTGCGCCGCCGCTGCTCGGCGATGCTGACGGCCTTGACGTCGACATACTCCTCGTCGAGGCGTTCCTTGGTGACGCCGAGCCAGCCGCCCTGGGGGACGGTCGCCAGGCGCTTGATCGCCGCGGGTGAGTTGTAGCCGGCGGGCAGGGTGTGCTGGGCCTTGGCGAAGTTGCCGTTGCCGCCGGCGAACAGCAGGGAGCGACCGATCTCCTGGGCGCGTTCGGTGGTCTCGTCGACATAGATGAACACGACATGGCCGAAGTTCTCCGGCCCGGCCTGCAGACCGCGGGCGGCGAACTGGTCGGCGTAGAAGTCCGACAGGTCGGCGTTGGGCGCGAGGGGGCCGCCGAGCCCGAGATAGGGATAGCCTTTGTTGACAGCCCACTGGACTGTCTCGCGGCTGAGGTAGCCGGGGATGATGGTGGGCGGGATGGGCTTCTGAAGCGGAAGCGCCCAGGGGTTCACATGCCGGTAGTGGAAGTGCTTGCCCTCGTAGCGCCACGGCCCGGGACGGGTCCAGGCCTGGACGATGACGTCGTGGCCTTCCTCGAACAGCTCGCGGTTGTAGGCCGGGTTGACGTTGTTGCAGAACTGCTCCGGACCTGCCCCCCGCACCCAACCCGGGACCAGCCGGCCCTTCGAGATCAGGTCGATCATCGCCAGTTCCTCGGCCAGGCGCAGCGGGTTGCGGTGGGCCGGGACCGGATTGCCGATCAGGACGATCCTGACCCGCTCGGTGAGCCGGGCCAGCACCGCCGCCTCCACGTTGAGCACCGCCCCCATGCAGAACGGGTTGCCATGATGCTCATTGAGCCCGACGCCGTCGAAGCCGACCTTCTCGGCCAGCACCGCCTCGTCCAGGTAGGCGTTGTAGTCGTCAGAGGCCAGCTGGGCGTCGAACGCCGAGTTGGGATAGGTGAAGAACGACCCATGCTCATAGACCTGATCCTCTGTCAGACCACGATAGGGCCGCTCGGTGATGTAGTTAAACTGCATTCAGCATTCTCCCGGGCGAGCCCGATTCAGTTCATGCGCAGGGATGATTTTCGGCCGGACAGCGTGTCAGCGGCGGACGGTGTTTCGAGGAACTCAGCCACGAGCTGGACGAACCGGTCGCGGTCCTCGATCTCGGGTCGGTGGCCAGCGCCGGGCACGACCTCGAGCCGGGCGCCGGGGATCGCCCGTTCGTAGGCCTCGGCGCAGCCGCGCGGGACGACCTGGTCCTGCTCCCCCCAGATGATCAGGGTGTCCAGGTCCCGCACCCCCGCCAGCCGGTGCGGCAGAGTGGGGTCGAACATGAACGGCTCCCACGCCAGCCGGCTGGTCTCGGCGCGCGCCGCCTCGAACAGCTCATACTGCTCCGGCGAGATCGCGCCGCCGTACATCGTGGCCACCTCCTCGGCTTGCTGGTTGCTGACCGTGGACATCACGTGACGACGCATCGTCATCGCCAGGAAGTCGAGGATCTCCCCCTCGGCAGGGCGGATGCCCGGCGGCGCCACCAGCACCATCCGGTCGAACAACCCCGGGTCCGAGGCAGCCATCTCCGCGGCGATCCAGCCCCCCGCCGAAAACCCCACCACATCAACAGGTCCCAGCCCCTGCTCGCGCAGCATCCGCGCGTAGAACGCAGCCACGTCCCGCACCGAACCGAACCATTCCACTCGCGGCGTACGCCCAAACCCCGGCTGCAACGGCACGACAAACCGACGGCCGGCCGCCAGCGCCTCGTTCCACCGCATCCACCCCGGGAACCCAAGCTCGTCGTGCAGCATCAGCAATGGACGACCCGAACCGCCCTCCAGGGTCACCACACCGACCCCGCCGACGTCGACAATCTTCTCAATCAATTCCACGGGCTGCTCCCTCAACCGGCCACGAACGCACTCCACGGGCCTCGCGCTGACTCCGTTCGAGTCTCCACCCAACGATAAGTGTAGCGCTCGCTTCACTTTCGTTAGCCTCACCACCCCACCACGTCAAGCACGCAAGCAAGGGCCAAATCGGGCGACCCACAGCCCCGACAACGACGCGACAACTCCAGCACAACGAAGAAAATCGGACGATTGACGTGAAGCGTTGTACGCCCACAGTTCTCCCGCGAATTCGTTATGAGATCTGTCAGGCGCATGCGGCGAAGTGATGTGTCGCCCGACGACGATAGCGAGGTTCAATCCCTCATATAGAAGGATGAAATTGAGCTTATCCCAGGTCAGTAGGGCCGAGTGGATCAGGGTCTCGCTCTGGATTTCCGCATGCCGGTGATAGTGTGCCATACGCTCGCGAACGAACGTCCCCCGGCCCAAGACTATCGCACGTTGCGGATCGGGGGCCGGACTAGGCGGCGCGCAGCAACCAGCCTTCGATCATCAACCGGATCTCCTCGTCATCCGATCGTCGCGGCCATCATACGTGACGGACACGCCGTTCGAGACGAACAGCATCCTGCCGTTTAACCAGCGCACCAGCAGGCGAGTGTCGCGCGCAAGCGGGATTTCGTAGCCGCGGTCGTTGTCGTCGAGGAAGCCCCGGTCCCAAACGCCGCGGTCCTGGTACTTCCCCCTCGAGAACTCGACCACCTCCTCGCGGCGGGTTGCCGACACGCAACCCGATCACGCGCAGACAGACGCGTCGTGGAGCCGTCACGCCGCCTCCGCTGATGTGAAATCCGCACCACCGGTGCGATCGCCGTGCATCACCTTACGGCGTGCTATCGTGAACATCGTCCCCGACAAGACACAGGAGACGAGCCCGACCAGCATGGCGTATCTGAGGCTGTCCTGACCGACACTGGGGCGCCAGTAATCGCTGAGCGTTCCTACGAGAAAGGGCGTCAGGGCGCCCCCGAGCGCGCCGTTCAGGAATGAATGGAGGCCGGCGGCCGTCGCGCGGGTGTGTGGAGCGCAAACCGTTAGATATGCCGCCGAGAAGCAGGGAGAACTGAGTGTACTCATCAGCATGCCAACGAACATCGCGCCGATCGCGAGTTCTCTGGACGGGACAAGCAGGATGAACGCGAAAATCGGCGTAAGCGCGAACACGATGATCGCGGAGAAGCCGATAAGCATTGATAGCCCGCGCCGCGCGAGCCTGCCTCCAATCCAGCCTCCACCAAGTTGCCCGCCCGCCATACTGACGGCCATTACCGGTCCAAAGATCAATCCGACTTGCGCCGGGCTCATGCCATGGCTGCGTATGAAGAAGCTACCAATCATGCTGACGACGCCGACCGTGACGAACGTGAGCAGTCCCGAGCCAATGGTCAGATAGACAAACGGCGCGTTTTTAAATAGCTCTCGAAATGAGGACATTCCCGAGCTGCGCGCAACGCTCTGGGGATTTCTGTTGGGAGCGTCCAGTTTTACAAACGCGAGCAACACCGCCAGCACAAAACCCGGGGGGCCAGCGATGAAAAACGCGCTTCGCCAGCCATAGTTGGCGGCGAGCCAACCTCCGACCACCCAGGCCAGGAAGATGCCGACCATGCCGCCCGCGTAAAACACGCCCATCGCCATCGGCCGCCTAGTCGGCGGAAACCGATCGGTGATAATCGACATGGCCGCCGGAATGATGACGGACTCGCCGATCCCGACGCCAGCACGTGCGATCGCCAGATGCGTGAAATTGTCCGCAAATCCCGCGGCGGCCGTGAAGATGCTCCAGATCGCCATGCCCGAGGCGACGATGAGAGCCTTGTTGTAGCGATCCAGCAACCAGCCTGAGACGATTGCGAAAGTGCCATAGACCAGGATGAAAGCTGCTCCGGTCAGGAGGAACAGCTGCTTGTCCGACAAATCGAATTCGGCCTTTACCGGCTCCGCCACCACGGCCATCATCATTCGGTCGACGAAAGCGATGCAGTAAGCGGCCGCAAGGACCATGAGCAGAAGTGAAGTGCGACTCGGGGCTTTGTCCATGGCTTGCCTTCCTCCCTAAGCATCCGCGCAGGCGTGATGGCGAATGGCCCATGCGGCAAGCACGGGCCACTTCAACCACAAACCGCTCCTAGAAGTGAGCTCCAAGGGTCACTCCGTAGGTCCTGGGCGCTGCCGGACCATACTTCGTTCCTGAGGACGCCGAGGTCGCCAAGTAGGAGTAATACTTCTCCTTCAGAAGGTTGCTGGCCCAGAGCCTGACCCAATAGGTCCCGCTCGGATCGGTCCAGCGAACCGACGAGTTCACGAGGTCGTATTTTGGCTGCTTGTCGAACATGAGGTTGTCGGGTCCACCAAAATAATTGCCTCCGTGCTGCCAGTTCGCCGAAAGATCGAAATCGCCGATGCTGGTCGGCACGGTGTAGAGCGCAGACAGAGTGGTGGTGAACGGCGGCGTGAAGGCCGTGTGGTTGCCCGCCACGCTGCAAAGTACCTGGCCCGTGCCATTAAGGCTGTCGGCCGGATAGACGGTCCCAACCGGACATCCCGCCGGAATGGGGATCGGCTGATTGGGGGGTAGCGGCAAGTTGACCGGGGCGTTGTTGAAGACGTCGTATTTACCGTGAAGAATAGATATGGCAGCTGTTATCTGTAAATTAGATGTCGGCGCGTAGGTGACATCAATATCGATCCCCCTTACCGTCGCCCTTCCCCCATTGATAAGGATAGTCCCGATCAACGGGGGCGGCGCGGCACCACCCACCTGGATATTGCTGTAATCATAGTAGAACGCCTCGGCGTTAACGCGCAGATGGCGATCTAACAACTCGCTCTTCACGCCTAAAGTGAAGGCGTCGAGCTTTTCGGGTTGCACCGCCGGAAGCGGCGCAGTGGAAGCCGTCGAATAGCCCGCGACGTTGTAGACGCCGCTCTTGAAGCCCCGACTGTATGCACCGTAGATCATGATGTCGGGGGTGAAATGATGATCGAGCGAAACGCGGCCAGAAACGTCCTTGAACACAGTCTTCGATCCGAACGCAGGAGATCCGATAACCATCGCTCCGGTATTGTTGTAGCGCCGGGAATAGGCATCATGTTCGGTGCGTGAGTCAGACGTGTATCGGAAACCTATGGTCAAATTTGTCTTTGGCATAATCTCGGCTGTGATCTGACCAAATCCCGAGATCGAATTGGTATCCTGCGCCCATTGCGCATCGTTGTAGTTTCCGACACCGCCGAACGTGGCGGCGCTTCCTGGCACTGATGTTCCAATCGCGAGCTGCCTGTAATCCGATTCATCGTGCATATAGAATGCTCCGACAATCCATTTCACGGCAGATTCATCCGGAGATATAAGCTGAACTTCTTGCGTAAAGGTTTTCCCGTTATTAGGAACGCTCCCATAGAACTGGTTCGTCGGCGAAGCATCGTTATCGATTAATAGGTTCGTTTTTAGTTCACTATAGGCTGTTATGCTACGAATAGTAGCATCTGAGATATCATAATCTAGCTTAATGCTACCGGAATCGAACTTGTTGTGATATCGGTTTTTGAAGTTAGTGACTGTATCGTAGAACCCAGCACCCGAAGACTCCGGTGAGTAGTTACCATAACCGAAGAACCCGGGGACGACGCGCTCCGCCATGCCTTGGTCGGATTTCCGATCGGCGTGGATATAAGCCAAAACTGCGCTGAAATTATCTGACGGTTTGAAGAGAATCTTCCCGTGGACACCCCACGAGTGGTCAGTAAAGGCCTTCTCTCCCGTGAGGACGTTTCGCCCCCATCCGTCCCGCTGGTCGGTGCCGAACGCGGACACGTTGACCGCAACCGAGTTTGATAAGGGGGCCGAGGCGTAGAGATGACCGGACCTGGTGTCGAAGTTGGCATAGCCGACGTCAATGTCGGCAGACGCTTCCGTAAGGCTCGGCAACTTCGTGCGGATGTTGATCACGCCGCCGGTTGCGTTCCGACCAAATAGCGTGCCTTGGGGACCTTTCAGGACTTCGACCGAAGAGATGTTGTTAAACTCGAAGATCAGTCCCTTTCCGGAGGTGACGTAAACGTCATCCAGAAAGCTCGCCACCGATGGCTCATTCCCGATGGTCGAACCCGAGGTGCCCACCCCTCGGATGAATGGAACGGCACCACTTGAGTTACGCTGAAACTGAAATCCCGGAACCGCCACGGTCAAGTTCTGGGGATTGGTTATGCCCAGGCGTTGGACAGTATCACCGGATACGGCGGTGACCGCGATCGGCACCGCTTGCAGGTTTTCGTTACGTTTTTGCGCGGTCACGACAATCTCACCGAGATAAGTGTCGTCGTTGGCTCCCGCGTCCGACCCGCTCCCGCCGTGCGCCGTGGGCCCGACCGCTTGCGCCAGCGCCGCGCCCGGCGCGATCAGAATGGCCGCCAGCACGCACGACCGCGAAATTCCTTTGAGAGCCAATGTCTTTCCTCCCCCAGAAAAACCAATATGTTACTTTCGATTGGAGCGCTCGCTCCGGATGCTAACGGGGAGGAGAAGATGATGTCAACCATCATGCCGCGCTGACTTGACAGTGCGCTCGTGGGGTGTCCGCACCGCCGCGGGGCTCGGCATTATTCAGTCTCTCGTCGAGACGGCGAAGCAGGGATGCGGGTTCGGTCAGTGCCCGGGTCGTTGTTCTTGTAGGTGGACGTGGAAGCGCGGGCGCACGGCGGAGCCGCTTCGCCGGATCAAGGCATTCGCCGGGCCGCCAGGTAATCGAACGCCCGAGCCTACTGCTGGACGCCGTGCGCAAGTTCGACTCGCGCGCCCTCTACATCCCCGACCGCAAACGCATCCTGCTCGATCAGTCTCAGCCAAAGCCGAAGCTGCGCTGGAACGAGGCCCACGAAGTCGATCACAGCATTCTGCCCTGGCACGAGGACGCGATGGTGCGGGCGGTCGGGCTCGAACCGACACTCCTCTCGGAACTGGATTTTGAATCCAGCGCGTCTACCAATTCCACCACGCCCGCACGGCACCCTTCGGTGAGCGTCGTCTAGCAGGACGATGGGTCGTTTTCCAGATCGTGCCGCTCACTTCCGAGCGTCCCGTAAGGCACAGTTGCCGTGTGCCATCTAGCGCTCAGGCTTTCGTCAGCGCTGGCGGCGCGGAAACTGCCTTTTGCGGCTTAGGCTTCTTGCGGACGTTGATCGCCGCAGCGTCCAACGTGTTCTTGATATGAGACGCGTAGAACTTCTCGATCAGGCGCTCGACAAACCCCCAGAGGTCGTCCGCCGCCTTCGGGGTGCGGCTCGCCCAGGCTGCGTGGCGTTCCGAAACGCTGCGCCCGGCGCGGGTATCGTCGATGCTCGGCGCATGGCCGCCGAGATAGGCGGACACGCCCTTGATCTCCAGGCAGGTCGGCCGCTCATAGGCCGGATAGAAGGCGAAGACGGCCAGGGCGTGGACCACAGCGGTCAGGGCCGTGGTAGGGCTGGCGGCCAGGGCGTCTCGCAGCGCCGCCGTGCGGTGCGCGGTCAGGTCCAGCACCAGCCGCTCCGACAGGGGCGCGCCGGCGTCCTCGTCCGGCTCCTCAGCCTCCGGGCTGACATCACCTGCGTCGCCATCTGTGTGGACCCCGGCGTCCCCAGCGTCGGCTTCCAGCTCGGGCGCCGGCATGTCCTCGGGTCGGATCAGGCCACGCTCAATGCGGGCCACGCCATCCTGTCCGAGGATCACGAACACGCCGCCGCGGGCGATGTCCTCGGGATCGTAGGCCATGCCGTCGCCGAAGGCGCCGAGGTCGGCGTCGATCTCGCGGAAGCGGGCTTCGACCTCCGGCGGAACATCCTCGAAGGCGTCCCACTCGCTGATCAGGACGTCATAGTCCATATACTACGATTTATACTTCCGATTCAGATTCATCACCCCAGGAATTATATACTTAACTTTCGTTTACCACCTTGATGGTGGAGAAAGCGCCCACGATTGAGTACACCACCATAAGTCGAGTCAATCTAAAATTTGCAATTTCAATTTGGCGTCACTACGACTTTGATTCGGGTTATCGGCCGACCGAGAATGAAGTCGGGGACGGGCAAGAAAATGAAGATGGGCGCGCACCCACGCGCAGCGATGCTCACGCGCCATAGACTGGGCCCATCGCGCGTGAGAGCGGGAACGCAATCCGTCACGGCTTCTGACCGATGGAAGGCACCAACGGAGGCGTCATGGCTCTGGTCAGGCAGGAAAGGTGGCGGCAGCCCTCGAACTTCCCGCGCGTCCTCTGCCTCGACGTTCTCGTTCTCCAGAACCGGCAGGATCGCTAACGCCTTAGCCGCAACTTTTTGATCGGGATCCGGGCCATTGACGACTGAACCTCGCGAAGGCGCAGGCTGGACGATGAAGGCCGTGATCGTGCTTTCCGGCGTGCCCATGGCCCTGGGCTACGCCGTCGTCGTGCCGGTCCTCGCCAGAATGTCCTCGGCCCTCGCGCACGGCGCCACGGACGAGTACTTGGTCAAGATGGTCTTCGGCGTGCTCGGCCCAGCGATGGTGGTCGGTGGCGCGGCCGGCGGATACCTGGCCGACAAGCTGGACCGCAGGCTCCTGCTGACGGTCTGCGGCCTGGTGTTCGCCGCAGCGGGGGCCGCGCCCTTCGTGCTGCATAGTCTCCCGCTCATCCTCGTCTCGCGGTTCCTGATGGGCATGGCGGCCGTGGCCATGGCTCTGATCGGCTCGGCCTTGGTGGGAGACCTGTTCGAGGACCGTCGACGCGCCGCCTGGCTCGGCGCCATAGCCGCCCTCCAGATGGTCGGCTCGACGCTCTCGCTGCCAATCGCCGGCGCCGTCGGAGACGTCGGCTGGAACTACCCGTTCCTGATCTATCTGATCGGCGTTCCGATCGCCGCCCTCGCCTGGCTCGGCGTGCCGCGAAGGCCGGCGACGGCGGATGCCGCGAGGCCGGCCGCGCCCAACGCCGAGGGCGCCACGGCCGGAGCCTATCCGGTCGGTCTGATCCTCTTGGGGCTGATCGTGGGCGCGCTGATCACCACGCCGGGCGCCTATATGCCATTCCGCCTTAGTCAGCTTGGCCTCGAGAACACGACGGTGGTCGGCATCCTTCTCATGCTCAACGCGCTCTCGGGCGCCGGGGCCGCGGCGCTCTACGGAACGACGAGACGGGGCTTATCGACCCGCGTCCTCTTCTGCTGCGGCTTCGCAGCCCTGGGAGCCGGCCTCGGCGTGCTGGGGTTCGCATCCAATCTTGTTGTCGCGACCGCCGGCCTGCTGGTGATGGGCGCGGGGCTGGGATGGCTGACGCCGAACCTGCCGGCTGCCGTCGTCGCGGCGGTGGACGAGAGTCATCGCGGCCGGGCTCTTGGCGCGATGAACGCGGCCGCCGCCATTGCGCCTGCGATCGGCCTTACGGCCCTCGAGCCGCTAGCGCACCGGATCGGTGTGGACGGCGTCCTCATCCTCACCGCCGCGCTCTCCGGCGTCATGTGCCTGGCCACAGCCATTCCACGAAAGTTGACGCCCCGTAATCGGAATGGCTGACCTTTCTGAGCTTCAGCGGCGACTATCTTATGCAGGAAGGCCTGAGGCGGCATTCTACACGCAGTGATTCTCGAGGATGTGCGAAAATGGTCGAAGAAAAACTCAGCGTCATCGAAATGACTTCGGACATCGTCTCAGCCTATATCGGCAAAAATCCGGTGCCACCAGATCAGCTGCCGGATCTGATCCGGCAGATACATAAGGCGCTGACAAATGTGGGATCAGCAGCGCCCGAGGCGCCGGCTGAAAAGCCGACACCGGCTGTGCCGATCCGCAGGTCGGTCCAGGCAGACCACCTGATCTGCTTGGAGGATGGGCGGAAGTTCAAGTCCCTCAAGCGCCACCTGCGAACCAAGTACGACCTGACACCGGACCAGTACCGCGCCAAGTGGGGCCTACCGAAAGACTACCCCATGGTCGCCCCAGACTACGCGGCGGCGCGCTCGCAACTGGCGAAGAGCATGGGCTTGGGCCAGAGCGGGCGACGCGTAGATGCGACGGCCCCCAAGCGAAGTGCCCGCAAGGCCAAGACCTAGCAACTCGGCGACGGTGCAGGTCACCCCTTGCTGGCGGCGTCAATTTCGGACGTAAGGGAGCCCTACGCAACCATTCACGGCTTGGGCGGGATGGTTTGGATGTCTAGGATGTCGCCATGGGCTTCATCGACATTTGCGGAGCCTCAGGCGCGTCCTACCGCTTCCGGCCGTGGCCGACGTCGGGCCTCCATCCTCCAATCGCCGGCAACTTCGCGCTCGTCGATCCGAAAGACCGCAAGGTAATCGCCGTGGGAATCCTGGAGGATCTCAGCCAGGCGGCGTCCGTGACGTGGCATCGCGCCAAGACGTGCGAACTCTACACCCGCCTCAACATTGCGCGGCGCGCTCGCGAGGCCGAGCACGCCGACATGGCGCGGCAAAATCCAGGCGCTGCGGCAGGCGTCACGGGGGCGACCGAACCGACGGCCTGACGGATCAATTCGCGAGATTGGGCACCCGCGACGGTGTTAACGCGGAATGTGGACCTTCAGGAATTCGCCGATCGCCTCGAAAGCCGCCTGGGATTCCGGCATCTGCGGGTCGTTGAACATCCACATGTGGGCGACGCCTTCATGTTCCAGGCTCGTGACGGCCACGCCGTTCCGGCTCGCGTGAGCGACTAGGCTCCGGGAGTCGTCCAGCAAGATCTCCCGGGTCCCGACCTGCACATGCAAGGGCGGCAAGCCCGTCAGATCGCCATACAGCGGTGAGGCGTAGGGGTCCCCAGCGTCCGCGCCAGCGAGATAGGTCGTCGCCATCATCCGCAGAGCCGCGCCGCTGACCACCGGATCGTCGACCGTCTCGACCGAAGCCCCGGTGACCTTCAGGTCGGTCCAGGGTGAGACGCAGGCGCCGGCGGCCGGAAGCGGCAGGCCGGCGTCCCGCAGTGCCAACAATGTGGCCAGGACCAGGCCCCCGCCGGCCGAGTCGCCGACGATTGCGATACTCGACGGCGCGGCGCCTTCAGCGAGCAGCCACTTGTAGGCCGCCACGGCGTCTTCGACCGGCGCCGGGAACGGATGCTCCGGCGCACGGCGATAATCGACGCCCAGGCAGCGCGCTTGGGCGGCGCGCGAGAGCTCGGCCAGGACCGGCACAAAACGCGCCACGGTCAGGAAGATGTAGCCGCCGCCATGCAGGTAGAGGATCGTCCGCGACGGCGCCGCGCCCGCCTGGCCGACCCAGAGAGACGGGACCCCGCCCGCATCAATCGCCGCGACATCGACGTCAGGCAGACTCGGAACGGGCGTCGCCGCCTCTTGCGCCCGCAAGGCGGTGACTTCTTCCGGTGAAAGGGGGGCTTCGGGCGTGGCGCCGCCGGCGGGCAACCGGGCGAGGAACGCTTCATGGGCAGGGCTCGGCATGGCGAGGCTTCAGGCCGCCGCTCGTTCTTCCCGACGTCGGCTCACATAGCGGAGGAACGTCTCCGGCAAGTCGGCTTCGGTGATCTTGCGGATGTAGTCGGCGCCGCTCCGCGAGGACCAGCCCTCCTCGCCGATGATTCGGGCCTCTTCGTCATAGGGCCAAACGATCAGTGAATCCCAGGTCAGGAGGTAGACGGCGTCCGGATCGTCGACGGGCGTGCCTGTGTCAATCAGGTCCTGCCCCCAGTGCACCGATCGGACCAGGGCCTCAGTGACGATCGCATCGTCGCTCACCAGGATCCGTTCCTTGTTGGATTCCAGGCAGTATCGCCCCTTGCCGTAAATCTGCTCGACATAGAACCGGCGCACCGCCTCCGTGCCGATCGGGTTCATCTCCGGTCCGCCGCTGCGGACCCGATATACCGGGCTCGGCGCAAGGGTGGCCAGGACACCCTCGAGGTCTTCATCCACCTCGCAGCGGGAATGTTGCAGAAGCCGCTCAAGCATCAGCCGGTGCCGGGGATTAGTCGTCTGCTCAAGCTTGAGCTCGATGGTCCTGTACGTCAGCGTCTGATCGATAATCGCCATTGTCTCCGCCCATTGCCGATTGCTTCAGCTTGTCACGGGCGTCACGCACAGAGGTCCTGCGCCCTCGATCTTCCCGCCTCTCTCATTTTGCAATTTCAAATTTTTATTGCAATAATTATGTAAGATACGAACGCGTCAAATCTGAACCGCCTCCTCATTCCGCACCCGCACATGGGGGCGGCCCAGTTGGCAGTTTCTCGATGAAGCGGTGGCGCAGGATGAGATAAAATTAAGAGGATCGCCGCATGTCCACCTCCGCCCGAAACGTCTGGCGCATCGGTGCCGTGACAGGGGTCACGGTCGTCGAGCAGAAGATGACGGTGATGCCCGTGCGGCTGTTCCCCAAAGCAAGCGAGGAGGGGGTGCGCGCCATTCCTTGGCAGTGGTCCCACCATGCCGATGGCGACGGGCACCTGCATATGAACATCCAGAATCTTGTGGTCCGCACCGCTTCATGCGTCGTCGTCGACACCTGCGTCGGCAATGATCGTGAGAGTCTCCACCACCCGGCCTGGAACGGGATGAAGACGTCCTTCCTCAAAGACTTCGCAGCGACCCGTGTCGCGCGCGAAGACGTCGACGTCGTCCTATGCACCCACCTGCACGCCGATCACGTCGGCTGGAACACTCTGCAGGAGGATGGCGCGTGGCAACCCACATTCCCCAAGGCGCGCTGCCTGATCGACCGGGCCGAATACGAGTACTGGCGCGCCCACGCCGACGAGGAGCAGGCCGCCGCCCTCATGCGCCGGTCGCCCGATCCGATCGGGGCGGCGGACCTGCTGCAGTTGATCGACGGCATGGGCGGCTATGAAGTCTGCGAGGAGATCAAGCTGACGCCCACGCCCGGGTACCCCGGGTCATATAAGCGTTCGCATCACCTCGGAGGGCGAGAGCGCCCTGATCACCGGGGACGCCCTGCACCATCCCTGCCAGATGGCCCGGCCGGAATGGGGCTCAGGCGTCGATGGCGACAGCGCCCCGGCCGAACGTATGCGGCGCGAGCTCCTGGCCGGCTGCGAGGCGCACGGAACGTTGTTGATCGGCACCCACTTCGCTGGCGACCCCACCGGCCTCGTCCGCCAGGACGGCGCAGCATGGCGGCTGGAGCAGAAGCTGCCCGCGCTTAGTTCGTAATGATCGCAGCGCCGACGGCGGACGCAACAACCCAGGCGACTTCGATGGAGCGCGTCGACGCAGGCGCGGCCAATTCCGCCGCACGAGGCTTGGCCATCGGTCTTGTCCAGGAGAAAATCATGAGTTCTTCGACGCTTGGGCTCGAATTCGATCTCGAGGCGCTGCGAGCACGCTACCGCGCCGAACGTGATAAGCGCCTGCGCCGCGACGCCAACGACCAATACGTGGAAGTAAAAGGCGAGTTCGCCCATTACATCGACGATCCCTATGTCGAGCCCGGCTTCACGCGTCCACCATTGACTGACACGGTCGACGTGGCCGTCATCGGCGGCGGCTTCGGCGGCCTGCTCGCTGCCGCCCGCCTGCGCGAGGCGGGAGTCAAGCGCATCCGCATCATCGAGAAGGGCGGCGATTTCGGGGGCACCTGGTACTGGAACCGGTACCCCGGCGCCCAGTGCGACATTGAAAGTTACATCTATCTGCCGCTCCTGGAGGAGACCGGCTACGTCCCGACAGAGAAATACGCCTTCGGCACCGAGATCCGCGAGCACGCGCGGCGCATCGGGGAGCGCTTCGACCTCTATGGCCTGGCCTGCTTCCAGACCGAGATCAAGACACTCGTCTGGCTCGAAAACGAGAAACTCTGGCGGGTCGACACCAACCGCGAAGACGCCATGAAGGCGCAGTTCGTGGTGATGTCCAACGGCCCCCTCAACCGCCCGAAGCTGCCGGCAATCCCCGGCATCGCCCAGTTCAAGGGACACAGCTTCCACACTTGCCGCTGGGACTACGCCTATACGGGCGGCTCTTCCGACGGGGATCTGACCCAGCTCGCCGACAAGCGCGTGGCGATCATCGGAACGGGCGCCACGGGCATCCAGTGCGCCCCGCCCCTCGGCCGGCATGCTGGACATCTCTATGTGTTTCAGCGAACGCCATCCTCCGTCGACCGGCGCGGCAACCGGCCAACCGACCCGGAGTGGGTGAAGACGCTCACGCCTGGCTGGCAGAAAAGCCGGATGCAGAATTTCAACGCCCTGGTGAGCGGCGCGCCGCAGGAGGAGGACTTGGTCTCGGACGGCTGGACCGACATCATGCGCAGCCTGGGCGCGGCGGCGCGGGAGAAGACCCGAGGCCTCGGCTCCGAGGAACTCAACCAGCAACTGGAGATCGCCGACTTCAGGAAGATGGGCGAGATTCGGGCCCGTGTAGACGCGGTGGTGAAGGACCGAAACACCGCAGAGGCGCTCAAGCCCTGGTATCGCCAATTCTGCAAGCGGCCCACCTTCAACGACGACTACCTGGCCACCTTCAACCGTCCGAACGTAACCTTGGTCGACACGCTAGGGCGGGGCGTCGACCGCGTCACCGAACAAGGATTGGTCTTCGACGGGATAGAATACAGCGTCGACTGCATCGTCTTCGCCACCGGCTTCGAAGTGGGTACGGCCTATACGCGGCGGGCGGGCTACGAGATCGTGGGCCGCGGAGGGCGCACCTTGAGCGAGCATTGGGCCGACGGCTACCGCACGCTGCACGGCTTCTACAGTCACGGCTTCCCGAACTGCTTCCACCTAGGCGTGATGCAGAACACCTTCACGCCGAACTTCCCCCACCTCCTGCAGGAACAGGCGAGCCACATCGCCCACGTCATCCGCGAAGCGCGTCTGCGGCAGGCCCAAGTCGTTGAGCTCACCGCCGAGGCCGAGGCAGGCTGGATTCAGACGATCCACGACAACGCTCGGGTCGACCTCAGATTCCGCGAAGAGTGCACGCCCGGCTACTTCAACGGGGAGGGCCGCGCCGACGTGGGCGGCGGACTGTTAGACAACCTCTATGGCCCGGGCAGCGACCCGTTCTTCGCCCTCCTCCGCGCCTGGCGGGAAGAAGGCTTAATGACGGGGTTGGAGCTCCGCTGAGCTCCCATGAGGATCGCATGCTAGGTTTCGAAGGGCGGGTCGCGATCATCACGGGAGCGGCCAAGGGACTGGGCCGCGGCTATGCGAACCATTTCGCCGCGGCCGGAGCGCGGGTGGTCATCGCCGATATCCAAGGGGCCGAACGGGCCGCAGAAGAGATCATCGCCAATGGGGGCGAGGCGGTAGCGGCTCCCGGAAGCATCGCCGATGAGCGCAACGCCGAAGCTACGGTCGAAACGGCGCTCGCAACCTTCGGGCGGCTCGACATCCTGATCAACAACGCCGGCAATTCGGTCGGAGGCCTGATCCACACCATAACGACCGAAGAGTTCGAGTCGGTCCTCAGGGTCCACGTCTACGGCGCCTTCTGGACCATGCGCACCGCCCTGATCGCGATGCGCCAAGCCGGCTATGGCCGCATTGTGAACACCACGTCTTCGCTCGGGGCGTTCGGCCTTGCGGCCTCAGGTCCCTACGTCGCCGCTAAGGCTGCGCTCATCGGGCTCACTAAGGCCGCCGCGCTCGAAAATCTGGACCAAGACATTCGGATCAACGCAATCGCCCCTGTCGCGGCGACGTCGATGTCCGCAAAGTTTTTCGACGCCAATCCCGCGGTCGTGGCGGAAGGCTTTCGCGTCGAGGACGTGGTTCCGGCGGTAGCCTACCTCTCACACGCGACCTGCAGCGTCACAGGCCAGGTGCTCAGCGCCGGCGCTGGCCGCATCGGAAGCTTTGCGCATGGCGCCAGCGTGGGGATATTCGAGCCCGGCATTGCGGACAGCGAGATTGCGGCGCGCCTGGAGGCGATCCTGGCGACCTCCGAACTGATCTTCCCCGGCTCCGCGCTCGGCGAATTGGACTTGCTGACGCGCTAGCCCCTTCCAGGGTTGGGGCCCTGCGGCGCGTCGGCTCGAAATAATGCGACGCCCCAGCCGAGCGACGGGACATCTCATCCATGAAGTTCGGCAGCAGCACTGCCGCCGTGGTTACGGGCGGCGCCTCGGGTCTGGGCAAGCCGCCGCCGAGGCGCTGGCGGCCGCCGGGATCAAGGTGGCCACCTTCGATCTCAATGAGACGGCTGGAAAATCGGTCGCGGCGTCGATCGGCGGCGTGTTCTGCAAGGTCGACATCACCAGCGAGGAGAGCGTCGTCACCGGCTTTGCAAGCGTCCGCACGCAGCATGGCCAGGAACGGATCTGCGTGCACTGCGCCCAGGTCTCGAAGCATGCGAAGATGCTTTCATACGATCAGGAGACAGGCGCCTACCTGCACTTTCCAACCGAGGACTACGCCTTCTTCGCGCAGGGCGTGCTGTCGCGAGCTACCGCATTGCGTCGCTCTCGGCGCAGGCCATGGCTGCCGCCAGGCCGCTTGAGGACGGCGAGCGCGGAACTATCATTCTGACCTCGAGCGTCGTGGCGCAGGAGGCGCCGATCGGCCAGGTCGCCTGTGCGCCGCTGAAGGCGCGTCAATGGCCTGGCGCTGCCGATGGCGCGTGACCTGATGGACCTGGGCATCCACGTCAATTCAATCATGCCCCGGATCTTCGCGACCCCTCCGATTTTGGCGGTGAAGGAAAGGTCCGTTTCGCGGTTCGAGACCCTGGCGGCCTTGAGATCCGACCATCTTGCTCCCATATTCATGATTTGAAATTTGCAATTTATCTCATAAGTATTCGAGCTATGCTCGTCCGGTGTCGCCGCGCTGCAGGTCCGAGATGCCATCCGCCATCAAAGCCGCCGTCATCCGCGCCCCTGGCGGGCCTTTCACCCTGGAAGAGGCCGTCCTGGACGACCCCCGTCCCGATGAAGTGCTGGTGCGCGTCGTGGCTTGCGGCATCTGTCACACCGATGCCGGGATGCGAGACCGGTTGGGGGTCGCGCCGCCGTTTCCAGCTGTGCTGGGCCACGAAGGCTCAGGCGTGGTGGTCAAGTCAGGCTCAAGCGTCAGCGGGCTGACGCCTGGCGACCCCGTGGTGATGACATTCAACAGCTGCGGCCATTGCCCGTCCTGCACAGGACATGAGCCTGCCTACTGCCATGACTTCGTGCCGCTCAACTATTCTGGGCGGCGCCGCGACGGATCGAGCGGACTCTTGATAAATGGCGAGGCGGTAAGCGCCCATGTCTTCGGGCAGTCGGCGTTCGCCAACTATGCGCTGTGTCATCAGGAAAACGCCGTGAAGGCTCCGCCGAGCGTACCGCTCGAACTTCTGGGCCCGCTGGGCTGCGGGATCCAGACTGGGGCTGGCGCAGTGCTCAACGCTCTAAAAGTCGAGCCTGGCGCGTCGGTCCTGGTCCTCGGCGCGGGCGGCGTCGGCATGAGTGCGGTCATGGCCGCACGGCTCGCTGGGGCGGCCTCCGTGACCGTGGTCGACCGGGTCACGACGCGCCTGGACCTAGCCTTGGACCTTGGCGCGACACACGTCGTCGACACAGCGCAGGCCGATCTGGAGAGCGCGCTACGCGCTTTCCAGATCCAGGGCTTCGACTATGTCGTGGAAACGACAGGCGCGACCGCCCTCGCCGAGGCAGCCGTCCGCCAGATTGGCCGGCGCGGCGCCTTGGCCCTGGTCGGCGCCTATCCGCGCGACACCGTCCTAAGCATTGCGCCGAGCCATCTGATGGGCGGCGGGCGCAGCATCCGCGGCGTGCTCGAGGGAAACTCGGAGCCTCAGGCCTTCATTCCCCAGTTGATCGAACACTTCCAAGCTGGCCGTTTCCCGTTCGACCGCCTGATCCGCTTCTACGACTTCGAAGAGATCAACCAGGCCATGGCTGATGCGCTGAGCGGGGCGACCATCAAGCCGGTGCTGCGCATGCAATCTTGACCCGACTTTCCTGCAGGAGGTCGCCAACGGTTCCGCCACCTTGCGGGCGCGCTTCCCGCACTTGCTCGGGAGTCCGCGCGGATCACCGCATCGGACCAGTGGGCATCGTTTTTGGCCATATCTCGACGTTCGTCCAAGCGGCCTCACTCGTCTCCGGTATGCCGCACCGGCATAACCGTGGCGGCCCAATCGGCAGTTCCGCGAGGATCGCGCCGGATCGATTTTTGCGCCCATGAACGTGGCTTGCGCGGGCGCCGTGCGCCCGCGCAAGCGAACCGATTGACGAGCGATGAGGCGGACTGATGCATGACACGATTATACGCGGCGGTGTCGTGGTCGACGGGCTGGGCGGCGCCCCCCGCAACGCCGACGTCGCCGTCAAGGACGGCCTCATCGTAGAGATTGGCAAGGTGACGACGCCGGCGCGCGAGACGATCGAAGCCGACGGCGCGCTCGTCACGCCGGGCTTCATCGACATTCACACCCACTACGATGGGCAGTTCCTCTGGGAGGACACGATCGATCCCAGCTTCTCGAACGGCGTCACGACGGTCATCGCCGGGAACTGCGGCGTTGGTTTCGCCCCTGTCCGCGAAGAGTATCGTCGCGAACTCCTCGAGCACATGGAAGGAGTCGAAGACATCCCAGGGATCGTTCTCGACGAGGGGCTGGATTGGAACTGGCGCAGCTTCCCCGACTACATGAACCGGCTGGCCGCGCGCAGCTACGGCCTCGATGTGGCCTCGAACGTGACCCACGCGCCGCTTCGGGTCTTCGTCATGGGCGAGCGGGCGCTCAATCACGAAGCCGCGACGCAGGACGACATCGAAAAGATGTGCGGCCTCGTGCGCGAAGCCATGGCCGCCGGCGCAATGGGCGTCTCGGCGGCGCGGGTCATCGAGCACCGCTCAAGCCGTGGAGCCAACATCCCCGGCACCTTCGCCGAGAAGGACGAACTGCTCGCCCTCAGCAAGGCCATGGGCGAGTCTGGCCACGGCGTGTTTCAGATCGCCGTGAAGGGCCAGATCGGATCCTACCTCGTTGACAACGGGGGACGGGACAAGCGGCTCGAGGAGCTTGAAATTCTGAGGTCGCTTGCTCGTGCATCCGGCCGGCCCATCACGTTCGGTCTCTCTGAGTTCCCGAGCGATCCCGAAGACATCCATTTGATGCTGGAAGCGACCGCTCGCGACGTGGCCGAGGGGCTTGGCATATATCCGCAGGTCCTGGCGCGTGGAAACGGTCAGATCAGCCTGCTGGACGGCTATCACGTCTTCCTGCTGAAGCCCTCGTACCACGCGATCGCGCGCCTGCCGCTCGCGGAGCGGATCAAGGTGATGCGGGATCCGGCGCGGCGCGCGGCCATTTTGAGCGAGCCGAACGACGATTCGATCTCCGCGGACAGTCCGCATGTGCCCCTGGCCATTCGGCACCTGCAGGAAACCCTCTCCAACAGCTTCATCCTGCGGTCCGCGCTCGACTTCGAGCCCGGACCTGAACGCCGCATCGGCGTGCTCGCCGCGGCGGCTGGCAAGACGCCGGAGGAATTTGTCTACGACCACTATGCGGCGTCGGAAGAGAGTTTCAGCGTGACGCTGGTGATGAACTATGTCCGCGGCGATCTCGACACGGTGCGGAGCGCGCTTGGGAAGGCTCACGTGATGAGCGGACTGGCGGACGGCGGCGCGCACATGAGGATGATTTGCGACGCCGCCATGCCGACGTTCCAACTCGCCTTCTGGTCACGGGAGCGCAGCCGGGGCGACCGACTGCCGCTGGGCCTGAACGTCCAGAAGCTTACCTCCGCGCCAGCCAAACTCTACGGCTTGAACGATCGTGGCGTCCTAGCCGTCGGCAAGCGCGCGGACATCAACATCATCGATTTCGAGCGGCTCGCGCCAAGGCCGCCCTTCATGGCGCACGACCTGCCGAGCGGCGGGCCGCGGCTCCTGCAGCGCTCAGAGGGTTATATCGCAACCCTGCTTGCAGGCGTGACCACCCGGCGGAACGACGAGGACACAGGCGCCCGTCCCGGACGCCTGTTGCGTGCGAACAGGACGACCTGAGGACGGAGCGAAGCCATGCGGCCACGAGCTGTGGGACAACTCATTCATCGGGCCGACGGTCGCATGCGCGCTCACGACGAAACCGTCAGCCGGTTGCTGCGCACATCCGCCGCTCGACATGGCTCCAGATCGGCCGTCCGCTTCATAGGGGGCGAACACCTATCTTATGAGCGGCTTGAGGCCCTGGCGGCCGCTGGGGCGTCCGGGCTCGTCAAACTCGGCGTCCGTCGCGGAGACCGGATCGTCATTCATCTCGCCAACTGCGCCGACTGGGTAATCGCCTATTACGCTGTCGCGCGCCTTGGCGTGGTCGTGGCGCCCGCCAATTTCCTGCTGACACCGTCGGAGGTCGCCTTCATCGCGGAGGACTGCGGCGCCGTGGCCGCCATCCTGTCAGCGTCGCGCCCCGAGGTCCGAATCCAACTCCAGCAGAATCTGCCAAGGCTCAAGCTGATCCTCGCCGGCGAACGCGACGGAACCGACGAGTCGCATTCGGCCGCCTTCGAAGATCTCTTCGATTCGCCAGCCTTTACAGGCCCCGAACCAGCGCCCGACGACCTCTTCACGATCGGCTACACCTCGGGGACGACCGGACGCGCGAAAGGGGCGATGCTCACCCATCGCTCGATCTTCCAATCCGCCGCCCAGACCGCCGCGATTCACGACCGCCGCGAAGATGACGTCATCGTGTCGGGCCTGCCGTTCTCGCACGTCTATGGGAATATCGTCCTGAACTCGACCCTGATGACCGGCGCCCGCCTCACGGCCCTGCCCCGCTTCGAGGCGGAAGCGGCGCTCGAAAGCATCGCCCGTGAACGCGCCACCCTCTTCGAAGGGGTGCCGACCATGTACTATCAGATGCTGGCGCATCCCGGGCTCAAGGCGTTCGACCTAAGTTCGCTGCGCCGTTGCACGGTCGGCGGGCAAACCATGCCGACGGCCATGATGGAGGAGGTCGCGACGCGCTTCGCGTGCCCTCTCCTGGAGCTCTGGGGCATGACCGAGCTGGCCGGCCCCGTCACGAGCCATTCGCCCGATTGGCCGAGCCGGCTCGGCTCAATCGGCCTGCCCTTTCCTGGGACCTCGGTCCGGATCGTGGATCCGTGCAGCCGCGCGCGCGTCGCTCCCGGGGAGGCCGGCGAGCTCCAGGTGCGTGGGCCCCTCGTGATGCGCGGCTATTGGGGAAACCCGGAGGCGACGGCGGAGGCGCTCGATCCGACCGGCTGGTTTTCAACGGGCGACCTGGCCCGGCAGGACGAGGATGGCTTTCTCTACGTCGTCGACCGCCTGAAGGACATGATCATCACCGGCGGCTACAACATCTATCCTACGGAGGTGGAGCAGGCCCTCGCGAGCCATCCGGCGGTCGGCATGGTCGCCGTGGCTTCTGTTCCCGATCCTGAGAAGGGCGAATTGCCCGTGGCCTATGTCGTCGTTCGGGATGGCGCCAAGGTCTGCGCGGACGAGATTCTTGCCCACTGCCGAGGCCAGCTCGCAGCTTACAAGATTCCCCGGCACGTCGCCTTCGTCGCCGATCTCCCCAAGACCAGCACCGGAAAGATCAGGCGCGCGGCGCTGCGCGAGCTCGCTCCGCAGCTAGAAGGAGAACAGTCATGAGCGTCGATTTCCACAACGCCTTCCGGATGACGATCGGCGGAAAGCTCGTGACCGCCGAACAGACCTTCGAGGCCTATAATCCCGCGACCGAGGCCGTGATCGCCCAGGTTCCGGAGGCTTCGCGAGACCAGCTGGAGGCGGCCGTAGCGGCTGCCAAGTCCGCCTTCCCGGCCTGGAGCGCACTTCCGCTCAGCGAGCGCCAGGCGGCGGTGGCGAAGATCGGCGACCTGATCGAAGCGCACGCCGAGGACTTCATGCGTCTCCTGACTCTGGAGCAGGGCAAGGCGCGAGCGGGCGCGGAATGGGAGATCGGCGGCTCGGTCATCTGGTGCCGCGAGATCGCCAAGCAAGCCCTGGAGACCCATCGCGTTGAGGAGGACGGGCGGACGATCGAGACCCGCCGCGTGCCGCTCGGCGTCGTGGGCGGCATCACGCCGTGGAATTTCCCGGTGCTGCTCGCGGTTTGGAAGATTGCGCCGGCGCTGGTGGCCGGGAACACGATGGTCCTGAAGCCGTCACCCTACACGCCGCTCTGCACCCTGAAGCTTGGGGAGCTAGTGTCGCAAACCCTGCCCCCCGGCGTGCTGAACATCGTCTCCGGCGGCAACAAGCTGGGCGAATGGCTCACGGCCCATGCGGACGTCCGCAAGGTCAGTTTCACCGGCTCCTCGGCGACGGGCCGCAAGATCATGGCCGCGGCCTCGGGCAACCTGAAGCGGATCACGCTGGAGCTTGGCGGCAACGATCCGGCCATCGTCATGCCGGACGTCGATGTGGAGAAGATCGCCGAGAAGCTCTTCTGGGCGGCATTCCAGAACAGCGCTCAGTTCTGCGTAGCCGCCAAGCGGATCTACATCCATGCGGACATCTACGACGCGCTCGCCGCGGCGCTGGTGCGCTATGCCCAGACGGTGAAGGTCGGTGACGGCAGCCAGCAGGGCGTCGACCTCGGGCCGATCCAGAACCGGATGCAGTTCGAGAAACTCAAGGACCTGCTCGCCGATGCGCGCCGGGCCGGGCAGCGCTTCCTCCTGGGCGGCGAGATCTCGCGTCAGAAGGGCTTCTTCGTCCCGATCACCATCATCGACAACCCGCCGGACGACAGCCGCGTGGTGACGGAAGAAGCATTCGGTCCGATCCTGCCTCTGCTCAAATTCGACGACGTCGACGACGTCGTGAACCGCGCCAACAATACGGAATATGGGCTCGCCGCGTCGGTCTGGTCGGGCGACGTTGAGGGCGCGCGCCGGATCGCCGAACGGATCGAGGCCGGCACGGTCTGGATCAACGAGGTCCACACCTTCTCGCCGCACGTGGCGTTCGGCGGGCACAAGCAATCCGGCATTGGCATCGAGAATGCGCTCGAGGGCTTGGCCGAATACACCAACTCGCAGACGCTGATCACTAATGCGAACCCGGCTTAAGCGACGCCGTCGCACGGCGGCGGAGAGGCGCTAGCCCATGTCCAAGATCATCATCGAAGCGGCGCTCAACGGCTCGACCAAGCGGTCGCGCAACCCGCATGTGGCCTACACCGCACCTGAGGTAGTGGCCGAGGTCCTGGCCGTGTCTGAGGCCGGAGCCTCGATCATTCACTATCATGTCCAGGGTCCAGACGGGGAATACCTGGAGGATATCCCTGCCTATGGCGAGGTGGCGCGCGGCGTTCGCGCGAGCGACGCTGCCGGCGGACGCACTCTGCTGTGGCCCACATTCATGATGGGCGCGACCGTCGCGGAGCGCTTCCGCTACTTCGCCGAACTTTCAAGGGATCCGGCGACCAAGCCCGACCTCGGGGCCTGCGACATGGGCTCGCTGAACGTCCTGCGATGGGACGTGAAAGCGAACACCTTCGCCAAGCACAATGTCTATGTGAACTCCGTCGAGACCTGCCGCGAGGCGCTGGCCTTGATGAAGGACGCGGGCCTGAAACGGCCTACCCTGCAGGTGTTCGATCCGACCCACCTGCGCACGATCTTGAAATTCCTGGAACTCGGCCTGCTGGAAGAGCCGCTGCTGATCAAGTTCTACCTGGGCGGTCCGGAGATGCCGTTCGGCATGCCGCCTACGCCCAGGAGCCTCGATGCCTATCTGAACATGATGCCGGACGTGCGCGCGGTCTGGTTCGCCTGCTGCCTGGGCGGTGACGTCCTGCCGCTGGCGCCCTACGCCGTCAGCCTGGGCGGTCACGTCCGGGTAGGGCTTGAGGACTACGCCTATGAGGACGAGGGACGGCCGAGCAATGTCGAACTCGTCAATCGCGCCGCCACGATCATCAAGGCGATGGGCCATGAGGCGGCGACGCCCGAGGACGCGCGCGAAATCCTGGCGCTCTGAATCGTACGCGCTTCCTCAGGCTGCGGACTGCGCCTGACTTGCCACATCCGTCGGGCACGCGCCGTCGAGCCCGAGCACATGCACGAACCGCCCGGTCGCGATCCAGGTGGTGATGCTGTAGGTCAGGTCGACGATCTCCCCGTCATCGAAGTGCTGACGCAGGCGGGCCCAGAACGCGTCGTCGTAGGGCAGGTCTTCCGGCGAGAGCGAGATGCGCTCCGCATATTCGATCGCCAGGCGCTCTCGCTCCGAGAACAGGTCAGACTCGCGCCAAGCGGCGACCGCCTCGTAGTAGGCGCTCGACGGGGCTTCGCCACGGTCTTGCACGTTGGCGACCTGGTCGGTCGAATTCACCCGCCGCATCAGCTCTCCGAGATCGTCCGCCACGCGGAAGTTCTTGCAGAGCAGGCACCCGTTGATGTGGGCGATGCGTATGCGGGCGGCCTCGGCCTCGCGCAGGCTGAGTCGGCTCTCCTGATAGATCGCTTGCGACAGCGCGACTGTGGCCGACGCCATCCGGGGCCGATGCCCTTGCCACAAGACGGTCGACTGACCGTCGGGCAGGCGTTGCTCCTCGATCCGGGACATTTGCGTTCCTCCCGTGCGACCACGGCTTCAGCCAGCGAAGTCGCTCCATGAGTTTACAGGATCGCGCCGCCAATCGAGAGGGCAAATGCCGAATTGCTCGAACCCTCATGCCGCGGCGGCATGAGTTCGCCTCGGAGCGGTCGATCTATCAACGATCCGCCTCATCGGCCGCCTCGGTCAGGTCCGTACGTTCCGATGCGTCAGGCAGCGTCGCGGTCGGATGACCGAATAGGCTGGCCCAACCCGCATGGCCCGAGGCGATCTCCGCCTGGTGGCGATCGATCGCGGCGTTCATGCAGGCCAGGAGCAGGCTTGCTGGCGTACCTTGAATATCCGCCCTCCAGGCCAGCTTCAGCGGAAGATCGAGCCTCAGTCCCGGCAATGGGCGAAAGCGCAGCACGCCCGGCGGCGTAGACAGCATCGTCGAGGCCGCCGAGACGCAGACGCCGCCGCTCGCGATCGTCGTGTCGATGAGTTCCTCGTAGCTGTTCGCGATATGGCTGATGATCGGCTCGGCAACCGCCACCCTCAGTTCCTGCAGGAATCTATCGTGGAACTCCGCATTCTCGCGGCGCGCCAACAGGACGAGCGGCATGCCCGCCAGTTCCCCAAGTTCTGCCGGTCGCTCGACGGCCAACCGGTGGCTTGGGTGGACCGAAAGCACGTAACGTTCCTTGTGGATCACCCTTTCGCCGAAACCAGAGACCCCGAGGAAGGGCTCATAAAGGAGGCTCAGGTCGAGATGACGGTCACGCAGGGCCAGAGCCAGACCGGGAGAAGGCTCGCTCGTGAAAGCGATCGTCCCGCGCCCGTCCGAGGCGTTGAAGGCGGCGATCGCCTCATGAGTGAAGGCGTATTTTCGCGACGTGCGGACGAGGCCAAGACGTACGACGCGGTTCTGCTCGATGCCCATCTGCCGGGCGTCATAGGCTGCTCGACTCAGCGCTTCGAGCGTCATCACCACCTCGCGATAGAACTTCGCGCCGGCAGGCGTCGGGCTGACACCGCGTGCGCTGCGCTCCAGCAGAGTGCAACCCAACTCGGCCTCGAGGTCGCGGATTCGCCGGGACAGCGCGGGCTGGGCCACATTCATCCGCTGAGCAGCGCCCTGCAGGGAGCGCTCTTCCACGGCGGCGACAAAATATCGAAGGTGCCGAAGTTCCATCGGCTGGGTCCCTAAGCAAGCGCTCGCCGGCGGCTGAACGCCTGCCAGGCGTTCGCCAGGGCGAGCGCCATGCAGGCCAGGGAGATCACGCCGAAAGCGAAGGCGAAGCTCGTGTGCGTAAGGACCGGCTCCAGGATCAGCTGGGCGAGAATCGGTCCCCCATAGATGCCCGACTTGGTGAAACCGATCGTCCGTGCGCGATAGGCGTCCGGACCGGCCACAGCCCCGAGTGCAAAAAGGTTGGGCGACGTCACACTGAGCCCCATGCCGATCAGCGCCTTGCCGACGAACAGTAGCGACAGGGATTGCGCAGCCCCCAGGACGGCTGCTCCGGACGCCAACACCGCGAAGCCCAGGACGAACGTCTCGCCGATCGACAAGCGGGATCTGATCCATCCGTAAGCTGCGGCGGAGATGATCGAGGCCGCGGCGCCCGTCATCAGCAAGGCGCCGATGACATTGCTGTCGGTGACCCCCAGTTCGCGGGCCCGGAAGGGGACATAAACGAGGGGGCTCATCAGCGCCGCGCCGGCCAGCAGCGCGAAGACGATGTGTCCGATCGGCGTGCCCAAGGTGAAGCGAGCGGGCTGAGAGGCCTTGTTGGCCGCCTTCGTCGCCCCCGCCCGCGGCGGATCAGCGGGGAATCCTACGAAGGCGAGCAGCAGGAATACGAGGCCGACCGCATAGGTCAGGAAGGTCCAGCGCCAGCCGAAGCCGCCTACAAAGCCTGCCAGAGGGTACATGACGACGCCTGCGACCGCGCTCACGGTGGTCATGTATCCGAGCCACCGGTTGCGCGCCGCACCGGAGCTGCTTGCGACCAGCATCGTCATGATCACGGCGCCGAAGGCCGCAACTCCGAATCCGAAGACGATGCGGCTAGCGACGATGGCGCGCAGGTCGTTGAGGAAGAAGGGCGCGCACCCGGCGAGGACGTAGATCAGCAAGGACGCGAGGAGGACGCGGCGGGCGCCCACGCGATCGGCTACGGCTCCGATCACCGGCGAGGCGACCGCCACCACGACGCCCAGGGCGCTCACCATCATGCGGGTGAGGAGCCCGGCGTTGGGCTCGTCTGGGAACGCCGCTGCGATCGTCGGAAGGACCGGGGTGAGGGCGAACATCCCATAGGAGGGAATGGTCAGTCCCATCAGGACGACGACCTTGCCAGCGAAGCCGAAACTTACCCCGCCCGTGTCGCGATCGTTGGTCTGAAGCTGCATTTCCCCCCCAGCGAGCCAGCACACCGGCGCTCGCCTTCATTCGATCCATCGCCCTAGGCCAAGGTGACCGCCTTGGTTTCGAGATAGGAAAGTAGGCCGGCTTGGCCGCCCTCCCGACCCACGCCAGATTCTTTGAACCCGCCGAAGCCCAGCGCAGATTCGACGTAGTAGCGCCCTTGGGAGATGTTGCCGGCGCGGATTTGGCGGGCGAGCCGGTAGGCGCGCTCGGTGTCGTGCGTGAACACCGCGCCGTTAAGTCCGTACGCGGTGTCGTTGGCGATACGGATCGCGTCCTCCTCATCGTCGCAGGGGATGAGACTGAGAACCGGCCCAAAGATCTCCTCCTGGGCGATGGTCATCCTGTTGTCGACGTTGGCGAAGAGCGTTGGCTCGAAATAGAAGCCGCGGTTCAGTCCCGCAGGCTGGGCGCCGCCATAGGCGAGGGTCGCGCCTTCCGCCTTCCCGCTCTCGACATAGCGCTTCACACGCTCGAGCTGCCGCGCCATGGCGAGGGGGCCGAAGCTGGACGCCGGATCGTAGGGGTCCCCGGGCCGCAGCCTAGCCATTACAGCGCTGAAGCTGCCCACGAAGTCGTCATGACGCTTGCGGGGCACCACCACCCGAGTCAGGGCCGCGCAGATCTGGCCGGAGTTTCGGCAAATGTTGGCCGTGAGGTGACGCACAGCATCATCGACGTCGAAATCGTCCAAGACGATCGCCGCGGATTTACCGCCGAGTTCCATCGTGTAGCGCGCCATCCGCTCGCCTAGGATTGAGGCGATGCGTTTGCCCGCCGCTGTCGAGCCGGTGAAGGCGACCTTGTCGACCCCTGGGTTGCTGATCAGGTGCTCGGACGCCGCACGGTGCGCCGCCACAACATTCAGCACCCCTGAGGGCAGGCCGATAGTTTCCGCACATTCGGCCAGGATGTAGGCGTCCAACGGCGTCTCCGGCGGGAGCTTGAGGATGAAAGTACAGCCGGCGAGTAGACCCGGGGCAAGCTTGACGCAGGCGAGACCCAAGGGGTTGTTCCAGGCTACCACCGCCGCGCAGACACCGACCGGCTCGTGTACGAGGAGCGCCCTGCCGACCCCGTCGCTCGTGGCATGTGGCGCCTCCCACTCGAACGTTTCCGCCATGCTAGCGAAGCGGTCGAAACTGGCACGCGCGTAGAGACCGGAGGTTTGAGTGGTGGTGTAGAGAGCCCCCATCTCGTTGGTGAAGGCGTGAGACAGCTCGTCGCTACGGGCGTAAAGCGCCTCGCCCAACCTTCGCAGCCATCCCGCGCGTTCCGCGGGCGACATTCTCGGCCACGGGCCCCTGTCGAAGGCCTCGCGCGCGGCCGCCACGGCACGGTCCATATCCGCTTCACGAGCCTCTGCGACACGGAAGATCACCTCCTCGGTGACTGGGGAGACCACGTCGATCAGCCCGTCGGTGGCGGGCTCAATCCAGGCGCCGCCAATGAACAGCCGATCCAGATGCTTTATCTGAATGCGCTTGAGTGCCTCGGCCACGTTCACTGAGTTCCTCCTCGTCAGCGGATGGACTGCGCCGGCGGACATCGCCGTGCGAGTGATCCCTATCGGCGCGATCGGGCTCGCCGACCGCACCGGTCACTTTTGTCACGAGAAAGTTGCAATTCCAATTCGAAATTGGTACCGCAAATTGGCGGCTGCAGAGTACAGCGCACATGGAGCGGCCGTCATGGACAACGCGATCTGCCAGATGACAGGCGCTGAATTCCCGCTGTTCGGGTTCAGCCACTGCCGGGATGTGGTCGTGGCGGTCAGCCGAGCGGGCGGTTTTGGCGTCCTCGGCGCCAGCAGTTTCTCGGCGGAGCAATTGGAGCAGGAACTGGCCTGGATTGACGCGCACGCCGACGGGCGCCCCTACGGCGTGGATATCTTGTTCCCCCAGACTCAAAAAGCCACGCCAGGGATGACGGTCGAGGATTTCGTCTCGCAGATTCCTGATCGACACGTCGATTTCGTCGTCGAGCTGATGGAGAAGCACGGCGTTCCGCTCAGTCGAAGCGAGGCCGTCCGCCGAACCCTCCCGCCGACGGCGCCAGACTCCGCCGAACAGCTTCTAGAGGTGGCGTTCCGCCATCCAATCAAGCTGATCGCCAATGCCCTCGGAATCGCGCCCGAAAGCATGATCCATCATGCACACGCAGCTGGCGTTCCGGTCGCTGCGCTTGTCGGCACCAAGGAGCATGCTGTCCGTCAAGCTCAAGCGGGCGTGAACATAATTGTCGCCCAAGGCGGTGAAGCGGGCGGCCATTGCGGCGAAGTCGCGACCATGGTGCTGGTCCCCGAAGTGATCCGAGCCGTCGCACCCTTCGGCGCGCCGCCGGTGCTCGCCGCGGGCGGCATCGTGACTGGTCAACAGATGGCCGGCGCAATGGCCATGGGGGCGCAAGGCGTATGGACCGGCACCGTATGGCTCGCAACGAGCGACGCCGAGACCAGCCCGGTTCTCAGGGACAAAATGGTGGAGGCACGCTCTTCGGACACGATCCGTTCTAGGGCCCGGACCGGCAAGCCGTGCCGCCAACTCCGTAGCGCCTGGCACGACGCCTGGAATCAGCCAGATGCGCCCGAGACCTTACCCCTGCCGTTGATGCCGATGCTCAGCACCCCCGCCCTTAGGAAGGCCGATCGCCTCGCCGAGGCTGGCTCCTCCGCCGCGCGGAGCTTCGTGACCTACGAGATGGGACAAGGGGTCGGCCTCGTCGAAGCCGTGAGGTCCGCCGCCGATGTCGTACAGGAATTCAAGACCGAATTCGCCGACGCCTATGAGCGCTTCACCCAAGTGGTCGAAGGTTAGCTAGCCCCCTGAATTCGCACCGAATATTTCAAAGGACTTTTAGGACCAATTATGAGGCTAGGCGTTTCACTTGGCTTTTCCGGAGCCAAAATCTCGATCGACCTCGACTTCGTCCGCGCGGTCGAAGACGCCGGCTTCGACAGCCTCTGGACGGCGGAGGGTTATGGCTCCGACGCGGTGTCTCCGTGCGCCTGGGCTCTAGCGGCGACGAAGAGAATCAAGTGCGGCACGGCGATCATGCAGATGAGCGCGCGCACGCCCACCATGGCGGCGATGACGGCGCAGACGCTCGATGCGCTGTCCGGCGGGCGCTTCATCCTGGGCCTGGGTCCCTCGGGCCCGCAGGTGATCGAAGGCTGGTACGGCGAACTCTATGGCAAGCCCCTCACGCGGACCCGCGAATACATTTCCATCATCCGCAAGATCCTGAAGCGAGAGGCGCCGCTCGAGTTCGACGGTGAAATCTACCAGATACCGAACAAGGGGCTCGGCTCGACAGGGCTGGGCAAACCGCTGAAGTCGATTGCACACGGCAACCCGGACATCCCGATCTTCACTGGCGCATTCGCGCCGGCGGGCATGCGAACTGCCGCAGAGGTCGCCGACGGCGTGTTTCCATCCTTCATGAATCCGGAGCGTTTCGACGTGTTCGCAGAGCCGCTGGCCCAGGGCTTCGCCAAGGCCGGGAACGGAAAGGGCCTGGGAAATTTCGCCATCGCACCTATGGTGCACCTCTCGATCGACGACGATCTCGACAAGGCTCGACTACCGGTCAAGCAGATGCTCGCCTTGTACATCGGCGGCATGGGTGCACGCGGCAAGAACTTCTACAACGACTACGCCAAGCGGCTCGGATACGAAGCGGAAGCCGTAAAAATTCAAGACCTTTACCTCGACGGCAAGCAGAGCGAGGCTTTAGCGGCCGTGCCTGATCGCCTGGTCGACGAGATTGCGCTGACCGGCTCGAAGGACCGTGTCCGGGACAGGCTGTCGGCCTGGGTTGCGGCCGGCCGTGAGAACCAAGTCACGGACATGCTGCTCCTGTCGCGGAACATCGAGTCGCTGCGCATTGTGGCGGAACTGATCGGATAGTCCGGCCGCCGAAGGCCTCATAGGCGCGACGGGATCACCACGGGCAGGGTCTCTATGCCGCGGATGAAGATCGAGTGCGTGCGTCGCGGTTCCGCCAGCACCTCGATCTTGGGGAAACGTTTGAGAATCTCCTCCCATATGAGGGTGAGTTGGAGCTCCGCCAGCCGGTTGCCGACGCAGCGATGCACCCATAGCCGAACGCCATGCGGTGGCGCGGCCGCTCGCGGTCGATCCGATAGGTCTCTGGATCGTCGATCTCACGCGGGTCGCGGTTGCCGGAAACGTACCACATGACGACCTTGTCGCCCTGCCGGACGGTCCGGCCGCCGAGTTCGACATCGCGATGTCGCTGGCGCCCATCACAATGTCCCTGGTCGGATTGGCGATCTAAAGAGACTTCCGCAACACCTCCGCCGCCTTCCATCCGATCGCCAGGGCGAGGGCGTTGGTGCTGCACGAGATCATTTCAGGCAAAATAGAGATGTCTGCGACGCGCAGACCCTCGACGCCGCGCACTTTCAAGTCCGTGTCGACGACGGAGCGACGATCCTCTCCCATGCGGCAGGTGCCGACCGTATGCATGGCGGACGAGCCGTGCTCACGATAGGCGCCGACGATCTCGTCATCGCTTTGGACCTCCGGCCCTGGAAACGCCTCCGTAGGCGAATACGGCCGAAGGGCTTCATGCGCGAGTATCTCGCGCACACGACGGAACATATCGATGTTGATCCGCTTGTCCTCGTCGTCAACAAGATAGTTTGCAACGATCTCGGGTTGAACGGTTGGGTCCGCGGAAGTCACCGTAAGGCGCCCCCTACTTCTGGGTCGGAACATCCAGCACATCAGAGATATTCCGGGTTCTTTATCAGCGACAAGACTGCCGTTTTTACGATGATGAGAGTGCGGCGCGAAGCTGATCTTACAATCCGGCTTACTTACATCGGGACGACTTTTAAGGAACGCCGAAACCTCCATAACCGCATTCGTAAGCACGCCGGTGTGGAAGAGGCCATATTGCAAAGCGTTCTTGTATAGATTGAACCCTTGCAGCTGGTTGTTGTTGCTGCCGCGGGAAACCCGGAAGGTCGGTAGCAGGACCCGCTGCTCGATCAGGTTCTGGCCGACGTCCGGCGCATCAAAGACGACGCGGATCCCGAGAGACGACAGATGACGGGCCGGCCCTATTCCCGACAGCTGGAGAATCTTCGGCGTCTGCAGAGCGCCTGCGGTCAGGATCACTTCGCGATTGGCTCGGATGACGCGTTTTCCAGCTCCGTCCTTGACCTCGACGCCGACCGCCCTCCTTCCCTCGAAGACGACACGGTGGACGAGGGTGTTCGTCACGATTCTGAGATTTCGCCGCGACCGGATGGGGTCCACGAATCCCTTGGCTGCGCTGAACCTCTGCCCGCGCCAGATTGTGCGTGGCTGATAGCCGATGGACTCCACGACTCCCTCATTGAGGTCGAGCGTGTACTGGGCCCCCATCTCCACGGTCGCCGAAATGAAGGCGTCACAGAGGGGATGACGGTCCTTCTGTAGCGAGACATGGAGCGGTCCGTGCGCGCCGCGGGAGTCGCCTTCCCCCAGTTCGTGACACTCAATCTGCTTGTAAACAGACCTGAAATCTTCCCAGCGCCAGCCCGGTGCGCCGAATTCGTCATAATCCTCCGGGTATCCGCGCAGATAAACCATGCCATTGATGGAGCTGGATCCGCCGAGGACCTTGCCTCGCACCCACATATCGGACTGGTTCGCACCCTCCAGGGTTCGCGCCGGCAAATGCCAGACCAGCTTCTTGTTGGGCAGCAACCTGGCGGCTCCGCGCGGCAAGTGGATCAGGGGATGGAGATCTCTTGGACCGGCCTCGATGAGCAGGACGGAGATATTGGGATCTTCAGAGAGCTTGTTGGCAAGGACACAGCCCGCGGATCCGCCCCCCACGACAATAAAATCCGCGTTTGTCATTACGACTCCTCCAACTAACCGGTTGATACTTATAACAAAGAATTCAAATTGCGAATTGAATTTTTGGCAAGCTCGTCAAACATGGGGTGGCGCGAAAAGCGAAGCTCCTCGCATCCTCCGATCTACGATTCTCCGCCAAGCACCGAGGGTATTCAGGCTCACCGTTTGCGTTTCGGTAGATCCGCGAACACTGGGGTCTTCTTCTCCGCCCGGGCAGTGATCGCTACGCGTATGTCCTCACCATGAGCCATCGCGGCCATCCAGAGCGCGACCCTATCCAGGCTCTCGGCGGTCGTGTGGTCGCGCGCGTAGTTCATGAAATGCTTTGAGCCGAGGAGCGCGAGCGGCGAATGGGCGGCGATTTCGCGGGCCGTCTCCAGCGCTGCGGCCACCATGTCGTCTTCGGCTTGAAAGACCTCGTTGACGAAGCCATTGGCGAGCGCCTTCTCTGCGGAAAGGCGGCGACCCGTATAGGCGAGTTCACGGACGAGCCCTTCGGGCAGCAGTCGGCATAGGCGCGGAAAGGTTCCGAGATCCGGCGGCGCGCCGATATTGATCTCTTGAATGCAGAAGAAGGCCGAGTCGGTCGCGTATCGAAAATCGCAGGCTGCGACGAGATCCAGACCCCCGCCGACGCACGCTCCCTGCACGGCCGCGATGACCGGGATGCGGATTTCCTCGAGCGCGGTGAAGACGCCCTGCGTCCGCACCAAGTTGTCTCGGAAGGCCTCACGCTGGCGTCCCAACTCGTCCACGGCGGGGTCGCGGGAGATGGTTTCGCTCGCGTCGAAGAGCGAGAGATCCATCCCCACGCAGAAATGTTTCCCGGTTGACGATAAGACGATTACGCGCGCACGGGCGTTGTCGTCGATGTCGAACAGAATCTCCGGCAGCTCGCTGAAGAAATCCCAATTAAGTGCGTTCAGGGCGGCCGGGCGGTTGAGCCTCACATGGGCGACGCCGTCGGCCACGGCGACATCGAAACATTTATAGGCCATCGAAATCTCCCGCTTTCTTCGCTTGACGTCTCTCGAAGTACATGGCTTCGCGTCCGTCTCAATTCGTCAGGGGAATCCCCTGCGCCTCAAACCATTCGTTCGTCCGCGGCCGTGAAGCCTCCGCCGGCTGCGAACAGGGCGTGGCTGAGTAGCGGGGCGCAGGCGCGGGCTGGGATATCCCGTTAACCGTGAGGAAGGTCTGTCGCGCCACGTGATATGGGTGCTGGAGGCACTCGCTCAGCGTGAGGACGGGCGCGACGCAGGCATCGAGGCCCGCGAAGATCTCGCATAGCTCGTCGCGGGTCCGCCGGCGCACGGCCTCGGCGAACTTGGCCTTCTGTCGCGGCCAGAGCGATCGGTCATCCCGGATGTCGAGCTCGGGATCATCGGCAAGGCCGAGTCGGTCTCTGAGCAACGCATAGAACTTCGCCTCGATCGCTCCGATCGCAACGAACTGCCCGTCAGCGGTCTCATAGGCGTCGTAAAAGGGCGCGCCGGAGTCGATCAGGTTGGAGCCGCGCTGCTCCCGCCAGCCGCCGCGGGCCCTCGCGCCCCACATCTTCGCCATCAACAGCGCCGAACCGTCAGCTATGGCGCAATCGATCACCTGCCCCTTGCCGCCATTGCGGACGGCGAGCAGGGCCGCGACCATGCCAAAGGCGAGCAGCATTCCCCCGCCCCCATAATCGCCGACCACGTTCAACGGCGGGACCGGCGGTTCGCCGGACCTTCCCATGGCCCCCAGCACACCGGCGACCGCTATGTAGTTGATGTCGTGGCCGGCAACCGAGGCCATAGGACCCGTCTGCCCCCAGCCGGTCATGCGCCCATAAACCAGCAGGGGATTGTCCGCGAGGAGGACGTCAGGACCGAGCCCCAGGCGCTCCATGACGCCGGGACGGAATCCCTCGATCAAACCGTCGGCCGTCCCAAGCAGAGCTCGGAGTTTCACGACGTCGTCGGGACACTTGAGATCAAGCTCAAGCACCACTCTTGACCGCATCACTGGATCGCTGGCGTCAGACCGTCCCAACGCCGCATCCGGATCGGACGACGACCACGGCCGCTCGATCCTGATGACCTCGGCACCGTGATCCGCAAGCATCATGGCCGCGAACGGCCCAGGTCCAATGCCTGCCATCTCGACGATCCGGAGGCCTAACAGCGGGCCGCTCATAGGATCCTCACTTCCCACTCAACTCAGGCGTCGAGCGCCGGCATATTGACCGCCCGCTCACGCCACGGTGCTCCTGAGCACGTCACGGAACGGCCTGCCCGCGTCGGCGCTGATCTCCTTCGGCATGCCCAGCACACGCTCGGCGATGATGTTGCGTTGAATCTCGTCCGTGCCGCCGGCGATCGACGTCGCCGGCGTGGAGACTAAAATCTCGGCGATCAGGCCGTTCATGGGGCCGTCCTCGCCGCTCAGCAGCGCGTCCGCGCCGGTCAGAAGCGTATGCGCGCGAGCCGCCGCGCGTGCGACGTGGCTGGCCGCGAGCTTGCCCAGGGATCCTTCCGGCCCCTGGGGCTTGCCTTGTTGCTGGGCTGCACGAGCGCGGCGTGCGGTCCAATCGGCGGCTTTCGACAGGATCAGCGCCTTGGCGAGTTCCTGGCGCACCGCCGGCTCGCCGATACGGCCTGTCTCCCTGGCCCGCGGCATGAGCAGATCCACGCGGCCCTGGCGCTGCGGATACCATTTGTAGGGCTCCATCGTGGTCGCGATTTCCGCCCGTTCTTCCTCATAGCATCGGCCCGGCTTGTTGACGGCCTCCGCCGCCAACCGCTGGCCATCCGCGGCCCGCCGTTCGTGCATCAGAGTGGTGGTGCAGACGGCCCATCCGCGATCGACTTCGTCGACCAGGTGCACCTTCGGCACGATGGCGTCGGTGATGAACACCTGGTTGAACGACGCATGGCCGTTCATCTGCTTCAGCGGCTGCACCTGCACGCCGGGCTGCCTCATATCCAGGATGAAGTAGGACAGGCCCTCATGCTTGGGCTTGTCCCAGTTGGTGCGGGCGAGAAGCAGGCCCCAGTCGGCCTTGTGCGCGCTGGTGACCCATAGCTTCTGTCCGTTGACCACCCAGCGGTCGCCGTCGAAGTCGGCCCGCGTCGTCGCCCCGGCGACGTCCGATCCGCTGCCCGGTTCGCTGAACAACTGGCACCAGGCGTCTTCGCCGGTCAGGCTGCGGCGGAGGAATTTCCCCTTCTGCAGGTCAGAGCCGTGCGCCAGGATCGTGGCCGCAGCCATGACGCGGATCCCCAACTTGGCGACGCCGACAGCGCCGATGCGATTGAATTCCTCCTCGACGACCGGAAGGAGCCCGGCGGGCAAGTCGCGGCCGTACCAGGCCCTGGGCCAATTCGGCGTCCCCCAACGCGCGTCGATGAGCCTGTTGCGCCATTCGATCAGGCCCAGATCGGGGTCCCAGTTCGCTTCCAGCCAGGAACGGACTTCAGCGCGGACGGAGTCTTCAGTGTATTCGCTCACAGCCGATCCTCACCCTGGCCAGTTCCGCATCATCATGTCGCGATGATGGGAGGAATCGCCGAGTAGAACTTCCGAGCTGCGCGCCCGCTTGTACCAAAGATGCGTGTCGTTATCCCACGTGAAGCCCGTGCCGCCGTGAATTTGGATGGCGTGGATCGCCGTCTGCAACACGGCCTCGCCGGCGCAGGCCTTCGCCAGGTGAGCGGTCGCCGTGGCGTCGTCGTCACCCTCGTCCAATGCGGCGGCGGCGTAGTAGGCCGCTGACTTCGCCAGTTCGACCTCCAGCAGCATGTCGGCGCATTTGTGCTTCATCGACTGGAAGGACGCGATCGGCCGGCCAAACTGCGCGCGCATCTTCGCGTAGGCCAGCGAGTCTTCCCGCAGCCGGTCGGCGACCCCCACCATCTCATTGGCGAGGCAGACGGCGGCCTCAACCATGGTGCGCCGGAACGGTTCGGCCGCGCCGCCGAGGTGGCCGAGCAGCTTCGCCTCGACATTGTCGAACCTCAGCCGCGCGAGCTTTCGCGTCCAATCCATCGTCTTTAGCGGCCGACGCTCCAGGCCGGGGGTGTCACCGCTCAAGGTGAATAGAGACAGGCCGTCTTCACCCGTCGAGCCCGGCGCGCGCGCCAGCACCACGATCATATCGGCCGTGTGACCGTCCAGGACGAAGCTCTTGTGACCGTCCAGGCGATATCCGCCGCCCGAAGGCCTTGCGACCAGGCCCGTAGCGGCGGCGTCCCAGCGCCCGTCGTCCTCGACCCAGGCCAGGGTGGCGACAGTCTTGCCAAGTGCGACGTCCGGCAGCAGCGCCTGTTTGTCCAAGTCAGCGCCGGCATTGAGGATCGCGCCGGTCGCCAGGGCGGCGGTTGCGAAATACGGGGCGCACAAGAGGACGCGGCCCATTTCCTCCATCACGACGCCCAGCTCGCCGAAGCCAAAGCCGTGACCGCCAAAGGCTTCGGGAATGCGGAGCGCGGTCAGGCCGAGATCGGTGTTCTGTGTGCGCCAGGCCTCAGGGTCCCACCCGGCGCCGGTTTCCATCAGGCGGCGCACTTCCCCGGGCGGCGACTGCTCCGCCAGGAACCGGCGAAGATTCCTCCGGAACTCTTCCTGCTCGGGCGAGAAGCTGAATTTCATCGCGCGGCCAGGGGGCTAGCGCCCCACCCACTGCGGCGGCCGCTTCTCGATGAAGGCGCGCACGCCTTCCTTGGAGTCTTCGGTGGCCATGACGCGGAGGCGAGCGGCCTGCGTCATCCGACGGCCCTCTTCGTCGCTCTCCGTCTGGGACTCCTTGACGAGCCTGACAGCCTCGCGGACGGCGAGGGGCGCATTGGCCGTGATGGCCTTGGCGAACTCGATCGCCGCGTTCAGCGTATCCGCGGGCTTCGCGATCCGATTGACCAGACCGAGCGTGTAGGCCCGCTGCGCGTCGATCGGATCGCCAGTGGCGATCATCTCCACGGCGATCCCCAGCGGGATCTTCTTGCCCAGGCGGATGGCGCCGCCCGCCGCAGCGACCAGGCCGCGCTTAGCCTCCGTAAGCCCGAAGGTGCAGTTGTCGGCGGCGACGATCATGTCGCAGGCCAGGCAAAGCTCCAGTCCCCCGCCCGCCGTCACGCCCTTTGGCGCCGCGATCCAGATCTTGGTCCGCGGGTGGTCCACGAAGCCCGCGAAGCCGCCATCCTTCGTCGCCAACGCGCTGTGGTTTCCCTTGGCGGCTTCGGCAAGGTCCGCCCCGGCGCAGAACATGCGGTCGTTGGACGAGGTGAGGATGGCGATCCAGATATCCGGGTCCGCTTCGACGGCTTTCACGGCCGCGTCGAGGCCCTCGGTGATGGCGGCGTTGACGGCGTTGAGCTTCTCAGGGCGGTTGAGCGTCACGACGGCGACGTGGCCATCGAGCTTCTCGAAAAGCACGAACTCGGACAGCTGAGTCATTCGATCCTCAATTCGAACTGGCCCGGTCGGGGCCGTATAGGCCGGGCTTAGGTCTTCACCTTCGTAACGACGCCATCGGCCATCAGCCGAGAGATCCGGTCGGGCGAGTATCCAAGCTTCTCCAGGATCTCGACCGTGTGTTCGCCCAGTAGCGGTGGCGCGACCGGATCGACGGCGGGCGTCAGGGACAGGTTCTGGAAGGGCGAGCCAATGATCGGGAAATCGCCGGTCAGCGGGTGAGGGATCGAGACGCACATGTTCCGCTCAACGGTCAGCGGCGAGGTCAAAGCTTCGGCCGGCGATCGGAAGACGCCGGCCGGTACGCCCGCTTCCATGAACCGTTTGCCAAGGGCGTCTGCGTCCCAGCCGGCGACCATCTCCTCGACGATCGCGATGAGCTCCTTGGAGTTTTCGAAGCGCGCCTGCCGTTTAGCGAACTTGGGGTGCTCCGCCAGGTCCGGCCGCTCGAACACCAGCGACATGGCGCGCTGGAATTGGCGGTCATCGAGCGTGTAGATGAAGATCACCTGGTCGTTCTTGGCGGTATAGGCTCCGGTCGGGACGGCGCCGGGCCTGAAGCGTCCGGACCGCTGAATGGGGGCCCCCGTCGCCAGGTATTGCCATCCATTGGCGCCGAAGTCGGAAATGCCGGTGTCGTACATGGAGATGTCCACGTGCTGGCCGACGCCGTGGCGTTCGCGAGCTTGCAACGCTGCGAGCACGCCAATCGCGCCGTTGAACGCAGTCGTCAGGTCGATCCAGGGCATGGTGGAGACGTTTGGCGGTACGTCCGGATTGCCGTTCAATGACGAGATGCCGGATTCCGCCGAGACGACAGGATCGAGGCCCGGAACGTTCCGCATGGACCCGGTGCGGCCCCAGCCGGAAATCGACACGTAGATCAGCTTCGGGAAGAGCGGAGCCAGGCTGGCGTAATCCAGCCCATACTTTTCCATGACCTGACTTGTGAAGTTCTCGATGACGACATCAGCATCCTTGATGAGGTCGAGAACGATTTCCCGCGCGCCGTCTTTCTGAAGGTCGATCGTAAAGCTACGCTTGTTGCGATTCAGCCCGGAATAAAATGTGCTGAGCGACGAGCCTTCCATGAACGGCGGAAGGTTTCGGGTGTCGTCCCCGACCCCCGCCCGTTCCACCTTGATCACCTCGGCGCCGAGATCGGCGAGGATCTGGGTGCAGAATGGTCCCGCCATGATGATCGTGAAATCGACGATCTTGACGCCCTCGAGCGCCTTGGGCGCGCCCGTAGAACGCGGCCGATGAGGCGGCAATTTCGGTCGGCGGCGCGCCGAGCCGTCCGGCAGGGTGGGCTCATCTTTCGTCATGTCTTGAACCTCCTGGCGCCCGCTCGGGCTCAAACAGCCGGGCCGCCGGCGATCGCCGGAACCACCTTGTTCACGACCGTCTCGAGGTAGCGCCACGCGATCTTGGGCGGCAGGCCGCCGATAATGGGGTGAAGCGGCAGGGGCGCGCCAGAGCGCACCCAGGCGATCGCCTCATCGACAGACAGGATCCGGTGGCTGCGGTTCTCGGCGCGCAGCGCCTCGGCTGTCTTGGCGAAGGAGATGCTGTGGGTGTCGTTGTTGCCCTCGTTCCAGGCAGCATAGCCCAGAACGTCGTTCATGATGTAAGGGCCGAGTTCATCCCAGGCGCGGTCGACATCCTCGGCGACGAAGATGACGGCCGCCGCATCGTGCTGCGGCAGGAAACACATGCCCGGCGTGTGGCCATGCTCGCGGCACGCCTCCTCGTAGGCGACGCGAAGGGCAGGGTCGCCGCGCTGGGCCAGGAAGTCGAGGCCGTAGCGTCCGGCGCGCCGGGCCGCCGGCAGGCTGCCGCCGCCCCAGCCGAAGCTTGGCCCGCCGGGCGTCACGGGCGCCGGCGTCACGTGGATCCGCCGGCCTTCGTGAACGAACGGCTCGCCGGTCTTGGCGCGAAGAAGCAGCGCGAGGTTCTCTTCGGCGATGGCCCCGCGACGTCGGAAATCGACGCCGTGCATCTCATATTCTTCCGGCACATAGCCGAGGCCGCCGACATAGCGCACCCGGCCGCCCGAAATGATGTCGAGGACGCACATCTCCTCGGCCAGGCGCACGGGATTGTAGAGCGGCAGCTGGACGATCGCGACGCCGATGGGCAGCTTGATCGTGCGAGCGGCCATGGCCGTGGCGAGCGTGAGCGGCGCCGGCAGATAGCCGTCTGCGCTCCTGTGATGCTCGCAAACGCCGGCGCTCATCGCCCCGCGCATTTCGGCCCAGGCGCATATCTCCAGGGCGGCCTGATAGAGCTCCGTCGTAGGGGCTCCGTTGGCCGGCGCCCGCATGTCGAAGCGCATCATGAACATCGGGATACTCGTCGGATAAAAGCGTTCTCTGGACCTTCGGGTTTCGCCGGCGCCGGGGGGCGGCATGGCCCCCGGCGCCGGCGCGCCCTCAGAAGTTAGCGATCAGGTCGACGCCGAAAGTCCGCGCAGGCTCATAGGTGGCCGACGCGACGAAGGGTATCGGAAGCATGAAGAGCGGGGCCTTCTCGTTGGTCAGGTTGCGGCCCCAGATGGAAATCTCGCCATTGAACGCGCCCATCTTGATGTTTTGCAGCGCGACGCGACCGTTCACCAGCCATATCGCCGGCGAGAAGTTCGCCTGCGGGAAGAAGTTGACGGTGGGCTGGATGTTCTGACGCATCTTGGAATGGTAGTTTCCGTCGAGACGGAACATCAGGTTCGAGTCCCCGAACACCGGGGGCGTCTGGTATTGCGCCCAAACGTTCGACGTCCACTTCGGCCGCAGGGTGCCGAAGACGGTATCCAGGGTCCCGAACAACGGGTTCACCTTCGTAAACTCGAAGTCGGTATAGCCCAGGCCGGCGCCGAGGGTCAGGCCGGTCGCAGGCGCAACTGTGCCTTCGAAATCGAAGCCCTTGGCCTTGGCCGAGCCGAAGTCGTACACGAGGATGCCGAGTTCAGGCCGGCCGATGCTGATGCCAGAGCCGGCCTGCTGCAGGTGCTGGTACTTGACGCTCCAGACCGCCAGGTTGGTGCGCAGCCGGCGATCAAGCAAGTCCGCCTTGATTCCGCCTTCCCAGGATTGCGCCTTCTCAGGCTCGAACGGAAAGCCCGCGACAGAGCCACCCGACACGAAGGACGAGGAATACTTGCCGTAGACCATCACGTCGTCGATCGGCCGATACACCACGCTGCCCATATAGGCCGGCTTGGTCTTTTCGTAGGTGAACGAGATCGGCGGAACCGCCGAGTAGAAGGTGCCCGACTTCTTGTCCCTGGTGATCCGGTAACCCGCTATGAGGTCGAGCTTTGGCGTAACGTGGAACTCGGCCTGGGTATAGGCCGCAAGCGACGTGGCGTAGTTGTAGGGCGATACGGTGTTGCCCAGCGGGATCCGGCCGCCGGGGAAGACCCCCAGAATGTGCTGGTTGCTTATGCCTTTCGGCGAGCCCTGGTAGGTGCTGTCGTGATAGTAGAGGAGACCGGCCGTCACCGTCACGAAGTCGTAGTCGGCGTTGACCTGGAACTCGTCGCTCCACTGCGTGGCGTAGGCATAGGCCGAGTTGGTGAACAGGATGAACGGCGCGCCCACAGGACCGAGCAGCGGCACAACGTTGACCAGACCGCCGAGGCCGTCTTCCTGCGTGGCTGTACGCGCCACGGAGTGACGGTACGACAAGGTGTTCAACATCGTGATGTTGTCGTTCACCCGCAACTCAGCCTTGATGTTGTGGCCATAGGCTTTGTAGTAGCTCTCCGTCGAGAACCAGTTGTTCAGCGCCCTCGGCCGCTCGGGATAGAGCCGGGTGAGCGCCGCGCCGGCGCCACCCGGCTGGAAGGCAAGTTCGGCCTGGAGCAGAGCCCCCGCCGGTCCAAGCCCCGCGGGATTGATGCCCAGCAAGCCCACGCCCTCGGGCGTGCCCCTGTTCTCCACCCAGTCGAACTTGTAGGTCAGTTTAAAGGTGTCGCTCGGCTCGAACTTCACCGCGGCGAAGACGGAATCGACGTTCTTGTCGCCCAGGTACTTGGGCGACTTCTGCACGCCGAGCCCGGTGTTGGGGCCGGTCCTGTCCCAGGTCACGCCAGCGCCGGTGTTCCGGATATCGCCCCGGCGCTCCATATGCACGAAGTTGACCGATGCGCTAAGCGGGCCCCAGGCGGGGAAGTCGACCCGCGTACGGGAGCGCCAGTAGTCATAGTTGCCGTAGCTCAGCTCCTGGCGAGCGCCGAACTCGCCGGGGGGATCGCGGGTGATGATGTTGACCGCGCCGGCCGTGGCGTTGCGCCCGAAGAGCGTACCTTGCGGCCCCTTCAGCACCTCGATCCGCTCGATGTCGGGCAGGTCGAAAGCTGAGCCGGAGGTGGCGCCGACATAGACCCCGTCGACATAGAGCGAGATCGACTTGTCCGAGCCGGGCACCACGCCGTAGCTCACCACCCCGCGGGTGGTGAAGGACGGTATGGTCATGCCGCCGATGGAAGGCCGGACCGTCACATTCGGGGCCACTGCGCTGATGTCCAGGACGCTGGTGATACGGTTGGACTTCAGCGTTTCCTCAGTGATCGCGGAGACCGAGATCGGCACGTCCTGCAGGTTCTGCGCCCGCTTCTGAGCGGTCACCACGATCTCATCCAAAGTGGCGCTCTTGCCCGTGGAGTCCTGCGCGAAAGCCGTGCCGGCGGCCCCCGAGAGGGCCACGCCGGCGAGCAGGGCGGCACGAAGGCCGACACGATGCATTCCCTTGAAGTTCATCTACCCCTCCCTGTTTTTTTGGAACTCGCTCGTGCGCCCCTGGAGGGCCGCACATGGTCTATAGCCACGTCCCGTCACTGGCCTTCCGGCCTGGGGTCGGTGTGGTCGATACGCAGGCGCTTGATGTGCAGTCGCGCGATCCGCCAGTCACCGTCCTGCTTGCGGTACTGCTCGAAGTAATGGCCGTAGCCACGCATGGTGCGGCCGCCGGGCGGACCCACGATGTCCTCCATCGACCAGATCCCAGTCGCAGTGTCGGGGCCGGTGAGCGTGATCTCCGGCATGTGGCCGTGGTGGACCGTCGAGATGCCTTTCAGGAACTCGCTGATGTGGGCCACGAAGGCGTCGCCGCCTACCGGCAGCGGCGTCGCCTCACCTTCCTCGCCCAACTTGGATACCGTTACGTCGACGCGGACCACCACATCGTCGGTGAACACCTTCCGCCATTCGGGCCAGTTCTTGGTGTCCAGATGCCGGAAGTACCGCGCCTTCAACTCCTTGATGGCTTCGACCTCCCCCACTTCGCCAGGCGTCAAGCGCGACATTGCAGCCTCTCCTCCCATGGCGCGCCTTGCGCCGGTTTCTTCCGTGGGCGGCTGCAAGCGCCCGTGAACAATACAACGCAATTCCGAATTTGCAATTTGCATTCTTATATTTTGCCCGGCGGACGCGCGCCCTTTTGAGACGTGCCGACGGGGGCTAAGCGCTGCCCGCCAACCGCCGGCGCTAGAACTCGAATTCAGCCCGCCGCCAGGTAATCCTTGTCGGTGAGGTTCATGCTTCATGCCATGAGCCGCCGCCCTCCCCCACACGCAGATGGGCGAGAACGAGAGGTCGGAGGCGACCGACATTTACGCGCCCTGGCGAAGGCGGTTAGAGAGCTAGAAGCCGAAGCCGTCCTTGTAATAGGCCGGCGCGAAGGCGCCGACACGGCGCAGCGCGGGGCAGCACCGCCCGAAGTCTCACGCGCTAGAACTCGTAGCCGACGCGGACCCCGTAGGTCCGCGGCGAGGCCCAGGTGCTGTAGTCGCCGAACGATCCGCCACTGCTGGTGAGGTGGTAGCGCTTGTCGGTCAGGTTGTTGACGAACGCGCCCAACCGGTAGTGGCCCGAGGGATCGGTCCAGGTCGCCTGGGCGTTGATGAGGGTGTACGACCCCTGGCGGTAGCGTTGCTTCGTTGCCAGCGGGCCGGCGAGCGGGCCGTAGAGCGAGGCCGAATTGGTGATGAACGACGAGGTATACCGGGCGTTCGCCCCTACCAGCAGCTTCCCGCCAATGACGTCCTGGAATTCGTAGTCGACGCCCAGGTTGCCCGAGAAGTTCGGCGACCTGATCATTTGCTGGCCGGTCCAGTTCTGAAGCTGGTTGGTCACGTTTTGCCCCGTGGCGGCGTTGAGCCCCGTGCCGCTCGCGTTCGGGAAGTTCTTGTAGCGCCCATGCAGCCAGGCCGCGCCGAGATGGACGTTCAGATGGTCTACCGGCTCGATGGTCAGATCCGCGTCGGCTCCGTAAACCTCGGCCTTCGGCGCATTGATGACCGTACTGATCAGGCCGCCGGAGCCGTTCGGGTTGGGGATGGTGACCCCGATCTGCAGGTCCTTGTAGTCGTAATAGAAGGCGGCGGCGCTGAACTGGAGCCGCGACGCGGAAGTTTTGTAGCCGACCTCATAGGCGGTGATCTTCTCCGACTTGAAAGGCGTGAAGAGATTCGGGCTGGCCGCCCCCGAAGGCTGGAAGCCCCCGGTCCGGAAGCCCCTCGCGAAGGAGGCGTAGACATTCGACCCCGGGGTCAGCCCGTAACGGATCGAGGCGCGCGGCGTGAAGGCGGTGAACTTGGCGTCGTTCTTCCCCGGCAGGCCGAGCACGGCGCCCGTCGGCAGAGTCGTGACGTAATAGGCGTCCTTTTTCTCGTGGGTATAGCGGGCGCCGAGGTTCAGGCTCAGCGCGTCGGTGAAGTGGTAGGTTCCGTCGACATAGACCGCCCAGGCGTCCGTATGCAGCGAGTTCTTGAAAGTGCTGCTGGGACGGTTGCTGGCGTAGGAGTTCTGGCCCTCGGGTCCGACCTTGAAGCGATCCCGGTAGTAGGAGCCGCCGACCACAAGGTTGAGGTTCTCGATGGAGGTGAGGTTGAAGTCTAGCCCCTGCTGGAACGTGTCCTGGCGGTAATGCGACTCGCTGAAGAACAGGTCCGCAAAGCTGCCGTCGAAGTCGAAGGCCCCCTTGAACTTACGCTGCGCGACGCCCGTGTAGGAGGTCAGGTCGCCGATCGAGCTCCGGTAGACCAGCTTGAGCGTACCCTCGTTGGTGATCCCCAGCAGGTCGCTCCAGCGATTGATCGAGGAGGTGTTCGGCTGGCTCGCGCGCGGCGGAGCCGGCGGCAGGAATGACGGCGCGTGTCCCGACACCGTGAATATCTGCCCCCGAGCATCCCTCGACAGGCCGTAGTTGTAAGCCAGGGTCGCGGTCAGTTCGTCGGTGACCTCGTACTCCAGCTTGCTGCGGATGGAGGCCTGCCGCTGAGGCGCGGCGTCGCCGATCACCTTGCCGGTCGCGTCGAGCGCCTTGATATAGCCATCGCTCTTGCGGCCGTAAGCGGCGATGGCGAACCGCGCGCGATCGGTGATCGGACCGGAGATGTAGCCGGTGAGGCTGGTGTCGTCGTAGCGGCCGTAGGACGCCTGCAACTTGCCCGTCAGGGTCTTCGACGGCGCCAAGGTGTTGATGAGAATGGCGCCGCCGGTGGCGTTGCGGCCCCAGAGCGTGCCTTGCGGCCCCTTCAGGATTTCGATGCTCGAGATGTTGGCGAGGTCGCCGTTCACCGTGACGTTGTCGGGCGTGTAGAAGCCGTCGACATAGACCGCGACGTTGTTCTCGAATCCCAGGCCCGTGGTCAGGGTGCTGATGCCGCGAATCGCCGGCTGGGTGCAGCAGCCGGCGAAGTTCACCTGGACGCCCGCCGCGACATTGGCGAGGTCGTGGATGCTCACCACGCCGGCCTTTTCGATTTGAATTCCGGACACCGCCGTGATGGACATCGGCACGTCGACCAGCCGCTCCGTGCGCCGCTGGGCGGTGACGACCACTTCGTCCAGGGCGACCCCAGACGCCGCGTCGGACTGGGCGGGCTGGGCCCAGACCTGTCCCGCGCTCGAAAGCGCCAAAACCGCACAGCTATAGAAAAGTCCGCCGCGCACGGCGTTGCCCAAGAGCCTCATTCGCCCCTCCCCCGTCATTTGCGGCAGCTGCTTCTCGCCAGCCTTCTCCGCGTCAAGGGGGCCACCATATCGGAGTCAAATCCAAATTGAAATTGCAATTTCGTAGTTCGATTACATTACCGCTGATAAGACGCGGTCGACTTCGGGAGAGGCAGTCAGCTGCCGGCGGCCAAAAAAAGAGCCCGACGCGCAGGGCGGCGGGCCAGCAGGAGAAAAATGGGCGTGCGCCCAACCTGCGGGATCAGGCGCTATTTTGAAATATTAATTTTAACTTTTAAATTCAACAGCCGCATTGTGCGGTCAGGATCGGACGCGTCAGGCGCGCTCAAGCATTGAGTGGGGCCGGGAACAGGTCGCAGGTGACGCTCCGGATCTTCCAGGCGCCGTTCTCAATTACATGGTTGTCCTCGTAGTATCCGTAATTGTCCGACCTCCCGCCGAGACTATCCACGTAGGTGTCCCAAAGCGCCCAGACACCAATCGCCGTCGTGGGGCTCGTCAACCTGATCTCAGGCATATGACCATGGTGGATGGATCGGTTGTCGACGTTCAGGCTACGGACGGTGGAAACGACCACGCCCCGACCCTGCAAGGAATGGTATTCCTTGCCTGAAATCGTCACACGCATCCTTACGTCGTCGGTGAAGACCTCCGACCATTCATCCCACTTCCTTTGGTCCATCAACCGAAGGTATCGACCCTTCAGCTGCTTGATTTCTTCAATCGCTGCAAGATCTTCAAGGTTCATGGCCCGCCTCCCTTCAATACGGGGCCTCCAGGCGTCGTTGGATGGCGGGCCCCTACCCATGTTCTGAAGCGCAATGCGGCCGTCCACGAGTAAGATCGTTGCAAGCTTCGATGCGCATGCGACGATTGTGGCTGGAACGCAGAGTTTGGCGAGCCGACGCCGCCCTATCGAGAGCTGCGCGCCTCGCTCGGCCGAAGCCCAGTCGCACGACGGAACGCATGAGCGAAGCTCGGCGTGTCCGCAAACCCCAGTGCTCGGGCGACATCGCGAATGGAGGCGTCGGGTTTCGCCAAGAGCATCCAGGCTCGCTCGAGCAGCGCACCTTCCACGTAGCGCCCGATCGTGTCGCCCGTTTCCGCCTTGAACGTCCGACAAAGGTGGCGGACCGACATGTCGCAAAGCTCCGCCAGTTCGGACAATGTGGGCGCGGGCCCTTTGGCGTGGATGCGGTCACTCAGGATACGCATCCTCCACGGGGCCAATCCGCCGCAGCTGGGGCGCGGCGTCCGCCTATCCAACGCCAGGCTGCGGATCACTTCGACGGCGAGGGCGTTCGTCAGCGCCTCAATCTTGATCGGCGCGCCGAACGCGCACCGGCGCACCTCTTGGTAAATCTTCAAGAGAAGCCACTCGACCTCGCGCCCCATGCACGCGGTCTCGGGCAAGACCTTCGGCTCCCACTCCGGAGACCGCCCAAGCACCTCGTCCAAAACGGCCGCCTCAACCACGCAATCCAAGGTGCGATAGCGGCTCGCGCCCACGGTGGCGCGCACGGTCTGCCCGGGCGGGACCATGATCGCCCGGCCCGCGCTCAGGGGCGATCCGCACCGCCCCGCGCTCAAGTAGGTCATACTGGCCGAGGCAGGACGCGGCGAGAGCGCAAGATTAAACCAGTAGGTGTCCCGGTCGGCCGTCCACTCGAACGACCCATCCCAATGATAGTTTCGCGCCTCAACCCATCCGCGTCTGAACTGCATAATTCGTTCCGGCTTGAAGCTCGCAACGAGGGTCGGCGACGACTGGCTGGCGCGGTTGCGCGTGCCCGCGGCGTCCAATGGCATGGCGCCCCTGCTCCTCCCATTCCGTTGGCGGCCCGTCCCTATTTGATGGCCTTGATCAGCATTCGCGTGAACGCGTCGGTGATCTCCTGCGGTTTGCGGGCGCCGCCGGGATCGTACCACCTCGAAACCCAATGTATCGCACCTAGGATCAGGAATCTTGCAAGAACTGCGTCTGTATCTTTGCCGAATTCTCCGGAGTCATGACCCGCTATGAGAATGTCGTCCCAGTCCGTTCGGAACCTGCGACGTTCACGCTTGATTTCGCTGGCGATGTGGTCAGGGACTTGGTCGAAGTTTCTGTTGTAAGCGATGGCATAATCATCTCGCCGGATGTTTGCATCCAACAAGACTTTGATAATTCGCTCGAGGCGCTCAGTATCTGTCGTGGGTTTCGGTAACACATCCCCCATCGCTTCGATGTCCCGGTGCATGCGCATGAGAGATTCGGCGAGAACCTCTTTCACCAAATCGTCTCGGGAATCGAAGTAGTAATAAATACTTCCAGCGTACATCCCACATTCCGCGGCGACCTCTTGAAGCGTGGTTTCGGAATAACCTCTCTTCGCCAAGATCTTAGCCGCGGCGTCCAAAATACGCTGGCGTTTTTCAATCGAACTCGGGCGAGCACGCCTCCTTGCCTGCGCCATCCTTTGATCATCCCTTGCAAGGTTAAAGCCGCCACAGAGCGTCAATCGGCTCAGAGAGCGAACAGCATCACGCCCTTCGCACAGCTATTCGAATTTGCAGTCCAAACTTGCGTATATCTAATTTGCATTGTGGATTCGCGCGCCTTCTTTCGGAGCGTCGCGGTCGCCGGCGGGCGCTCGGGAGCCATCGGCGCACCGGATCATCGATCCAGACTCTGAGCGGAACGGTTCGAGGCTCATCTCGGCTCGTTCCGGATGAAGGGAAAGTTGCCGGCGCGCGTACCCCACTCGTGAACAGCGCGCCCTTCGATGCGTCGCGTCGCGCCCCATTGCCGGATCTGCGCGTGGACCTCGGAAGCCTGGCGGCAATAGAGCGAGTCACGCTTATTGTTCATTTCGTAGTGGTCGATGATGTGTCCGCTCACCAGCCGGGCGAAGAAATCGATGTCCCCGCCGGACGCCTTGAGCGTGACCACCTCAGGATAAGCCAGGCCGTTCTTGGGATTGATCGCGAACTTCTCCACGTAGCTTGCGAAGGAGAAGGTGCTGAGGAATGGGTCGGAGCCCTTCCACATGACGAAGGGCGTAAAGTGGCGATAGCCGAAGTCCTCGGACGCCCCGGAATCGGTCCATCCGGCTGTGAAATCGCCGGCATGAAAATTCCCCCAGGCCCAGATCGACTGAGCCGTCTTCTCTCCCTCGCGTCCTCCGAGCGGAAGCGAGGAAACCTGCCTTTCAAGGTAGAACAGACCGGAGACCTGCCGCGCCTCCCCCTGCACGACGATGCTTCCGGAAACCCTGGCCCTTGGGATCAGCGGCCACCAGCCGGTCGCCAAGCCGGACTTGGTGTCGCACGCCGTGTAGCCCGGACTTGCGGTCACGAACTTCACGCCAGTGCACTCAGCGACGCAATGAAGGTCGACCTCGAATTCCCGCACCCTCAGCGAAAGTCGGTACGCCCCGGGAGATCCCGAGGGGCCCACATCCGCGACGATGCTGTTGTTACGTCCCCATCGGGCCGACAACCCGCCACCGTTCTGGAATTCCTCATGGGTGAACTTCTCATCCGCCTGGATGCATCTTCCGTCCGGAGAGAGCAGCCTGATGAAAATCGCCGGGTGGCCGTCCATGAGCGGCCGCGCGCGCATTAGACCGATCCCGATCTGCCACCCGTCGTCGAGGTGTCCATCGATCCATAAAAGCTCGCAGAGCGAATCCGGGTCGCCGCTGAGCTCGGTGTGCCAGCGAAACTCTTCAGGCGTCACATGCCGGAACGCGCGTTCAGCCATGGCGCTTGGACTTCGTCAGCGGACAGGAGGCAAGCCCCGTCAGGAGCGGCAGGAAGGTCGGCGCCGCAAGACGGCGCCCAGCGACGGCAGACTGCAGCGGGCTGCTCTTCAATTCCGGTACGCCTCCCAGTCGCGGGCGTCAGCTCCGCGGCGGGCCACTTACCCCGCGCGGGCAACCTTATGCGACGAAGCACTTCATCTCAATTTCAAATTTGGAATTCATATTCATGTTTTCTATGTGATGCAGGGACGGCGCGGCGAGGCTCGCACCCACGGATCGCTTCTCGGGCGGATAAGCCTGATCCTATGCCGCTGCGGCACACCTCGGCCCATCCAATCGGCATTTCCCGGCCAAATCGGCTGAGGTCATTTTGCGGCTGAATCCAAGGGGTGCGGCGACAGCCGTCCTCTTGGACCCATTCTTCGGAAGAGACGGACCGGCGGTATGGCTGAGAGCTTGAGCGTTGAAACAAAGACGAGCGAGCTCGTTCGAGGCATCAAGGTCGTCGACGTCGACACTCACATCAGCGAGCCGTGGGATCTCTGGACCTCGCGGGCGCCTGCCAAGTGGCGCGACCGCGTTCCGCAGATGAAGAAGTCCGCCGAAGGCAAGTGGCTATGGACTATCGATGGCGACCGCTCGATGGGCGTGAGCTCGGCCTCGAGCGTGGTCTACGCCGACGGACGCAAGGCTGACGGAATCGAGTTCGCCGACTGGCAGGTCGACCAGGTCCACCCGGCCTGCTCCAAGGCGAAGGAGCGACTCCAGGTCATGGACGAACTCGGCGTCTGGGCGCAGATCATCTACCCTAACGTCATGGGCTTCGCGGGCCAGGGCCGCGGCCAGATGGGCTCTGCCCAACTACCTCCGCTCGACCCGGAACTGCGGCTGATCAGCGCCCAGATCTACAACGACGCCATGGCTGAGATGCAGCGCGATTCCGGCGACCGGCTGCTCCCCATGGCGCTCCTGCCCTGGTGGGATATCAAGCTCGCCCTGGCCGAGACTGAGCGCTGCGCGGCTATGGGCATGCGCGGCGTCAACATCAACTCAGACCCGCACACACATGGCCTTCAGGACCTTAGCGGCGACTACTGGGCCCCGCTCTGGGAATTGTGCAGCGACAAGGGGCTGCCGGTGAACTTCCACATCGGCGCCAGCGATTCCAGCATGAGCTGGTACGGCGACAGCCCTTGGCCGTCACTCAACACGTCGAAGAAGCTCACCATCGGCGGGACGATGATGTTCTTCAGCAACGCCAAGGTGCTCGCCAACCTGATCGTCTCGGGCCTCCTGGAGCGCTTCCCGAAACTGAAGTTCGTCTCGGTGGAGAGCGGCCTCGGCTGGGTGCCCTTCGTCCTCGAGGCGTTGGAGTATGGCCTGCGTGAGAATGGAACCGCAGGACGCGCCAATCTTTCGATGACGCCGATTGAGTATTTCCGACGGCAGATCTTCACCTGCTTCTGGTTCGAGAGCGTCAACGTCGTCCCCGACATCCGAAGGCTGGGCGTCGACAACTGCATGTTCGAGACCGACTTCCCGCACCCCACCTGCCTCCATCCGGCACCCCTCCAGCAGGCCCGAGATGGCCTGGAGGCGCTTTCTTGGGAGGAGCGGGCAAAGGTCCTCAGCCTCAATGCGGCGAAGGTCTATCAGCTCAATCTGCCGGCCTGACTCGATGAGCGCTCCTGTGACGTCGATTTCACCGGCCCAGGCGCCGGCAAGGTCCCCGTTATTCGTGGATCAGGTCCGTACGCATGGCCGACGGCAGCCCGCGGCGTTGGCGATGCGCGCGCCCGGCGGCGAGCGTAGCTGGGGCGAGCTTGTGGATCGCTCCGAACGGATCGCCGGGCGCCTGCGGGAGGCGGGCTGTAAACCCGGCGACCGAGTCGTCATTCTCGGCCGCCCCAGCCTCCACTGGCTGGACGTGATGGTCGGAGCCATGTTCGCCCGCTGTGCGGTCGCGCCGCTTTCGACCGCTCTGACGGTCGAGGAGCAAGCGCTGCTGCTGGCGGACGCTCGGCCGAGCCTGATCTTCGCCGACCGGGAGTTCGTCCGGATGGGCGCCTGCCCGCCAGCGGCGACGGTGGAGCTCGACGGGCTGTCCTACTGGACCTCGGCCGGCCGCGGCGTGGGCGCGCCCGCGACCCCGCAGGGCGAGGACCTGTTCTCGATCATCTACAGCTCGGGCACGACGGGCGTTCCCAAGGGCATCGCGCACACCGCCCAGACCCGCGCAGACTTCGTCGCCGCCCGCGCGCGGGGCGGTCTTGGGCCCGGGCGGCTGCAGTATGTTTCGACCTCGCTCTACACCAACTTCAGCTTCCTGGGCCTGATCGGGCCGCTGCACCATGGCGCGGCCGTCGCCGTGCCCGCCAAGTTCTCGGTCGAGGGTTTTCTCGAAACGGCCGCCGCCGAGGGCGTCACTGACGTCTCCCTCGTGCCGGTCCAGGTGCGGCGGATTCTGGAGCACCCGGCCTTCGACCCGGCAAAGCTGGCCACGCTGAAGTTCACCATGATCTCGGGATCGCCCGTGGAACCCGAGGTGAAGGCCCGGTTAGTCGAGCTCTGGCCAGGCGCCGTCATCGATTCCTACGGGACGACCGAGACCGGCGGCGTCGCCACGCTCGACCTCAAGGCCGATCCCGACAAGCTCGACACGGTGGGCCGGATCATGCCGGGGGTGGAGGTCGTGCTGGTCGACGAGGACGGAAGGGCCCTGCCGCTCGGCTCGACAGGCGAGATCGCCGCGCGCACGCCGCTGCCGATGGAGGGCTACTACAACCGCGACGAACTGACCGAGCGGTCGGTCTGGCGCGACGACAAAGGCCGCCGGTTCATCCGCACGGGCGACGTCGGCCGGCTGGGCGAAGACGGCTTCCTGCGCATCACCGGCCGGGCCAAGGACATGATCATTTCCGGCGGTCTCAACATCTTCGCCTCCGACATCGAGGACGTGCTCCGCCAGCACGAAGCTGTGGCCGAGTCCGCCGTGATCGCGGTCCCGGATCCGCAATGGGGCGAACGCCCCTATGCCGTCGTGGCATTGCAAGAGGGCGCGCAGGTCGAGCCCGAATCCTTGATGGAATGGCTGAACGCGCGCGTCGCGAAGACCTCGCGCGTGGTGGGCCTGGAGCTCACCCCCGCCCTGCCCCGCAACGACATGGGCAAGGTGCTGAAGCGTGTCCTGCGAAAGCCGTTCTGGAAGGGCCGCGCCACCGAGGTGGCGTGATCGAAGACGCGGGAGATCTCCCGGGCTCCCCTGAGGCAATCTTGGACAAGGCGACGCAAGAGCGATGGCTATGACACGACAGAACCCGATCGGCTCGGGGTTCGGCGCGGCGAGCACGACCGCAGAGGTTCTGGCGGGGCTCGACCTCAGTGGCCAGGTGGCGATCGTCACCGGGGGATATTCCGGCCTCGGCCTCGCGACCGCCCGAGCGCTGGCCGCTGCAGGCGCTGAGGTGATCGTACCGGCCCGCGACGCGACCAAGGCGCGCGCCGCGCTTGCGCCCTACCCCGAGCTTGCGCTCGAACGGCTGGACCTCATGGATCCGGCTTCCATCGACTCGTTCGCGTCTCGCTTCCTCGAAACCGCCCGGCCGCTGCACATGCTGGTCAACAGCGCGGGCGTGATGGCCCCGCCGCTCATACGTGACGCCCGCGGCTACGAATGCCAATTCTCGACCAACCATCTCGGCCACTTCCAACTGACCGCTCGACTCTGGACGGCCCTGCGCAAAGCTAAAGGCGCGCGGGTAGTCTCGGTCTCTTCGCTAGGGCACATGGTTGCGCCGGTCGACTTCGACGATCCGAATTTCGAACGGCGCCCCTATGAACCCGGCGCGGCCTACGGTCAGTCGAAGACAGCCAACATCCTGTTCGCCATGGAGCTCGACGCGCGCGGCGGCGGCGAGGGCGTGCAAGCCTTTTCCGTCCATCCGGGCATGATCCTGACCAATCTCCCCCGCTACATGGCGCCAGGGCAATTGGAAGCGTTGGGGGGCGTCGACGAGAAGGGAAGCCCGATCATCGACCCGTCGAAGGGCCTCAAGACTCCCGAGCAGGGCGCGTCAACCATCGTCTGGTGCGCGGCCAGTCCCCGGCTCGAGGGCTTGGGTGGCGTCTATTGTGAAGACTGCGACGTCGCGATCTCCACCCCTGCCGACGCGCCGCCCGGGAGCCCGGGCGTGCGCGCATGGGCTACGGATCCCGCCCTTGCCGCACGCCTCTGGAGCCTCAGCGAACACCTCACCAGCGTCCCGTTTTTGGCGCGAGGCGCGTAAGGTCGCGACGCCGGATCACGGCATATGCCGCGGCGACATAGCAGGGGCGGCGGAAACGGCAGTTCCCGCGAAAGACCCGACGGACCGATATACCCGGAGCAGGTTCGGAGCTGGAAAGAGGCAATGAGCAACACGGCGGCGGAGTTGACGGCTGCGAACCTGGACAGGCTCGTCGCCGATGTGCGGACGCAACGGTCCAGCCAGTTCACCAAGGAATTTAATGAGCGATTGATCGAGACCTTCAGGGCGAACGGCGGGGTCGTCCCCGGTGAACTCTCCGCGATCCCGCTGATCCTGGTCACGATGGTCGGCGCGAAGTCGGGAAAGGCGCGAACCGTTCCGCTCGCCTATGTCGAAATGGACGGCCGGCTGCTCATCGTCGCTTCCAGCGCCGGCGCGCCCGAGAACCCCGTCTGGTACAACAACCTGATCAAGAACCCGATGGTGACGGTGGAGATCAGGGCGGGCTCCTACCGAGCCGAAGCGGTTTCCCTGCCGGGCGAGGAGCGCGACCGCGTCTTCTCGATCATTTCCGCCCATAACCCGGCTTTCGCCGACTATCAGTCACGTACGACGCGGAAAATCCCCGTCGTGGAGCTTCGCAGGTTCCCCTAGCAGGGCGACCTCTATCTGCGGTGCGTGCGGCCAAAACCCTCTTCAGAATTTCAAGAAAGCGCCTCCCATGAGCGTGGCTGACGTCGCCAGGAACATCCACATCCAGCATCTCGACAAACTCTATATCGGCGGCCGGTGGGTCACCCCGTTCTCGGACGGCAAGATCGAGGTCGTCTCGCCGATGACCGAGGAGGTGATCTTCACTGTCGCCGAGGCCCGGGAGGCCGACATGGACCGGGCGGTAGCCGCCGCCCGCGAAGCCTTCGACAAGGGTCCCTGGCCGCTGATGAGCCACGCCGAGCGCGCCGAGTGGATGCGCAAGTTTGGCGCCGGCCTGGCCGCACGCGGTTCCGAGTTGGGCCATGCCTGGACCAATCAGACGGGGGCGCTTCACCGACTCTCCGAGCACGTCGGTCTGGGCGCCAAGGACATTTTCGACCGCCACGCCGAAATGGCCGCCACCTTTCCGTTCGAAGAGCCGCACGCGTCCGGCATGGGCGGCGGCCAGACCCTGATCGTGCGCGAGCCGGTGGGCGTAGTGGCGGCGATCGTGCCCTGGAATGCACCGACGCCCCTGGCCTGCAACAAACTCGCCCCAGCGATGCTGGCCGGCTGCGCCATCATCCTGAAAGCCTCGCCCGAGACGCCGCTCGACGCCTACATCATGGCCGAGGTCGTCGAGGCCATCGGCTTGCCGGCGGGCGTGCTCAACGTGGTCGTGGCGCATCGCCCGGCGTCGGAGCATCTGATCCGCAATCACGGCGTGGACAAGGTCTCCTTCACCGGCTCCTCGGCGGCCGGCAAGAAGATCGCCTCGATCCTTGGCGAACGCATGGCCCGCTACACCATGGAGCTGGGTGGCAAGTCGGCGGCCATCATCCTCGACGACATGAGCACCGAAGAGGCGGTGAAGAGCCTGTCGGGCGGCATCTGCATGATGAGCGGCCAGGTCTGCGCGGCGCTGACCCGCGTGGTCGTGCCCCGCGCCCGCCATGGCGAGTTCGTCGACGTCTTCTCCGCCGCGCTCGGCGCCTTGCAGCCCGGCGACCCCTATGACCCGTCCTCCCACCTGGGCCCGCTGGCCATGGCCCGCCAGCTCAAGCGGGTGGAGGGCTACATCGCCAAGGGCAAGGAAGAGGGCGCGAAGCTGGCGGTCGGCGGCGGCCGCCCGGCCGGCCTGAACCGCGGCTACTATATCGAGCCGACCCTGTTCGCGAACGTCGACAACAGCATGGCCATCGCCCAGGAGGAGATCTTCGGCCCGGTCATCAGCCTGATCCCCGCCGACAGCGACGAGGACGCCATCCGCATCGCCAACGACTCCGCCTACGGCCTGAACGGCGCGGTCTACACCCACGACCGCAAGCGCGCCTACGAGGTGGCCCGCAAAGTGCGGACCGGCAACATGGCCCAGAACGCCTTCCGGTTAGATATGACGGTGTCGTTCGGCGGCTTCAAGTCGTCGGGCGTGGGCCGCGAGGGCGGCAAGGACGGGCTCATGCCCTATCTGGAAGCCAAGACAATCCTGTTGGAGGACGAGACGAGCCCACCGCCTTTACTCTATCCGTCGGCATAGTCGCGCTTGCGATCCTCAGTCATGCCGCATTTGGCTCAGCTGATCCCAAGATAGCCGTAATGGAATTCGGCATATGAAATACCCCGCCGTAAGTTTGGGAAGCGCACTCCGTGGCGACGCGGCAGCGACGAAGCTTGGCTTTGATGAAGACCGCCTGGACGTTTTCGCCGAATTGGTCCTCAGGGACATAGAGACCGGAATGTTCGACGGTGCCCGGATTCTCCTCGCCCGGGGCGGCGAGATCGCGTTCGACGGCACCTTCGGCTTCGCCGACCGCGCGGCGGGCCGGCCGCTCAAGCCGGACGACGTGTTCGCGGTCATGTCGCTGGTGAAGTCCTGGACGACGGTGGCCGCGCTTCGCCTGATCGAACGCGGCCACATCCAGCTCACGACGCGGATCGCCGAGATCATTCCGGAATTCGCGGCGAACGGGAAGCAGAGGATCACGCTAGAGCACGTCCTTACCCACACCAGCGGCATGCCGCTGGGCGTACCTGTGCCACTTGAGCAGATGGGCGACCTCGACGCCAATATGAGGGCCATCTACGCCATGGCGCCTCAGTCCACGCCCGGCGAGGTCGTCAGCTACAGCGCCTCGGTCGGCTACGCCATCCTGGGCGATCTCGTCAGGCGCTTCGATCCTCGCGGCCGCAGCTACCGCCAGATCATGCAGGAGGACCTGCTGACACTGCTTCGGATGACGAGCTCCGTCGTCGGCATGCGTCCGGACCTCGAAGCGAGACGGGTGCCAATCGTCGTCACCGACATGGCGCCGAACGTGTTCGGGGTGTCGCTGCTGGTCAAGATGAACGAACTCCTGACCGAGACGGCCGAGATTCCGGGCAGCGGCGGATGGTCGAGCGGGGACGACATGCTGCGCTTCGCAGAGATGCTGCGCCGCGGCGGCGAACTCGACGGCGCACGAATCCTATCGCCGCCGATGCTGAAGCTCGCCACGACCATTCATACGAGCGAGCGGCCGAACAGCCTCTATGTGATGATGCGGGAGGAGAACTTCTTCGAAGCGTCGCCCGCCAATCTCGGTCTGGGATTTACGATCCGCGGGTCGGGCATTCATCTGACGCGGTTCGGCACCCTGGCCTCCCCCAGCACCTTTGGGGCGCTTGGCATCGGGTCGATGGTCTATTGGGTCGATCCCGAACGCAACTTGAGCGTCGTCATGCTGACCTCGGGCCTGCTCGGGCAGTACAACAACTACAGCCGGTTCCAGAGGTGGTCGGACATGCTGATCTCATCCCTGGTCAAACCGTAGGGCGATGGCGCAAGGCAGGAGGAACCCATGACGCCGATCCTGGCCGCCGAAACCACGGCCGCAGCGCTGCTGGGCGATCGACCCGACGAGACGGCGATCGAAGCCTATGAACGCGACGGCGCGATCATCGTTCGTGGCCTCATCGGCGCGGAGTGGGTCGCCAGCCTGCGAGACTGCTACGACGGCATGGCCGAGGCGGCGGAGGCCCCCTACGCCAAGCGCGGAGACGGCAAGGGCGCGATCGCGGCGACGGGCGTGCGGGACGGGATGTGGCGGGAGGAGGAGCCTTTCACCAAGTTCCTGTTCGAGTCACCCATCGCCCGGGCGGCGGCCATTCTGATGCGGTCGCGCTCGGCGCGGCTGTACGAAGACCTGCTCTTGACGCAACCCGCGGGAGCGCCGGCCAAAACTGGCTGGCACCAGGACGAGCCGACCTGGCCGGTCAGCGGCCGCCAGCTATCGAGCGTGTGGTTCAGCCTGGAGCCTGTCGCCCGGGAAACGGGCGCCATGCGGTTCGTCCTGGGATCTCATCACGGCCCCCTCTATCACCCTGGCATGGTGAGCGCCGAGCAAGCCGGCGACGATATCAGGTTCTGGACCGGCGGCGCGTTCCCGAACGTGGATGGCGACCCGGAGCAGTTTCGCGTGCTGCAGACCGAAGCCGAGCCCGGAGACGCCGTTGTCTTCCACCCCCGCGCGATTCACACCGCCTACGGCTCGGCGAAGGATCATGCGCGCCGCACCTTCACCATCCGACTTCTGGGCGACGACGTCCGTTGGCTCCCGAAGCGGCGCGTCTATCACCGGTGGATGCACGACCTGGGCATGAACGAAGGCGACAGGATCGCCTCGCCACGCCTGCCTCTGATCTGGGACGCCGCGGCGTCCTAGCCCGCAGCGCTGGCGCGCGTTCTCGCGCCGGCCAGCTGGCCGCCGCTCAATGTGATGCAGGAGATCGAATGCCGCGCTACGAACTCATCGTGCTGACCCAGGCCAAACCCGGACGCGAAGAGGATCTTCGGAGATGGTACGATGAACACCATCTCGCCGACTTGCTGAAGGTGCCCGGCGTCGTCTCGGCCAGATGCTGCGACGTCGAACTGACGAAATCCAACAGCGGGAACACGCCGCAGTGGAGCTTGCTGGCCCTGTATCAGATCGAAGCGGATGATGCCCGGACGGTGCTCGAGGAGATCACACGTCGCCGGCAGGCCGGCGATTTTGTCTGGAGCGACGCGCTTGACGGCCAGGCGACGCTGCAGGTCGTAGCCCAGAGCACCATCAAACCAAATTAGGGGCGGCCGCAGTCGAATAAATGGAAATCAAATGAGCACAGATCCCGCACGCACCCCCGTCATCATCGGCGTCGGCCAGATCAACGACCGGCCCGCGCCCGAAGACCCTGGCCTCGACTCCGTCGCCCTGATGGCCGCGGCGGCCCGCAAAGCCGACGAGGATACCGGCGGCGGGTTCCTGGCCCGCTCCGACTGGCTAGCCATCGTCCCCCAGATCTCTTACCGCGACCTGGACCCGGCGGCCCTGCTACCCGGCGCGCTGGGGATCTCGCCCAAGCACGTCGCCCACCCACACATGGCCTCGGGCGACACCCCGATCCACCACCTGAACGATGCCGCCAACGCCATTGCCCGGGGCGAGGCTACGGTCTGCCTGGTGACCGGCGGCGAGGGCATCCGCAATGCAGCGCGCCGCCCCCAGGCGCCGGACGGCAGCTCGGGCCTCTTCCAGGCGGCCAGGACGGCCTCGGAGATCCGCAAGCGCTACGGCCTGATCAATCCGGCCGAGATCTATCCGCTCTACGAGAACGCCACGCGGGCGACCTGGGGCCAGAGCCTCGCCGAGGGCCAGGCGGAGTCGGGGCAGATCTGGTCGCTGATGTCCCAGGTTGCCGCACAGTCCGAAGGCGCCTGGATCAAGTCGCCCAAGTTTGCGGCCGACATCCTGGAGGCCAGCGCTGACAACCGGCCGATCGCCTTCCCCTACAACAAGCTGATGGTGGCCAATTCCTCGGTGAACCAGGGGGCGGCCTATATCGTCACCAGCTTGGCCATCGCCCTTGCTGCGGGCATTCCCGAGGACCGCCTGGTCTATGTCTGGGCCGGCGCCGCAGCCCATGAATCCGAAGAGCCGCTGGAGCGCCCCGCCTGGGGGCAGGTCCCGGACGGCATGCGTACCTCCCTGGAGAAGGCCATGTCGGTCAACCGCCTGAAGGCCGGCGACCTCGACTATGTGGAGCTCTATTCCTGCTTCCCCTGCGTGCCGAAGATGGCGCGGCGGGTGCTGGGCTGGCCGGCGGACAAACCCGCCACGGTGCATGGCGGCCTCACGTTCGGCGGCGGGCCGATCGGCAACTACATGACCCACGCCGTGGTCGGCATGGTCCAGGCCTTGCGTAGGAGCGGGCGGTTCGGCCTGCTGTTCGGCAATGGTGGGCACTGCACGCACAACCACACGATTGTCGTCAGCCGCGAGCCGCCGCGCGACGGCCTGATGCCCAACGCCTATGACTTCAACGCTGAGGCTGACGCCTCTCGCGCCCCGATACCGGCCCAAGGCGACGACTATGAGGGCCAAGTGACGGTGGAGACTTATACGGTGGTTTATGACCGTGCCGGCGCGCCCGCCTTTGGAGTGATCATGTCGCGGGCGCCGGACGGCTCACGCGTGGTCGCCAAGGTCGCCCCGGATGACACCCGCTCGATCGCCTTCCTGACCGATGGGAAGGCCGAGCCGGTCGGCGCGACGGGCGTGACCGCGAAGGACGGCGACACGCTCTTCTGGCGCGCCGGCTGACCAGTGGAGACAACGGCCCAAGCATCGAAAGACGAGGAAGATGGCGGAGGAGATCTTTCACGAGAAGCAGGGCAAGGCCACGGCAGCATGGCGATGAAACGCCTCTTGAAACGCAATGGGTTCTCAGAGGAGTTTGCAACCCAGCGGCTTGCGTTCCTACGCGACGGTCGCGCAAGCGAGCGGGCCGACCCGGGCTCGGGGCGTGGTGATGACGATGTCCAGCCTGCGGATGTGCTTCGAGACCAGAGCGACGTGTCTGGACCGGTATTACGCGCTCATCGCCCGTCCTCAATCACGGCGACCTCGCCTGTGTTGCGGAGAGGCTCAAGATTCAGAGAATGGACTCAAGTGATCGAGATGGTGAAACGCCAGCGGCTTGATCCGCGAACTCGTGCCCAGATCTCACAGCCATGCGCCAGAGTCGCTCCAGTGCCTTTTCGTGATATCCTGGACGCCTCATCAATCCCCAGCGAACCGACAGCGCCCCGTGCTTCCGAAGTGACCTAAATTCCATCTGGCGGTCTATTTCCGGCACACTTAGAGACAGATCTGGTGACAGGGTTGCAATACCGAGTGTAGACGCATAGCGGATCAGTGCTGGATAACTCATCTCGGGGCAGACAACCCATTGCACACCCGACGTTTCAAGTGACGCCTGCAACCATTCTAGCATCGTCGGATTATAACTCTGCGGCAAGCAAAGCAGCTTTACACCGCTCAACCCATTCTCTTCGACCCCACTATACTTCTCAGAGACAGCACGCGGGACAGCGAGACAGATCTCATATTCGTAGAGCGGCAGGATTTCGACTTCGCCACCCGGAAATGGACAAGGCGCAAGAATGAGGTCAAGCTGTCCACTGTTCAGCCCGTCGAAAAGCTGCTTCGGCGTGAGGCTAACAATCTCCAGGTCAATATCTGAATTCCGCGAAACAAATTCGCGTATCAGCTTATTTCGCTCAGGTATGTAAAGGGTTATGTGGTCGACGCCCAATAGCAATTTCCGTCGACGAGTGCGCAGTGACCTTATCTCGTCATCCGCCATAGCACAGTGGTTGAGCAATTTTTTCGCGATGGGCAGAAGTTGCTCCCCTGCCTCCGAGAGCCTGAGAAGCTTTCCCTTGGAGCGCTCCAGCAGAGCCGCATCCATCATGTCTTCAAGCTGTCGCAACTGCACGGAGATCCAGGGCTGCGCTACGCGTAGCTTTTCAGCTGCGCGCGTAAACGAGCCCTCCTCCACAATCGCGACGAATATCTGCAGCTTCTTGATATCAGTGAACACGCAGGCTGAATCTCCGGTGCGCCCCGATGGCGCACCCTACCCGATTGTAAGTCACCGGCAAATGGCGCTGCCTCACAGTGTGCCCGGTCGCCACAGGCGGCGCTGCGCCGGCTTTGCGCAACGCATACCGCCCAGGCAGGCGATCTCATGGGCCGCAAGTCCATCACACACAACCCCTGCCGACTGCGCCGACTTTCTGTCAGTTCGGCCACGTTCGGGTGAAGATGGGCCTGGGGAACTCCCGTTGGTGCGGAAGCCCCGCAAAGAACTCCGCGGCGATCGGCATCTGTGATCGCCAACTTCTTCCCTGGCGACCTCGACCAGGCCGATCAGTACTTAACCGTCAATTGAACCGCAACCTGCTTCGGCCGCACGGTGTAGGCAGAATAGTTACCGGGTATCGAAAGGACCTTATCGCTACTGTACAAGTAATAATATTCGTCGCTGAGATTTCGACCAATGACGGCCAACTGCCACCGGTCGCTAATCGGTCCGAAGCGAACTCCTGCGTTGTAGCGCCAGAACGATTTAACGATGCCCGCAGGATTGCCGGTCTGGCTTGTCCAGAATGAACTGGTGTAGATCGCCTCCGCGCCCACGCCGATCTTCCACGCTTCGCCGATCTCTCTCTCGTAATCAAATCCTGCCTGAAGGGTGTATTTCGGAGCGTTGGGCAATGGCTGACCACTTCGATCGTAGAAGCCCCTCGCGCCGGCAGGGCATGCAGGCGTGTTGTAGATATCCTGGTAGCACTGAGCCCCCGTGAAGTTGACATACTTCGCATCATTGTAGGTCGCAGCGGCGTGGAGGGTGAGGTCCCGTGTGGCGCGCCAGTCCACCGACGCCTCGACGCCCGTCGTGCGCGCCTTGCCCGCGTTGCGGATGAAGTAGGCCACGAGCCCTGGATTGAGCGCGGACAGTTGCAGGTCCGTGAAGGTGTAGCGATAGCCCGTCAAACCGAGCCGCAGGGTTCGGTCCATCAGTTCGGCCTTCAGGCCGGCTTCAAATCCCTTGGATCGTTCAGGTTGAAACGCCAGCAAACTGGGATCGGCCACGTAGGCCGTAGACAATGTTGCAGGCGTGGAGAGCCCCCCCGATTTGTAGCCTGTCTTATAGGCGACATAGGCCATCGCGTAGGACGTGGGCTTATACGTGAGGGTGACTTCCGGCGACCAGTTCTCGAACTTTTCGCGGGCGGCTACCACCGACCCGACCCTTGCCAGTCCGAAGGCGACTCCCAGGGCATTTATGTAGAGGTTCCGGCCCGACGTTGACTTCTTCTCTTTTGTGTAGCGGGCGCCGCCCGCGAGTTCGAGCTTCTCGGCAAGCTTTAAGCGCGCCTGCCAATACGCCGAGTAGGTCTTTCCGGTGGCGTTCCACAAATTGCTAAATGAGTACATGGATCCGCCATTGGCAGGATCGAACCCAGCAAATCCAAGATACGGTTTAAACGTATTCGCGCGCTCGGAGTCCTCAAAGAAGGCTCCAGCCGTGAAATTTATCGGTAAATCATAATTGCTGACTACGCGAAGCTCCTGAGACCACGTACGGGATGTTTCGGATGCATTCGAATATATGACGGCATTGGATGTGTAGTCAGAATTTACGAGGCTCTCGCCATCAATCTTGGTGTAGCCGGTGACAGACGTGAACGCGATATTCTCAAGCTCGTAATTCAGGGTCAAAGACCCCAAATATATATTCATCGCATTCCATGTCTTCCCGTCCTTGCGCTGCGCCGCCGGCCAATTGGCGCGGAACGGTTCTGGAATTGCGCCCGTGGCGCGCCGCTTGTCCAGATAGCAATCGCTTTGGGGGTCCGTGACGGGTCTACCCGTGGTGAGACTTATGGTGGTCAGATGACCGGACGCCAGCGCGGCCCCGCCGCAATAGGCCTCGATCGCGTCTTCACCGTTACCGGTGACCCGGTTGAACATCAACTTCGATACCGCGGTGAAATTCGAAGATGGCGCCCACTTCAGTGTGGCGCGCGCCACCCGGGATGTCGTCGCCGGCGTGACGTCAAACGCCGGACCGGGAATATTGAAGCCAGGGAAGGCGGCGTTTGGCGCCGGCTGGGTCGTATTCTTGATCCATCCGTCCATCTTGGAGAATCTGCCCGCGATGCGGAACAGCAGGTCATCGGAGATGGGGCCTGAGACAAAGCCTTCCGCATAGCGTTCGTTCGCTTCGAATTCATAGCCGACGCGCGCCATCGCCGTGAGGCTGGACGACGGGTCCGCCGAGGTGATGGAGATCACACCGGCAGGGGAGTTCTTGCCGAAGAAGAGGGCCTGGGGCCCCTTCAGCACCTCGACCTGCTTGAGGTCAAATTGCGCGGCTTGCACAATTCGGCCTCGGCCCACCGATACGCCGTCGACATTGATGCCTACTGATTGCTCGAGGCCAGCGTCGCTCGGCGACGATCCAATGCCGCGCAGATAGATACCAGCGCCGGTTCCACTGTTTGTCGTCACGATCTGCAGGTTCGGCGTCATCTCGGCGATCTGCGTCAGGTCGCTCACATGCGCTTTATCCAACGATTGGCCGGAAAGCGCCGTCACTGCGACTGGAACGTTGAGCAGGGACTCCGATTGCCGCCGCGCGGTGACCACGACCTCCTCAAGCATTCTCGAATCTGCCGCCGCAGCCTGAGCGCCTTCCGCCCCCGCCTCCTGCGCATGAATAGTGGCAGGCAGCGCCAGTACACTTGCAGCGCCCAAAAGCGACGTCCACCTTTTGTCTTTCACTTTAATCCCCTCCCCAGAAGATCTTTTTTCGCCGCGAAATTTTATGCAGGCCGCTCAGGAGATCCTCGTTTCTTGAAGGATCTCACGATCACGAGGCAGCTGTTGAGCTCTCCTCAAAGAAGAGCGTCCCTTCGCCCAGGTCAGTTACGAGAACAGGCGAAATGAGCTCTGTCCAATAGGTAAGCACAGGCAGCTCATACGATTCTGATATATTCGGGGGCCACACATGGGCCAGACGGACACACTTCGGCGGGGTCGATCCGGCGTTTGCGGGGACGATTCAGGGCTGAAGTCTTCGCCGAAACGTCACCCCTGCGCCACTGCCTTAGTTGCGGCGCTAGAGGGAACGAGCCGCTAACCCGCGAAGGCCGCAGTTCCTCAACGGCAGCGGGTGGCGAGGGACATGTCGCCTACCGTCTCGACGTCCCGCCGGCAGATCTAAGAATCAGGAGGCGCAGATCGCCGCCCTGTGGGCACCTGAATTTATTCAACAACTTATATTACTTGCGCGCCAAATCTACACGAGCTCCTCGTATATTCATCGCCCACCGAGATGCACCTACAGCCTCGGGGCGTTATGATTATACGGAAACTGTATTAGTCCGATAAAATAGATATTGGACCTTGTGGGCGCCGACGTCCCCTGTTCGCCGATCGCCAGCACGGGTCGATTGGATGAAGTCAGCACTCATAGATCTAACGGGCGCGGAGTTTCCGCTATTTGCGTTCAGTCACTGTCGCGACGTCGTCGCCGCCGTTAGTCGAGCTGGCGGATTTGGCGTGCTGGGTGCTGCAACATTCTCACCCGAGCAACTCGAACAGGAGTTGCGCTGGATTGCCAACCACGTCGATGGAAAGCCGTTCGGCGTGGACCTTCTGATCCCTGAAAACTTCGAATTCACCTCGGATCTCACTGGCCGACAACTCGCGGAAATGGTGCCTCGGCGGCACATCGACTTCACTCAGAAGCTCCTGGAGCGCCATGGCGTTTCGGCGACGCCGGACGAACTTGTCTTACAAGAGATGCCTACGTGGACGCCCGCGGCCGCCGAGGCCTTGTTGAATGTGGCGTTCCGCTTTCCAATCCGCTTGCTGGTCAACGCGCTTGGGATCGTTCCGCCGTTGATGCTCGAGTTGGGCCGCAAACACGGCGTCCCGATAGGAGCGCTCGTCGGATCAAAGCAGCATGCTATTCGCCAGGTGGAGGCGGGCGTCGATTTGCTTGTGGCGCAGGGCGGGGAAGCTGGCGGCCATTGCGGCGAGGTCTCGACGCTCGTGCTGGTTCCAGAGGTGGTCAGAGCGATCAAGGCCGTGAGGGAGGTTCCCGTCTTGGCTGCCGGGGGGATCGTGACCGGCGAGCAAATGGCCGCCTGTATGGCAATGGGCGCACAGGGCGCGTGGACCGGGACGGTGTGGCTGAGCACCGCAGAATCAGACCTCAGCGAAGTCCTTCGCGACAAGATTGTGAATGCCGATTCGAGGGACACGGTGCGATCGAAGGCCCGCACGGGCAAGTACAGCCGACAACTCCACACACCGTGGCACGACGCCTGGGACGGGCCTGACAGTCCGGGAACGCTGCCGATGCCGCTCATGGGCATGTTGAGCGAGCCAGCCTTAGCCAAGGCGGTTCGAGCGGGCGAGCACGGTGGGGCGGACGCAAGGGAACTGGCCACCTATTTCGTGGGCCAAGGCGTCGGCCTGATTGAACAGCCGCGCGCGGCCGGGGCCGTCGTACAACAGTTCAAAGAAGAATATATCTGCGCCGCCCAGGTTTTGGGTGAAACACTCTACGAAGATTATTGATGAAATTGAGTGAATCGGAATGATAGAGGTACCGATGTCAGATGTCGTGTTGTTCGAGAAGCTTGACGGCCACGTCGCCGTTGTGACGCTCAACCGGCCCGAGAAGCGGAACGCCGTCAACGCCGCGCTCACCAAGGGGCTCGATGCGGCCGTGAAGCGCGTGGAAGCAGACCCGGACATCTGGGTCGCTATTCTCACCTCCTCCAATGACCGCGCATTTTGCGCCGGGGCGGATCTTGCGGAGGTTGCGAAAGGAAACCATGAGGGGCTGAGTACGGAGGATGGCGGGTTCGCGGGTTTTGTGAATCATCGCCGGCTCAAGCCCTGGATCGCCGCGCCCAAGGGAGCAACGGTCGCCGGTGGGCTGGAGCTATGCCTGGCCTGCGACATGATGGTCGCCGCCGAGACTTGCACGTTTGGGCTGTCAGAGGCGAAACGCGGTTTGGTCGCAGCCGCCGGCGGTGCGACCCGTCTCGCCAAGCGAATACCATTGGGGATCGCCATGGAGATGATCACCACCGGCGAGACCATAGACGCCCAACGCGCCTATGCGCTCGGCTTGGCGAATCGTGTGGTCCCCGCCGCCGACACGCTCAATGGCGCGATCGATCTCGCCAGAGCCATTACGGCCAACGCTCCCCTTGCCGTTCGTGAGGCCGTTCGCCTCATGAAGCAGTCCCAGACCGAGAGCGACGAGGAGGGCCATCGGGCCACCGAAGGGGTCCGCGCCCGCATCATGACCACGGACGACGCCAAGGAGGGCGTCCGCGCCTTCGTCGAGAAGCGGCAAGCTCAGTGGACGGGCCGCTGATCCGCCGCTGCTGATCGTGACGACCGATGGAGGCCGGCGCAGCTGTTGATTGGTCAGTTTTCAGAGGGGGCTCTGACGCTGACAATCACAAAGGCCCCACAAAATGACCGGCCAACCGCACATCATGAACGCGGCGCCGACGGGAGGAACGATGACTGAGGAACACACCTTCGATTTCGTGGTTGTCGGTAGCGGTGGCGGCGGTTTGGCCGGGGCGCTTGCGGCGGCGGCTTCTGGCGCAAGCGTCGTCGTCCTTGAGAAGACTGACCTGATCGGCGGGTCGACCGCTATGTCCGGCGGCGTCCTATGGCTTCCGAACAGCCAGCCGGCGGAGCGTGCCGGCGCGACAGATTCCTTCGCAGACGGCATGCGTTACTTCGAAGCCGTTGTCGGCGACGCCGGCCCCGCCTCGAGCATCGCACGGCGGACCGCCTATCTGGAGAAGGGGCGCGAGCTCCTCGACTTCCTTGAGAGTGAAGGGCTGCCGTTCGTCTTCTGCGATGGTTACGCGGACTATTATGACGAGCGCCCCGGTGGGAAGGCGCGTGGGCGCGTGCTGAAGGCGCCTATGTTGCCTTCCAAGCAGCTGGGAAACCTCTATCCGAAGCTTCGGCAGTTCGAAGGCTGGAGGGTGCCCGTAAACACCGACGAGTTCAGCGCGCTCACGCTAGTCAAGCGCACCTGGAAAGGTCGGATGACGGCCATGAAGCTCGCTGCTCGGATCGCATACGAGCGCGTCACAGGCCAGCAGTTGATGTGCCGGGGAGCGGCGGTCCAGGGCCGCATGCTGCTGCTCACTGCGAAGCGGAATATTCCGATTTGGACGGACTCGCCGGTCGTTGACTTCGTCGTTGAAGCCGGGCGGGTCGTGGGCGTGCGGGTGATCCGCTCGGGCGGTGCGCCGATCGAGATGCGCGCCAACAAGGGAGTTCTGCTGGATTCGGGCGGCTTCGCCCGCAACGCCGAGATGCGCAGGCGCTACCATCCGCAGCCGTCGCGTCCCGACTGGAGCGCGGCGAACCCAGGCGATACGGGCGAACTGATCGAGCGGGCGAAGGCGCTCGGTGCGGCGACCGACATGATGGATGAGGCGATCTGGATTCCGGTCTCGATGACGCCGGATGGCCAACTCGTCGGCTTTCACAACCCGCACGACATGGCCAAGCCCTTTTCAATCATGGTCGACCAGAAGGGGCGGCGGTTCTGCAACGAAGCCGCATCGTATATGGAAGTCGGACAGGCGATGTATCGTGCTGGGGCCGTCCCGGCCTGGATTATCCTCGATAGCCGCCACCGCCGCTATTACTCGTGGGGGTCGGCCCCTCCCGGCGTCACACCGCCAGATTGGCTGAAGAACGGCTATATGAAGAGGGCCGCGTCCCTCCCCGCACTGGCGAGCGCCTGCGGGTTGGATGCCTTCGTCCTGGACGAAACCATCGCCCGGTTTAACAAGTTCGCCGAGTCCGGCGTGGACGGGGAATTTGGGCGGGGGGGCCGGGCCTACGACAGGTTCTATGGCGACCCGACCAATCGGCCAAACCCGGCGCTTGGGCCGATCGCGAGGGGGCCATTCTATGCGGTGCAGGTCTATCCGGGCGACGTCGGCACCTTTGGCGGCCTGATGACTGATGAGCACGGGGCTGTGCTACGGCCGGATGGCTCACCCATCAAGGGGCTCTACGCCACCGGCAATGGGACGGCGTCCGTAATGGGCAGAACTTACCCGGCCGCAGGCGCGAGCATCGCGGCGTCGTTCATCTTCGCCTATGCAGCCGCCAAGCACGCGCTTAGCGCGCGGGGCGATGCCTCCGCCGCGTGGCCGCCTCGCAAGAGGCCCGAGGCGGTCGTCTGATCAGCACGATACGAGGAATTGCCCATGGCTCCTGACCACCAATCTCCCTCACTTGGTGCAGCGCCGCCCCTGACCGCAACTCCATCGACGGAGTTCATGATCCCGAAGGAGATCTACTTCTCCCGAGAAGTGGCCGAACTAGAGAAAAGGCGCCTGTGGCCTCATGTCTGGCAGGTGGTGTGCCGCCAGGAGGAATTGGCTTCTGTCGGCAGTTTCGTGACGTATGAGATCCTCGACGAGTCGGTGATCCTCATCCGCACCACCGACGATCGGCTTCAGGCCTTCCACAACGCCTGTCGTCACCGTGGCCGTCGGCTCTTGCTGGGTTCAGGTCAAGCCCAGCAAATCGCCTGCCCATTTCACGGCTGGCGATACAACATCGACGGCACCATCAAGCACGTTCTGGAGCGGGGCGACTGGGCGGGCTGCTCGCACATGAGCGACGCGGACCTGAAGCTCAGAGAAGTCAGGCTCGACGTCTGGCAAGGCTGGGTCTTCATCAATTTCGACCAAAACGCCCCGCCGCTCGCGCAGTATCTGGCCCCGGTGAACGAGCGGGTCGATCCGTTCGAATTCGCGACCTGGCGCTACCGTTGGTCAAAGAGCGTGATCGTCAAATGCAACTGGAAGATAGGGCTCGAGGCGTTCAACGAGTTCTATCATGTGACCGGGACACACGCTCAGCTTCAGCGATATCAAGACGACATTTCGCGATGTGAACTCCACGGCGATCACTCCATGATGAAGTATCCTGCGGAGTTGAACCGGTTGTGGGGAGCGCCCGCCGCCCGCACCGGAAAGCCTGTTCCGCAGGACTTTCGGCGGCAGGTCGTCGGCGCCGTGCGGGAGTTCGAAAGCACCTTGCGGGCGCTTTGGTCGCCGCGCGCGGTTGCGGCCACGCATCGTGTGTTGACCGAGCTAGAACCGGACACGTCGCCAGAAGTCGTGCTCACAAAGATGAACGAGTATTGGAAGGAGGCCGCCCTTGCAGAAGGCGCCGGTTGGCCGCCAATCAGCTATGAGGAAATGGACAAGGCTGGTTACGATTGGCACGTCTTTCCAAATTTCATCTTCCTCATGGGCTTGGATGCGGGCCTCTTCTACCGAATTCGACCGAATGGCGACGATCACGAGTCGTGCATCTTCGACATCTGGTCGCTCGTCCGGTACGTTCCCGGCGGCGAGCCGGATGTGAAGCACGAGTACTATGAGAACTGGCGCGACGCTGACCTTGGGCTAATCCTCAGCCAGGACTTCACCAACATGGAGCTCGTCCACCGCGGCATGAAATCGGCGGGCTTTGAGTTCGCTCGGACCAATCCCGTTCAGGAAACCCCACTGGTCAACTTCCACCGGGCGCTGCGGGAACGGTTGGGACTATCCCCCTTGGGAAACGGTTCGTGACGCAGAAGCGGATGTCGCATCGCGCGCAGCGGTCAAGGTAGTCGACCTTCGCGGCATTATAACTTTGCAATCTCAATTCTAATTGCAGTAATTGCGTCGGATCCGAGCAATTGAGAATTTCCCGCTCAGGGACGGACCTATGACGCAGGAGCAAGCAGTGCGGATTCCGCAACAGGTTGCCAACGCCATCGTGGGCCCGAAGGCATATGCCGAGGGAACCCCCGTCGATGAGGCGTTCACCTGGCTGCGTCGCGAAGCCCCGTTGGCGCGTTTGCAGCCGGACGGGTTCAACCCGTTTTGGGCGGTCACCCGCCACGCCGACATTCGCGCCATCGAGTTGCGAAGCGATGTTTTCCGCAACAATGACCGCCCGCTTAGCGCCGTCGACGCGGCGACCGAGCGCGGAATGATCGCGCACGCACTGCCCATTCGCACGCTGATGCACATGGACAGCCCCGACCACATGGCTTACCGGCGGCTGACCCAGAGTTGGTTCATGCCGCAGAACCTACGCGCAATGGAAACCCGTGTCCGCGAGGTGGCCCGGGAGTTTGTCGACCGCATGGCTGCGACGGGAGGGCGCTGCGATTTCGCACAGGACGTCGCCTTCCTGTATCCGCTTCGCATAATCATGGAAGTGCTGGGATTTCCGGCGAGCGACGAGCCACTCATGCTTCGGCTTACACAGGAGCTATTCGGAAGTTCCGACCCGGAACTTGGTCGCACGCCGGACGATCCAGCCTTTGTAAGCCGATCCACGATCGACGACTTCGTCAAGTACTTCAACAACGTGACCGAGGACCGGCGCACCCGGCCACGAGCAGATCTGGCGACGGAGATCGCCAACGGCGAGGTCGGCGGCCGACCGATCGGCCATCTCGAAGCGATGGGCTATTATTTCATCGTCGCGACGGCCGGCCATGACACGACGTCGAATTCGACCGCCGGCGGGCTGTGGGCCCTCTGCGAGAACCCCGACCAATTCCGCAAGCTGAAGTCCGATCCAACCCTGATCCAGGGCTTCGTCGACGAAAGCATCCGCTGGGTCTCGCCGGTCAAGCATTTCATGCGCACGGCCGCCGAGGACGCGGAAGTCGCAGGCCAGAACATCGCCGAGGGAGATTGGCTGATGCTCTGCTATCACTCAGGCAACCGCGACGAGGCGGTCTTCGCCGATCCGTTCAAATTCGACATCGAGCGCGCACCCAACAAGCACCTTGCCTTCGGCTACGGCCCCCATGTGTGCCTTGGCCAGCACCTGGGCCGGATGGAGATGCGCATTTTCTGGGAAGAGTTGCTGCCACGCCTGAAGAGTATCGAACTGGATGGCGAGCCGCGTCGGACGGAAGCCAACTTCGTCTGCGGCCCCAAGACAGTGCCAGTCCGCTTCCAGATGACCTAATGCCGCCTCGGCTTCGCATGGCCCGCGCTAGGTTCAGCTCTGGGAAATCTGCGCAATCGCGCACGGCCGATCCATGGACGCGCCAGCATTAACGTTTCTCGACACCTTTAAGCACAATGGATGTGAGGGACCTCGCAAAATTGGTTTTCAGTTCCTCGGTTATTGCGCTCACGCCAAACACGTCCCTAAGCGTCTCCCGGTCATTGAAGAATAACGCGCACGCGCCGTTGATCGTAAAATAGAATTCGATCGGTGAAACCGCTCGGAAGGTGCCTTCGCGCTGCCCCTGCTCGAGAAGCGTCCTTTGAAATTCAGAAATGGGCTTGATAAATAGCTCGGTCACCCGGCTCGCCTTCTCACCGCCTTCCTGCTGCATCATTCTCAGCAACTGATTGAGGTAAGGGGCGCGAAAGATCCTGTCGACGAGCCCGCCAATGTGGAGCCGCAGCTTGATCGCTGCGGGCAGTTCTTCATCGGCGAGCGCGCGTAAACCATCCATCGTCTTGGCTTCCCGTTCGAGAAGCGCCAGCAGCAGCCCATCCTTGTCGCCAAAGTGATACCGGACCACCGCAGGGCTCAATCGGGTGCGCCCGGCGATCTCGCTTAGCGAGATCCTCACGCCACCCTTCTCGATCATCAGATCACTTGCAGCCTGGACGAGAAATTCCCGTGTATCGGTGCGGTCCTGCTGCTCGCGCAGAGTCGGACGGCCCCGGCGCTTGGCGGGCATTTCATTGACGGCGATCCCGCGTTGCGGCGTTTGCTTCGACATTCGGCTGGCGATCAGTCCACCTTCACGCCGTCGGAACTCGATGAGCCATTCGTCCCGCGGCCAAGTGCATACGCACTGCGTCTAACTGGGCCCCATCCGGATCGCCCCATCAAGACGGACAACCTCACCGTTGAAGTAGCTGTTCTCGATCATCGTGATCACGAGGTGCGCGAACTCCGCCGGCCGTCCGAGGCGTTTGGGAAATGGAACCTGCGCCGAGAGGCGATCGAGCAGCGCCTTTGGGGCCCCCTGCATCGGAGGCGTTGCAAAGATGCCTGGGAGGATTGTGTTTATGCGAACCCCTTCGTTCATAAGGTCGCGAGCGATTGGCAGGGTCATTCCAACGATGCCGCCCTTTCCCGCCGAGTAAGCCACCTGGCCTGCTTGGCCGTCAATTGCTGCGATGGACCCCGTGTTGATGATTACGCCGCGCTCACCGTCCTCGTTAAAGGGCTCAAGGGTAAATATTCCCGCCGCAGACTGCGTGATGCACCGGAATGTCCCGATCAGATTCAGCTGAATCATTCTCTCAAATTCAGCCATCGGATATTCGCACACTTCACCGGTATTCCGGTCGCGACGGACTGTCTTCGAAATATTGCCTGTTCCAGCGCAATTGACGAGCACGCGTTCCTGTCCGTGAGCTGCTCGCGCCTTGGCGAAAGCCGCCCGGACACTGTCATCACTTGTCACGTCGGCCTTGCAGAAGACCCCACCAACCTCCTGCGCAACAGCTTCTCCTTTCTCTTCGGAAATATCGAAAACAGCGACCTTAGCCCCCCTCGCCGCAAGGGCGCGAGCCGTGGCCTCCCCGAGACCCGACGCCCCACCGGTCACCACCGCCGCAATCGATTGCTCAAGCCTCAATTGGAATTCCCCTCTAAAAATCGGCGCGCGCAAACGCGCATTATATTCACACTGAGCAATTTACATTGCACTGTGTTTACGCGATTTTTTTGTTGTCGATAATGCATAATTGCCGTCACATATAATTATGTCCGCAGCTCGCTCGGCTGCGACGCCAAAAAAATGCGCGGGCCAAGTCCGCGCCGCAGCCAGCGGGAGGTGAAGTGAGCAATCGTTACAGTCACGTCGATCGCGAGGGGCACGTCACCGTCGTTACGTTGAACCGCCCGGAGAACCTCAACGCGTTGCATGCGGACGCAAATCTCGAGCTTGCCGGCATCTTCGATGAATTCGAAGCGGACCCGGAGCAGTGGGTCGCCATCGTCACCGGCAACGGACGAGCGTTCTGCGCTGGCAATGACCTCAAGGTAACAGCTGAATCGGGCCTCAAGCGCGATGACCGCCTCAAGAGCGGGTTTGCTGGGCTCACCAGTCGTTTGAAGATGAACAAGCCGACCATCGCCGCCGTGAACGGCGTCGCAATGGGCGGCGGCTTTGAGCTTGCGCTTGCCTGCGACCTGATCATCGCAGCGGAGGACGCAATTTTCGCTCTTCCCGAGCCAAGGTTCGGCCTCGTCGCGCTTGGCGGTGGCGTGGTGCGCCTGCCACAGCAAATCGGCGTGAAACGAGCCATGAGCATCATTCTCACTGGCAGGCGTGTGTCCGCCGCCGAGGGCAAGGAACTCGGCTTCGTAAACGACATAGCGCCGCAAGGTCAGGCGCTTGAAGTCGCGAAGCGATGGGCGGCCCAGATCACTGAACTGAGCCCCATGTCGATCCGCGCATCTAAGGAAGCCGTTCGGCTCAGCAGCGAGATGGCGACGGAACAGGCGCTGGACGCGCAGTTCGACTTCCCGGCCATGCGCGCGATGTTCGAGTCCGACGACTACCGGGAGGGCCCGCGGGCCTTCGTCGAAAAGCGCCCAGCGAACTGGAAGGGCGCGTAACGCGAACAGAGATCTCGCCGCTGACACACGGCGGCTGGCGATTGCGCATCGAGGTGCGCTGTCGCTGAAAACGGGGGGTAACCATGAACAAACGCTATCGACTCCTGCTTTCCACCGCCTTGGCCGGCATGCTCGGCCACGGGGGCGTGGCCATTGCGCAAGACGCGGCGGGCGAGGCGGCGAATCCAGCCAACCAACTCGAAGAAGTGGTGGTGACCGCGCAAAAGCGCGCCCAGAGCCTCCAGGACGTGCCAATCGCAGTGACCGCGCTAAGCGAGGAGGCGCTCCAGGCCAACCGGGTGATGAATGTTCGCGATCTCTCCGGCCTGGCGCCGGGCGTGATCGTACGCACCGCTGCGGGCGGTTCGGCGCTTCCAACATTCTCAATCCGAGGAGCGATCAGCTATGGGGTCGTGCCTGGTTCGGACAAGCAGGTCTCGATCTATCTCGACGGCGTCTACTTGGCCTCCGCGCGCGGCGCCATCTTCGATCTGCCCGACGTGGCTCGGATCGAAGTGCTGCGCGGTCCGCAAGGCACGCTGTTCGGCCGCAACGCGACGGCGGGCGCAGTGAGCATCACCACGCGCGACCCGACCGGCGAATTCGGCGTGAAACAGGAGTTCACGGCCGGCAACTACGACCACTTCCGCACCCGCACCAGCATCAACCTCCCGCAAGTTGGGCCGGTCAGCGCCTATGTGACCTTCGTCCATAACTATCAGCGCGGCGACATCCAGAACGCCGGCGCCGGGCAGGTCTGGGATCGCACTGCGGCAGGGTACGGCACGGCCGTTTCGCCGAAGTGGCTCGGCACGCAAAAGTCCGATTCCGTCTTCGCAGCCGTGAAGTTCGAGCCGAACGACACGTTCACCACGGTCTACAAGTTCGACTACAATGAAGCCCACGGGACGCCCGACGGCACGGGCTTTGTCGGTTACAACGCGGCTGCCCCAGGGATCGGAGTGTTGATCGGACCCGTCATTGCGGCGCTCATCAACAACCAGCCGACCCCGTTTTATATCGCTCCAGACGGGAAGCGTCCAAAGATCGTCAACAACAGTTGGGTGATCCCGACCAAGCAGAAGACCTATGGGCACAGCTTCACCAGCACGCTGCAGCTGTCGGACAAGATAACGGTCAGGAACACGCTCGCCTATCGAAACGCCTATATCTTCGCTACATCGCCGATCGACGGGATAAGCGGCCTGAAGTTCACACAGCAAGCCGTGATTCCGTTCGCCACATTCCAGGCGATAGCCGGAGGCCTGCCGCCATCGATCATCCCCACGATCGCCGCGGGGCTGCAGACGCAGATCGGTCAGCCCATCGTCATCCTGGGCACACAGCCGGAAACCAAGAGCCGGCAAATGAGCGACGAACTTCAGCTCAACTATGATTCGCGGCTGCTCACGCTGACCCTCGGCACAGTGTGGTTCCACTCGAGCGAACGTTCAAACCCCCCGGGCCTGCCGGGGACGACGTCCTTCGCCATCGTTCCCAACGGCGTGCTCGGCATCGGCCGGCAGGGCGTCAATTATAACCGGCAGACGTCTCTGGCAGGGTATGGGCAGGCTGAAGTGCACATCACTCCGCAACTCGACCTGGTTGGCGGCTTACGCCTGACCTCCGACAATAAAGAGGGCGAATTCCTCTTCGGCCTGCCGACCGCCCTGACCACGATTCCATTCACGTACAAGAAGACCAAGCCCAATTACCTGATCGGCGTGAACTTCAAGCCGAGCGAAGACATATTACTCTATGGCAAGTTCTCGACGGCCTTCGTGTCAGGGGGCTCGGTTGGCACCATCTCCTTTGAACCGGAAACGGCCAAGTCCTGGGAAGCCGGCGTGAAGGCGGACTTGTTCGCCAAACGCCTGCGCACGAATTTGGCTGTCTACCACGTGACCTACAAGCACTTCCAGACCGCCCAGGGCGCCAACAACTTCCCGACCCTTCCCAATTCCTCGGTGCTGGGGACGATCGTGCTCGACCAGGGGGGGCCTGTGAAGGCCAAGGGCTTCGAATTCGAAGCGACAACAGCCCCGGTCCGCAGGCTCACCCTCGGCGGTAGCCTCGCCTACATGGACACCAAGTTCTCAGACGTGAACCCAGTGATCGTCGCGCAGGCGGGCGGGCAGTATGACCCGACCTACAGAGCGAAGTGGACGGGCGGCCTCTGGGGCCAGTACGAAACGGAGCCGCTGTTCGGCGAGGCGAGGCTGCTATTGCGAGCTGACGGCCTCTACCATGGGAAGTTCCAGCTCAGTCAGAACCGGAACCGCAACGTTGCGGCCTTCAAGGGGATCGACGGCGTGTCGGCCAGCTGGATGGTGAACGCCCGCGTCGCGCTGCGAAATATAACGATCGGCGGCAGGGCCACGGCCGAAGTCGCCGTCTGGGCGAAAAACCTGACGCAGAACCGGGAACCGACCTTCTCCCTCGCCACCCTCAACCTTGTGGGTGCGGCCAACTACGTGCCGGCCAGGACGGTTGGCGTGGACTTGATCTTCACCTACTGAGCCGATGCGCGCCTCGCGTCCCAATGATCTAAGCTTAGGGTGCCCCATGAGATCGCCGATCCGGCGGATCCCGGCGCGGGTCTGCTCATCGACGGGCGGCTTGCGGAGGAGAATGGCCTTCTGAAATGCGGTCCGCCCCATGGCGTTCCAACAGCTCCGCCAGCTCGATCAGCCCAGCCGTCGGCAAGTCCGTGTAAAGCCAAACCATGGCGCGGCCGTTGTTTATCGGGCCGACCCAGAAATTTGCATCTCTAGCAGGTTTCGCCACTTGGCTCTCCAGATCGGCCGCTATTGCCACACCCACTTCAGCAATAATCCTAAGCCAGTGGTCGCGTGCATCGCAGCGCGACGCATACTAAGCTATAAGACGCTGTCCGATTACTGTCTTCCATATATTAACCGCTACAAATGCCATGCAGCCCAGAGAAATTACGGCGAATGCAAAGGCAAAGCTGGTCTGCTTGAGGACCGGCTCAAGTATAAGCTGACCGATGATCGGTCCGCCATATATGCCCGACTTGGTGAACCCGATTGTCCGGGCGCGAAAAGCATCGTCACCAACGGTCGCCCCCACCGCGAACAAGTTGGGTGAGTTTACGCCGAGGCCAAGCCCGGCAAGGACCTGACCGACTATGAAGCCGCTCAGATTGTCACTTGTCGCCAAAACAGCAGTTCCGACCGCCAACGCTGAAAAGCCCAGGACGAAGGTCATTTCGACCGACAGATGAGAACGTATCCATCCATAAGAGAAGGCAGAGACCACCGAGGCGGCGGCGAATGGGATCATCAAGTTTCCCACGACACTACTGTCAGTGATGCCGATCTCCCGGATGCGGAATGGGGCGAACATTGAAGGGCTCATTAACGCCGCCCCCGCCAGCAGCGCGAACACGACATACCCAATCGGCGTGCCGAGTGAAAATCCTAAGGAGCGCGAGGGAGCTTTCGCCGCCCGATCCGCCGCTACGCGAGGCGGGTCGCGCGGAAACCCCACGATCGAAAGTAGGAGGAAGGGAATTCCAATTGCATAGGTCAGAAAGGGCCAGCGCCAGCCGATCTCGCCCACATGTCCCACCAGAGGGTACAGAAACATGCCGGTGACCGTGCCGACGGTCGTCATGTATCCGAGCCAACGATTTCGCGCGGCGCCGGAGCTGTTAGAGACCAGCATCGTCATGATCACCGCGCCGAAGGCGGCGACGGATAGCCCGAAGACAATCCGTGTCGCGACGATAGCGTAGAGGTTGTCGAGGAAAAACGGCGCGCAACCCGCCACGGCGTAAAGAAGAAGCGCAAATACCAGCACGCGGCGGGCGCCCACACGATCAGCAATGGCGCCGACCATCGGAGAAGTTACAGCCACGACCACACCGAGTGCGCTCACGATCAGCCGACTCAGAAGACCCGCATTGGGGTCATCGGAGTACGCAGCTTCGATCGAAGGTAGAACCGGACTGGGACCGAAAAACCCGTACGATGAGAGCGTCAGCCCAAAAAGAACAACGACCTTGCCTGCGAGGCCGAATTTCACCGCGCTTTTGTCGTGATCGTTCGCCTGGAGCTGCATTTCCCCTCCCCTGCGAGCCTGCGAAAACACGCTCGCCTAGATTCATTGCCTTGGCCCTAGGCCAAGGTGACGGCCTTGGATTCGAGGTAGGACTCCTCGTCAGCGGACGGGCTGCGCCGACGATCTTCGCCGGGCGCTTGATCTTTGCCGACGCGAGCGGCTCGCCCGCCGCACCGGTCACCCTAGTTACGATATTTTACAATTCAAATTCGCAATTTATACTTCAAATACGCAAAGCGTATATCCCGGCGCACACGATGGACGCTCATGGAGAACGCAGTCCGCCAGTCCACGGACGCCGAATTCCCGCTGCTCGGGTTCAGCCCGTGAGCCCATGGCGCTGGGTCTCCGATTCCAGCGCCAGCGGTCGGTGCCGGACGGCCTGACATAATCGGGCGTTGGAGGAGAGGCGGCGCCACTTGGCTTGCGTGCCAGAAGGACGTCCCAGCGGGCGTTCTGGAGCCTGCACAACGCACGCCGAGACCAGCAGGCTCGGGTCCGCCCACCCTTGCCTCGATAGCTCCAACTTAGGTTAGGTCGATTCTCGCCTCGAAAGCGAGGCGCCCCCACTAGCTTAGCAGCCCCTTGCTAGCCCAGTGTCGGCCAGTGGCTGACATCCGGACACGACGCATCCCGCCATACCGAGGGTTCAAGCTGGCATCGAAGGGGAGCGCACGACCGCCAGCCAGAGCGTGAGAACGGCGGTGTTCTCTCACTGTTTCCGCCCAAACCCCAACAAAAACCCCAACAAAATACCCATTCTAGGTTGGGGCCGGCCCTGAGGTCGCGGTCAGTCACTTGATTTCCTGAAGAAAATTGGCGCGCCCGGAACGATTCGAACGTCCGACCCTCAGATTCGTAGCTTTGCGGGAGTGCATTGTCGTAGCAGAGCGAAAACCGACCTGGACCAGCGAAGCTCGGGCTGCCGTGGCGTAGCCCCGGCGCCGCAATCGAGGCGCCGCGCGAGAACGAAAGCGAGAGGTATGACGAACATCCGTGTGCAATTGGAGCACACGATCCCCAACAACGTACTGATTTTACTTATCTTTCTTCCCAGTCCATCATAGGTGCAATAGACAGTCTATGCGGTTGATATTGCGACACTTTTCCCTTTTAAATCAGTGCACACGAGGCGATTTCGCGTGCGCTTTCCTACGCTGTTCCGCGACGATTTTCGCCCCGTTTCGACATCTCACTGCACCCGATTTGCACCCAAAATGGCATCGATCCCCCGGTCTGATCGCCGCATAGATCGGGCTCAGTGGGACCCTTGGGCGCTGATATCCCCCGGCGCTAGTGTTCTGGATCTGAAGTTCGCCGGCTTTTCGGTCGGCGTCAGAGCGAACTCCAGATTCAAAAAAAGCACACTAGAATCATCCGTTAGCTAGCGTCCTTATCGATTCCGAAGTTCGTCTGAGCCCGCCACCAATGCCTGCGAACTCCGGAATCGGCACACTAGCCTTCACCCGACCTCCGAGACAGGCGCGCGCTTTTGGACGATAGCGGCGAAAGCCTTCCCGGCCTCCGGTGTGCTCATTAGGGCGGCGAAGTGCTCGCTCTCCTCGGCGATCCGCGCCGAGATGCGGGCCGCCTCCCGCATGAGGGTCTTGGTCTTGGACACCGCGATGGGCGTGCGGGCGGCGACCGCTTCGGCGGCGGCGCGGGCCCTGGCGCGCAACTCGGCGGCCGGCACGGCGGCGTTGGCGAGGCCCCAGGCCACCGCGGTCTTTCCGTCCACCGGTTCGCCGAGCACCAGCATCGAAAAGGCCCGCACATAGCCGATCCGCGCCGGCAGCAGCAGGGAGCAGGCGCCTTCCGGCACCAGGGACAGGTTCACGAACGGGGTGATGAGCAGGGCGTCTTCAGTCATGAAGACAAGGTCGCTGTGCAGCACCAGGGTGGCGGCAACGCCCATGGCGCGGCCCTGCACCGCGACGACGAGGGGGGTCTCGGACCGGGTCAGCGCGGTCAGGAACGCGCTCTCCTTCACCGCCCGCGCGTCCAGGCCGGTCTCGCTGGCGTTGATCTTGGCGAAGTCGGAAATGTCCGCGCCGGAGCAGAAGACGTCGCCGTTGCCCTGGATCAGTACGCAGCGCACCTCCGGGTCCTCGTCGGCCCCGGCGATGGCCTGGGCCAGCGCCTCGTTCAGGCTTCCGTTGAGCGCGTTCTTCTTTTCCGGACGGTTGAGGGTCAGCGTCAGAACGCCGCCCGCCTTCTCAACCAGCAAATGCTCAGACATCATAAAAATCCTTGTTCTTTTAGATATTTAGCGTCGTCATGCCCGAGCATTCCAGCCCGCGCGTCAATAAGCTCGCGATCATCCCCCCGTGCGCATCCGCTCGAACCGCTTGGCTGCGGCGATCGCGCAGGTGGCGACGGAGAAGGAGTCGAACAGCGGGATCCTCGAACGCTGCGACAGGGCGAGCAGCTCGTTGCGAAGCGGGCCGGACAGGTCGGCGATGTTGCGCGTGACGACGCCGATGCGTGCCGGCGGCGCCGGGTTCTGCTCCAGAGCTTCGATCAGGCGCACCAGATGCTGCACCCCCGGCAGGCGGCCGGGCAGGACGGAGGTGGCGTAGCCGAGCACGTTCACGTGTATCATCACGTCCGAGAAACTCTGCGCCGGCAGGACCGTCTCGAGCACGTTGCGCGCTGTCTCCGGCGGCCCGGCGGAGCCGAGCCTCACGTCGAGCGGGTTGAGCAGGATGCCGCCCCGCTTGTCGCCGAGTCTGGCCTGCAGGTCCTCGGCCAGGATCGGCAACGCCAGTCCGTGCGCGTCGCAGGCGTCGGCGGCCAGCACCGAGGCGCCGCCGCCCAGCCCCATCACCAGGACGTTGTCGTCGGGAGGGATGTCGCGCCCGTGGTGCCGGTCGAAATACACCAGGCAGGCGAGGAAGTCCTCGAAGGTCCCGGTGATCGTTGCGCCGGTCGAGGCCGCCAGCGCCTCCCAGCCGCGCTGGTCGCTGGTCATGGCCCCGGTGTGTGAGGCGGCGATCCGGGCGCCCGCGTCGCCCAGGCCTGGGGCCAGCAGCACCACCGGTTTGCGGCCAGCCAGGCTGCGCACGATCTCGATCAACCGCGTATCGGCGCCGCCCTCGACATAGACCCCGATGATTTCGGTCGCATCGTCCTCGGCGACGAAGCCCAGGAGATCGCTCAAGGTAATGTCGGCGGCGTTGCCGACAGAGACCACGTCGCTGAACTTCATCCCCCGGTTGGCCCCCGCCTGGATCAGGTCGGTCGAAAGCCCGCCGCTCTGCATGACGGCCGCGACGCGCCCTTTCACGGGCGAGGTCGCCCCGGCGAACCCCTGCCGGCCGTACGGCGAATAGACGCCCATGCAGTTGGGCCCGACGAAGCGCACGCCCCCCAACCTCGCCGCCTCCACGAGCTGGACCTCGAGCTGGCGACCTTCCCCGCCGAGCTCGGAAAAGCCCGCCGAGTTGACGGTGGCGGTCCTGGCCTTGCCGGCGGCGGCGGCGAGCACGTCGGGGGCGAGTTCGGCAGCCACGCTCACCTCGGCGTAGTCGACCCCACCTGGGATGTCCCCAAGCGTCGGGAACGCCGGAAACCCGTCGATTTCCTTGGCGGTGGGATGCACGGCGTAGAGGTTCTCAGTCCAGCCCATGGCGGAATAGCGCGCGAGGGTGCGGTTGCCCCACGCCGTGGCGCGGGTCGCCGAGGCTCCCACCACCGCCACTGACTTCGGCCGGAACAGAGCCCTAAGGTCGAGGGGCCTTTGCGCCGTGGGCGCCGGCGCCGAACCGTGCAGGATCAGGCGGGCGTCGGCGGCGACGGCGCCCCGCGCACTTACGAACAGCGGGTTGCATTCGAACTCACTGAAGGCGGCGCCCAGCTGTTCCACCAGGCCGCCTTCGCCGGCCACCGCCAGCATGGCCGCGATCAGCCCCTCCCGGTCGGCCGGCTGCGCGCCCCGATAACCGTTCAGCAGCGCCGCGCCTGGGAAGGTCTCGACCATCTCGGCCGCCGCCGCCCGCGTCAAAGGACAAAGGCGCACCACGGGCTTGCCGAACAGCTCGGCCTTGGTCCCGCCAGCGCCCAGCAGAGCCAGGGCGCCGAACGGCGGCCGGGCGATCACGCCGAACAGGACCTCGATTCCGGCCGGCGCCATCTCTTCCACATAGAGGCGCGCCCCGGCGACCCCATGGTCGCGCAGGGTCATCGCCATGCGCTCCGCCGCCGCGTCCAGCTCGTCCGCGTCCAGGCCGACCTCGACCGCGCCGAGTTCGCTCTTGTGGACGATGCCCGGCCCCCAGGCCTTCAGTACGAAGGGCCCGCGCAGCGCCTTCGCAGCCTCGGACGGCCGCGCGCCGGCCTCGACGATCGCGCCGGCCGGCGTCGCCACGCCGGATTTCGCCAGCAGCCGCTTGACCATCGGCTCAGGCACACACTGGTCGTCGCCGCCATCCAGCTTGAACCAATGCTCGCGCAGGTCGTCCATCATCATCGACCTGACGCGGAATGCAGCCGCACCGTCGCCGCGCCGACCGCGCCGGGCTTGCCGTCCTGGTTTTCGGTCTTCAGCGAAAGCTCCACCAGCACCGATCCATCCGGCTGCGGGCTCGCCTCCGTCACCTCGCCCGAGACGAAGGTCAGGTCGCCCACCAGGATCGGGTTGCGGTACTGTACCTTGCAGCGGGCGAGCGTCCCCTCCTCGCCCAGCCAGTTGCCGACATAGTCCACAAGCCAGGCGCAGGCCGAGGCGCCGGCGCCGTAGGCCCGCGGCATGCCGCGCTGCCCCGCCGCGCTGGAGTTGGTGTGCCCGGCCGAGGCGCCATGGTAGAGCCCGTCGGCGAACTCCGGATCCAGAACCGCATCGGCCTGACGGTACTTCCGCGCCGTCCGCGGCAGGCCATCGTCCGAGAGATTGCCCCAAGCCGTATAGAGGAACGCCCGCTGCTCGCAGGTGAAGGTCTGCACCGAATGCGGCCCGATGGGGCGCACAGGCAGCTTTGAACCGGGCGACAACGCCTCGCGCGCGATGGGAGCAGGCTCGCGCAGGCTGCGCGCATAATCCAGCCGCTGCTGCTCGAAGGCGCCGATCTGGTCGGCGCTGAACGCCGGCGGCTCGGCCTCGGACTTGTCGCCTCCCGCCCGCGCCTTGAGATTGGCGGCGAGGAAGCGGATCGACGTCGAAATCTGCCGCGCCAGAAAGCGCCCATCCTGGTCGAAATAGGAGGTCTCGCCGCGCTGGAACAGAGTGGGCCCGAACCCCGTCTCCGTCAGCTTGTAGTCCAGCGTCCGCCGTTTTGAGGTCACCCGGTCGCCGACCCGCACCGGGCTCTCGAACCACCACTCGTCGCCGCCGTTCATCTGCCGCCCGCCGGGAACCTCGCCCTGGAAGGAGGTGTGGACCCCGTGGCGGATGGCGCAGGCCATGATCATCGAGGGCGGAATCCTGAGCGCCGCGCCCCGCCGGCTCGCCCAGTCAAAGTCGAAGTAGGCCGGGTTCGGATTCCTCATCGCCTGGACCCAGCGGAATACGTCGGTCTGGGTCACCGGCTGGCGAAGTTGTTCCCCGCCGACCTCGCGGCCCATCCAGCGATCAACGTCCGAAGTATCGATTGGCTGGTAGGTCATGATCAGCTTTCTGGAATGGTGAAGTTGCAACGGTCGCCCGCACCTAGAGTCCCCCGCCCACGTCCACCACCACGCGGCCACGCACCTTGCCGTCCATTAGCTCGGTCGCCGCCGAGACGACGCCATCCAGTCCGATCTCCCGAGCGCCGATCTCCTCCAGCAAGGAAGGGTCGAGGTCCCGCTCAAGCCGACGCCAAGCGGCGAGCCTAGGCGCCTTGGGCGCCATGACGCTGTCCACGCCGAGCAGAGAGACGCCGCGCAGGATGAAAGGCGCCATCGAAGCCGGAAAATCCATGCCCTGGGCGAGGCCGCAGGCTGCGACCGCGCCGCCGTAGCGCACCTGGGCGCAAGCATTGACCAGGGTGTAACTGCCCACGCTGTCAATGACGGCAGCCCAGCGCTCTTTCTGCATCGGCTTGCCCGGCGCTGAGAGCTCCGTCCGGTCAAGAACGGTCGAAGCGCCCAGGCGCTTCAGGTAATCGCCCTCCGAAGCCTTGCCCGTCGCGGCGGTCACGGTGAAACCGGCCTTGGCCAGCAGTGCGACGGCCACGCTGCCCACGCCGCCGGTGGCGCCAGTGACCAACGCCTCCCCTCGCGACGGGTCGATTCCGAACTTTTCCAGCGCTTCGACACAGAGCGCTGCGGTGTAGCCGGCGGTGCCGATGGCCATCGCCTGGCGCGACGTCATGCCAGCCGGCAAGGGAATGAGCCACTCGCCGCGCAAGCGCGCCCGTTGAGCCAGCCCGCCCCAGTGCGTCTCACCCACGCCCCAGCCGTTCAGCACCACCCGGTCACCAGCCTTCCATCCCGGATGGGCGCTTTCAACCACAGTCCCAGAGAGGTCGATACCAGGGACCATTGGCCAATTGCGCACCACCGGAGAGCGGCCGGTGATCGCCAGACCGTCCTTGTAGTTGAGAGTGGAATACTCAACGGCGACGAGGACATCGCCCCCCGGCAGTTGGCTCTCGTCCAGCGATTGAAGGCTCACCGTTTGGCCAGCTTCGGTCTTTTCCATTAGCAGGGCGGAGAACATGAGGAAGCCTTTCGCTGACCTGGGGAAGAACATGGCGCCGCCGGCCGAAACGTGCCTAGGCGCCGAGCGTCAGACAGCCGCCATCCTCATTGTATACAATAGCCCCGCGGATGGCTACCCGGTTCAGGCGCGCGGTGAGAACGGCGCCGAGCGGTGTGCTCGGGCGCGCTGAACGCAATGACTCCGCGATCGTCGGCGGGGCGCAGACGGTTGGGCCAGAGGCGCTATCATCCCAGAAGCGCGACCTGAACGTTCCGCTCGCCCTCGAACGGATAACGCCCGTGGGCGCACACGACGTTGTCGATCAAGGTGAAATCACCGGCCTGCCAAGGTATAGAAATCGTAATGGCGTCGAAAGTAGCGTATACCGCCTCCAGGTCCTCTGGATCGATTGGACTACCATCTCCATAGACGACAACGTTGTACATATACTTGCTCTCGTGGATCGCCGCCCAGCGTTCCGGCCCGAATATCCTCTCAATCTGGTTCTGGGAGCCGATATGGTTGAACCAGTGCTTTTCGCCGGTGAGCGGGTGATTGGTGAAGCCTGAAAGCCTGAGTGATGTCTGGAGGCTGCCGTCGTCCTTCCATTCGGTTTCCAGCCCCATGGCGCGCGCCCTGGCCTCAGCCTCAGTGGGGTCATCCGTATTGAAGCCGGCCGACCAGGTTTTGTGCATGAGCCCATGCAGACGGCTCGTAGGCCGATCGGGATCGCGGAAGTTGCGAAGGTAGCAGACGCCTTCGGCCTCCACCTTGTCCCATAGCCGACGGGGTAGCCTGTCCTTAAGCAAGCGGAAGTCAGCTATGGTCGTCTCCCCGCCGGCCGCGGGGCGCTCCTGGCAGAAAAAGGAGACCATCCGGGGGAAGTTCTCCAGATAGGCCATCTCCTGATGGAGAATGAGGAGATATTCCTTCCTCGCTTTCGTCGCCTCAAACACGCGCTCGGAGAGCTGGTCGCGCGGCGCCGCGCCGCCCGTGTAGTTCAGGTCGTTGGTCGGGTAATGCGAGATCGCCCGTTGGAAATCAGCGGTGTGCTTGAGCGGAAAGCCTCGGAAATGCAGAACGCCGTGCGCGGCGGCGATCTGGTCGAACAGCTCCTTGCGAGACGAAAACCACTCCACGAATTCGTCGAGATTCTCGCCCAGGCGGCGATCCCTAGGCCGCAGGATGACGGGGGTTCCGCCCGGATGGATATCGACCCGGACGCGCCCGTCGGATGCGAGCTCGTAAGCAGCACTCCCCGCCTGCATGTTGCGAAGGATTGGTTCAGCACCCATGGCCGCTCTCCCCTCAAGGATCGTCATCTTGTATACAAAGGGGCGATCTGGCGACAAGCGGTTTCACCGTCTGGCGGCCCACTATGCCGGGAAGGTCACTCAACCTTCGACGACGCCCTTTGCAATCAGAACCTCGATCTCGCTCGGCTCATAGCCGAGGAAGTCCTGCAACACCTGCAGATTATCGGCGCCGAACACTGGAGCGGCCTTCCGAGGGTAGGCCGGCGTCGCCGAGGCGATCACCTGGCTGCCTTCGTAAGTGGCTTCCCCAACCTCCGGGTGATGAAGGCTATGGAGATAGCCTCGATGCCTGAGTTGCGGATCCTCTAACAACTCGAGGTTCGTCAGGACTGGTGCGGCCGGCACTTCCGGCTGAAGGAGGCCGACGACCTCGGCGGCGGTCTTATTCGCCGTCCAGGCCGAGATATGCGCCTCGAGCGCGACCTCATTCGCCTTGCGGCCCTGAAACGAGGCGAACGTCGCGTCGAGCGCCCAGGCCGGCGCGCCGATCCGGCGCACTAAGGCGGACCACTGCGCTTCGGTCTCCACGGCGATCGCGACCCAGCGATCGAGGCCGCCCTCGTCCAGGCACCGGAAGATCCCATGCGGTGCGGCGTTCAGGTCGCGGTTTCCGTCTCGGGTCAGGACGCGGCCGTTGACCGCCGTGTCAAGCAGGAGCGGGGCGAGGAACTGTATGGAGGCTTCATACTGCGAGACATCGATATACTGGCCCTGCCCGGTGCGCCGACGATGATCCAGCGCGGCCATCAGCGCCGTTCCGCAAAACCGTTGCGCCACGAAATCCGTGTAGGGGCCGAATGGCGAATAGGGCGGACGGTCCGGCCACCCCGTCAAGTCCACGAGGCCGGCCATGGCGATCAGGCTGGTCCCGAACCCGGAAAAATTGCGCCTCGGGCCGGTCTGGCCGTTCATCGACGTGGACAACATCACGATCGACGGATTGACCGCCCGGAGAGCCTCATAGTCGAGCCCGAAGCGTTCCATGACCCCGGGGCTGTACGATTCGACCACGACGTCGGCCCAGGCGGCGAGCCGCAGGCCGACCTCCCGCCCCTCGGGCGTGGCCAGATTCACGCCGAGGCCCAGCTTCGACGCATTGAACTCATTGAAGAAATGCGAGCGATTGATCCCCGAGACGCCGCCCGTGAAGGGACCTATCCGCCGCAGGACGTCGAGACTACGCATGCTCTCGCTGCGCACCACGGTCGCGCCATAGTCGGCCAGATATCGGGTGGTCAGCGGACCCACGCCGACCCATGAGGTGTCCCACACCTTCAGGCCGGCGAAGACGTCGCGACTCGATCGACGCGCACCGCTCTCACCGGCCGGCTGGCCCGCAACAGCGGATCGCGATCGAACGCGAGCGGCTTCGCCGCGGATTTCATGGTCGTGCTCACCTATCCGCGGCGCGGCCGGCCTGTTCGCGATTGGCGTTCCGCTCAGGTGCGCCCAGACGCCGGGAAAGCGGATCGGCGCGGATCGTCCCGGGGAGGCCGCCGGCTGGAAGAAGCCGCGGAACTCGAGCTGCTCGTCATCGAGGATGTCCGCCAGCGTGTTGGCGCCCGAGATCTGCAGCCGACGCTTCAGGCCTTCGGCGACCAGCGTCGCGCGCGTGCGCTTGGCGAAAAAACCGTCCAGCCACGCGCTCATGCCGTCCACAAGGTCACCCGGCTCCGCTAGGCGAGTCTTCATGTCCTCTTCGCTCATCGCGTCGAAGACTTCAGGGATCGGGTCTCCCTCCTCCCGCGCCCAATTCCGAAACCCCACAAGGCCCGCGCCCATTCGAACCAGGGAGATGGCGTATCCGTCAGCGCATCGAAACAGCGAGCGAAACAGCGTGTGCTCATTCGGCTCGCCAAGCTTCTCGCGCCGGATCAGGCGACCGTCCGTGTGAGCATGCATGAACGCGTTGGATAGGGTGCGTATAATCGTGGCGTGCGCCGACACGTCGATCTGCTGACCTTCGCCGGTCGACGCGGCATGGAAGAGCCCGACGACCGTGTGCAAAGCCGCCTCCGAGGCGGCATGCGGAAAATACTGCGGCGCAGTCACCCGCACCGGCGCTCGATCCGGTTCGCCGACGAGCCAGGCGGCGCCGCCGACCGCCGACAGGGTCAGGTCGCTGGCGGCGAAGCCCGCATAGGGCCCGGTCTGGCCGAATGGCGTGATCCTTGTAAGGACGATGCGGGGATTTGCAGCCACCAGCGCATCGAGCCCCAAGCCCCAGCTTTCCATTTGGCCAGGTTCGAACGACTCGATGACTGCATCGGCGCCGGCCGCAAGCGCCAAGAACAATTCACGGTCTGCAGACGTCTCAAGGTCCAAGATCGCAGAGCGCTTGCCTCGGTTGTATGCCCACCAAACCAACCCGGTTTCTGGATTGGGCGCGCCGCCTGCAAAAGGAGCAAGCTCTCGGCCCGGATCGCCGCTCGGCGGCTCGATCTTAATGACATCGGCTCCGAGGTCCGCCAGCAGCCTGCCGGCAAGCCACCCCCGATCCGTCGTCAGATCGAGGATCCGGTAGGGCTTGAGCGCGCCATCGGCCATAGAGATTGCCTCTCGTTATGACCACGGCCGTTCAGAAGGCCTGGTCACTGTTGCGAATCCGCTTCCTCCCCGGCTCCTCTCAGAGATGCTACGAAGGTCGACCCTTTGTATACAAAGGGTGCATTTCGCACAAGCGGCGGCGGTTGTGCTGTGAGGTCGAAAGGCCGGCCAAGCGACATCCGCCGACTGTACGCGTGGGTAGTGGCGCACCTGTGGGGTCGAAGATCCTGCACGTTTCTCGCGGTCTGGAGGATTCAGGTCGGCGCGGGGCGAACGGCCGCTATGGAGGCGAAACAGCCCTTTGATGCGAGGCGGGTCGCGGCGCGCGGCGACATCACGCCGTCATCCGGCCATGAACCCGCCGCTGTTCGCACCTGCGAAAGCCTCAGACATGGTTGCCACATCCTTTTTTCCGGTTTGCGTAAGGGGGTCGCCATGAGCGAAGCAACCTATGTGTCATTCGTGCCAAGGGCCAAGCGGGCCAAGCTTCGCGCGACACTGCAGAGCGAGGACACCGGCGCGATCCGTTGGACCGAGAAGCGGATGCTCCTGGGGAGCGAGTTCTATTTCTCGGGGCCGGCCAGGCTCGCCCGGAAAACCCACCTTCACATCACCAAATGGCTGGCCTCGGATTGGTGAGCGCCCGTCCGAAGGAGACCCTCCAGCTTCCGCAAATCAGACTCCGTGGCCGGACCTTCATGGCGCTCGTCATCGCCCCGGAGTTTCCGATGGCGGGCTGGTTCGCCGCCCTCGATCACCAGATCCAGCAGTCGGCGGCCTTCTTCGCGGAGCGTCCGGTGATCGTCGATCTGAAGGCCGCTCTCAAGGACGGCGGACCGTCGGCCGCGCCGATCGTGCTGGACGGCCTGGCGGCCCGTAACCTCCGCCTTGTGGGCGTGGAAGGCGTCGATCCGGCGCTGCTCGCGGGCACGCAATGGGAGGGGCTGCCGAAGGCCATGGCCGGCCGGGACCTGACCCCGGAGCCCCAGGGCGCGTCGCAGGAGACGTCTGGCGCCGCCACGGTTTCGCCGTCGCTTGTGATCGACCAGCCGGTGCGCTCGGGCCAGTCGATCGTCTTCGAGGACGGGGATGTGACGATCATCGGCCACGTCGCCTCGGGCGCCGAGGTGATCGCCGGCGGCTCCATCCACATCTATGGCGCGCTGCGTGGACGGGCGATCGCAGGCCTTCGCACCGGCGAGTCCGCGCGCATCTTCTGTCGGAAACTGGAGGCGGAGTTCCTCGGCGTCGACCGGTTCTACCGAACGGCGGAGCATTGGGGCGCGGTCCTGCACGGCAAGGCCGTACAGGCGGCGTGCGACCGCGGCGTGCTCAAGCTTTCAACGCTGAATTGAGAACAGATTTCGCCGCCCGCGCAGTAATTGCGGCAGCAAGTGGAGTGAGTGTGCAATGTCGAAGGTCATGGTGGTCACGTCCGGCAAGGGCGGCGTGGGGAAGACCACATCGTCCGCAGCCCTTGGCGCGGCGCTCGCCCAGACGGGCCAGAGCGTCGTCGTCGTGGATTTCGACGTTGGGCTCCGCAACCTGGACCTGGTGATGGGCGCGGAACGGCGCGTCATCTTCGACCTGGTCAATGTGATCCAGGGCGACGCCAAGCTTCCGCAGGCGCTGATCCGGGATAAGCGCCTCGAGACGCTGCACCTCCTGCCGGCGTCGCAGACCCGCGACAAGGACGCGCTGACCGAAGAGGGCGTGGGCAAGGTGATCAACGAGCTGCGCGCGCGGTTCGACTGGATCATCTGCGACAGCCCGGCGGGCATCGAGAGGGGCGCCACCCTGGCCATGCGCTTCGCCGACCTCGCGGTGGTGGTCACGAACCCCGAAGTCTCGTCGGTGCGCGACTCCGACCGGATCATCGGCATGCTGGACTCCAAGACCCAGCGCGCGGAGGACGGCGAGCGGATGCCAAAGCATCTGCTGCTGACCCGCTACGACACCGCCCGCGCCGCACGCGGCGAGATGATGAAGGTGGAGGACGTGCTCGAGATCCTGGCCATTCCCCTTCTCGGGATCGTCGTCGAAAGTCCTGACGTGCTCACAGCGTCCAACATGGGCTCGCCCGTCACCTTGCATAATCCCGCCTCGACCGCGGCTCGGGCCTATGCCGACGCCGCCCGGCGGTTGCTCGGGGAGGATCTGGCGCATCACCTGCCGACCGAACGCCGAAGCCTGATCAGCCGCCTGTTCGGCAGAAAGGCGGCGGCGGCATGAGCCTGCTCGGCTTCCTGACCCGTAAGCGCTCGGCCCCCGTGGCCCGCGACAGGCTGCAGATCCTCCTGGCGCACGAACGGGCGCTCTCCGGCCGCTCAGATCTCATCGCGGTGCTGCAGCAGGAGATCCTCGCCGTCATCGCCAGGCACTTCCCGATCGACGGCGACAAGGTCGTGGTCAAACTCGACCGCGGAAATCAGGTCTCGACCCTTGAGATCGACATCGAGATGCCCGACGACGCCCTGGCGTCGGGCTGAAAGTCCAGGGCGGGAGCCTGAATCAGCGCGCCTTGTCCGTCGCCAGGGCCGCCGCCACCAGGGCGCGGATCGCCCAGCGCCGGACATCCGTCGCGGTCTTGGCGTCCAGTTGCAGGACGTCCTTGAAGGCCACCATGGATTCCGTGCCCATCAGCACCGCCAGGCTGGCCTTCAGGCGTTCCAGGTCCTGCGGTTTGAAGTCGCCGCGCACGGGATCCAGCGCCGCTGCGATCAGGCCGCTGCGCCGGTTCTGGCGGCGCGGCATGTCGGCGTCGTCCGCGCCGGGCGGCTGGACGGTATAGGCCAGCATGGTCCGCAGCGCCGCCTCGTTCTCCTGGATCATCTGGTCAATGGCCGCGTCGGCGATCTCCAGGCGGGCCACGGCGTCCCGTGGCGGCGCCCCCGCCAGGACCTCGGCGACATCCGGGAAGGCGACGTCCAGCGAGGCCTCGACCAGCAGGGCCTCGATACTCGGGAAATACCGGTAGGCCGTGGCGCGCGACACCAGGGCGGCCTCGGCGACCTCCTCCAGGCTGGGCCGCCGCCCGGCCCGCATCAGGTCGGACGCGGACCGAAGCAAGTCCTGACGGGTCCGCCGGCGCTGGTTCGGCCGCCCGGCTGAAGCTTGGGTCGGCATCAATCCTGCGGGAGTTGCTGGAAGATCGCAGCGAGGTCGACCCAGACGTTCTCGCGCCGGATCGCCCCGGCCTCGCTGAACTCCACCACATGCAGCAGCCTGAACTCCAAGGGGCGGCCCCGGCCCTCAAGCCCGAACGGCCGGCCAGGCGCCCGCCCGCGCCAGACCGAATCGTCCACCATGAAGTCTTCGCCATAGAGGCGTCGGGTGCTGCGCACCTGCCCGTCCGACAGGTCGTCGAACAGGGCCTCATAGAAGGGTCGGGCCGCCTCGCGGCCGCTCACCGGTCCCGTCGGCCAACCGACCACGTCATGCTCCACCTCCGGCGACAGGGTGGCGAGCACGCCCTCGACGTCGTCGCGCGCTTCGAAACCGAAATGCGCGTCGATCCGAAGATCCATTTCCTCTCGAGTGAGCGGCATCGAACAATCCCTCCTGCATCAGCCGAAGGGATCGTAATGAGATAATTATCTCATTTCAAGACTTATGTATCGACGCCCTGCGTCGCCGCCTCGCCCTTCCGGCGCCACAGGCTCAACACCACGCGGGCGATGAGCGCCCAGGCCGCCCCAAGGGTCCATCCCCCCAGCACGTCGCTGGGCCAATGGACGCCCAGATAGATGCGGCTGACGCCCACCGTGACCGTGACCAGTATGGCGATGGCGAAGACGAAGACCTTGAAGCGGCGGCGGCGGTCGAGGCTGGAGAGGATCGCGGCCAGGGTCAGGAAGGTGACCGCCGAGAGCATGGCGTGGCCGCTGGGGAAGCTGTGCGTGTAGACGAAGGCGCCGTGAGGCACGAGTTCCGGCCGCGCCCGCCCATAGACCGCTTTCAGAAGGTCGTTGCTGAACTCGGCCAGCACCACGGTGGCCGTGAAGACCACCGCCTGTCGCCACTTGCCGAAGAAGACGAGGCTCGCCGCAGCGATGATCACGAAGAGGGTCAGGCAGGTGAAGCCGCCCAGGGCGGTGATGTCACGCATCGCCTCTTCGAAGGCGCGCGGGCCGATGGGGTCCGAGGGGTCCGCCGGATTGCGGAACCAAAGCAGAATCGCGCGGTCCAGCGCCGCGGGCTGGGTCAGTTCGACGACCTCGGACAGCTCCAGGAACGCCCAGACGGCGGCGCCGGCCGCGATGATCATGGCGAGCGTCCGCAACTCGAGGCGCGCGGCCACGAAGCGAACCCAGTCGCGCATTCGTTCGGTGCTCATGGTCGCGACCGTAGGCGGAAGTTCAGGCCTGGGCCATCGGGCGCGCCGCGGGCTTCGCGCGGTTCAGGCCCGCGATCACATCTTGCCGGAGACCGGCACCAGCGCCCCCGTCACCGCCCTCGCCTCCTCCGAAGCCAGGAAGATGATCACCGCCGCGAGGTCCGCCGGCGCGACCCAGGCCGAGAAGTCGGACTTGGGCATGTCCGCCCGGTTCACCGGCGTGTCGATGATCGACGGCAGCACCGCGTTCACCGTGACGCCGTCGCCCTTCAATTCCTCGGCGAGGCTCTCCGTCAGGCGGTGGACGCCCGCCTTGGAGGCGGCGTACGGCCCCATGCCCATGGCGGCCTTGACCGCGCCGCCGGCGCCGACATTGACGATGCGGCCGGAGGCGCTGCGCTTCAGGTGCGGCGTCGCGGCGCGGCAGGTGTTGGACGTGGTCAGCACATTGATGCGGAACAGCCCGGCCCAGCTGTCGGCGGTGCTGTCGTCCAGCGTCTCCCAGCGGAAACCACCGGCCACATTGATCAGGACGTCCAGGCCCCCCAGCGCCTCGGCGGCCTGGTCGATCGCCGATTTCGCCGCGGCGGCGTCGGCAAGGTCCACCCCGGCCAGGGCGATGTGGCCCGGGCCCAGGCTCTCCACGAGGCCAGCGGGCGCGGCGGGCGCGTAATCGATCAGCGCCAGGCGGGCGCCCGTCGCGGCGGCGGCCTTGGCGACCGCTGCGCCCAGGATTCCGAAAGCGCCGGTGATGGCGAAAATGCGTTGCGACATCCGGAAAATCCCCTCGCGGCTGGAAGCGTCCGCGCAACTATTATGAGGGCGCCGCAAGGGAAGCCAATGGCCAGCGCGCGTCAGGCAAAAGTGGATACCGGTTTCGCCGCCCGGCGCGCTCTACACCATTGAAGATGGACCCGCCTACCTGGCTCAGGTGCATTCACGTGAGCCAGGTAGGCGGGTCCAGGCGAGGGCCCGGCCGCCGGCGACGGCTATTTCCAGAGTTATTTATTGAGCGCGAGCTGGGCCGCGGGCCGCACGCCGGGACGCAATCCGTAGAACGCCAGCTTGAAGGGGCCCCACCAGAAGGTCTTGCCAAGGCCCCGCGCGGCGCGGTCCAGGTCGAAGGCGAAATCCGGCGCGCGAACGAGCCACTTCACCCCCCCCAGGGCTGCGAAAATTGCGGCCTGGGCCAAGCCCTGAACCATCCAGCCCGCCAGGCCCAGGCGATCCGGCGGCGTCTTGGCGGCGCAGGCCGCCGACGGCCCCTGCCCGTAGCCGAACGCGCGCTTGAGCGTGTAGCGCAACGAAAGCCGCGATGGCTCCGGGTCTTCCCAGACCCAGGCGGCCGGCTCCCAGGCAAAGCGCGCGCCGCGCACCTTCATGATCCCGAACAGCAGGTCGTCTTCGCCGCCGATGTGATTGCGGATTTCACTGAAGGGCCGCTTGGGGTCCGGCAGGGCGTCGCGCCGGACCAGGCTGTCGCCGCATCCGTAGTAGTTGTCGATCGGCCCGGCCTCGGCAGGGCCCGACCTGGAGAAGAAACGCTCGAGGTAGTTACGATTGCGGTGGACCTCTGGCGGCGCGCGCCCACGCACGGGCCCGAACACCACGTCGGCGTCGTACCGCGCCTGGGCGGCGAGCAGCGCGGCGAGCCAGGCGACCGGGGCCTCCTCGTCATCGTCCAGGAACGCGATGAGCGCGCCTTGGGCGACCTCCATGGCCGCGTTGCGCACATTGGCTACGCCGGGTCGCGGCTCGTGGACATAGGCGACCGGAAACGGCGCATCCGCCCTCAACGCCTCGACGACAGCCGCCGCCGAAGGGACCACGTCGTTGTCGGCGACCACGAGCTCGCAGGTTTGCAGGTCCAGGCCCTGCTGTGCAAAAGCGGACCGAACGGCGCGCTGCAGCCCGATCGGCCGCCGCTGGGTGGGAATAATGATGCTAATACGCGGAGGGACGCTCATGCCGCAGGTCTCGGTGCGCGGGCCGGCCCAATAGGCGGCGACACAACTGAAGGGTGGGACGGGGTCTGCATTTGAACAATTAGATTACCGCAGGCGTCTTAGAAATTTACGAACTTCCGCGCGCGTCATCGGCGCGGCGCTCAGACATGAGCGACTGGGCATCCATCCACCTCACAACTGACGAACTCATTGAAGCGTTCAGCCTGACCAGATTTCGAAATTGCGAACCTTTAATCTCCGCAATGTGCAGCGCCTCGCTATTGATCGAGGAAGAGCTTGAATCCTTTGTATTCACAATTCGTCCGAATTCGCTAAAGGCGCGAGTGCAGCTGGACCTGCGGCGAATCGCGCACTTCACTATGCTCGAGCTTTTCCGGTAAATTCTGTCACTTCGGCTAAGTGCGGCCGACGAACCACCCGTACGTGTGTGGAGGAATTAAACTTGGTGGAACCCTCAACGAAGGCGCCGGACCCCATGGATATCGCCCTGGGGGCCGCCGTTCGAATTCGCCGCCGGACGATCGGCATGTCACAGGAAGCTCTGGCCGAACAGTGCGGCGTCAGCTTCCAGCAGATCCAGAAGTACGAGAACGGCGCAAACCGTATCTCCTTCTCGCGCCTCGTCCAGATCGCACGCGCCCTGCGCTGCCGGGTCGTCGATCTGATGGACGTTCTGGACACGCCGGACCGCGAACTGAGCGGCGACCTGGACCTCTTGACCCGGATGCGTACGCCAGGCGCTCTCGAGCTCCTGGCGGCCTATGAGCGGCTGAATCCCGACGCGCGCTCGTCGCTCATCACCTTCCTGCGCGCCCTCGTCGGTCGCGAGCTCACGGCCGGGGCGAAGATTCCCGCCTGACGTCTTCGCCAGGTCGGTCAGTCGCGCGCCAAAGCCGCGTCGATCACGGCGCGGGCCTCTGGTCCTGACCAGTCCGCTTCGCCGGGCAGGCGGGCGAACTCCATCCCGTCCTTGCCATAGATGACCGTCGTCGGAACGCCGGCCGCCGGCGGCGACAACGCGAACGGCATCCGCGCCTTGGGATCGTTGTAGAAGGCCAGCGGCGCGTGCTGGACGATGAATTCCTTGGCCTTTTCGCGGGCGCTCTCGCCGTCGATGCTGACCGCCACCACCTCGACCGGCCGCCCCTCATAGGCCTTGGCGAGCTTGGCCAGGGTGGGCATTTCGAGCACGCAGGGCGCGCACCAGGTGGCCCAGAGATTCATCACCACCACCTTGCCTCGGAAGTCGGCGACGCGGCGCGGCGCGCCCTTGGAGTCATAGAAGGTATTGACCGGCGGGACGCCGGCTTCGGCCGGCAGGGTCAGCTTGGCCATCGCACCCTTGGCCAGGCTCTTCACGCCGTCGGAGCGTGCGGGCTGGAACGATGCCTGCGCCATGATGTAGACAACCACGGCGACGCCGGCCAAGCCGACGCCCCATAAGGACCACTTCAGAACCCCGTCCCCCGGTTTGCCCGCTGGTTGATCGCTCATATGCCCGACGCTTCTCCGACCGATCCAAAGACGCCGGCGCCAGGACCGGCCGCCCCCGATGGCGGCCAGGCCATGTGGGGCGGGCGCTTCCAGACCAAGCCGGACGCGCTGATGCAAGCGATCAACGTCTCCATCGGCTTCGACCGCAGGCTGGCGGAGCAGGATCTCGCCGGCTCACGTGCGCACGCCGCGATGTTGCGCGACGCGGGAGTCATTTCAAGCGAGGACGAGGCAGCCATCCAGGGCGGCCTTGCGGCCATCGCCGCCGAAATGGCCGCCGGGACCTTCCCGTTCCGGGAGGAATTCGAGGACATCCACATGAACGTGGAGGCGCGGCTGCGCGAGTTGATCGGCCCGACAGCCGGTCGGCTGCACACCGCGCGCTCCCGCAACGACCAGGTGGCGGTCGATTTCCGCCTCTGGGTGCGGGACGCCTGCGACCGCACGCGCGCCCAGCTCGAAGGTCTGATGCGCGCCATCCTGGCCAAGGCCGAGGCGCACGCCGACACCCTGATGCCGGGCTTCACCCACCTGCAGCCCGCCCAGCCGGTGACCTTCGGCCATCACCTGATGGCCTTCCTCGAGATGTTCGCCCGCGACGCCGGCCGCTTCGGCGATGCGCGGCGGCGCATGAACGAGAGCCCGCTCGGCGCGGCCGCGCTCGCCGGCTCGCCGTTCCCGATCGACAGGCACGCCACCGCCAAGGCCCTGGGCTTTGACGCGCCGATGGCCAATTCGCTGGACGCCGTCTCGGCCCGCGACTTCGCGCTCGAAGCCCTCGCCGCCGGCTCCATCTGCGCGATCCATCTGTCACGGCTGGCTGAGGAGATCGTCATCTGGATGACCCCGCAGTTCGGCTTCGTGCGGCTCAGCGACGCCTTCACCACGGGCTCGTCGATCATGCCGCAGAAGCGCAACCCCGACGCCGCCGAACTGGTGCGCGCCAAGGCCGGCCGGCTGCTCGGCGCGTTCACGCAGCTTTCCGTGGTGATGAAGGGCCTGCCGCTCGCCTATTCGAAGGACATGCAGGAAGACAAGGTCCCGGTGTTCGAGGCCTTCGATGCGCTGGAGGTCTCCCTGGCCGCCATGACCGGAATGGTCGCCGACCTGGAGCCGAACAAGGAGCGGATGGCGGCAGCGGCGGGCGCGGGCTTCTCCACGGCGACCGACCTGGCCGACTGGCTGGTGCGCGAGCTCGGCGTGCCGTTCCGCGACGCCCACCATATCACCGGCTCGGCCGTGAAGCGGGCGGAGGCCTTGAGCTGCGACCTCGCCGGCCTGCCCCTGGCCGAGCTCCAGGCCCTGGACCCTCGCATCACGGCCGGCGTTTATGAGGTGCTGACGCCGCAGGCGTCCGCGGCCAGCCGTATGAGCTATGGGGGAACGGCCCCCGAACAGGTGCGCGCCCAGGTCGCGCGCTGGAAGGAGATTCTCCAATGACCGCCCGCCGCCTGGTCGTCCTCGCCCTGGCCGCCGCCCTGCCCCTTTCCGCTTGCGGCAAGATGGGCGCCCTGGAACGTCCCGGCCCGATGTTCGGCCACACGTCCGCGACAGACGCCAAGCCGCGCCACGAACCGCCCCCGCCGGTGTCGACGGTCGACCGCCGCGACCTCGACCCGGATCCGGACGGCACCACCGACCTTTCGCCCATCCGCTCGCGGCCCATCCAGGGCTCAGGACAGAACCCCGCCGGAACCAAGCCGCCGGGCGCGCTGCCTGACCCCTACGCCAATCCGCAATGAACCATTTCGGGCTTTCGGGGGGCGAGCTCGCCTGCGAGGGCGTGGCGCTGCCGGCTATCGCCGAGGCCGTCGGCACGCCGGTCTATGTCTATTCCACCGCTACCCTTGAGCGGCACTACGAGGTGCTGCGCGGCGCCCTGGTCGCCGCAGGACTCGGCGAGCCCCTGATCGCCTTCGCGGTCAAGGCCAACTCCAACGTGGCGATCCTCAAGACCCTGGCCCGGCTGGGCTGCGGCGCGGACGTGGTCTCGGAGGGCGAGATTCGCCGCGCCCTCGCCGCTGGCGTTGCGCCGGGACGCATCGTCTTCTCCGGCGTCGGCAAGACCGAACGTGAGATCGCCTTCGCGCTCAAGGCGGGCGTGGCCGAGATCAATGTCGAATCCGAGCCCGAACTCGACACGATCGCCCGCGTCGCCGAGGGCCTCAAGGCCATCGCCACGATCGCCATCCGCGTAAACCCCGACGTGGAAGCCGGCGGCCACGCCAAGATCTCCACCGGCAAGGCGGACTCCAAGTTCGGCGTGTCGTTCAGCGAGGCCGCGCGCCTCTACGCCAAGGCCGACGCCCACCCCCACCTGAATCCGATCGGCCTCGCCTATCATATCGGCAGCCAGATCACCGACCTCGCCCCCATGGAGGCCGCGTGCATCAAGATGCGCGGTCTCGTCGAACAGCTTCGCGCCCAGGGCCTGAAAGTGGATCGGCTGGACCTCGGCGGCGGCCTCGGCGTGCCCTACTTCAACCAGCCCGACCCGCCGGGCGTGGAGCCCTACGCCGCCATGATCGCGCGCGTCATGCAGGGCCTTTCCATCGAGTTCGCCTTCGAGCCCGGGCGCATGATCTGCGCCAACGCCGGGGTGCTGCTGGCCCGGGTGATCCACGTCCACCACCGGCCCGAAGGGCGCAACTTCCTCGTCCTGGACGCGGCGATGAACGACCTCATCCGGCCGGCCATGTACGACGCCTATCATGAGATCCAGGCGGTGCGCCCGCGCGCCGGCGCGCCGGTGGTCTACGATGTCGTCGGGCCAATCTGCGAAAGCGGCGACACCTTCACCCGCGAGCGCCGGCTGCCGCCCATGCAGGCCGGCGACCTCATCGCCTTCATGAGCGCAGGCGCCTACGGCGCGGCGATGGCCAGCGAATACAATTCGCGCCCGCTGGTCCCCGAGGTCCTCGTCAAGGGCGATCGCTATGCAGTGATCCGGCCGCGTCCGACCTATGAGGACATGCTGGCCACGGAGCGGTCCGCCCCCTGGCTGTAGACCGGGTTCAGTCTAAGGCGCCGATGAATGGCAAGCCGCGGTGGCGGCCAGCGTCGTCCATCCCATAGCCGACCAGGAAACGCATCGGCGCGTCCCAGCCGACGAAATCGGGCTCGATGGCCCGCGGCTGCGGCCAGGGCTTGCGCACGAAGACGGCGGTCAGCACCTCAGCGGCGCCCGCGTCCCGCACCAGCCGCACCGCCTCGCTGAGCGAGAGCCCCGTGTCCAACACATCGTCTACGATCAGCGCCCGCCGCCCCGCCAGCGGGCGCTGCAGGTCGGCCCGCACCTCGCAGCGGCCCAGGCTCGCCCGCTCATCCCCATAGGAGGCGAGCCAGAGCGCGTCGAAACGAACATGCCGGCCCAACCGGGCGAGGGCGCGCATAAGGTCCGCGCAGAACCAGAGGCCTCCGGTCAGGAGGCAGACCGCCACCGTCTCGTCGTCGGTTCGCGGCGCGATCGCCTGGGCCAAGACCTCGACCCGGGCGGCCACCTCGGCTTCGCTCAGGAGGACGGTTACGCCGCTCATTGGTGATCGAGGGCGTAGGGGGCGCCCTGGTCCAGAGGCCTGGCGTCCACCGGGGGCGGGGCCGGCGGCTCGCCGCTGCGAAGGCCTTCGGGCGCTTCGGACACGGGCGCGTGGGCCACGGCGGCCTTGGCCTGCGGATGCTCCGCCCCGGACGCCTTGTGTTCGGGCGCGGCCTTGCCAGGCGCGAAGCTCACCTCCAGGTCATGGGCGCTCGAGGGCGGGTCCAGGATGTCGATGGCGAAGTGGCGGCTCTGGCCGGGCGGGATGCGCGGATCGGCGGCGCGCGCGATCTGGGTCGCCACCGGCTTGCCGGCCTTGTTCAGAAGGCTGATCTGCAAGGGCGGGGCGGTGAGCGCCTTCTCCTCGATGTTGCGGATCTGGCCCGATATGGACAAGGCGGCGCGGCCACCCTTCAGGGCGGGCTCGGCCTTCACGTTCTCCAGCATCAGGCCCAGGCTGTTCACCGGCAGCCCCACCGCGGCGTATGCGGCCGCCGAGCGCGGCCAGCTGCGCACCACGTCGGCGCGGAAGACGATGGCCAGGGCCGCTACGATCGCGACAGCGGCCACCGCCGCGGCCCAGGCCACGCCCATGACGGCGGCCTGGCGCACCTTGCGCTCGGTGTCGGCCTTGGCGCGGAAAACCTTGGGCAGTTCGTCCCCCGGCAGCGCGCTGACCGGCTGCGGGGCCTCCTTCGGCGACGCGGGTTCGCGCGCGACGGCCCCCTCCTCCGGGTCGGAGACCAGCTCCAGCTCAGGCTCGAGGCGGGCGTTCCAGCGGGTCCCGCACTGGGCGCAGCGCACCGACCGGCCTTCAGGCGGAATCTTGCCGTCGTCCACAAAATAGCTGGTAGCGCACTCTGGACAGGTCAGTATCATGACGCGCGAATCGGACGCTCCAGCAACCTCAACCGAGGTCGCCGATTTCGGTCTCCATGTCCAGAAACCCCAACGCCGAGACGGCGATGCACGCCGATCCGGCCATTGTACGCTTCGATGACGTTTCCATGCGTTATGGCCGTGGCCCTGAGATCCTGCGCGACCTGACCTTCGCCCTGGAGCCGGGCTCGTTCCATTTCGTCACCGGGCCGTCGGGCGCTGGGAAAAGCTCGCTCCTGAAGCTCATCTATCTTGCAGCCAAGCCCAGCAAGGGGCTCATCCACCTGTTCGGGCAGGACATTTCGCGCGTGGCGGCCAAGGACCAGCCGTTTCTGCGCCGCCGCATCGGCGTCGTTTTCCAGGAATTTCGGCTGCTCGATCACTTGACCGCCTTCGACAACGCCGCGCTTCCCTTGCGCATAGCGGGCGCCAAGCCCGATGACTACCGTGGCGACGTAGCCGAACTCCTGACCTGGGTGGGCCTGAAGAACCGCATGCACGCCATGCCCGCGACCTTGGCCGGCGGTGAGAAGCAACGCCTCGCGATCGCAAGGGCCGTCGTCGCCCGCCCCGACATCATCCTGGCCGACGAGCCCACAGGCAATGTCGACCATGACATGGCCATGCGTATCTTCCGCCTGTTCGTTGAGTTGAACCGCCTGGGGGCCACGATTCTGATCGCCACCCACGACCAGGACCTGGTGGCGCGCTCTGGTCGCCCGGTCCTGCACCTCGAAGACGGCCAGGCGACCCTCCTCGCGGCGGGAGGCGGCGCATGAGCGAGATGTTCGACTTATCGCGCTGGCGGCCCGCGCCCTTCCTGCCGGAGTCCGACGCCAAGGACGGCGCGCTCATCTTCGTCGTGGCCGTGCTCTGCTTCCTGGCCTGCATGACCGGCTTGGCCGTCATCGCCTCGGATCGCGCCGCCCGCGGCTGGGCCGACCAGCTCACCGGCGAGGCGACCGTCATCGTGCGTCCCAAGGGCAGCGAAAGCCCGGACACGGCCGCCGCCCGCGCCGCCGAGGCCCTGGCTGGGCTGCCCGGCGTCACCGAGGCGCGCGCCCTGGAGCGGGAGAAGGCCTATGACCTCATCAAGCCGTGGCTCGGCGACGTAGCCGATCTTGAGGACCTCCCGGTCCCGCGCCTGGTGTCGGTCGAGCTCGACCAGCGCAAGCCGCCGACCATCTTCGCCCTCGAGGCGGCGCTGAAGGCGCAAGGATTGGACGCCACCGTCGACGACCACAGCGTCTGGATCAAGGACATCAAGCGCTCGGCCGGGGTCGCACGGTGGTTCGGGGCGGCCGTGTTCATGCTGATCGCGGGCGCAGCGGCCGCGGTGATCGCCTTCGCCACCCGGGCGGGCCTGGCCGCACGCCGCGACGTGGTGGAGGTGCTGCACCTGTCCGGCGCCGAGCACTCGCTGATCGCCCAGCTCTTTCAGACGCGGTTCGCCCGCATCGCCGCCACCGCCGGGGTCTTCGGCGCCCTGGCCGCGATCGTGGTCGGCGCGATCCTTCGGCTGATCGGCGGCGGCCAGGGGATCACGCCGGTGCTGCCGGTCGCCTGGGTCGACCTCTTGGCCCTGGTCCCCTGTCCGCTGATCGCCGGCGTCGTGGCCGCCCTCGCCGCCCGCTTCACCGCCGACGCCCTGGTCCGGGAAATGGCGTGAAGGGGCTCGCCGCCATACTTGTCGTGGCCGTGATCTGGGTCTGCGGCCTCCTGGCCTTCGCCGACAGGGTCGGCCGGTCGACCCCGGCCGGAGAGCCCGAGCCCGCCGACGGGATCGTCGCTCTCACCGGGGCCGGCTCCAACGAACGCATCCAGGCCGCGCTCGGCCTCCTGGAGGACGGGCTCGGCAAGCGCGTGCTGGTCTCCGGCGTCAACCGCGAGGCCTCGCGCGAGGACGTCCGCGCCGCCACACGCGCGGTGCGCCGCCTCTATGATTGCTGCGTCGACCTGGGCTTCGAGGCGGCCACCACGGTGGGCAACGCCCGGGAGACGGACGGCTGGGTGAAGGCCATGCGCTATCACAGCCTGATCATCGTCACGGCCGACTATCACATGCCCCGGGCCATGCTGGAGTTGCGCGCCGGCTTGCCCGGCGTGGCCTTGCAGCCCTATCCGGTGGCCACAAAGACCTTCGACGCCCATGGCTGGTGGCGGACCGGGCGGGGGGCGCGGCTGCTGGCGATGGAATACATGAAGTACCTGGCCATCCTGGGCCGCGAGGCGTTCCTGAGCCTTGGGCCCCGCGCCGGGGCGGAGGCGCACCGTCCGTGATCACGGTCCGCTCGCTGCTGTTCGTCGCGCTCTTCTATGTCTGGTCGACCATCATCGCGCTCGGGATGATCCCGCTCTTCCTGGGCCGGTCCCGCTGGGTGATGCGGGGCCTGACCCTCTACGGCTACGGCATCTCGTTCCTGCTTGGCCTTGTCTGCGGCATCCGCGTCGAGCTGCGGGGGCGCGAACACATGCCGACCGGCGCGGCGGTCATCGCCTGCAAGCACCAGTGCATGTTCGACATCTTCGGCCAGTTCCAATGGCTGCCGTACTCCAGCTTCGTCATGAAGAAGGAGCTGGTGAAGGTCCCCTTCCTCGGCTGGTACGCCCTCAAGGGCGGCATGATCGTGGTCAACCGCGAGGGCCAGTCGGCGGCGCTGAAGAAGCTGGTGCGCGACGCCAGGGCGCGCCTGAGGAACGGCCGCCAGGTGGTGATCTTCCCGGAGGGAACCCGCGGAACGCCTGGGGTGAAGGGCGATTACAAGCCCGGCATCGCGGCGCTCTATCGCGAACTCGACCTGCCGGTCTATCCGGTGGCGACCAATTCCGGCGTCCACTGGCCCGCCCACGGCTTCCTGCGCAAACCGGGGACGATCGTCTTCGAATACCTCGAGCCGATCCCGCCCGGCCTGAAACGCGCGGAGTTCATGCGCACCCTGGAAGAGCGGATCGAGACGGCGTCGAACAGATTGCTCGATCTTTAGAGCGCCGCCCGCGAGCAGAGCTCGGTTCTGGGCAGGTGTAGATCGCCCCGAATACCCCTGCGCCACGGTTGAAGGGCGTCCACCGGAAATAAACCCTTCGGCTTCAAGGTGATCGGATGCGGGGCTAACCCGCGGCCCGCGCCGAATAGAGGCCAAGGGGGAAATGATGCATGGACTGATGTCGCGGCACACGGTGCTGCAATTGACGTTTGTCTTGTCGGCCGCCTTCGCCGCTCTGGGATGGTTCGTCGGCGCCGGCTGGTACGCGCCGCTGGTGGTGCTGGTCCCCCTGGCGGCGTTGGGCGTCCACGACCTCTATCAGCCCGCGCGCGCCATCCTGCGCAATTATCCGATCGTCGGGCACCTGCGCTTCATTCTGGAATCCGTGCGGCCGGAACTGCGCCAGTACCTGATCGAGGACGAACGCGACCCGGTTCCGTTCAGCCGCGAGCAGCGCGCCATGGTCTACCAGCGCGCCAAGAACGTGCTCGACAAGCGCGCCTTCGGCACAGTCCGGGACGTCGGCGCCGTCGGCCACGGCTGGGTCTCGCACTCCATGAGCCCGACGGTGATCGAGGATACGAATTTCCGGGTGACCATCGGCGGCCCCGACTGCACGCAACCCTATTCCGCCTCGATCCTGAACATCTCCGGCACCAGCTTCGGCGCGGTGAGCGCCAACGCCATCATGGCCTTCAACCTCGGGGCCAAGATGGGCGGGTTCGCCCACAACACCGGCGAGGGCTCGATCAGCCCGCACCACCGCAAGTACGGCGGCGACATCATCTGGCAGATCGCCACCGGCTACTTCGGCTGCCGGACCCCGGAAGGCCGCTTCGACCCGGACCTTTTCGCCCGCCAGGCCGCCGAGCCCCAGGTGAAGATGATCGAGGTCAAGCTCAGCCAGGGCGCCAAGCCCGGACACGGCGGCGTCCTGCCTGGAGCCAAGGTCACGCCGGAAATCGCCACGACCCGAGGCGTCCCGCTTGGCGAAGACTGCGTCTCGCCGGCCGCCCACGCCGAGTTTTCGACGCCCCTGGAGTTTGTCGCCTTCATCGCGCGCCTTCGCCAGCTGGCGCTCGGCAAGCCGATCGGGATGAAGATGGCGCTCGGCCACCGCCATGAGTTCCTCGCCGTGGTCAAGGCGATGCTGCAGACCGGCGTCACCCCCGACTTCATCGTCATCGACGGCGGCGAAGGCGGAACCGGCGCGGCGCCTCCGGAGCTGGCCGACCATGTGGGCGTGCCGTTGGCCGAGGCCTTGAGCTTCGTCCACAACGCCCTGGTGGGCGCCGAACTTCGCGAGCGCATCAAGCTGGGCGCCAGCGGCAAGATCATCACCGCCTACGACATCTGCCGCACCCTGGCGCTCGGCGCGGACTACGTCCTGTCAGCGCGCGGCTTCATGTTCTCGGTCGGCTGCATCCAGGCCCGGTCCTGCCATTCCAACACCTGCCCGACCGGCGTGGCGACCCAGGACCCGGGCCGGCAACGGGCCCTGGTGGTCTCGGACAAGGCCCCGCGGGTGGCCAACTTCCAGCGCAACACGCTGAAGGCCCTGGCCGAACTCTTGGGATCTGCGGGACTGGAGCACCCCAGCGAGCTACGCCCGTGGCATCTGCAGTTCCGCCACGCCAGCGGCGCCGTCCTGCGCGGCGACGAGGCCTATCCGCACACCGCCCCCGGCGCTCTGCTCTCGCGGGCCGTCACGCCGGATCTGGCGCGGGAATGGGACCGCGCCCAGCCTGACAGCTTCCAGGCCCAGGACAGCGTGGTCTGGCGGCCAAAGGGCCTGTTCGTCGCCGAAACCGCCTGATGTGCACTTAGCGCCCTTACGGCGTCACGCCGGTCTCCACCTTGAGTCGGGTCAGGGTGTGGTTCTTGATGAGCCAGCGACCGTCGATCTTCTCGAAGGTCTGGCGATAGTGGCCCCACCCGTGCAGCCACATTTGGCGGCCGTCCTGCTCCCACCAGAGCCAGTCTTCCAGCGGGATTATCCCCTCGGCCGTCGTGGCCGACAGGATTCGAATCTCCGGCAGATGGATCTGGTGCACCGTGGTGCGGCCCTTGAGTTGCTCGGCGACGCCCGCAGCGATCTTCTCTGAGCCGATGATGGGTTCGCCGTAAGCGGCCTGGAGCGAATTCGAGACCGCGTCCGGAGCGTAGGTCGCCGCAAAGCCTGCCCAGTCCTTCTCGTCGATGGAGCGCACCCGGCGCGCCACGAGCTCGCGAATCGCCTCCAGCTCCAGCAACTTTTCGGTGTCGGTCATCGTCTCTCCTCCAGTGTTTCTATGGGTCGCGGACATTTAAGCCGCCGCGATCTCCCGCGCTTCCACCATGGCCAGCAGGCGTTCCATGTCCCGCCCGCTCATGCCGACTTCCCGCAGATGCTCCACCAGATCGCGCAGATAGTCGACATTCCGCCCCGACAACCCTCTGGCGCCCGCGATCAATTCGGCCTGCCGCTCCAGGCTGAGCGCCCCCGCCCACTGCGGGTGATTCGTGTCGGACAGAAAGACGAGCGTCGGGACCCTGCGCCCGTCAGCCAGCCGCACGCTGGCCTGGGCCTCCACATAGGTCTCGGTCGGCTGCTCGCGCTCACGCAGATAGGCGTAGACGTCGTCCCAGTCCGCATCGGCGATCCGGTAGGCCATGCCCCGCGCCGCCCCGCCAGGCGCCAGGCCCAGCACCAGTCCTGGGCGCGCATGGGTGCCCCGGTGGTGGACGGAATAAATGCAGAAGGCCCGCCGGCGGCCGTGTAGGGTGGCCGCCTGCCGCTCCACGAACGGGAACCCCGGTCGCCACATGAGGGATCCGTAGCCGAACACCCAGCGCCCGTCCGCCATTCGCCTCTGCTCTTAGATAGCTGGTTCGAACCTTCCCCATGTCTGTGCCCGATCCCCTTCCCGCCCGCAAACCCCGACGGCTTGGCCTCTACATACCCTTCGCCCTGGCGCTCATCGGCGCGGCCGCCTGGAGCGGGGCCTGGTTCTGGGCGCGCATCCAGCTGAAGGACGCCCTGGCCGCGGAGGCGTCCCGGCTTCGCACCGCCGGCTATGACGTCGCCTGGGCCGACCAGATGGTGGGCGGCTATCCGTTCCGGCTCGACGTCACCCTTACCGACGCCCGCATCCGCGACGTGTCCGGCTGGGCGCTGGCCACGCCGCGCCTGGAAGCCGAGGCCAACATGCTGAGCCCCGGCCGCTGGATGATCGCCGCGCCGCAGGGCCTGACCTTCACCCGCCCGCGCGGCGGCCCGGTGATGGTGAAGGGCGAGTTGATCCGCGCCAGCCTGCGCAGCCTCGACAAGACCCCGCCGGGTTTCTCCTTCGAAGGGGTCAAGCTCACCTTCACGCCGGATCCAGGCGCCCAGCCCTTCGCCCTCGCCGCCGCCGAGCGGGTGGAGTTCCACCTGCGCCCCGGTCCTGACGACGAGGGCGGCGCCTTCCTGCGCGTCGACAAGGGGGCGGCCAGCCCGGCCGGCCTTCTGGGGCGCATCGCAGGCGACAAGCCGGTCGCCATGACCTGGAACTCCACCATGACCCGCGCGAGCCGGTTCAGCGGCGAGACCTGGCCCCAGGCCGTGCGGGCCTGGAGCGACGCCGGCGGCCAGATCAATGTCCGTGAAGCCGGGGTGAGCGCCGGCGACGCGATCCTCGGCGCCCAGCCAGCCAAGCTCGCCGTGGCGCCTGACGGCTACCTCAGCGGCGGCCTCGACCTCACCTTGCGCCAGGCGCCGCGGGCGCTCGCCGCCCTCGGTCAAAGCGGCGCCGTCCCGCCAGAGGCCGCGGCGGCGGCGGCTGTCGTGGCTGCGGCGCGCCAGGAGGGCGACGTGGTGCGCGCGCGCCTGACATTCCAGGCCGGCCGGACCACTTTCGGGCCCGTGGCGATCGGCCCGGCGCCGCGCGTCTACTGAGCCGTGAGGCTCCGGCGGCTTGCCTCGACCGCCTCGATGACTTAACCCGCAACCCTTCGTTTTCGGGGGCGAAATGGCCGCAGCGGACGCAAACTCGAACAATCCGCCGTCGCTCGACGCGGTCCGCGCGCGGATCGACGCCATCGACGCCGAATTGCTGCCGCTGATCGACGAGCGCGCCGCCCTGGCCCTGTCGGTGGCGGCCGCCAAGGCGGCGGCGGGCGATGCGGACAAGTTCGGCCTGCGCCCGGCGCGCGAGACGGCGATCATGCGCAAGCTGCTGGGCGCCGTCCGCAAGGCGGCCAGCGACACGCTCGTGGTGCGTCTTTGGCGCGAGCTGATCGGCGACAGCCTCGCCCGCCAGGGCCCCTATCACCTCGCCGTCTGGAGCGACCGGAACCTCGGCCGCACCGTCGAGTTCGCCCGCGCCCGCTTCGGCTCGGCCCCGCCGCTCGCCCTGGCGGCCAAGCCGGAAGAAGCGCTCGCCGCCGCGCGGACCCGGGGGGGCGTCTCGGTCCTGGCGCTGGCCCCCGACGCGCCCTGGTGGGGCCGCCTTCTGGCCGAACCGAAGCTGAAGGTCTTCGCCGCCCTGCCCTGCCTGGCCGCCTGGGGTCCGCTGACCGCCCTGGCCGTGGCGGAGGTCGACGTGGAGCCCACCGGCGCGGACCACACCTTCTGGGTCACGGATGCGCCCGGCCCGGCCGCCGCGATCGAGGAGGCGCTGAGCCGCGACGGCGTCGCAGCGACGCTCCTGGCGGCCGCCGGCGGGCTCAAGCTCTTCAGCCTTGCCGGCTTCTACCAAGCCGACGATCCGCGCCTGGCGCGCGGTCCCGGCAAGCTCTCGGGCGTGATCGGGGCTGCGCCGGCGCCGCTTGACGTATAAGAGGCGGACCTCGCCTCTCGAGTCCGCAGCCATGCCCCAGTCCGGAGCCCCGTCCCCGCCTGACCGCGCCGCCGCCTCGCGGCCGCTCCCCAAGCCCGGGATCGCGGACATCCACGCCTATGTGCCGGGCAAGGCCAAGGCAAAGGGGATCGCCAATCCCATCAAGCTGTCGGCCAACGAGAACATCCTGGGCTGCAGCGAGGCGGCGCGGGACGCCTACCTCCAGGCCGCCGGCCAGCTGCACATGTACCCGGACAGCCGCACGGCGGTCCTTCGGAACGCCATCGCCGAGCGCTACCGGCTCGAGCCGGAGCGGCTGATCTTCGGCTGCGGCTCCGACGAGGTGTTCGCCGTCCTCAACCAGGTCTTCCTGGAGCCGGGCGACAACATCGTGCAGGGCGAATTCGCCTTCGCCGGCTTCGCCATCAGCGCCCACGCCTGCCAGGCCGAGGTGAAGAACGCGCCCGAGCCCGACTACAGGATCGACGTCGACGAGATCCTGAAGGCGGTGGACGCGCGCACGCGCCTCGTCTTCATCGCCAATCCCGGCAACCCGACCGGCACCTGGATCCCGTTCTCCGAGATCTCGCGCCTGCACCAGAACCTGCCGCCCAGCGTCGTCCTGGTTCTCGACGGCGCCTATGGCGAGTTCGCCGACGACCCGGCCTTCGATGACGGCCTGGACCTGGCCCGATCGTCGGAGAACGTGGTCGTCACCCACACCTTCTCCAAGCTGCACGGCCTGGCGGCCCTGCGCGTCGGCTGGGGCTATGCGCCCGCGGCCATCGCCGATGCGGTGGAGCGCATCCGCATGCCGTTCAACATCTCGATCCCCGGCGAGCTCGCCGCGGTCGAGGCGCTGAAGGACGCCGACTTCCAGCGCCGCTCCATCGCGCACGTGAACCACTGGCGCCCCTGGCTCGACCAGCAGCTCAGTGGCCTCGGCCTCGACGTCGTGCGCCCCTCGGCGGCCAACTTCGTGCTGGTGGGCTTTCCCAAGACCGGCAAGACCGCGACCAAGGCGGACGCCTTCCTGTCGGCGCGCGGCCTGATCGTACGCCTGCCCGCCAATTACGGCCTGCCGAACCACCTGCGGATCACCATCGGGCTCGATGAGCACAACCGCGCGGTCGTCGAGGCCCTGGCCGAGTTCATGCGGCGCTAGAAGATCCTCCCCCAGCGCGAAGCGCGATCAGGGGGAGGTGGATTCCGCCGCAGGCGGAAGACGGTGGGAGTTGAAGCCTGCCGACCAGGCGGCTGAAACCCCCTCACCGGCTTCGCCGGAGCTCCCCCTAAGGGGAGCATCTTGATTTATGCTCCGGGCTTCTTGGCCGCCACTTCGTCCAGCAGGCTTCGCGCCTGATCGACGAAGGCGGTCGCGACCTCCGCAGCGAAGGGGTTCTGTGTCTGGATCGCCGTGAAGAGCTCGAAGGTGTCGGCGCCGATCAGCGAGCAGAGCTCCAGAAGGTGCTGATATGACGCCGTCTTCAACTGTTCGTCCGGAATGCCGAGATTGACCAGCGAGCGGCCGATCAGGTGGGTCAGGGCCTGCACATAGGCCATCTCCCGGTCGTGCTCCTCGGCGCTGGTGACCGTCACGGTCAGGCCGAGCGAACGCCCGAACGCCGCCACCCGGTCGTGACGATCGCCCCGGATCGGGCAGATGACGAAGCGCAGGCCGTCGAGGCCCGCCTTGGCGCTCTGCGGGCCGAACAGCGGATGGGTCGCGATGACATCCACATGCGCCGGCAGGATGTCGGTCATCCACTGGGAGGGCAGCATCTTCACCGAGCCCACGTCGGCCACCAGGGCGCCAGGCTTCAGGTGCGGGGCGATGGCGGTGAATACAGCCTTCATGGCGACGACCGGCACGGCCACGACCACCACGTCCCGGACGGCGGCCTGCTCGACGGAACCGAAGGCTACGCCGACGTCGCGCGCGGCAGCCTCGGCGCCGGGCGCCGTATCCGTGACCAGCACGTCGAAGTGCGGTTTCAGCAGGCTGGCCGCCAGGCGGCCGAACTGTCCGAAACCGATGAGACCCAGGCTCTTCATCGGCGCTCACTAGCCGCTCAGGCCCCACTTCGCAAACGCGCGACCGCAAGGCGCACGCTGCTCAGGCCACCCGCATCCAGAAGCTGGCCCCGTAGAGGTCGACGTCGGCGAACACCCCGTGCCGAAGCCGGGCCGCGGCGTGGGCGGCGAGTTCCGGATCGCGGCCGACGAACCAGCTTGGGAAAAGGATCTCGAACCGCCCCGCGCCGAACAGCAGCGCGGTCGCCAGCAGGTACTGCTCGTTCCACAGCCGCGGCACGTGGCCGGAGATGTAGTCGTACGGCAGGTAGATGTCGTGGATATGGACGATCACGCCGGGTTTCAGCCGCGGCAGGATCTCCAGGAAGAACACGGTCACATCGGAGCCCTGGAAGGCGCGGTGGCTTGAGTCCAGGAACAGGATGTCGCCGGCCTCGAGCGGCTCGAAGACGGCGGCCGCGCAGCGCTCCAGGGGCTGGCGCACCACGGTGTCGCAAAGCGCGTCGACGTGGTTGCGCGGCTCCGGGTCGATGGAGGTGAGCCGCGTGCGCAGGCCGTATTTCGTGATCGCGCGGCGGGCGTACTTGGTGGAGACGCCCGAGCCGACCTCGATGAACCGCAAGGGGTCGTTGGCGCGCAGAAGGCCGGTGAGCGCCATGGCGTCCAGGGGCGGAAACCAGGCGTTGAGCCAGAAGGGCGTGGGCGCGTCATAGACGCCGCCGAGCGGGACCTCGGCGAAGTCGGCTTGCATCTCGCCCAGGGCGTCCAGCAGGTCGCGATACCCTTCCCGGCCCGCGCCGATGATCCGCGCGAGTTCCGGGTGGGCCGGCCGCCCGGCGCCGTAGCGGATCTCCGCCCGGTACGGGTAATCCACGACCCGGAAATCGTGCCGCGCGAGCTCGGTGCAGAAGACCTGGGCGTCGAGCGGCGGGGCCCACGAGCGCGACGTCTGAGTGGACAGGGCGCGGGCATAGGCCTCTTCGGCGGCCTGCGCCTCGCCGGCGTCGCGCAGCGCCACGGCGAGGTCGGCCCAGGCGCGCGGATTGTCGGACTCCTGCCTGGCCGCCGCCCGCAGCGCGGTGATCCCGTCGTCGCGGCGACCCAACTCGTAGAGGGCGATTCCGTGGAGCCGCCGCGCCTGGGAATCGCCTGGCCGTTCCGCCAGCACCTGACGCAGCTCAACCTCGGCATGGTTGAGCAGGCGCTGCTGCAGCCAGGCGAGCCCGCGTGCGCGCCTGGCGTCGAGTGGATCTGGCTGGGCGGCAAGCATGGGGAGATTAAAAGAATTACAGGACCCGCAGATAGGGGCGCCCGCCTGCACTTCGCAAGCCCCTATCCAAGGTTGGCGTATGATCCTGGGCGGCCCGGCCGGAGTGCTCTGGGCGCGCCGTTCAGGGCGCGCGGCTCATGTTCGCCACGAGGTCCTCCAGGGGCTGCTGCGAGACCTGAATGGCGCCGCTGCGCGGTCGGTCCAGGTCCAGGATGAGCACCAAGGCAAGGCTCAGAAGCATCAGGGTCAGGAAGGTGGCGATCCGGTGTGGCCGCCCGCTCCCCGCCAGCACATAGCCCAGCATGACCGAAGACAGCACCGTGTAGAGCAGGAGCACGAAGAGCACGCGATCGGGGATGTGGGCCTGACGCTCGTAGATGCGCGAGGCGGCCAGGTCGAAACTCTCATTCACCGCGTCCATCAGCCCGCGCGTCAGCTGCGGCGACGAATCCGTGCGCAGCGCCGCGCCCACCGCCGTCCAGAGCGCCTGCTGGCCGGCGCTGGCGGCGGCCGGATCGGCGTGCGGCGCCTTCGACCAGGCGACCCGCGCCGCGACATAGTTCCTGAGGCGGCCCGCCACGACGGCCCGGTTCGGCTCCTCCAGAAGCTGCGTCCGAAGCCAGGCGGTTCCGAGCGCATTGGCCTCTTGGACGACCAGGTCACGCCGCGTCTCGTAGCGATCGAGCGACAGTGAGAAGGTGAAGCCGAGCAAGAGCGCCAGGAGGCCCAGCACCGCCCCCAGCAGGTGGGTTTGCCCGTCTTCCTTGGCCTCATCCCCCGCCCGCCTGCGGACGAGCCAAAGGTGGCCGCGATAGCCGATCTCGACGGCCAGCAGCAGCGTGGCCAGGACGCCCAGCCCCACCAGCCACAAGGGCGCCGTTTCCCACCAGGACATGGTCCGCCCCCTCCCAGAACTCCGCCTTGCGAAGACTATACAGGCTCCGCCGTCCGGCTCACCTGTCGTCGGCGGTTCCCAGGAAAGCCGCCACGGCCTCGATGGCCTCCACCAGGGTGATCCGTTCCACCGCGACCCCTTCGGGCAGGGCCGTGAACAGCCGGCTGGGCGCGGCGGCGTCCAGCATCACGAAGACGCCGCGGTCGTCCGCCCGGCGGATCAGCCGGCCGAACGCCTGGGCGATTCGGCCGCGGGCGATGGCGTCGTCATAGCCCTTGCCGCCGAAGCGGGTGCGGCGCGCCTTGTGCAGGATGTCGGGCCTTGGCCAGGGCACGCGGTCGAAGGCCAGCAGCCGCAGCGAGCGGCCCGGCACGTCCACCCCGTCGCGCACCGCGTCCGTCCCCAGCAGGCAGGCGTCGCGCTCGGCGCGGAAGATGTCGACCAAGGCGCCGACCTCCAGCGGGTCCACGTGCTGGGCGTAGAGCGCCAGGCCCTTGTCGGCCAGGGGCGCGGCGATCCGCTCATGCACTGCGCGCAGACGCCGGATGGCGGTGAAGAGGCCGAGTCCGCCCCCGCCCGCCGCCAGGAACAGCTCGCGCATGGCCGCCGCCACCTGACGCGGGTCGTCGCGGCCCACATCGGTCACCACCATGCAGCGGGCGTTGGACGCATAGTCGAAGGGCGAGGCCAGCCGGATGGTCTTGGGCCGCTCCGGCAGGCGGGCGGCGCCTGTCCGCATCTCGGCCAGGGCGAAAGGATCGATGGCGGCGCCGTCGGCCAGGGTCGCGCTGGTCACAAGCACCCCGTGGGCCGGCGCGATCACGGCGTTGGTCAGGGGCTCGGTCGGGTCAACCCAGTGGCGACGGCAGGCGGCGTCCACCACCCGGCCATAGAGGAAGGTGGCGTCGAACCAGTCCACGAAATCGGGATCGTCCTCGGCGTCCTCGTCCACCGCCCGCAGCATCGAGCGCCAGGCCGGCAAGGTCATGCGCGCGCGCCGGTCGAGACCCCGCAGGGCGCCCTCGATCCGCGCCCGCTCTGGACCCGTCAGCGTCGCCGCCTCGTCGTCCAGCACGTCCTCCAGCCGCCGGGCGAGCGCCAGCAGCGGCGCCTCCACCCGCGCCAGCGCGGCAGCGGCCTCCCGCGCAGTCTCCCGCACCCGGTCGATGGCCGGCCTGGCGGAGCATTCCATGCCGACCTCGGACGGCGCGGACCGGGCGCGCAGCTGTTCCAGCACCGCCACCAGGAAGGCCTCGACGGGGCCGTGCGGATTGACCTCCCCGTTCGGCGGGGCGATGCGGCCGGACCAGCCCTCGCCCGGCAGGGCCGCCGCCGCCCGGGTCGCCTCGACCAGGGTTCCCTGTGCGTCCTCGTAAGCGGCCAGCACCTCCATGAGGCGGGCCTCCAGGCCCCGGCCGCGACGCCCGCGGCCTTCGGGTCCCCGGATCCAGCGGCGCAGCTCCGCGGCCTCCGCGCCCGAGAGCGCCGCGGCGAAGGCGCTGTCGGCGGCGTCGAACAGGTGGTGACCTTCGTCGAAAACGATCCGCTTCAGCAGCGTCGTCTCTCCGTCAGCCTTGGCGCCCCTCGCCTTCCGCGCGCCGTCGAAGGCCGCCTGGGTCAGCACGAGGGCGTGGTTGGCGATGACGATGTCCGCGCGCTTCGAGCCCCGCACCGCCTTCTCGACGAAGCAGGTTCGATAGTGCTGACAGCCGGCGTGGATGCACTCCCCCCGCCGGTCCACCAGGTTGGCGGCGCTGGCCTGGACGGTCGGGCCGATCGAGAACAGGGTCGGCAGCCAGGCGGGAAAGTCGCCGCCGGTCATGTCCCCGTCCCGCGAGGCGCGCACCCAGCGCGCCGTGAGCCCCAGGCCGATAAGGTCGCCGCCGCCGAGCTGGGCGGTGTTCACCGCGTCCTGAAAATTCAGCAGGCACAGATAGTTCTCGCGGCCTTTTCGCACCACGGCCTTACGCGCCCGCTCCTTCGGATCCGGATAGACGGCATGGCTCTCGCGCTCGATCTGCCGCTGCAGCGCGCGGGTGTAGGTCGAGACCCACACCGCCGGCCCGTTCGCCTCGGCCCAGAGCGAGGCCGGCGCCAGATAGGCGAGCGTCTTGCCCACACCCGTCCCGGCCTCGGCCAGCATCATCCGCGGCTCGCCCTCGCGGTCGCGCGGCTGGAAGGCGAAGGCGGCCTCCGCGGCGAACTCGGCCTGGGCGGGCCGCGCCTCGTCCAGCCCCGAGCGCTGCAGGAGAAGGCTCAGCCGCGCGGCCGAGTCTTCCGGAGCGACAGGACGGCTTCCCGGCTCGCCGGGCGGCGCCTGTTCCTCCCACTCGGCGATCCTCGCCCAGGCGTCGAGGCCCGAGGTGCGGAACTGGTTGCCCACCGGGGCCGAGCGCAGGGCGTTGATTACCGCCTGCCCCCAGGACCAGCCGGCGCGGGCGAGGGTCTCGGCCACGGCCAGGGCCTCCTCCCGGCTGGGCTCCGGCGCCGCGGCCAGTTCGGCCAGCAGGACGCCGCGCGCCGTGATCAGGGCCTGGGCCTGGGCCGGCGCGCCCCGCGGCTCCTCCAGCCCGAGCGCCAGGGCCAGGCCGACCGCCGAGGGCGCGCAGAACCGCGCCGGGCGCACGAAGGCGAAGAGCTCGAGGGCGTCGAAGATCCCGGGCGATCGGGGCGGCGCGTGCACCCCCAGCCGCCGCGCCGTCATCGCCGCGTGGGCCAGCAGCACCGGGCCCTGCTCGAAGAGGTCGCGCGCTTCGGGGGGGCGGATCGGCCGTGCGCCCGAGGCGTCCGCCGCGGCGGCCTTGGGGCCGGGCAGGACGACGAGGGCGGTCGCAAGGTCGAGCGTGGGCGAAGGGGCGTTCACCCTGCCTTGCTAGCCGCATTCGACAGCGAACGAAACGGAAACTTCGGTCCGTTCAGCGCCCGATGCCGAAGAGCCGCAGGAAGGCCTGGATGTCATGCCAGACGCTGTCCAGCCAACGCCGCCACCAGGGCTTTGGCGGCGCAGGCGCGGCGGGGGGCGCAACCGCCTCCGGCGGCGCAGGTGCAGGCGCTACGGCGGGAGCGGGAGTCTCAGGTGGAGGCGGCTCCGCAATCGCGTTCGGTGGTGGCGGAGCAGGCGACGGCGCAGGGGGGGCTGGCGGCGCGGCCGGCGAGGCGACGGCGGAGGTCGTCGCTACAGGCGCGGGTTTCGGCTTCGGCTTGGGTTTTGCGACCGCATAGGTTCCGACAATCTGGTCGTCGCCGGAGCGCCGCCAGTGGCCCTTGCCGTCCTTGCAGGCCAGGACGCCTTCGCCCTGCCACCGGCATCCCGGCGGCGGGGTGTCCTGCGCCGCCGCCGACGTCGCGGCCGCCAGGACCGCAATTGTGCTCGCCAAGACTATCCGGTGCATCTGAGGCCCTCCCCTGACGCAGGACGCCAGGGCGGAACCCCACCGTCAAGTCGCCGGCCTCAGTGGTGCGGGATCGGCTTGCAGATCGTCGCCTGCTGTTCGTCGATGCAGGCCATGCCGCGGCCGCGCCGCCCCTTCCTGTCCTGGAACATCAGGATACGCGGCTGGCTCGCGGCCGGCGGCCCAACGGCGCCAGCGCCCGGCGACGGCGGCGGCGCCTCATCCCACAGACGATTGGCGGACTGCAGGGCCCGCGCCTCGGAAACGCAGCGCACGCCGTCATAGAGCTTGCCCCTGGGACAGCCGCTCCAGGTGTCCGCCGGCGCCTGGCGCATGGTGCGCCCGGTCGGGTGCGCGAGCCCCTCCGGATCGCGGCACCACATCTCGATCACCGAAGGCTCGGCGGGCACGGCGACCCAATGGCAGTTCTGCGGGGTGTCGACCTGGGCCCAGGCGCCCGTCGTCCCCACCGCCCAGATCAGCATTCCGATGGCCAGCCGCATCGCACGAACCTCCCTGCAAACCCATTCAGTGAGGGTCGGGGGAGGTTTGGCGTCAAGGCGCTTGCGCGAAACGGAACCAGAACATTCTATGGGCCGTCATGGACGATACGGCGGCGAGCGCGAACATCCTGCCCGAACGGTTCGCCGCCTGGTTCGAAAACCGCGGGTGGGCTCCACGCGCCCACCAACTGGCCATGATCGCCAAGGCCCGGGCCGGCCGTGACGCCCTGCTGATCGCGCCGACAGGCGGCGGCAAGACCCTGGCCGGCTTCCTGCCCAGCCTGATCGAGCTTTCCGAGCGGCCCCCTCGCAACACGCCCCCGGGCCTGCACACCCTCTACATCTCCCCGCTCAAGGCCCTGGCGGTGGACGTGGAGCGCAACCTTCTTGCCCCGATTTCCGAGATGGGCCTGAAGATCACCGCGGAGTCGCGCACCGGCGACACCGGCATGGCGCGGCGCCAACGCCAGCGCGTCCAGCCGCCGGACATCCTGCTGACCACGCCCGAACAGCTCGCCCTGCTCTGCGCCTGGGGCGGAGCGCGGGCCTATTTCGAAAACCTCGCCTGCGTCATCGTCGACGAGATCCACGCCATCCACGCCTCCAAGCGCGGCGACCTCCTGGCCCTGGACCTCGCCCGCCTGCAACAGCTCGCCCCCGCGATGCGCCGCGTCGGCCTCTCCGCCACGGTGGACGACCCCGACGTGATCCGGCGGTGGTTGGCTGCTGGCCCTTCCCCCTGGAGGGGGGAAGGGTCGGGGATGGGGGTGGAGCGCCATCCGTCGCGCGGCGATAGTTGCGTTTCTGCGGAGATTCAGCGCCTTGCAGGCTCTGAGCCGATGAGCAGCGGCGCGGTCGGGAATCTACCTGAAACGGCGCCACCCCCATCCCCGACCCTTCCCCCCTCCAGGGGGAAGGGAGAATCATCCGTCGACCTCGTTCGCGGCCCGCCGGGCGCCGAGCCGATCGTCGATATCCTGCTCTCCGAAGGCCGCGTGCCCTGGGCCGGCCATACGGCCCAGCACGCCATGGCCGAGGTCTATGACGTCATCGCCCGCAGCCGCACGGCCCTGGTGTTCGTCAACACCCGCTTCCAGGCTGAGTTCGCCTTCCAGGAACTCTGGCGGCTGAACGAACTGAACCTGCCCATCGCCCTGCACCACGGCTCGCTCGCCGCCGAGCAGAGGCGCAAGGTGGAGGCGGCCATGGCCAGGGGCGAGCTTCGCGCCGTCGTCTGCACCTCGACCCTCGACCTCGGCATCGACTGGGGCGACGTCGACCTCGTCATCCAGCTCGCCTCGCCCAAAGGCGCTTCACGGATGGTCCAGCGGATCGGCCGGGCCAACCACCGGATGGACGAGCCCAGCCGCGCCCTCTTCGTGCCCGCCAACCGCTTCGAGATGCTGGAGTGCCAGGCCGCCCGCGAGGCCATCGCCGAGAACCATTTGGACGGCGATCCGCCCCGAGACGGCGCCCTGGACGTCCTGGCCCAGCACGTCATGGGCTGCGGCTGCGCCGAGCCGTTCGACCTCGTCGCGCTCTATGACGAGGTGCGCGCCGCCGGCCCCTACCGGGACCTGACCTGGGAGGACTTCGAGGCGGTGGTCGATTTCGTCTCCACCGGCGGCTATGCGCTGCGGACCTATGACCGCTTCCGCCGCATCGTGAAGGGCCTGGACGGCCTGTGGCGGGCGCGCACCGCCCAGGTCGCCCAGCAGCATCGCATGAACGTGGGCGCGATCGTCTCGCCGGCGACGCTGAACGTACGGCTGGCCGGCCGCCGAGGCGTTCCCGGCCGCAAGATCGGCGAGGTGGAGGAAGGCTATCTGGAGCTGCTGGAGCCCGGCGACACCTTTGTCTTCGCCGGTCAGGTCTGGAAGCTGGTGGGCGTCACCAGCCTCGACGTCCTGGTCAGCCCCGCGGCGGACAAGGACCCAAAGCTGCCCTCCTGGGGCGGCTCGAAGTTCGCCCTCTCCACCTATCTCGCCAAGCGCGTGCGCGAGCTGATGTACGACCAGGCGCACTGGTCGGTGCTGCCGATCGATGTGCGCGAATGGCTGGAGGCCCAGCGCAACCATTCCACCATCCCCGCGGGCGATGAGATGCTGTTGGAGACGTTTCCGCGCGGGAAGCGTCATTTCATGGTCTGCTACCCCTTCGAAGGGCGGCTGGCGCACACCACGCTCGCCATGCTGCTCACCCGCCGGCTGGAGCGTATCGACGCCGCGCCCCTGGGCTTCGTCTGCAACGACTACGCCCTGGCGATCTGGGCGCTGAAGCCGCTGGACGGACTCGATTTCGACCAGCTTTTCGCCGAGGACATGCTGGGCGACGATCTCGAGGACTGGCTGGCCGAAAGCTTCATGATGAAGCGGGCCTTCAAGGGCTGCGCGATCATCTCCGGCCTGATCGAGCGGCGCTTTCCCGGCGCGCCACAGAAGTCGGGCCGCCAGATCACCTTTTCCACGGACCTGATCTACGACGTGCTGCGCCGCCATCAATCCGACCACCTGCTGCTCCGCTGCGCGCGCGAGGACGCCGCGTCCGGCCTGATAGACGCCGCGCGGGTGGCCCAGCTGCTGGCGCGGATCCGCGGGCGCATCCGCCATGCCCCCCTCGACCACCTCTCGCCCTTCGCGGTGCCGATTCTCCTGGAGATCGGCAAGGAGCGCGTCCCCGGCGGGGCCGGCGAGATGATCCTGGCCGAGGCCGAGGCCGACCTGATCGCCGAGGCCCTGTCATGACCGCCTACGCCCTGGCCCAGAGCGACTGCGGCGGCGTCCGGTTGAGCCTCGCCGGGGCGGACGTGATCCTGCGGGTCTCCGGCGCCCTGTGGGCGCAGGCTCACGGCGCCCTGATCGTGGCCGACCTGCACCTGGAAAAAGGTTCGTCCTACGCCGCCCGCGGCCAGATGCTGCCGCCCTACGACACCGGCGACACGCTTTCGCGCCTGGAGGCGGAGGTCAGCGCCCTCGCCCCTGATCTGGTCGTCCTCCTGGGCGACAGCTTCCACGACCGCGACGCCGAGGCGCGCCTGGCCGCCCCTTACGCCAAACGGCTCCACGCCCTGGCGGACGGGCGGCGGCTGGTCTGGGTGGTCGGCAACCATGACGCCGATGGGCCGCGCCTGGCGCGCGGCGAGGTGACCGACGTCCTGGCCCTGGGGCCCCTGACCCTGCGCCACGAGCCCCTGGAGGGGTTGCAGCCCGGCGAGGTCAGCGGCCACCTGCATCCCTGCGCGCGCGTCAGGGCCTCGCTGGGGACGGTCCGGCGGCGCTGTTTCGTCACCGACGCCGAGCGGGCGGTGCTGCCGGCCTTCGGCGCCTTTGCAGGGGGGCTGAATGTCCGCGACTGCGCCTTCGCCGGTCTCTTCGCCCGGCCGCCGATCGCCGCCGCCCTGGGCCAGGGCCGCGTCCACGCCGTGGGCTGGCGCTCGCTCAGCCCCGACTGAGCGGAGCCTACATCCGCAGGGATTGTTCCAGCGCGACGGCCAGCGAGACGCAGGCGCCGGCGGTGAGCGTGGTCGACAGGCGCGGATAGCGCGCCGGCACGTCCGGGGCCGTGTGGTCGAACAGCCATTGCAGCATGAACGCGCCCAGGAAGCCGATGATCATCCAGCCGGGGCTGAGATGGCCGCGGAACATCAGAAGCGTCCAGGCGGCGACGGACGAGACCACCGAGGTGATCAGGCGCGTCCAGCGCGGCGCCGGGCGGGAGCTTTCCAGACCCCAGCGCACACCCCCCAGGAAGCTCAGCACCATCGCCGACCACGAGAGCAAGGAGGTCAGGGCGCCGGTGGCCAGGCGCTGCGGGCCGAAGGCGTAGACGCCCGCCGAGATGGGAAACAGGCTCAACGCCAGAAGGGCGATCGTCCAAAGGGGCGCCGGCGCGGATTTCTCAGCTTCCATCGGGGGTCAGTTCCTTAGGAAACGGCCGAACCGGCCCAGCGGGTCGCCAGCGCGATAGCGATTGAAGCGTCGCCGTAGGGAGCATGGCCTGTCATGGGCGAAAAGGTAAAGACCTCGCTCAAATCTGGTCGCTTCATGGCGACGGGCCTCAGCGCGTGAAGACGGCCAGCCTCGAGACGGTGATCTGATCCAGCGCGCCGGTGGCCGGAAGACCCTGTTCCCGTTGATAGGCGGCGATCGCCATGCTCAGCGCAGGCGAGGAACGACCATCCCGCGGCCCCTGATAGAAGCCCAGGCGGGAGAGGGCCTGCTGTGCGGTCACCGTCGCATCCGCGCCGGAGGCCATGGACGGCGCGGCGCCGAAGCTGGCGTCGCGATAGCCGGCGGCCGCCCGCTCGGTGACGCGCTGCACGTCGGGGGAGAGCTGGGCGCGCACGCGCTGAGCGCTCTGCCGGGCTTCCATGTCGCCGGAGCGCGCCGCCACCAGGAACCACTTGTAGGATTCGGCGGCGTTCTGCGTGACGCCGATGCCCTTCTCGTAAAGGACGCCCAGATTGTACTGGCTGTCGACGAGGCCAAGGTCCGCCGCGCGGCGGAACCATTGCGATGCGCCGGGGGCGTCCTTCGCCCCGCCGACGCCGCGGATGTAGTACAGCGCCACGTCGTGCATGGCGCCGCGGTCCCCGCCCTGGGCGGCGCGTTCCATCCAACGACGGGCCGTCGTGAGGTCCGGCTTCACGCCGTGCGCGCCGGTTTCATACACCTTGGCAAGGAACCGCTGGGCTTGCGGATAGGCGAGGTTGGCGGCCTTGCGGACAGCCTCCATCCCGCCGGGCTCGCCGGCCTCCAGCGCCCTCACCCCGTCCCGATAAGCGGCGACGACATCCGGGCTGGGCGCGGCCGACGCGATGGGCGTGGCCGAGCCGATCCGCTGCGGCGCAAGGGCGATGGCGGCCCGAGGCTTCGCGCCGAACGGCAAGCCGTCGCGCTCCGTCGCGGCGATCGAGCCCGCACGCTCGCGCTGGATCGCGTCGGCGACGCGCTTCGGCGTCTCGCCGCCGGGCTTGGCGCCCATCACGACAAGGCCTGCGGCCCCGACGCTGAGGAACGCCGCCCCGCCCGCGATCAGCAGGGCGGTCTGCATCGTCGTGTGGCGACGCTTCCAGCGGCCGCGGCCGACCCCCGAGAACACCGAGCCGAGCGTGGAGCGGCCATTGTCGGCCTGGGCCGTCGCCGAATGGCCAAGATGGCTCTTGAAGCCCTTCCTGGCCGCTTCGGTTCGCGACCTGTCGGCATGCGGCGAGTTCGCCCGGACGGCTGCACGAGCCTGCTCGATGATTTCCCGCGTGGTCAAAGGCGCGGCGGCGATCTCGGCTTCGGCTTCCGCCTCTGCTGGCGCGTCCAACAGCGGTTCGCCTTCGGCCTCCTGGTCCACTGGCTCGAAAAGGGCCTCTACCTCGGCGGCCTCGGCGTCCGTCGCCTCGCCGAATCCAGGCGCATCGAACTCCGGAACGTCAAACCCGGGAGCGTCGAACTCGGCGTCAGCCTCGGCCCTCGCCTTTGCTTCAGCCTCAGCCTTTGTTTCCACCGGCTCGGGCTGGAAGATCTCGACCTTGGGCTCCGCGGCCTGGAAGAAGACGGTCTTCGTTTCAGGAGGCCGCGAGAATTCGGACTTCGGGGCGAACACGTCGCTCGGGAAAGTCTCCGCCGCCCCTAGAGTTTCCCGGCTGGGCGCCGCGGGCGTGGGATCGGGAAACGGCCGGGCGGCGAAGAAATCCTCCAGCTCGAGCGCGACGTCCGGCGCCGCGTCGGCGGCGGGCGCGGCCGCAGTCGCGGGCGCCTCCTCGGCGGCGAACATGTCTTCATCGGCCCGCGCGAATGCAGGGGCGAGCACGTCTTCGGCGGGCGGCGCGTCTTCAGCGGCCGGGGCGTCGAAGGGCTCCTGCGGCTCGAAAATGTCGACCGCGTCGAAGTCCTCGGCGCCGAACGCCGGCTCCCTGCCGCCGGCTTCAGCCGAGGGGAAGTCGCCAAGCAGCTGCGGCGGCTCAGACCTTTCCAGCGGGGGACGGTCCCGCTCCGGCGGGCCCGCCGTCGGGAAAGCCGCGCCGATCTCCGGGAAGGCCCAGCCGGTCGCCGAAGGCTCGACGCTCGGCGCCGCTGGCGGCGGGCTTCGGCGGACCTCGTTCAGTTGCTGGTCGATACGTTCGCGCGCTTCGTCCAGGAGGCGCGTCGTGCGCTCCTCGCTCTGGCGGATGCGGTCGGAAAGCTCCTGCGAGGCGCGCTCGTGCCGCTGGTTGAGCCGGTCGGTGACCCGCACGACCTGCTCGCCGACCTCGTCGATCGCCTGGGCCGACCGGCGTTCCGCAGAGCCGATCCGCTCGCCAAGCCGCTCGGTGATCTTGGCGATCTCGCCGCCCAGCCGCTCGAGCGCTTCGGCGTGGACATTGTCGGAACGGCCCAGACGGGATTCCACCGCCGTGGCGACGCGCGAAACCTCGCCGCCGACGTGCTCGATGGCGTCGGCGCTGCGCTGCTCGGCGACGGCGACACGACGGTTCAGGGTGTCGGCGACGGTGAGGACCTCGCGACCCATCTGCTCGATGGCGCTGGCCGAGATCTGCTCGCCGGCCTCCACGTGCTGCGCCAGTTCGCCGAGCTTGCGCTCCAGGCCGCCGAAGCGGTCATCGGCGGACGCGCTGAGCTTCTCGGCGATCTCGACGCGCGCCGCGTCGACGCGCTGGCTGAGGCTGGCGGCGAGGTCTTCGAGGCGCAGCCCTTCCCCCGGGCCGCCTTCCACCGTCTTGAGCCGACCATCCAGGGCGGCGAAGGATGCGCGCAGCCCTTCCAGGGCCCCGGCGGTCTTCGCCTCGGCTTCGGCAAGCCGCGAGCCCAGGCGACCCACCACGGCGTCCACGAGGCCCGAGGGATCGGGGTCCTCACGCTCCTCGATGCGCTGCACACGCTCGGCGACCGCCTCGATCAGCTCCCGCGTCCGGCTTTCGCCGTCGTAGAGGTGGCCGGCGACCTTGCCGAGGGCCTGCTCCAGCGACCGAAGCGCCTCGGTCGACCGGGTGGCGCTCGGCGCCTCCGCTTCGAACCGGCGCAAGCGGTCGGCAAGCTTGGTCTGGGAGGCGGATATCTCCTGGACGGCGCCTTCGAAGCGCGCGGCCACGGCGACCTGCTCGCGCTCACCGCTCTCGATCCGCGTAAGGGCCTCGCGCACCGAGTGCTCCACCCCGGAAATGGCCAGGCCCATGCGGGTCTCAGCCTCTTCCATGCGCGAGGTGATCTCTTCGACCGCGCTGGCCGCCCGGGCGAGATCGTCGCCGGGATGGCCCGCCACCTCGAAGCGCGTCGGCGCTGCGGTTCCGCGGGACGTCTCGAAATAGCCGCGAGCCGGACGCTCAGCGAACTGGTCGTGCGAGGTGACCTCCTCTGGTCCCTCGTCCTCCAGGATCACCCGATTGAGCCACTCGCCGAGGGTCATGCCGGAGCGCCGCGCGAGGTCCTTAGCGACCTCTCGCGCCTTGGGGTCGATCCCCTTGACGCTCCAGGGCGCCCCTGACGTCATCGAATCGCCTTCCTGGACATTTTGCGACGCTACCGACCGATCCCTGGGGTGTAAACGCGACGTCATCACAAGATATGGTGCTGGCGGACGGTGTCTGTGGATAGCTTGGCCGTCTGCGCAAGTCCTGGGCCTACGGATGGCCCGACATGGTTAATGCGCCATTAACTAAGTATTCCGCGGGCCGGCGCCGCCCCTGCGCCAAGCCGTCGCACGGGGCGCTTCAGGCCGCGCTTGGCAGCTCCGCGGGCTCATCGGGACGGCGCGGACGACGCGTCAGATTGGCCATCCCGCCGGAGGACAACAGGCCGACATCGGCCAGCAGCAGCGGAATGGCCCACTTGTGGGGCGCGGCGATATAGCGCGGCGCCCAGAGGGGGTCGTACTTGTCCTTGTACCGCCGAAGGCCGCGGAAATTGTAGAGCTCGCTCCCGCGGTCGAAGAGCAGGCGCCCGACCCGGGACATGATCGGCGCCAGGGGCCGGTCCTCCAGGCCCGCGAGCGGCGCCATGCCGAACTCGAAGGCTTCATACCCCTGGGCCCTGCCCCACTCGATGATCTCGACGAAGAGATAGTCCATGACGTTCTTCGGGGCGTCCTGGGCGTGGCGCATCAGGTCGACCGAATAGGCGCCCCGATCGGCCGTCGTCCAAAGGCTCGCAAAGGCGACGGGGCGGCCCTCGCAGCGGGCCACGGCGACCGGAAACTCCAAGACGTAGGAAGGCTTGAAGCTGCCCATGGAGAAGCCCTTCTCACCGCCTGACTGGGTGGCGAGCCACGATTCCGAGATCGAGGCGAGGTCGTCCATGACCGCCGCCAGGGCCGGCCCTTGCAGCACCTCGAAGCTGCACCCCTCCTCGCCCGCCTTGCGCCAGGCCCGGCGCAGGTTGCCACGCTTGCGGCCCTCCACCGTGAAGGAGTCCAGCGGCACGGCCGCCGATTCCCCGACCTTCTGAATGGAAAAGCCAAGCTCGACGACGTCGGGCAGGTCTTCCGCGCCGATGTTGTAGATCCCCGGCCGCGCGGCGTGGGCGTCGGCGAGTTCGCGGAAGCGCCACAGGAGCTCCAGCCGTTCGTCCTGGCGGCCGACGGGCGCGCCAAGGGCGATCCAGGAGCGGCCGCGCACCCCGAACATCAGGAAGCTCGCGCCCGAGGCCGAGAACAGGAACCGCTTGTCGCCCAGCAGCGCCAGGTTGGAGCTGGGATCAGCCGCCTCGGCGCCGAACAGGATGGCGCGAACCCGGCCGAAATCGGCATCGGTGGCGTCCACCACGCGCGGCGTCGCCGCCGTGGCCACCAGCCGCCATATCCCGAAGGCGAACAGGGCCAGCGCCGCCCCGGCCCAGCCGCGGATGGCCCGGGCGGCGTCGGCGTCCGCCATCACCCGCCACCAGGCCTGGCCGCCGTAGTCGGCATGCTCGAACGACCAGATCCCGATCGCGCCGGCCCCGAACACGGCCGCGAACGCCGAGACCAGCCAACCGGGCGTGATCTCCATGCGGGTCAGGCGCGCGGTGCGCGGGAAGGCGCCGCGGAACGGCAGCAGCAGGACGGCCAGGCTCGCCAGGACCGCGGTCTCTTCCCAGACGAAGCCCTTCAACAGCGCCAGCGGCGCGGTGAACAGCAAGGCCATGACCGTCGCCGCCCAGGCCGCGTCGAGGCGCGCACGCAGGCCGAAGGCCAGCAGCACCAAGGCCAGGCCCATGACGCTGGAAACGAAGTGGCTGATCTCGATGAGCAGAAGCGGCGCTTCGTCCATCAGGCGGATGAAGCGCCCGGGCACCGAAGGACGCGCCCCGGAGGTGAGCAGCATGACCCCCGCGGCGAGAGTCAGGACGGCCGCCACGGACGGGGCCGCGGCGAAGGCGGCCGGCTTCAGGTCGCGGATCCACCGCATGCTTCTTGTCGACACCCCTCAAGGTTGCCGACTGCTTATAGCCCGACTTCAGCAGGGCGGTACCGCCCTCGCGCAACAAGAGCGAAGGCGCTTCGACGGGCCTGGCGCAGGCCCCGCCGGCTCAGAATTCGACGTCGAGCTCCTCGACCTCGTCCGGCTCGGTGAGCGCCACCGACGTCCATTCGCGCATGTACGGCAAGGCGAGGATCCGATCGCGATAGCCCGCACACACCGCATCCAGCTTCACGTCATAGGTGGAAAAGCGCGTGCAGACCGGCGCGTACATGGCGTCGGCCATGGTCAGCTCGCCGAACAGGAACGGGCCGGCCGAGTCCGCCAGGCATTCGCGCCAGATGGCGGTGATGCGGTCGATGTCGGACTGCGCCCCTGCCCAGACCTTGAAGCCCGGGTGGCGCGCCTTCAGGTTCATCGGCAAGGCCGCGCGCAGGTTGGCGAAGCCTGAGTGCATCTCCCCGCAGATGGAGCGGCAATGCGAACGCTCGGCCCGGTCCGCCGGAAGCAGGCCGGCTTCGGGGAACGCCTCGTTCAGGAACTCTGCGATGGCCAGGGTGTCCCACACCTTGATCCCATCGTGCGTCAGGCAGGGCGTCAGGAACGACGGCGAGAGCAGCAGCAGTTCGGCGCGCGCCGAAGCGTCGTCCAGCGGCACGGCCACCGCGTCGAACTCCAGACCCGCGAGCTTGCACAGGAGCCACCCGCGCAGGGACCAGGAGGAGTAGTTGCGGCTGCTGATCGTCAGCGAGGACTTTGCCATCGGCGGTGTGGGCTCTTCGGCGGTCGGTTCAACATGGCTAGAGCCCGGCCAGTCTTACGCCTCGCCTGTGACAGGCCCAAGGGCCGCCATCACGTGCCGATGGCGTCTTTTTGGGCGCCTGCGGCTTATCGGCGCCCCCGGATGCGCATCAAGCCGCCTAGCCCGATCCTTGCATGGCGCGACGCGGCTGAGCTTGCGACTCCGGTACGCGGAATTGCAGCATGCAGGAATTGCCGACCGGGGTCGGTGAAGACGCGAGGGCGAATGCGTTATACGGCGTTCCAGGCGCAGGTGGATCTCTTCACGCCGGCGAGGATGGCCGCTCGGGCGGCCAACGCAGCGTTGGGCCTGGCGCCGGCATGGCTGCGGCAGATCCCGCAGGTCGCCCACGCGGGCGCCGCGTTCGAAATGCTCGGTCGCTCCGCCCTCACCCACCACCGTCCGGACTACGGCTTCCGCCATGTGCGCATGGGCGGCGAAGACGTGCCGGTGGAGGAGCAGATTGTCGCCGGCACGTCGTTCGGAACCCTGGTCCGCTTCCGAAAGGCGGGGGACCCGGACCAGCCGAAGGTCCTGATCGTCGCGCCGCTTTCCGGCCACTTCGCCACCCTGCTGCGCGGCACGATCGAGACCATGCTGCCGGATCTGGACGTCCACATCACCGACTGGGGCAACGCCCGCGACGTGCCCCTGGAAGAGGGTGCGTTCGGCTTCGACGAGTACGTCGGCCATGTGATCCAGTTCCTGGAGGCGATGGGCCCCGGCGCGCATCTGCTCGGCGTCTGCCAGCCCTGCGCGCACGCCCTGGCCGCCGTCGCCCTGATGGCCGAGGACGAAAACCCCTGCACGCCGCTCACCATGACCCTGATGGCCGGCCCCGTGGACACCCGGGTCAACCCGACCAAGGTGAACGACCTGGCCACGACCCGGCCGATCGAGTGGTTCGAGAAGAACCTGATCTCGACCGTCCCGGCGAAGTTCCCGGGCGCTGGCCGCAAGGTCTATCCGGGCTTCGTGCAGCTCACCGCCTTCATGATGATGAACCTGAACCGCCACGTGGACGCGCATGTGGACATGTACAGCCACCTGGCGGCGGGCCGGACAGCCGAGGCCGAAAACGCCAAGGCCTTCTATGACGAGTATTTCGCGGTGCTGGATCTGACGGCGGAGTTCTATCTGGAGACCGTCAGCCGCGTCTTCCAGGACCACCTGCTGCCCAAGGGCCAGCTCGTCTGGCGCAATCGCCGGGTCAATCCGGCGGCCATCCGGCGCACGAGCCTTTTCACCGTCGAGGGCGAGCGCGATGATATCTGCTCGGTCGGCCAGACGGTCGCGGCCCACGACCTGTGCAGCAACATCTTCGCCAACCGCAAGCGCCACCACCTGCAGCCCGGCGTCGGCCACTATGGCGTCTTCAGCGGCCGCAAATGGGCCTCGCAGATCTATCCGCAGGTGCGGAACATGATTCTGGCGGCCGGCTGAGGCCTAACCTCAGGCGAGGAAGCCCGCATAAAGGTTCGTGAACGCGAGCCAGGCCGCCGTCTTGCTGATCGGCGCGAACGAGAACGTCACCGCAAGCATGACCGCCAGACTGACGAGATAGGCCGGGTGCGGCCGCCCGCGCGTGCGCCAGTCGTAGACGATCCCCGCCACGATCAGCAGCATGCAGATCAGGGCCGGGATCATGGCGATCTCCACCGGCGGCGGCGCCCCGATGCCGGGGCGCATCCCCGGCCCGCCGCCCGTCTGCAGCATGAAGAAGACCCGCGCCAGCGCGGCTGGAAGCAGGATCACATTGGCGGCCAGCATCAGCCGCTTATGGACCTCGGCGCGGCGGTTGTAGGCGATCGCCGCGGCGAACAGGCCCCCGAAGGTGAGGATCGACAGGACCGGGACGATCGTGAACGCCCTGGCGGCGTCAGCGTGGCCGGTCGCGATTCCGTTCCGCAGGGAATCCATCGCCGCGGCCAGGCCCACCAGGACCATGGCCGTGGCGATCGACACTCCCGCCACGCCCCAGGCGCGGTGCAAGGCGATCCGCCCGGTCGCCGCCAAGGTGGTCTGCGCCACGTAGAACAGCATCCAGGCCGAGAAGAGCGTGCCGTGCAGGTATAGAATCGGCCGGCCCACGAAGGTCCCCGCCGGCAATTGCAGCCAATAGGTCGGCGCGAAGCCGCCGAAGGCGATGAGCGCGCAGGTCGCCGCCATCCAGACATAGAAGGTGGGCCGCCCCGTCCGCGCCTGGGCCATGGTCGTCGCCGTCATGTCGAAATCCCCCGTCCGCGCATTCACCCGATGGCGCGGAGCCTACCCCTGCGGCGCCCCTGTGCAAGTGGGCGTGAGGCTCAGCTTTCCGCCCAGCGGCGCAGCAGCGCGGCGTCCGCGACCCCAGAGTGATGCGCCACGACCTTGCCGTCCTTGAACAGGAACAGGGCCGGAATGCCGCGCACCCCATAGTCCGCCGACAACTGCGGCTCGGCGTCGACATCGACCTTCACGAAGCGGGCCTTCGGCTCGAGCTCGGCGGCGGCGCGTTCGAAGATCGGCGCCATGGTCCGGCATGGACCGCACCACCCGGCCCAGAAGTCAGCGATCACGGGAATCCCGCTGCGCGCCACGAGTTTGCGGAACCTCGGAGTGTCGAGCGCCACCGGTTTGCCCTGGAACAGCGCCTCGCCGCAGCGTCCGCATTTGCCGGCCTTGGGGTCGCGGTCCGGCGGCAGGCGGTTCACCGCGTCACACTGGACGCAGACGACCTGAACGGCTTCTGGGATGGCTTCGGGCACGTTGCGGAACCTCGGACTTTCCTTGCGTGGCGCGCCGGCCTGAGATAGGCGCCCGGCTCCCGCGATCAACTCCGCCCGGGCGGGGCGATGCGGCGAATGGAGACGCCATGACGGCGGGTTGGCTGGTCGGCGTGCTGATGGAGGCTCTGGACGAGGCCGCACCCGCGCGCCGCTATTTCGCGGTGGCCCGCCCCGATCGCGCCCAGGCCGAGTGGGCCGCCGTCGACGCCGCCATAGCCGTGGGCCGGGTCGCCACCAGTCCGCGCGGCGGCGTGGAGCCGGTGGAGGTCGAGGGTGAGCTTCCGGCCGCGTTCCTGGCCGCAAACGGAGTGCGGCCGGGGATGGTGCGCGATCTCGGCCCGCTTCGACCGCGGCGCTGGCTGGACGCAGCCATCCGTCCCGTCCGGCCCGATTGAGCTGATCGACAGAACCTTCGCTGGTCGCAATTGATCGCCGTTCGCGCGCAGACTAGGGTCTCGCAACCAATGAATCCGCTTTGGGGGCAAACATGCGTGCTTTCTCTTCCGCGACCGTCGCCATCGGTTTGGTCGCCTCCCTCGCGCTAGCCTCGCCGGCCGCTGCTCAATACGGCATGGACAAGAAGCCGCCGAAGAACGCCGCCACGCCGGAGCTGCCGCGCTGCGACCGTCCGCTGGGCACCGCGGCGATTCGCGAACCCGAAAAGCAATGGTGGACGGAGCTCGGCCTCTCGAGCCCGGAAAGCCTGTTGAAGCTGTTCGCCGCGCGCTCGGGCTGCCTGCGAATCGTCGACCGCAACGGCGGCCTGGCCATGCGGAACATGGAAAAGGACCTGGCGGAATCGGGCGACCTGCGGCGCGGCTCGAACATCGGCAGGGGCCAGGTGGCGTCCGCCGACTTCTTCATCGTGCCGGACATCGCCAACTCGAACTCGAACTCGGGCGGCAATTCGCTCGGCGCCATCGCCGGCGGGTTCGGTCGCCACCTCGGCGGCTTCGGCGCGATCGCCGGCAGCATCAGCACCAAGAAGGCTGAAGCCCAGGCGCTGATCACCCTGGTGGACGCCCGCACGACCGAGCAGCTCTATGTGGCTGAAGGCGTCGCCAAGAAGACCGACATCAGCTTCGGCGCGGGCGGCGGCGGCTACGGCTGGAGCGGCTTCGGCGCCGCGGCCGGCGGCGGCTATCAGAACACCGAGATCGGCAAGGTCATCACCGCCGCCTATTTCAACGCCTTCGTCGACCTGGTGGGCTACATGCAGCGCGGCGCCCCGACCGGCGCTCAGGCCTCGGCCAACGCCGGGATCCAGGCCTATTCGGTGAAGCAGAACCTTGTCCTGCGGCGCACCGCCTCGCCGAGCGCGGGCTCCGTGCGCACCTTCGCGCCGGGCGACCTCGTCTATCCGACCGGCCAGAAGAACGGCATCTGGTGGGAAGTCGATGACGAGAACGGCAACCGCGGCTGGGTCTCGTCGGCCTTCATCGGCCCGCGCTGATTTCTTGGGGCGTCGCGTCCGGCCCGCGGGCGCGACGCTCTGAAACGCCATCGGCCTCGTAAGAGCTGATGGCCACAATGCATTGAAGTGGATGTGAAAAAGGCGGCCCGTCAAGGCCGCCTTTTTCGCGGCCAGTCGCCGCGCCCTGCGCGAACCCATTCGCCGCACCGGACAATATAACGGTAGGGCGCAGGCCCGCCGCGGTCGCTATGGCCTTTCGTCGCGCTCCCTAAGGTGGTGTCAGCCTGTGAGCACGACCCACAGCCAGAAGAGAACGCTCAATTGCAGGAGGATGCAGAGCATCGCCCACGCGGTCTGGGCCCCGCGCCTTCGTGGAGCCTCCTCAAGTCCTCGGTACAGTTCGAACCTTGGCATCGCAGCCTCTTCGAGCGTGCCCCGCAGCCTCTTTGGCCGTGCCCCAGGGGGAGCATAACCCGCCCATGGTTCAGCTTTCGTAAAGCCACGCTCTGTTTCTGTGGAGGCGCCTGGGCGGCCAGCGCGGCCAAAGCGGCCGCAAGGGGTTGCCGCCTCGGATCAGCCCGCCTATTGCCGCACATATGCTGGAGAACCTGAAGGCGAACAACCGGGCCTGGGCGGCGCGCAAGACCGCGGTCGATCCCGGCTTCTTCCAGCGCCTGTCCGGGCAGCAGGCGCCCGAATATCTATGGATCGGCTGCGCCGACAGCCGCGTGCCCGCCAACGAGATCGTCGATCTCGACCCAGGCGAATTGTTCGTTCACCGCAATGTCGCCAACCTCGCCCCGCCGCAGGACGCCAACTACCTGTCCGTCCTGCAGTTTGCGGTCGACGTCATCAAGGTGCAGCACATTCTGGTGGTCGGTCACTACGGCTGCGGCGGAGTCGCAGCCGCCGTGGACGGCAAGCGACGCGGCCTCGTGGACCACTGGCTGCATCCAATCCGCGAGGTTCAACAGAACCATCAGCACGAACTGAACGCGCTTTGCGACGAGCGTGCACGCTGGGACCGCCTGGTGGAGCTCAACGTCGAAAAGCAGGTGAGCAATGTCGCCTCAGACGTCTTCGTCCAGGATGCGTGGGCCCGGGGCCAATCGCTCCATGTCCACGGCTGGGTCTACTCGATCGCCGACGGTCTGGTGAACGACCTCAACATCACCGTGGGACCGCCCGACGCGTCCTGATGCTGTGACTTGACGCCGCGCGCAGCGGTTCAGGTTGCAAATCGCGGCGGGCGGAACAAATGTGCGCGCCATTTCGGGCTGCATGACCGCGGCCTGGCGGAGGACGCTCTGGCCCTCATCGCACACTCGCCCGCCCCGGCCGACGTCTTGCGTCGCCGGCGACGCGTCATCCGGATCCGGCTGCTGCGTCGGGTGCTGCCCGTCACGGCGGCCGCCCTCCTGGCCGGCGTCATCGGCCAGGTCGCCTGGCGCACGATCGAAAAGGTGTTCGCCCCGCAGGCCCCGGCCCCGGGCGACGAGGTGCGGATGGACAATCCGAGCTTCAGCGGCGCGTCGAAGGACGGCAGCCGCTATCTCGTCACGGCGCGCAGCGGGGTCCGCGACCGCCTGGACCCGACCAGGATACTCCTTGATGCGCCGACCGTCGCGGTCACTCACGGGACCGGGCCCAGTACGCGAACGACGGCCCAGAAGGGCGATTTCCGGGAAGACACCATGTCCCTGCGGCTTCACGGGAATGTCCGCGTCGACAACGGAGCCGGCTATCAGTTCGCGTTCAAGGACGCGGTGATCGACCCGACCACCGGCAAGGTGACCGGCGAGGGCGTGCAGGGCCAAGGCCCGACCGGAACCGTGCGCTCCGATAGCTATACGATCTTCGACCAGGGCCAGCGGATGGTGTTCAAAGGCGGCGTGAAGGGCCGTATCGAAGGAAAATGACCGCGCCAAGCCCCCGAGCTCGCCGCGCCACGCAATGACGTCGGACGCCGCCATTCACCCCCCGCATCGAAACGGCGTCGGGCGCGTCCTTGCCAACGCCGGCGTCCTGCTGGGCGGACGGACGGCCAACGCCCTGATAAGCCTGGGTTATCTCGCCATCGCGGCCAGGTCTTTGGGAACCGTTGAAGCTGGCGTCCTGATCCTCATCAACGCCTTCGCCATGCTCGTCAGCGACGTGGTGAAGTTCAACTCCTGGCAGGCGGTGCTGCACTTCGGCGCCCCGGCCCTGGCCGATGACCGGCGCGACCGGCTCCAGCAGGTGGTCCGCTTTGCGATCCTGCTCGACGTGATCAGCGCCCTCATCGGCATAGGGGTCGCGGCCGCCGCCATCTATCTCGTCGGCGAGAAGCTTGGCTGGGGCCGGGAGCATAACTCGGCCGCGACGCTCTACTGCCTCTCCATCGCCATCCTGGCGCCGGCGACCCCGATCGGCCTGCTGCGCCTTCTGGACCGCTTCGACCTGATCACGGCCCAGGCGCCGATCAGTTCCGCGATCCGTCTGGTGGGAAGCGGCCTGGTGCTCGTCTGGGGCGCCTCCCTCGACCTCTTCCTGGCCGTCTGGGCGGCGGGCACGGTCGCGGCCTTCCTCTATCTGGCGAGCGTGGCAGTGGGGGAGCTGCGCCGCAGGGGCCTGGCCTCAGGCTTCCGGCTTCGCGGCCCGCTCACCGCCGGCATGCCGGGCGCCTGGCGCTTCGCCTGGGCGACCAATCTGAGCAGCAGCCTGGAAACGGCCTTCACCCACGCAATCACCCTGGTGGTCGGGGCCGTCGTCGGGCCCGGCCCGGCGGCCCTGTGGCGGATCGGCCGGCAGGTGGCCGACGCCCTGGCCAAACCCGCCCGACTGCTCGTGCCGGCCCTCTACCCGGAACTCGCCCGCCTGCACGCCAGCCACGGCGAAGGCGCCATGCGAAGGCTCGCCTTGCAGGTCGGTCTGCTGGGCGGCGGCGTGGGCACGCTCCTGCTGCTGATCTCCGCCCTGGCGGGCCGGCCGCTGCTGGCCCTGGTCATGGGCGAAGGCTTCGCCGCGGCGGCGGATGTGATGACCTGGCAGGTCGCCGCCGCCGTGATCGGGATTTGGGCTCTCCCCCTGGAGCCGATGCTGGTTTCCCTGGGACGGCCTGGGGACGCGCTGAAGGTCCGCCTGGTGGTCTCGATCAGCCTGCTCGCCGCCCTGGTCCCCGTGGTGGAACGGTTCGGCGTGACCGGCGCCGGCGCCGCCTTGGTCGTGGGCATGAGCGCCCTGGCGCTCGGCATGTTCCTGATGCTTCAGCGCAAGGCGGGGCGCCAGGTCGCAGGGCCGGCGCACGAAATGTCTTGCGTCGACGCCCCGGCGCGGGCGAAGCGCATTCCGTGATGCTGCTCCCTACCGCCGCCGACCGGTCGATCCGGCTTGCCGACTTCTCCACGCTCACGGAGGCGCTCGATTACGCCGCGGGCGGCGAGACCGGCCTGACCCTCCATTCCCTGCGGGGCGAGCCCGTCGAGGCTCTGTCGTACAAGCGCCTGCGCGAGGAGGCGTTCGCCGTCGCCGCGCGGCTGTACGCCGCCGGGCTCGAACCCGGCGACCGGGTCGGGCTGGTCGCCGAGACCGACGGCGACTTCGTCCGCGCCTTTTTCGCCTGCCAGTACGCCGGCATGATTCCCGCGCCCTTGCCCCTGCCGGCGCCGCTCGGCGGCCGGGAGCCCTATGTGGCGCAGATCGGGCGGATGCTCGAGGCGGCCGACGCCGCAGCCCTGCTCGGCCCGGCCACGATCACCGCCTGGATGACGGAAGCCCAACAGCCCGGCCTGCGCTTCGTCGGCGCGCTCGCGGACCTGCCGCAAGCCGGCCCGGCGCGCGCCCTGCCGGCGATCGCGCCCGAAGGTCCCTGCTATCTGCAGTTCTCCTCAGGCAGCACGCGCTTTCCGATGGGCGTGCTGGTGACCCACGAGGCGGCCCTGGCCAATGCGGCGGCCATCGTCCGGCACGGCCTGCAGGTGCGACCGGAAGACCGCGCCATCTCCTGGCTGCCGCTCTATCACGACATGGGCCTGGTCGGGTTCCTCCTTGCCCCGCTGACCTGCCAGATGTCCGTGGACCTCCTGCCCACCGGCGCCTTCGTGCGCCGCCCGCTGCTGTGGCTGGACCTGATCGGGCGCAACGGGGCGACCATCTCCTACAGCCCCAGCTTCGGCTACGAGCTCTGCGCCCGACGGGTGGAGAGCGGCGGCGGGGCGGCGGCCTTCGACCTGTCCCGCTGGCGGATCGCCGGCCTGGGCGGGGACATGATCCGCACCAATGTTCCGGCGGAATTCGCCCGCGCCTTCGCCGAGGCCGGCTTCTCACCCGACGCCTTCGTCGCCAGCTACGGCATGGCCGAAGCCACCCTGGCCCTTTCCTTCGCGCCCCTCGGGCGTGGGCTGGAGACCGAGACCCTCGACATCGATCGCCTGGAAGACGACCGCCTGGCCGTGAGCGCGCAAGACGGCGCCCGCGCGCGCGCCTTCGCCCGCTGCGGTCCCGCCCTGCCCGGTCATGAGCTGCAGGTCCGCGGCGCCGACGGCGCCGTCCTGGCCGAACGCGCCGTGGGCGTGGTGTTCGCCCGCGGGCCGAGCCTCATGCGCGGCTATTATCGCCAGCCGGACGAGACCACGCGTGTCCTCAGCGCCGACGGCTGGCTGGACACCGGCGATCTCGGGTACCTCGACGGCGGGGAGATCATCCTGACCGGCCGCGGCAAGGATCTGATGATCGTCAACGGCCGCAATATCTGGCCGCAAGATCTTGAGTGGACTTGCGAATCTGAGATCGAGCGTATTCGTAGCGGCGACACCGCCGCCTTCTCCGTGCCGGGCGACGAGGAAGAGCAGGTGATCCTGCTCGTCCAGACCCGCAGCAGCGATCCGGCGACGCGGGAGGCCCTGCGTGAAGAGGTCGCACGGGTCCTGCGCCTGCGTCACAGCGTCGAGGCCGATGTGCGCCTGGTGGGCTCGCACGCCCTGCCCCAGACCTCGTCGGGCAAACTCAGCCGCTCGAAGGCCCGCGCGGCCTTCCTGGCCGGCGAGTTCGGCCTGGAGCCGGCCGGATCGTGAGCCCAGGCCTGGCGGCCGTCACAGGCGCGACCGGCTTCCTTGGCCAGCATGTGGTCCGCGCCCTCGCCGAAGAGGGCTGGCGGGTGCGCATCCTCGCCCGTCGACCGCCCCTCAGCGCCTTCTGGTCGGGCCTGGAGCCCGAGGTCGTCGCCGGCGGCCTGGAAGACGATCAGGCGCTGCACCGCCTGTGCGCCGGCGCCGACCTGATCGTCCATGGCGCTGGCCTCATCGGCGGCACGCCCGCCGACCTGCACCGGATCAATGTCGAGGGGGCTCGCCGCATGGCCGAGTCCGCCCGCTCAGCCGCGCCCGAGGCGCCGTTCATCCTGGTGTCCAGCCTCGCCGCCCGGGAGCCGCAGCTTTCCGCCTATGCAGCGACCAAGCGACGCGGCGAGGACGCCGCGCGCACTGTGCTCGCGGGCCGTCTCACCATCGCGCGCCCGCCGGCGATTTACGGCCCGGGCGACCGGGAGACACTACGTTTCTTCCAGCTCGCGGCCCGCGCGCCAGCCCTGCCTGTGCTTCACCCGGCCGCGCGGGTAACCCTGATTCACGCCGAGGACGCGGCGCGCCAGATCGCCGCCCTGGCGGAAACTGTGCCTGTCGGCGAGGCGTTTGCGCTGTGCGACAGTCGCCCGGAAGGCTATCCTTGGCGCGAACTGATGCAGACCATCGCCGCCGTGGCCAACAAGCCACGGTTAATGCTGCAAGTTCCAACTGCGACCCTGTTCGGGCTTGCCGCTGCGTCCATGATCGGCGAAGGGTGGCGCCGAAGGACGGCCACGCTTACATTCGGAAAGGTCAGGGAACTGACGCATCAGGATTGGGGGATCAGGCCGCATGAGCGCGTGGCGAACGCGCCTCAACCGCGTTTTGACCTAGCGGCCGGATTCGAGCACACCTTCCATTGGTACCGGAAGAACGGTTGGCTTTAACCATTGGGAAACGCTATTCGCGCGTCGTTGGCTGATCCAAGGGCTGGGCTTCAGAGGGGCGTAGAAGGACTCGTGGTTATGGATTCCGTGACCGATCTTACCGTCCATCAGATCGGGCGTACGGCGTCCAAGGTGATGCAACGCAATGTGGAAGTGACCGCGTCGTCAGACATCGGCCGCGATCTTGGAGTGGATTCGCTGACTTTGATGAACATCGTGATGGAGCTCGAAGATTTTTTCGAGCTTTCGATCCCGCTAGACCGCCTAGCGGACGTCGAAACGGTTGGTGATTTGGCGGCTCTTATCAACGAACTGCGAGTGAGATCGTAGCATCATGGGGCTTCTCGATAAGCATAAGGCCTACACAGAGGCCTATAAGACGATCCGCGACATGGGCGCGGATCCCTTCAACGTGCGATTTGAGGCGGTGCTGTCTCCCTCCGAGGGGATCGTCAACGGCCGCAAGACGATTCTGTTAGGCACCAACAACTACCTGGGCCTGACGTTCGATGAGTCGTGCATCGCAGCGGCGCAGGCCGCCGTGCGCGAGCACGGCACCGGCACCACCGGATCGCGCATCGCCAACGGCAGCTTCGGCGGCCACGTGGAGCTGGAGCAGGCCATCGCCCGGTTCTTCGGCCGGCGCACCGCCATGACCTTCACCACAGGCTACCAGGCCAATCTGGGCATCCTGTCGACCCTGGTCGGGCGCGGCGACCATCTGCTGCTCGACGCCGACAGTCACGCCAGCCTCTATGACGGCGCGCGCCTGGGCCATGCCGAGGTGATCCGCTTCCGCCACAACGACCCGGACGACCTGCGCAAGCGTCTCCAGCGCCTGAAGGGCCAGCCCGGCAAGCGCCTGATCGTGGCCGAGGGCATCTATTCCATGCTGGGCGACACCGCCCCGCTGAAGGAGATGGTCGACGTCAAGAAGGAGATGGACGCCTATCTCCTCGTGGACGAGGCCCACTCCCTGGGCGTGCTCGGCGAGCATGGCCGCGGCCTGGCCGAAGCCGAGGGCGTCGAAAAGGACGTCGACGTCATCGTCGGCACCTTCTCCAAGAGCCTGGGCGCCATTGGCGGCTTCTGCGTCTCCGACATGGACGACTTCGAAGTGATGCGGGTGGTCTGCCGCCCGTACATGTTCACCGCCTCCCTGCCGCCCAGCGTCGTCGCCTCGGCCCTGCAGGCCCTCAAGCGCATCGAGGCCGAGCCGTCCCTGCGCCACCGCCTCGCGGCCAACGCCGAGCGCCTTTACAACGGGCTCAAGGCCATGGGTTTCGAACTCGGCCCCCGCTGCAGCCCTATCGTGGCCGTGGCCCTCGCCGACCAGGCCCTGGCCATTTCGGTGTGGAAGGCCCTGTTGGACAAGGGCGTCTACCTGAACCTCGCCCTGCCCCCGGCCACGCCGGACGCCCGTCCGCTGCTGCGCTCCAGCATCAGCGCGGCCCACAGGGACGAGCAGCTGGACCAGGTGCTGGCCGCCTTCGCCGAAGTGGGCGAGCAGTTCGGCCTGATCGCCAAGTCGCCCAAGCGCGCCTCCGCCCGGGCCTGAGCCTCTTCAGGCGGCCCGGTCGCGCCGCCAGAGGCGCCACAGGACGCCTGGCGCAGCGAGGAGCGGATAGCGCTCGCGCCAGGGCGTGAGCGGCACGGCGACGCCCGTGTGCCGCTCGATCTTCCAGGCCGCGTAGCGGGCCGCCCCTTCGAAGGTGAAGGCGGCCTTGGCCAGCCGCGCCAGGTTCAGCGGCCGCCCAAGCGCGCGCCTCAGCCGCCACGCGCGCAGACGCCGCCCCCGCTCCGCCGCCGTCAGGCGCGGCGTCAGGGCCCCGTCCTGCGCCTGGCCGTAGTCGATCCCGCCCACGCGCCACGCCAGGGGCAGCACCGCCGCGTACCGCGCTGCGTCCGCCTCGATCAACGCCCGCTCGCGCCCGCCAGCCTCCACCCGGAACTCCGCCGCGTAGGTCTGGCGGAACAGAGCCTGCCAATAGGCCTCTGCGGAGCCCTCCTGCGGCCCCAGGGCGGCCGCGAAGCCGGCGGCGACCGCCTGCGCCTCCCCGACCGCCTCGGCGACGCTGGCGGCCGCCGTCGCCTCCGCGCTCCACACCAGCCGCGCCGGCTGGGCGAAGCGGGTCCAGACCGTCGTGTCGATCCCCTTGCCGCCGGCGGCGCGCTGGAACTGCGCCAGGGTCATGGCCGCGACCTTCGCCCGCACGAGACCGCCGGCATGAGCGATCTCGTGGTAGCTCACGTCAGGCCACAGAAGCCGGCTCGCCAGCCCCCGCAGTCCGCGCGGCGGTCGGCGCGTCAGGACATAGAAATCGAGAATGCCGTCCAGATCCCCCGTACGCAGGGTCGAGCCGTAATAGAGGACCGCGATCGGCTCCGGCGTCAGGGCCGCCAGATATTCGGCCGCCGCCAGGGTCGCGGCCGGCGCCGGCCGCGCCAGCTCCTGGGCGGCGAACGTCGCGAGCGCCCCGCTCATGGGACCACGAACCGCAGGGGCGGCCCTTCGGTCAGGACGATGTCGCCGCCGGGATAGGTCTCGCCGTCGAGCACGTAGGGGCCGGTGAGCGAGAGGGACAGCCGCTGCGCCGCGCTCCGACGATAGCCCCGGGTCTCCAGCCAGGCGTCGTCTTCCCCCCGCAGGAGGCGGCCCAGCGCGGCGATAAAGCGTTCCGGCGGCGCGTCCACGTCCAGGACCTTGAGCCCAGGCCGCACGGGCCCGAAGGGAAGCATGCCGAACGGCAGGCGCTCGAGCGTGGTGGCGAGGGTCGCCAGCCGCGGCCCGCCGCGCGCCTCGCCCCCGTCGATCCGCAGCTCCAGGTGCTCACCTGCGCCAAGCTCCGAGCCGCGACCTCTGACCATCAGGGAGCCGACGGCCCCGAGCAGTCCCAGGGCCACCACGGCCTCATGGAAGACCCCCGCCACATGCAGCCGCTGCGACCGCGCGATCGTCCTGACGAAGCCCGCCGCGCCGAATACGAAGCCGTGCATCACCGGCCCGTCCTGACGCTCCACCCGGAGCGGCGCGCGAACCAGCGTCCGGCCCGCCACCGCCGCCGCGTGGGCCGCCTGGGCGGTCCAGCCCCTCGGCGCGCCAAGGTCGGAGGCCAGGATATTGGTCTTGCCCGAAGGGATCACCGCCAGGAGCGGCCTGAACGCCGCCGGCAGGGCGCTCAGCACTTCGCGGACCGTGCCGTCGCCGCCGTCGATCACCAGGAGCTCGACGCCCGCGCGCTCGAAGCGGTCCAGCTCCGCCGCCAGCTCTCGCGACGAAGCGGGGGCCGCCACGAGGGCCTCAGGGGGATCGTGGGCCGCCCCCTTGCCGCGCCGGTGCGCATGGCTGCGGGGATTGCGGATGACTCCTGCGCGCATCAGCGGGACAGCCAGGACACCACCGACGAACGCGGCGCGGCGAACGCCTGGATCAGTTGCACCAGATGGACGAGGAGCGAGATCGCGGTCCAGATGGCGACGAGGATCAGCCCGACATCCGCCCGGCCGACCAGGGCCGCGGGGGTCAGCAGCAGCAGGTTCGGATTGCGCCGGGCGGTGATGAGCCGGAAGAAGCTGTCGAACGGCCGCCAGGCGTGCACGTGCATCTTGAACGTATGGGCGAAGATTCCCTCCAGGGCGCGCTGGACCACGTAGCCGCCGATCACCACCCAGAACACCTCCTCAGGCCGCGTCAGCGGATGGGCGCTGTGCTGCACCCCCACCAGCCAGGCGGCCCACCAGAAGGGCGGATGCACGAGGTCGATGCCGTGATCGAAAATATTGCCGAGCGGCGAGGAGTTCAGGGTGACCCGCGCGAGCTTGCCGTCCACCGTATCGAGGAAGGTCATCACCCAGGCGAGCGCCAGCCCCCACAGGAAGTGGCCGGTCCAGAACAGGCCGAACGCGCCGATCACCAGCAGCAGGCTCATGAAGGTCACCTGGTTCGGCGTGACCCCGGCCAGGGCGCACCAGCGGGTCACGATGCGCGCCGGTGTCGGCCAGACGTATTTGGTGACGATGTCGGTGACGCCCTTGTAGGAGGCCTGGAAGAGCCGCTTCTCGACCGCGCGGACGTTCTCCGCAGTCAGTCGCACCAGCACCGGCGGCTCGCGCTTGCGCAGGGCGCTGTTGTAGGCGCCGAGGAGCTGCGTCGCCGTCAGGCGCTCGACGGAGGCCGGCGCCTCCCCCGCTTCCAGCGCCCTCGCCGCCGCCGAAGCTTCAGCCGCCGGCACATGGACCGCGACCGGGCGGCCGTCCTCATCCACCAGGGCCGCGCCGGGCCGCTTCGCCAGGGCGCCGATCAGCGCCTCGTCGAATACCCAGCCTTCGTGGGCGAGCACCACGCCCGCACCCTGCCCCGCCGCGGCTTCCGGCGTCAGGACCGAAACGCCGATCCGCCCGAACGTGCGCGCCAGCCGTTCGCCCGAGGTCGCGCCCCAGACCTTCACGTCCGAGCTGCCGACAGTCGCGCCTGCCGGCCGCTCGTTCATGTCGCCTGGCGCATTGGTCAATCTAGCTCTCCCCTGTAAACCATGGCGTCACATAGCCCGCTTCGGCGCCCGTCCGCCACATCCCCGGTCCCGACTTGCCCGCCTTGCGCCTCGCCCACCTGTCCGACCTGCACCTCCCCGCCGGCTGGGCGCCTGCCGGCCCGTCCGAGCTCTTCTCGAAGCGCACCCTGAGCCGTATCGCCTGGCGGCGTAAACGGCGGCGGCATTCGCCCGCCGTTCTGGCCGCCATGGTCGCCGACATCGCCGCCTGGGCGCCGGATCACATCGTACTCACGGGCGACCTGACGAACTTCTCGACCGCCGCGGAATTTGAGCGCGCCCGCGTCTGGCTGGAGGGCCTGGGCGCGCCTTCCCAGGTGACGGTCAGCCCCGGCAATCACGACGCCCTGGTCGCGCCCGGCCTCAAGGACCGATTCGCCGGCCTGAGGCCCTGGTTCGGCGACGAGGGCGACGCCTTCCCCTACGTCCGCCGCCGAGGTCCCGCGGCGATCGTCAATCTTTGCTCGGCCACGCCGACCCGTCCGCACCTGGCGACGGGGCGTCTCGGCGCGGACCAGCTGGAGCGGCTCGACGCCATCCTGGGCGACCTTGGCCGCGAAGGGCTCGTCCGAATCCTGGTGCTCCATCACCCGGTGATCGAGGGCGCGGTCGCGTGGCGAAAGTCCCTGACGGACGGGCAGGCGCTGCGCGACGTGGTTCGCCGCCGCGGAGCGGAGCTGGTCTTGCACGGCCATGCCCACAAGCCGGCGTTCGGCTCTGTCGCCGGCCCCAGAGGTCCGACGCCTGTCCTCGGCGCGCCCTCGGCGTCGTCCACCCTGGGGGAGCACGAGCCGGCCTACTGGCACGCGATCGAAATCGACGCCGCCGCCGGCGGCCCGAGGCTGAAGGTGATCGTGCGCGGCTACGACCCCCAGACGGGAGGCGTCGCAGAGGTGGGCCGCTATCGCCTGCCGCCCGTCAGCGCAGATATCGCAGCGTGATCCGGGTCTGGGTCTCGCCGGCGCCGGCCTCGAAGCGGACGGCCTTGAAGGGCGGCAGCCCGGTCTTGGTGGAAGGATTGTTGGAGAAGCCAAAGCCCTCCGCCGGCAGGCCGATGAAGGTCCGGTTGAAGCCATGGTCGGCATTTTCATCGTGATAGACAGCGACGGCGTAGAAGCCCGGCCTGGGCAGCCAGAAGCACGCCGTCGTCACTGGCGTTTTGCTGGGCGTCCGCACGCGGGCGAGCTTGCTCTTGGGCGCCAAAAACCGGCGCGCGTCATCCGGATACAGCGTGACCGCCATCTCGCCCATCGCCGACCTCAGGCCGCTGACCTGGACGATCAGCTTGGTCGCGCTTGGCTCGCCTTCGCAGGCCCCCGCCGCAAGGACAGGCGTCGCCGACAGCCCGAAGCCGCACGCAAGCGCGGCCGTCGCCATTCTCTTTGCCGATTTCACGGTGATGGACGAGCCTCTTCGATATATCAGGCGTTTCGCCGCCAGGAGCGAGACGCTGCAATGACCAACGCCACAGCTGTCAGTTTCGGCTTTCCCGAGAGCCAAATCGCCGAGACAAGGTCCTGGCGGGTGCTTGTGCGGCCCAAGCAGCCCACATTTGGCGCCCTTGTTCTGATTTGCAAGGACGAGGCCACGGCGTTCTCCGAAATAACGGCGGAAGCGTTCGCCGATCTCCAGGTCGCCGTACAGGCTATCGAGCACATGCTGCGCAAGACAGTGAAGTACAATAAAATCAATTATCTGATGCTGATGATGGTCGATCCGGACGTCCATTTTCACGTCATTCCGCGCTATGAGGGGCAGCGGGAATACGATGGCGTGAGTTTCCCGGACGCAGGCTGGCCGGGCCCTCCGGCCCTTGCGACAGCTGTTGACCTCGGCAATGCGGGGGCCGCCCGGCTGGCCGATCACCTCCGCGCGGCGTGGCCGGCGACGTGACAGCTCCCCGAAGACCCACCAAGAGGGTGCGCACCGCGCACGTCGCCCTCATCGACCGCTACGTCCTTCGCCTGACGTTATGGCCGATGGTCGCCTGCCTGGGCGTCACGGTGATATCCCTGCTGCTCGAACGGGCCCTGCGCCTCCTGGATCTCCTGTCGCAGAGCAATGAGCGCTTCGGTCCCGTCGTCGAGCTGACGGCGAACCTTCTGCCGCACTATCTGGGCCTGGCTCTCCCCATCGCCTTCTTCGTCGCCCTGTTCATCGTCATCACCAAGCTGGACGACGGCTCGGAGGTCGAAGCGCTGCTCGCCAACGGGATTTCGCTCAGCCGGCTCGCCGCGCCCTACGTCGGCCTCGGCCTCGGCCTGATGGCGATCAGCCTGGTCGTCTTTGGCTACATGCAGCCCTACAGCCGCTACGCCTACCGGATGGTGATGCATGCCGCAGTCAATGCGGGCTGGGACGCACGCCTGCACGGGGGGGCTTTCGTGACCGACGGCGACACCGTCATGACCGCGGACACCGCCAGCCTCGAGGGCCGGCGGCTCCAGCGGCTCTTCATCCGCCGGGAGGTGAACGGCGGCGAGGAGGTGATCACCGCAAGCGCGGCCCAGCTCGTCCTGCAACCGGACGGCAAGCATGTCTCGCTCGTGCTCGAGGACGGCTTGCGCGTCGGCGAAAGCCGCAAGGGTTCGGTCGACATGCTGCGCTTCAAGACCTTCGTCATGCAGACCAGCCTCTCGGGCGCTGCCGCCCTGATGCGCGCCCGCGGCGGGGACGAGCGCGAGCTGACCTTCAACGAGCTCCTGCGCGAAGCCACCGCGCCGATCCCCATGCTGCCGCGCCAGCGCCTGCTTTCGGAGTTCTATGGGCGGCTGGCGCGCTCGGCGATCCTGCCCTTCCTGCCCCTGATCGCGTTCCCGCTTGGCCTGGCCGCGAAACGGGGGCGAAGAGCCGCGGGCCTGATTCTCGCGGGGGTGCTCATGCTGGCGTTCCAGAATGGCCTGCAATTCGGCGAAGGCCTGGCGGACGCCGGCAAGGCGCCGGCGCTCCTGTCGGTGGGAACGCCGTTCTTCCTCTTCACCGGATTCTGCACGTGGATGTTCCTCGGCAGCCGCAAGCGTCCGGGCGAGACCCCCATCGCGAACTTCGTCGCCGACATTGGCGAAGCCATCGAGAACGCCAGGCGCATGCTGCGCGGCCGGCGGAGCGTCACGGGGTGAGCATCTTTGGGTATGTTCTTCGAACGGTCGCATGGCGGATCCTGGCCGCCAGCCTGATCATGCTCGCCATACTGCAGATGCTGGATCTCCTGGAGATCACGCCGCAGATCGTCGCGCGCGGGCTCGGCCCCGGCGGGATGGCGTATTATTCGCTGCTGCGGACTCCGCGGCTGATCGATCAGGCTGCGCCCCTGGGCGTTCTCGCCGGGGCGATCTTTGCGTTCATGAAGCTGGGCGGGGAGAGCCAGATCGTGGCGATCCGCGCATCCGGCGTTTCGATCTACCGGCTGACGACCATGTGCGTGCCGGCGGTGCTCGTGGTGATGGTGCTGAACTTCCTCGCCGTGGAGGTGGTGGCGCCGCGCACCGATCCGACCCTGCAGGCCTGGTGGAACGCCACGGCGCCGGCCGGCAAGAAGCCCGACGTGAAGCCCCAGGCCTTCCGGGTCGGCCAGGACGTGGTCATCGCCACGCCCGCGGATGTTGAAGGCCGCGCCCTGAGCGCGGTGAAGATCTATCGCCGCGACGCCGAGGGGCGGCTTATCGAGCGGGTGCAGGCGGCGGCGGCGACCTATGTCGGCGGCGGCTGGCGGCTCACAAACCCGCAGTTCGTCCGCTACCTGCAGAACGGCGTGCGCGCTGGCGCGGCCGGCCAGATGACCTGGGTCTCGACGTTCCGGCCCAGCGACGTGCGCGCGCTGTTCTCGGGCGAGCCGACCGTGACGGCCTTCTCGGCGGCCCGGGCGCTGAGCGGCGGCGGATCGGAGCGGCCGCCAAGCTACTACACTACTCACATTCAGCGTTCCTTGGCCCACCCAGCCGGCGCGCTGGTGATGTTGCTCTTGGCCGCCCCGGTGGCGCTGGCCAACTTCCGCAGCGGCCAAGGGGGAACCTTCATCATGGTCGCGCTTGGCGGCGGTCTCACCTTCCTCGTCGCCGATGGCCTGCTCACCGCCATGGGCGAGAGCGGCGCCATAAGCCCAGCCCTCGCGGCCTGGACCGCCCCGGTCGTGTTCGCGGCGCTCGGAGCGACGGCGCTGCTCAAACTGGAAGGCTGATGTCTCCCGCCCCGCTCACGCTGTCGCCGGTCCGCACCCGGGCCGAACTCGACCGGTTCATCCAGCTGCCGTCGCGCCTGAACGCCGGCGACCCGGCCTGGGTCACGCCCCTGATCTCCGATCGCCAGGCCGCCTTTTCGGCCGCCGGCAACCCCTTCTTCGCCCACGCCGAGGTTCAGATGTGGCTCGCCGTCCGCGGCGGCGTCGACGTCGGACGGATCAGCGCCCAGATCGACCGGCTGGCGCCGCCCGATCCCGCCGGCCCTTCCGGCGCGTTCGGCCTGATTGCGGCCGAGGACGACGCGGAGGTCTTTGCGGCGCTGCTCGGCGCGGCCGAGGCGTGGCTGCGCGAGCGCGGCGTCACCATCGCCCGGGGCCCGTTCAACCTGTCGATCAATGAAGAGGTCGGCCTCCTGGTGGACGGCTTCGACACGCCGCCCATGCTGATGATGGGGCACGACCCGGCCTATGCCGGCCCCCGCATCGAGGCCCAGGGCTACGCCAGGGCCAAGGACGTCTACGCCTATGCGGGCGGCGTGGACGACTACCGGTCCCAGGCCATGCTGGAGCGCGTCATGCGCAGTCCCGCGCCCGGCGTCGTCCTGCGCATGCTCGACCTGTCGCGCTACGAGGAGGAGGTCGCCACTCTCACCGAGATCCTCAACGACGCCTGGCGCGACAACTGGGGCTTCACTCCCACCACGCCGGAGGAGACCCGGCACCTTGCCAAGGCCATGCGGCCCATCGTCGACCGCCGCCTGATCTGGTTCGCCGACATCGACGGCGAGACGGCCGGCGTCCTCGTCGTGCTGCCCAATATCAACGAGGCCATCGCCGGGCTGGACGGACGGCTCCTGCCCTTCGGCTGGGCCAGGCTGTTGTGGCGGCTCAAGGTGCGAGGTTTGAAGTCGGTCCGGGTGCCGCTGATGGGGGTGCGCCGCGCCCACGCCCGCAGCGCGCGAGGCCGCCTGCTGCCGTTCCAGATGATCGCCGCCGCCTCCAGCCAGGCTCGCGCCCTGGGCTATGAGCGCTACGAGTTCTCCTGGATCCTGGAGGACAACCTCGCCATGCGCCGCATCTGCGAGGCGCTGGGCGCCGTCCCCTACAAGACCTATCGCATCTACGAGAAGGCGCTGGGGTGAGCGGCTTCACCGCCCTGGTCCTGGCCGGGTCGCGGGCCGGGGCCGACCCCGTGGCCGCCTATGCGGGGGTTCCCCACAAGGGCCTGATCCGCCTCGGTGGTCAGACCCTGCTCGAACGGGTGCTGCGCGCCCTGGAGGGCGCGGGGGCCGGCCGCATCCTCGTCTCATCCGACTCCGAGGCCATCGCCGCCGAACTGGCCGCCCTGCGGCTGTCCGTCCCCGTCGAGCGCGTCGCGGCCGCCGCCAGCCCGAGCCGCAGCGTGGGCGAGGCCGCCGAGGCGGCCGGAACGCCCCTCCTCGTCACCACGGTGGACCACGCCCTCCTGCAGGCCGACTGGGTGCGCCAGTTCCTGGCCGACGCGCCGGCTGAGGCCGACATCTGCGTGCTCGTGGGGCCACAGGCCGCGGTCGAGGCCGCCGCGCCTGGCGTGCGCCGCACCTGGCTGCGCTTCCACGACGGCCGCTACAGCGGCTGCAACCTCTTCCTCCTGCAGACCCCGCAGGCCCTTTCCGCCGTGCGGCTCTGGCGGCGCGTGGAGGCGCATCGCAAGCAGCCGTGGAAGGTGGCCGGCATCCTGGGGCCGGGCATGCTGCTCGGCTACGCGCTCGGACGGCTCACGCTGGATGGCGCGGTCCGCCGCCTGGGGCGCAAGGCCGGCGTGACGGCGGCGGCGGTGCGCACGCCCTTCGGCCTGGCGGCCGTGGACGTGGACAAGCCCTCGGACCTGGATCTGGTCCGCCGTCTGGTCGGTGATTAGCCGGTCATCGCCCTGGCGGCCCAGCGCTCGGTGAGGGCGAGGTTGCGCGGTATGTCGGCCGGGAAGTCCATCTCGGCCCAACCCAGGCCGGTGATCGCCTGCACGTTCACCCGCCCTGTCTCGCGGGCGATTTGGTCGATCACGCTTAGATACCAGCGCTTGAGCCCTTCGGGCTGGCGCATGGCGGCCTCGACATAGCGTACGAACAGCTTGGACCCCGCGGGGGAAAACCGCAGGAAGCCAATGGACTCGGCGTTGAACTGGTCGATCGTCTTGCCGATGGCCAGGAGCCTGTCGCCCTCGGTCAGCACCCGCATGGTGTCGTCGTCGTAGGGGCCCTTGCGATCGATGGTGACGGTGATGTCCGCGGGCGGCGCGGCCAGCAGGGCCTCAGCCACCGCCGGCTCGAACAGGGTGTCCCCGTTCAGCAGCAGCACGTCGCCCCGCATCTCGTCGCGCGCCATCCAGCAGGTCGCGAGGTTGTCCGTCAGGCTATAGAACGGATTGAACTTGGTGCGCACCGTCATGCCGTCGAGCGGCAGATCGGCGACCTCGCGGACCACGGCGTCGGCGTTGAAGCCGGTCACGACCACGGCTTCGCGCACGCCGACGTTGCGCAGATGGTCGAGCTGCCAGTGCAGCACGCTGCGCCCCGACAGGTTGATCAGGCACTTGGGCCGGTCGTCGGTAAGCGGCGACAGACGCCGCCCGTGCCCGGCGCTAAGGATGATGACCTTCACGTTGCGATCCACCGCGACCTTTTCCCTGGACTCTGCACAAGCAGCGCGTTTCGCCGATGTATCAGCGATAACTCATGAAGGCACCCTGAACACGTCCGCAGACGGACGCGATTCGCCGCACCGCGCCCCCTCTGCGCGCACCTCTACATAAGACGGCGCGGAAAAGGCGCAATCCAGAGAGGGCGGCGCTCCCGACTGATTCGCGCCGCGCCGAATGATTCTCCGGGCAAGCATCCTAATTCCGTACGAATTCACCCGCAGTTGGGCCGCCGTGGCGGCGCGGTGGAGCGTTATCGCCGGCAGACGTGAAGGCGCGGAATGGACCGCGCGCCGCTTCGTTCGCACGGCCTTCCGTGGTGGAGTCTGAGTCGCAACGCCGCATTGATCCTCTGCCTCGCCCATGGCCGAAATCGATCTGCGATCAATCCAACTGCGGGCGGTCAGCGCGCGCTGACCCCTCCCATTTCCCGGCCGTGTCATGACCATGCTCGAACGTCCTGCGCTCCGAAACGCCAAGGCGAGATCCAAGGTCATCGCCGTGCTCGCCGCGATGTCCGTCTTCGCCTTCAGCCCCGCGATCGCCCAGACCGAGGACAATCCGCTCCTGAACGGCAGCGGCTACCAACCTCATACGGACTCGACGTTCGGGGACGCCGCCGCCAGCGAGCGGCCCGCCCGAAGCGCCACGTCGTCCGGGCGGCGCCATAGCGCTGGGAAGCACGCAACCCGCCACCGTGCCGCCGCAGGACGCTCAGCGCATCGAAGCCGGAAAGCGAGCCGCAACACGCATCATCGGGCGAGCGCGCGCAGCAGCCGCCACCACGCGCGATCGACGCAGGCGACCCACCGGAAGCCTCAGGCGAGCCGGCATCACCGCCGCAGGCGGTAGAGGATGAGGGCGGATCGGGGCTGACGCCTGGAGCGGATGAAGGGAATCGAACCCTCGTCGTGAGCTTGGGAAGCTCCTGCTCTACCATTGAGCTACATCCGCGAAGCTTGGCGTGCTCGCGCAGTCGCGTTGTCTAGCGGCTCCGCCCGGCGGGCTCAACCCTGTCGCCGAAAGGCGGCGCCGTTCAGGTCAGGGTCTTCAGGGCAGCGGCGGTGAACGGCTCGATCTCGTGCAGCCGGCCCTGACGGACCTTCTCGGCCCAGAGCGGGTCGACCAGAAGCGCGCGGCCCACGCCCACCAGGTCGAAATCGCCGCGATCGAGCATCTTCATGACCCCGTCGAGGCTCTCGATTTGCGGCCGCGTCCCCCGCACGAACAGCGAGGTCATGAAGTCGACGTCCAGGCTCACCGAGCCGACGGTCATGGACGGTCGGCCGGTCAGCTTCTTGGCCCAGCCCGCGATATTGAGGTCCGAGCCGTCGAATGCCGGCTCCCAGAAGCGCCGCTGCGAGCAGTCGAAGAGGTCGACCCCCGCCTCGGCGATCGGGCCCAGCAGGGCTTCCAGCTCCTGCGGCGTGTCGGCCACCCGCGCGTCGTAGTCGTGCGACTTCCACTGGGACCAGCGCATCAGGATCGGGAAGTCAGGCGCCGTACGCCGCCGGATCTCGGCCACGATCTCGGCGGCGAAGGTCGCCCGGTCGCGGTGCGCGCCGCCGTACCGGTCTGTGCGCCGGTTGGTCTCGCCCCACAGGAATTGGTCGATGATATAGCCGTGGGCGCCGTGCAGTTCGACGCCGTCGAAGCCGAGGTCCATGGCCGAGCGCGCGCCAGCGGCGAAGGCTTCGATCACCGCATCGATCTCGCCCAGCGTCATCGGCGCGCGCACCTGAGTGATCGGCCAGCCATAGCCGCCGGTGACCCCTGAGGGCCCAAGCTGCTCGGGCCCCGCGGGCTCGCCCTCAGGATGGGCGAGCGAAGGCTGCTTGCGGATCAGGCCGACGTTCCAGAGCTGCGGCATGATCACGCCGCCGGCCGCGTGGACCCCCTGGACGACCTCACGCCAGCCCGCGAGCGCCGCCTCCCCATGGAAGTCCGGAACCAGCGCATCGTTCGAGGCGCCGGGATGGGGAATCCAGGTTCCCTCGGTGAGGATCAGGCCGACCCCGCCCTCGGCGCGGCGGCGATAATAGGCCGCGACGTCCTCGCCCGGTACGCCGCCGGGCGAGGCGCTGCGCGTCATCGGCGCCATGACGACGCGGTTGGCGAGCTGCGCCCGGGCGACCTGGAACGGGGCGAAGAGCCCCTCGGTCGATGCGCCCGCCGGCGCGACGTTCTCCGCCGCCTCGATCATCCGTTCCCGCCCTGTCAGCGCCGTCGCCTCAAGGCATTGTGTCCGCGGCCCGGCGCGATTGCAAAGCCCCCGGCCCCCTGCCCTGAACCCTCAGAGGCCCAGCAGGCCGAAGCTGTCGTGACGGATCACCGACGAGCCAAGTCGATTGCAGAAGGCGTTGATAATCGGCCGATCCACCTTGCGGGTGATCGACCACAGGAAGAAGCCATAGACCGGGGCCATGCGGTACTGCAGCCAGGCCTTCTCGGCGTCGGGGGTCGTCCCGCCCAGGCTGCGGACCGTCTCCAGATAGTGGCTGACCAGGGCCCGCTCCTCGCGCTCGGCCATCTCCACCGTGAGGATCGCGGCGATGTGATAGGCCACATCCAGCGCCCACCCGCCCTGCTGCAGGAGCTGCCAGTCGATGAGGCCGGTGCCTTCCGAAGTCTCGAAGATGTTGCCGGCGTGGCAGTCGCCGTGGATCAGCGACGGCGGGCGATCCGCATCGACGGCGGCCAGCGCCTTGAGCCCCTTGAGCAAGAGTTCGGCGTCCCGCGCCCGGGCGGGCAGACCTTCGCTTCGGGCGTCGTTCATCATGCCTTGCAGCACGTCCGGCGGGATGATGTTGGCCTCCGCCAGCCAGGTGATCTGCCGCGGAGCCCAGGACAGGGCTTCGGCCCCGAAGATGGAATGGCTCGTGTGCAGCCGGGCGAGCTGCTCCAGGCTCTTCTTCGCCCGGGCGGCGTCAAACGGCTCCAGCGCCGTGCAGAAGTGACCGCCCCGGACGATCAGGTCCTGCATGATCACCACGCCGAACTGCGCCTCCCGGTCGACCGGCGCCGTCACGCACTCGGGGACCCGCACCGAAACCTTCGGCGCAATCACATTGTAGAAGTCCGACTCCCGCACCGAGGCCGTATTGGCGCGATTGCCGTCGGCGGCTTCCATGTCGAGGAACGCCTTCAGGCAGTACGACCCCGTCGCCCCGTCCTCGTAGCGCGCCTTGAACCGCACCTTGGTGGCCATGGTGCGCAGCACCTCCACCTTCTCCACCTCGGTCACCCGGGCGCCGCCGCTGACCGGGGCGAGCGCCTCCGTCAGCCAGGCCGGATCCAGGGCCTGCTCAAGGGTGCGCGGAAGCTCGCGGGTCATGGGGGAACTCCAGGATTGCTTGGGTTACAGGCTCAGCGCCCGGCGCTGACGCCGCCGTCGATGGGCAGGTTGATGCCGGTGATGTTGGAGGACAGGTCCGAGGCCAGGAACAGGGCCGCGTTCGCGCAGTCCATGGGATCGATGACCCGGCCCAGCGGCTGGATCTTGGCCATGGAGTCCAGCACCTGCTGGGGCAGCGGCCCGGCGGCGCCGACACCGAAGTGGGTGGCCATGGTGCCGGGGTTCACGTTGTTCACCCGGATGTTCTCCTTGGCGACCTCCATGGCCAGCGTCCGGACCAGGTTCACCACCGCGCCCTTGGTGGAGCCGTAGAGCGTCCCGCCCCAGCCGATAAGGCCAGCGGCCGAGGCCGTGTTGACGATGACCCCGCCGCCGCCTTGCTTGCGGAACTGCTCGATCGCCACCTGGCAGCCGAGGATCACGCCCTTCACATTGATGGCGTACAGCCGCTCGATCTCTTCCTCCGAGTTCTCGGTGAAGGAGACCATCTTGCCGTCCCGCATCGGCGTGGCGACGCCGGCGTTGTTGTACATGACGTCCAGCCGGCCATAGGCCTGGACCGCGGCGTTCACCGCGGCCTCCAGGTCGGCGCGCTTGGTGACGTCGCAGCGCAGGCCCTTGGCCTCGCCCCCGGCGTCCCGCACCTTGGCCGCCGTCTCCTCGAGCCAGGCCTCCTGCACGTCCACCAGGACGAGCCGCGCGCCGTGCTGGGCGAAAAGCAGCGAAGCCGCGCGCCCCACCCCCGAACCGGCGCCGGTGATGACGACGTTCTTTCCCTTTAAGAGACCATCGATCATGGCTCAGGCTCCCTGAATGTTCATGCCTTGGATGTGCTGGTAGACGCGCAGGCCCTCGACGCCGCGCTCGCGGGCGATGCCGCTGGAGCCCCATCCCCCGGAGGATGCGTAGGCGCTGGCCATGCCGCCGTTGATGTTCACGGTGCCGGTGCGCAGCCGCGAGGCGACGCTGATCGCCTGCTTGATGTCCTTGCCGTGCACCCAGCCCGACAGGCCGTAGATGCTGTCATTGGCCATCTCGACCGCGTGGTCGAGGTCGCGGTAGCCGATCACGCTGACGACCGGACCGAAGATCTCCTCCTGGGCCGCCGGGTTCTTGTTGTCCGGGGTGTCGAGGACGGTCGGCTCGAAGAAATAGCCCTTGGACAGCGAAGCCGGCCGCTTACCGCCAGTGACGACCTTCGCCCCGGCCTCCACCGCCATGGCGACATAGCGCTCGCACCGATCGCGTTGGGCGGCGCTGATCACCGGGCCCATCGTCGTCTTCGAGTCGGACGGATCGCCGATGACCACCTGGGCGAACGACGCAGCCATGGCCTGCAGCACCGCCGCCTTCTCAGCCTCGGGCACGAAGATGCGGGTGCCGAGCGCGCAGCCCTGGCCGGCGTGGGCCAGGCACACCATGGCCGCGGCGCCGCGAGCCTCGGCCATGGAGTCCGGCAGGTAGATCTGCGCCGACTTGCCGCCCAGCTCGAGTTGAATGCGCTTCATGGTCGGGGCGGCCTGGGCCATCACCAGCTTGCCCACCGGCGAGGAGCCGGTGAAGGCCACCATGTCCACGTCCGCATGGGTGGAGAGCAGGACGCCGCTCTCGGGGTTCTGGTCGGCCACCACGTTCAGCACCCCCTTCGGCAGGCCGGCGGCTTCGGCCGCCTCGCCGAAGATGAGGGCCGCGAGCGGGGTCAGCGGGTTCGGGCGCAGGATCAGCGTATTGCCGGCGACCAGGGCCGGCAGCACCTTCCAGAGGTTGGTATAGAAGGGGAAGTTGTAGGCCGAGATGGCCGAGACCACGCCCACCGGCAGATAACGCCGAAGGCTCTGGATCGCGCCGCCACGGTAGGTGACCCGCTCGTGCATCGGCAGCGGGTTCTCCTCGAACTCCGGCAGCTTCTGGAACAGGTCCAGCACGTCGAGACCGTGCTGCAGCGGGGCGGCCACCTGGGCGAACATCACCGGGGAGTTCACCGGACAACCGGCCTCGAGCATCGACAGCTCGATCAGCCGCTCACGCTGCGAAGCCAGATAGCCCATGAGACGGCGCAGGACGTCTACCCGCTGGGCCGTCGGAAGGCCGCTCCAGCTCCCGGAATCGAAGGCCCTCCGCGCCGCCTTGATCGCCGCTTCCACCTGCTCGATCGAGGCGCCCGGAACCTCGGCCAGGACCGCCTCGGTCCCCGGGTTCACGACTGAGAAGACCTTGCCCGCGCCCTGGACGCGTTCGCCGTCGATGAAAAGCCTGACGTCGGCCGCAAGCTGCGCCATGTGCGTTCCCGTCCACTACTTGTTCGATATGCCGAATTATATTCTGGCAAATTAGACTGGGCGCAGGGACGCCGTCAACGCGGCGCGGCGCTCTGGCCGCGCGCACGCAACGTTTTTTCATCCGGCGGTCGGATGGCGCAGGGGGATCCGGCGGCCGGCCTCGCCGCGGCGGTCAGCAGCAGCGCCGACGAACGGAGGGGATCAGAACTCGGCGCCGGCCCGCTTGCCGGCGATGAAGGTGGTGATGCGGCGACAGGCTTCTCGCAGGCGATGGCCCATCCCGACGATCTCCGCCCCGGTCAGGCGGCGGTTGAACCCATAGAGGGCGACGCCGAACGCCACCCGGGCCCGTTCGTTCATCACCGGGGCGACGAGGAACATCAGCCGATACTGTTCGTCCGGATCGAGATCGCTCAGGAAATGACCTTGGGGGCGCCAGGTCCTGCCCAGCTCGTCATTCCCGGCCTCGTCCTCGAGGCGCACGCCGACGATGAACCCGTATCGGCGCGCGAACTTCACCTGGTTGCGCACGCCGTCACGCGCCTCGTCGGACAGAGGCGGCGAAATCTTGGTGATCTCTTCCTCGACCTCGGCGTCAGCCATCGGCATCAGGAAGAAGCCGCCCCAGGGATGCATGGGGTAGCGCTGACCCGCTGGAATCACCCAGCCGAGGTGCGTCAGGGACGAGGCCCGTTCGCGGACCACCACCTCGTCGCCCTCAGCGAACAGGGCCGCCGAAACGACGTCCAGTTCGTCGGCCAGCATCCGCATCTCCTGCCGCGCCACGGCGAGGGGCGAGAAATGCTGCTGGGCGTTGACGGCCAGGGAGATCAGGGCCGGCCCGAGCACGTAGCTCTTGTCCGGACGACGATATAGATAGCCCGCCTCCACCAGCCCCACGAGCAGGGCATGGCAGGTCGCACGGCTCAGGCGCAGAGATTTGACAATCTGCGTGAGGGTGAAGGCCTGTTGTGGATGTTCCACAAAGAAATTGAGGATGGAAACAATCCGTCCGACTGCAGGGGACTGACGAGTCATATGCCGTTCGCGATTTCGAATAGCAGTCCTATAGCGGGGCGTGTGCGCAGGTTCAATGGTCTCGCTAGTAGTGTGTGTACAACGGCGCTCGGACCGGCGTGCAGCCGCTTTGGCTCATGATCCTCGCAGCGTGGCCGCGCCGGTGACGGCGCGGCCCCAGTCCGGTCACATCGCTTTTCCGGATCGCCCTAACGCTTGACCCGATCAAGCACCACGACCGGGATCTGGCGCGTGGTGCGCGTCTGGTAGACGTCGTAGTTCGGCCAGCCCTTGAGCGACTCGGCCCAAAGCTCCTCGCGCTCCGGCGACACGGTCGTGCGGGCGACGGCGTCGAACTTCTCGCCCTTGATCTGCACCTTCACGTTTGGGTTCTCGAGGATGTTGAGATACCAGACCGGGTGGGTCGGCGAGCCGCCCTTGGAGCCGACGAGGACGATCTTGTCGCCCACCTGCCGGTAGATGATCGGGATCGTCCGATCTTCGCCCGACTTGCGGCCCTTGGTGGTCAGGACGAGGATCGGCGCGCCGTTCCAGATATAGCCGACCTCCCCGTCCGTCTCGAGGTAGCGGCGCAGGTGCTCATCGCCCACCAGCGTGATGTCGGTGCCGATATCTGACTTCTTGGTTTCGCTCATCTGAATCGCCCGTTGTTCTTTGCGGCCGTGCGCGGCGGCCTATTGCACGATCTTGCGCGCCTTCAGGTCGGCGAGAACCTCCGCCGAATAACCCGCCTCAATCAGGAGCGGGTCGGTATGTTCGCCCATGCCGGGCGATCCCCTGGGATCCAGGGGCGCGGCGTGACCATCGAAGGTCACTGGCCCCGACACGACCTTGATCTTGTCCTCGCCGACGGTGAGCGGGAAGATCATCTCGTTCGCCAGCACCATGGGATCCGTAGCGACGTCATCGAGGGTGCGGACGAGTTCCCAGGGCGCGTCCCACGCCTCGAAGATCGGCCGCCAGTGCGACCAGTCCTGCGCCCCGATGATCGCGCCGATAATGCCCGCGAGCTCGTCGCAATTCTTCATCCGCGCCTCGTTGTCGGCGAACCTGGGATCGTTCACCAGCTCCTCGACGCCGAGCATCCGGCACAGGGTGGGCCAGTGCGGGCGCGGATCGAGCAGCATGAGCAGCAGCATCCGGCCGTCGCGCGTCGGATAGCCGCGCATGAGCGGGAACTTGCCCGCCCCGGTCCCGTGCACCGTGTAGCCCGGAACCTGATTGTAGGTGATGTCGGACGAGAGCATCCAGACGGCCGTCGACAGCAGCGACGTCTCGACCACGGAAGGCTCGCCGGTCGCCGAGCGCTTGAACAGCGCCGCGGCCATGGCGAAGGCCAGCGACATGGACCCGGAATGGTCGCCGAACGCCGGCCGGGGCGGGGTCGGCTGGTTGCCCGGGATGGTGAAGACGTGGGACATGCCGCCCCGCGCCCAGAAAGCCGAGGAATCGAAGCCGGCCTTGTCCGCCTCGTCGCCCTTGAAGCCCAGGCCGTTGCCGCGCGCATAGATGATCTTCGGGTTGCGGGCCCTCAGGTCCGCGACATCGAGCTTGAGCGCCCGGATCGCCTTCGGCCGCAGGCTGGTGAGAAAAACGTCGGCCGTCTCGACGAGCTTCAGGAGCGCCTCGCGGCCTTCCTCGGTCTTCAGGTCGAGGGCGACGCTCTTCTTGCCGCGGTTGTTCTGCTCCATGGCGAGGTTGGTGGTGCCCACCTCGCGGCCGTCGCCGACCTTCAAGGTCCGATAGGGATCGCCCGTGCCCGGGGTCTCGATCTTGATCACCTCGGCGCCCTGGTCGGCCAGCAGCACGCTCGCTCCGGGCACGAACACGTACTGCGCCAACTCGATGACGCGCACGCCCGAGAACACACCGCCAGAACCCATCCTTAGTCTCCTCAAGGTCGCCGCTCGACGGCGGCGCGTCTCATTGGTTTGCGGCGCCGACCGCCCTTAGTCGAGCCGCACCGGAACCGCCGACATGCCCCGTTGCTCCAGGCCGCCCGTCAGGAAGGGCGGCGGCGCATCGGGGTCGAGCCGCATGTTCGGAAAATAGTCCAACAGGGCGTTGATCCCCACATTGATCTCGCTGCGCGCCACGTTCATGCCCAGGCACTGGTGCGGCCCGATCCCGAAGCCGATGTGGCCTTGTTGCGGCCGGTGCAGGTCATAGGCGTCGGGGTTGTCCGGCCAACGCGACGGATCGCGGTTGGCGGCCCCAAGACAGATCTCCAGAGCCGCGCCCTTCGGTATGGCGACGCCCCCGACCTCGGTGTCGTGAACGACCTCGCGGATGAACACCGGATCGGTCGGATTCCAGCGGACCCCCTCGTCGATCGCGGCGTCCATCAGGCTGCGGTCGGCCTTCAGCGCCTCGAACTGGTCGAGGTTGGTCATCAGGGCCCAGAGCGTGATCCCGAACTGCCGCCAGGAGGTCCCGCCTCCGGCGATCATGACCAGCCGGCACTGGGTCGCGATCTCGCGGTCGGTCATCGGCCGGGGCGCGCCGTCGCCCACATCCAGTTCAGCGGCGAGGAGCCCGGAGACGACGTCGTCGCCCGGCTCGATCCGCCGCTTGGCGATCAGCTCCATGAGCATCCGGTCGACGGTTGCGTTAGCCTCCACCCGCGCCTCGGGCGTCACGCGGCCGCTGCTCCTGATCAGGGCGTGCCGGAAGACGAGCGAGTCGTTCCCTTCCATGCCGATGGACCGGGTCACGGTGTGCACCGGCACGCGGGCGCAGAGCTGCAGGTTCAGCTCGGCCCGGTCGCGCCCCTTGAGGTGCTTGACCAGGGTGTCGACGATGTCGTTGATCCACCGCTCCCGCCACCAGGTGAGCGTCCGCGGCTTCAGGAACATCGGCTGCAGCGTCATCCGGTAGCCGCGGTGGCGCAGCCCATCCATTTCCAGAATGCCGAGGGTCTGCTCCTCGGTCGGGCTCATGTGGTAAATGCGCGACGAGAACCGGTCGTTGTCGCGGAACACCTCGTTGCAGGTGTCCCAGGTGAAGCAGGTGTAGCCCTCGAGGGTCTTGGCCGCGGCGTTGCGATGATGCGCCTCCAGGCCCAGGAGGTCGCGCAGGAAGCCCTTCTGAACCGCGCCCTTGTCACGCAGGGCGCACATGGCCGGGTTCATGTCCTCCTCGACAAGGTTGCCCATGTCCTCGGCTTCCTTGCGGACGTCGTACAGCTCTTCGTAAAGCGCGTCGTCGGCGGTCAGGACGTCGGTCATCACTCTTGCTCTTTGTTTCTCCGCGCCGCGGAGGGCCGGGGCTGGAATTTCCCTGCCCGAGCCTTGGTTTCGTCTGCATGGCCGCGGACCGGAAGCGTCGCTGCGCTCCCCTCCTCCCCCGGCGTGTTTTTCAAGGCGTATTTTTCAAAATGGCGAATAGCGTTTCGCGATCTGAATATATTTGTAGCCCGCCAGGGGGGTCAAGCCTTGAACGGGCCCGCGGTGCGTGGCGGAATGTCCGAGGCCGCATCTTCTATTTCAGAAGGTCGTCGCCGTTACGAATTCGAGGGCGCGCCGGCCCGCCCCGCTGACGGCGCGATCCGCCCCAAGAACAAGAAAATGATGGAGGAATGCGTGAGAGGTTCCTGCGCGATCGTAGGCTTGGGGGTGACGCCGCAGGGCGTGCGGCTAGGGGTCGCCCCGCGCGAGCTGCGCGCCAATGCGGTGGATCTTGCGCTCGCCGACGCCGGTCTCGAGCGGGACGCCGTTGACGGCTACATCCACGCCTTCATGGAGCGCGAAGATCTGCGCTACATGGGCCTGTCGCCCAACTTCTCCGTCGCGATCCAGACGGGCGGCGCGACTCCCGCCTTCAGCATTCTGGCCGCGGTCGGCATGATCCTGTCCGGCCAGGCCGAGATGGTCGCCTGCGTCTACGGCCAGGCCTTCTCCACACGCCTCCCCGGCCAGCCCGGCATCGGGGCCTACGCCTACGGCTATCCCTCGCTCTACGGCCTGGTCGGGCCGGCGAGCACTCATGCGCTGCATGCACGTCGGCACATGCATCTCCATGGCACGACCTCGAAACACCTGGGCGCCGTCGCGGTCACCCAGCGCCGCTACGCCAGCGTGCGCCCCGGCGCGCTCGGCTACGGCAAGCCGATCACCCTCGAGGAGCACCAGGCCTCGCCGCTGATCGCCGACCCATTCCGCAGGCTTGACTGCACGCGCGACACCGACGGCGGCGTGGCGATGCTGGTCACCACGGCGGAACGCGCCAAGCGGATGCGCGCCGATCCCATCTATGTCCTCGGCGGCGGAACCGGCCACAACATCGTCAACTGGCACAAGGGGCTGGTCTTCGAGAACCACGACAACATCGCCCCCGCCAAGGCCAGGGCGTTCGCCCAGGCCCGCATGAGTCTGGCCGACATCCACATGGCCCAGTTCTACGACCCCTTCACGATCTCGCCGATCATGCAGCTTGAGCACTATGGCTTCGTGCCCGAGGGCCAGGGCGGCCCCTTCTACGCAGACGGCGGCGCGGGACCGGACGGCGCCTTGCCCGTCAACACCGGCGGGGGCCAGCTCTCCGCCTACTACACGACCGGCTTTACGGGGGTGATCGAAGGCGTCCTGCAGCTGCGCGGCCAGGCCGGAGAGGGCCAGCTCCGTCGCGCCGAAACCGCCCTCGTCAGCGGCCACGGCCTGAACGCCGGCGTTCACAACACCTGGGCCCACGCCACCCTGATCCTGGGGAACGCGCCATGACCGACGTCCCCGACCTGCTCGAGGCGATCCGCGCTGTCGGCGGCGATCCCCTCGACCTGCCCTTCTGGGAGGCCTGCCGCGACGGCCGGTTCCTGATCCACCGCTGCGGCGTGTGCGGGCGGACCTACTGGCCGGCCAGCCGCTGCATCGAACACAGCGCCCGCGACATGACGTGGGTGGAGGCCTCCGGGCGCGGAGAACTCTACACCTACACGGTGCTGCACCACGCCTATACGCCGGACATGCAGGGCAAGACCCCCTATGTCGTGGGCGTCGTGAAGCTGGACGAAGGACCGTTCTTCCACACCAACATCGTCGACTGCGCCATCGAGGACGTGGCTGTGGGCATGCCGCTGGAGATGGTGATGACGCGTCATCCAGGCGGGCTCAGCCTGCCCGTGTTCCGGCCCCGCTAGCGGCGCTTCACCGACAAAAAAAGGCCTCCGCGCAGAGATCGCGCGGAGGCTTCTTCATGAGGTGCGTAAGGTTACGCTTCGAGTTGGCGGACCGTAGCGAGGGAAGGCCTTGGTCCGCCAAGCTCTCCTCAGAACTCGACGGACAGGTCGACCCCGACCGTCCTTGCGCGCTCGTAGTCGCCGCTGATCACGGTGACGAGCGACTGGGCGAAGGTGGCCTGCTTCTCGTTGAGCAGGTTGCGGGCCCAAAGCGCCAGGGTGGCGTCGGAGCCGCCGATCTTGAAGCCCTGCAGGGCGACGCGGGCATTGACGATCCAATAGGGATCGACCGTAGCGGCTTCCTTGAACGCAGCCTGCTCGGCCGCATTGAACAGCGGGTTCGTCACCGGCACGCTGGAGATGCTGTACATCTTGGACTTCCAAGAGGCGTCCACGCGCGCGTTCAGGGACACGTCGCCAAACAGCGGCTCGGTTTCGTATTGCGCGGCGAGGTTGAGGGTCCAGTCCGGCCGCTGTTGCGGCAGATACTCGGCGGTCCCGGCCAGGACGATCGGCGTCAAGCGCGTGAACTTGAAGTGCGAATAGCCCACGCCGCCCAGGAGAGTCAGGCCGCGGACCGGGCTAAGGGTCGTCTCGAGTTCAAAACCCTTCGCCGTGCCGTCGCCGGCGCTCACCAGGGCCTGCGTCACCTCCGGCCGCCCCAGCGCGGCGCCGGACGTCGGAAACTGCAGATTGGCGTACTTGACGTGGAAGACCGCCAGATTGGTCCGCAAGGTGCGGTTGAACCAGTCGGCCTTCAGGCCGGCTTCCCACGACTTCGCCGTTTCGGGCTCATAATCGATCGCCGCCAGCGCGCCGCCCGAAATGTAGCCGGTGCTGTACTTCGCATAGAGCAGGATGTCGTCGCGCACCTTGTAGTTCGCGCCGAGATTGTAGGTGATCTTGTCGCCCGAATAATCGATGAAGGAGGCCACCGGCGTCGCCGCGCTGTAGTTGCTGACGTCCAGGCCTTGCTTCTTGTCGTTCGTGTACCGGAGACCGCCCACCAGATCGATCTGGTCGGTGACGTGGAACTCGCCGTACGCAAAGGCTGCGTAGGACTCCATCCTGATGGTGGTCTCGCGCCCCAGATACCCTGCGGCCTGTACGGTGAAGGGCACGACGAAACCCGGATAGACCCGGAACGCGCCGCTTCGCGCACGGCCGAGGCCCGCTTCCCGGCCGTAGGGCCCGCGAATGGTCTTCTGCTTATAATAGAGCGCGCCCGCCGTCAGGGTGACGAAGTCGGTCTCGACGTTCACCTGGAGTTCGTCGCTGAACTGTTCGTCTGAACCCGTCGAGGAGGTGGCCTGAACCAGAAGCGGCGCCCCGATGGTCGATGCCGCGATCGCCGGTCCGAGGAGTCGGGCGAACGCCGCGCTGCCCGTGTTGGTGAGGCCGCCAACCGACGAGAAGTCCTGCCATCCCGCGTCCCACACGGATTTCCGCACGGCGAAGATGTTCTTCACGCTGACGTTGTCGCTGACCTTGAACTGGGTCGTCAGGGAGTTGCCCCAGGCCTTGAGGTGGCTGGGGATCACGCCCCGGTTGTTCACAGCCTTCGGCCGCTCGGAGGTGATCGGCGTGAGCAAGGCCGGGTTTTGGCCGACGAAGAGATCCCGAATGATCGGCTGCGCGTAGAGCGTGCCCATGCCGCTGCTGGTGTAGACGTTCTCGCTGTAGTCGAAGCGATAGATGGCCGTCACATTGTCGCTGGGCTCGAACTTCACCGATGCGCCCAGGACCTCCATGTTGTTGCTGCCGAGCCATTTCGGCGAGGCGATCCGCGTCGGCTTGCCGCCGAAGGCGGGCGTGAAGTCCCACACCGTTCCAGCGCCGAGATTGCGGATGTCGCCGCGCCGTTCGGAGTGGGTGTAGGAGAGCTTCGCGCTGAATGCGCCCCATTGCGGCAGGTTCAGGGTGGTCGAGGACCGGAACTGGTCGTAGTTGCCGACCGTCAGGGACTGCTTCACGCCGAACTCGCCGGTGGGGTCGGCCGTGATCAGGTTGATCGCGCCGCCCGTCGAGTTGCGACCGAACAGGGTGCCTTGCGGACCGCGGAGCACCTCGATGCGCTGCAGGTCAGCGAGTTCGAAGATCGAGCCCGAGGCGGCGCCCAGATAGACTCCGTCGATATAGTTCGCGATGCCCTTGTCGGCGCCTGCGGCCGACCCCAGCGCGAAGAGCCCGCGCATCGTGTAGGTCGGCAGGTTGCTGCCGCCCACCTGGCTGCGGACGATGAGGTTCGGCACGACCCCATCCAGGTCCCGCACGGTGGTGACGCGGTTGGTCGCCAGCGTGGCCTCCGACAGCGCCGTGACCGCGACCGGCACGTCCTGCAGGCGCTGGGTGCGCTTCTGGGCCGTGACGACAACTTCCTCGAGCCGCGTTTCGTCCGCGTCCTGCGCCAGCGCGGCGGCCGGCGCGCAGAGCGCGAGCACGCCAAGGGAAGCCGACATGCATGCAAGCAGGCGCCTGGACTCGCGCCGCCCAGCCGCAGCGCGACTCGCCTGTGAATTCCGCATCGCAATCGTCTTCATAAAATATCCCCTTCGCCCGAGGTCTTGGTGCCTGTGGTGAGTGACTTTCAGTCGCGTGCAGACGCGTCGCGGACGCGCGGCTGCTGAGCGCCACGCTGTGCTGCGGTCGAGCGCTAAGCGCTCCGTGTCTTGCTTGCCCTGGCTGCCATCTCCCCGCGCCTCCTATCGGTCCGCCTCTAGATGGAGACGAAATCCTAGATAAGAGTTCAATATGGCGAACTCTATGTGTGCGGGTCGAACGCGTCAACTCTCGTCGCGCCAAGTTTGCCGATATCCGGTCGCCGTGAGCCCCAAGGCGTCATGCCGGTCAAGGTCGTGGAAAAGGGCCGCGCGAACGGGCTCAGGCGGCGCTCGGGCCGCCACCTAGGCGCGGCGGCGGCGGCGTCTGGGCGCAGCCGATCGCAGCCCAGCGATCGGGAACGCCTTGCTCTCAGGATCGAGGCGTGGACCCCGGAGGGCCCGCAGGGATCACGCCGGCTCGCCGGCGGCCGTGGCCCGCGCTCTGCGCGCCTCGGGGGTTTCCTTCCGCACGCGCGCAGCGGCCAGCAACAGGAAGACCGCCCCCGCCGGGATCAGCACGAGCAGACTATAGAGGCCCGTCGTCAGGGAGCCGGTGAGCGTGCTGATCTTTCCCGCCCAATAGGGACCGACGCCGGAGCTGAGCAGGATCACGATCAGCGAGAAGGCGGCCGAAGCGGTCCCACGCATCCGCGGCAGCACCAGATCCTGGACCAGGGCGCCGATCCCGCCCGACCAGGGCATGCTCAAGACGACGAAGACCGCATAGGCGGTCACGAAGGTCGGAAGGTCCTCAGCCCGCATCATCACCAGAAAGGCCGGAGCAGGCACGACCAGCGCGAAGAGGCAAACCCAGAGGGGCGCGCGCGCATCGAACCGCTTCCACTTGTCGGTGATGTAGCCGCCGAGGATGGCGCTCGTCGACGCCGCGACTGCGGTGATGATCCCCAGGTAGAGCCCGGCCTCGCCAGGGCTCGCAGCCAGATTGCGCATCATGAAGGTCGCGCTCCACAGGCTCACCGTGGCAAAGAGGCAGCCGGCCATGGCGGCCCCGACCACCGTGAAGATGAAGGTCCGGCAGCCAAAGGTCAGGTCGAACAGCGGCCGGTCCCGCCTGCGAAGCACCCCGCCCCAGGTCGTTACGGAATAGATCCCGATGGCGACGGCGATCCATTGCGCCCAGTCGCCCGTGAGATAGCCAAGACCGGCGGCGCCGACCACCAGCCCAGCGGCCAGGACGAGGTTCTTGGCCGTGGCGGGCCACCCGCCGATCTGGAAGAGATTATAGAGCGTGAAGGGCGGCACGGCCGCGGACAACTCCCGCAGGACAACCTGCAGCGGCCGTACGCCGGCGGCGACGCCCGGCCTTGGCGGCTCGCGCAGGCGGGCGATCAGGACGGCGAGCACAAGCCCGGGAACCCCCACGATGAAGAACGCCGCCCGCCAGCCGGCCAGGCCGCAGGCGTTCCCCGGGAAATATCCGCAGAGCGTCGACCAGTGCTGGAGCAGCATGCCGCCGAAGACGAGCGCCGCGGCCCCGCCCAGGTGAGTGCCGACCAGATAGCTGCCAAGCACCGCCGAGCGGTTCCGCGCCGGAAAATAGTCCGAGAGAAGCGAGTGGGAGCAGGGATTGGCCGCCGCCTCCCCGACGCCGACGCCGACCCGTGCAACGGCCAGGGCGGCGAAATTGCCGGCCAGCCCTGACAGCGCGGTCATGCCCGACCAGAGCGCCAGCCCCGCGGCCATCAGCCTGGTGCGGCTCAAGGCGTCGGAGATGCGTCCCATGGCGACGCCCACGACTCCGTAGAGCACTGCGAAGGCCGTCCCGAGGATGAAGCCGAGTTTGGCGTCGTCGAGCCCCAGGTCCTTCTGAATGCTGTGAGCAAGGATCGCGACGATCTGGCGGTCGACGTAGTTGAAGAAGTTGGCCACCACCAGGAGGAACAGGGCGTAGTACGCATAGACGGGCGCCTTCTCGACCGCTGTCCGCGCGAGGGTATCGCCGCGCGCTGGCCGGTCCACCGCCGGCGCCGCCTGATCAACCATGTTCACTCCCCTGGCGCCGTGCTTCTGCGAGCTGCCGATCCCGCCACGACACCGGCCAAGGGCCTCGCGCGGCATGGCGACAGCGTGCGCACGCGTGACGCTTGTTGTTCAAACTCTCAGCCCGGAATTAGGGGCTGGCGTCATCCGACGCGCAAGCTCGGCCTCTTCCGCGCCTGCGCTTGTCGTTCGAAATGTCGAAAAGAATGCGCCATATTCTGCACATTAACCGGGCGCGTCAACGCCATCGTTCCCGTTGGCAGCATCTCACGGCTCGACAAATTCCGCGTCGGGCGGATGACAGATGTTCCCTAGTTCGTCGTTCTATTCTAAATACCGAACTTCGAGCCGCCTTGCCGCGTCCATTCAGAGGCCGGATGGCAGGCGTTCGCCGCCAGGCTCCGGAAGGAAACGCTCAAGCATGGGACCTGCCTGAATGACCAACGTGATCGTCGCGCCGAAGACGCGGGAGCTGCCCACCCTTGCGCGCCAGCTGGCCGGCTGGCTGCAGAGCAAGATGCCCGAGGCCCGGGACATCACCCTCGACAATCTCGCCTATCCGTTCGGCGCCGGCCAATCGCACGAGACGATCCTGTTCGACGCCGCCTGGACCGAGGGCGGCGAGCGGCGCAGCCACGGCATGGTGGTCCGCATCAAGCCCACCGACTACACCATGTTCCCGACGGACCTGTTCTACGAACAGTATAAGCTCATGAGCCTGCTCCACGAGGACGGGCGGGTGAAAGTGGCGCGCATCTTCTGGTACGAGGAGGATCCGTCGCTCCTCGGCTCGCCCTTCTTCGTCATGGAAAAGAAGCGCGGTCGCGTCGCCGTCAGCGTGCCGCCTTACGCCCAGAGCGGATGGGTGGCCGAGGCCACGCCGGACCAGCGCCGCAAGATGTGGGAGAACGGCGTGCGCCAGCTGGCGGCGATCCAGACCGTGCCGCGCGACAAGATGGGGTTCCTGAGGGGCCCGGAAGGCGCCCGGGAAGGCCTGGACCAGGAATGGGAGCGCTACCAGCGCTTCCACCGCCGCAATTGCGAGCTGCGACCCTGGCCGCTCTTCGACACGGCCCTGAAACTTCTGGCCGAACGCTGGCCCAAGCACCAGCCGCCGGGCCTCGTCTGGGGCGACGCGCGGATCGGCAACATGATGTTCAACGAGGACTTCGAGGTCGTCGCGGTCATGGACTGGGAGCAGCCCTCGCTGGGCGGCGGGTTGCAGGACCTTTCCTGGTGGCTGCGGCTTTCGGACATGATGCATTCCACGGGCTCCGGGCGCCCGCACCTCGAGGGCATGGGAACGCACGCCGAGACCGTCGCGCTCTGGCGCGGGATCACGGGGATCTCCACCGACGACCTCGACTGGTACGAAGATTTCACCGCCATGAAGCTGTCGATGCTGTCGATCCGGATGGCCTATTTGAGAGGCGCGCCGACGCCTTCCGAGCCGTGGCCCGAGTCCCCGATCTTCCGCAGCCTCGCCCAACGCCTGGAGATCCGCTGGCCGGATTGAGCCCGCGGCCCCTTCGAAGCGCCTTAAGCGTTGCGCAGACCGGCCTGCTGGGCTGTCATCCTTCCCGGGCCGCCAGAGCCCGGCCTGGGGAGGGAAAACATCATGGATGCGCACCGCCGAAACCTGTTGGTCAGCCTTGCCGCCGGCGGCGCCGCGGCGAGCCTGCCGATCGCGGCGGCCGCCCAGCCCGCGGCGGCGGCCCCCGACGGGGGCCCCGCCGGACAGGCCTGGTTGGACCTCGCCGCGGCCATGGTCGAGGTCGAGGCCAAATATTCGGCTCCGCCCTACGCCGGAACTGACCCTGTGCAGCGCGCGGAGGCGCGGCGCTTCATGGCCCACACGCTGCAGGCGGCCCTGGAATTCTGGACGGACGCCGACCCTGCGCGGCCGGTGTTCACGCGTTTCGTCGGGCCGCACAAGAAGCTCCTGGGCGACAATCCCGACGCACTCTACTATTTCGCAGCGATCGACCCGGCGCAACGCTACGTCATCCGCGGCAACCTGAACGGCGCGGTCTACACCTCCATCACCATCGAGCGGGGCAGCGGCGACGGCCGGGGCTCCAAAGGCCTGACCGCCACCCTGAACGACTCCGAATTCGACGTGCGCCCGGACGGGAGCTACGAAGTCGTCCTGGGGGGACCGAAACTTGCGCGGAACTGGATGCCCCTGTCCCCGGACTCCGCCACCCTCACCACCCGGCACTATTTCGAATGGGTGCGCTCGGCCGCGGCCGACCCCAATCTGCAGATCCCGCTCGCCATCGCCCCGCTTGATCCCCTGCCCCCGCCGCCGCCGGCGGACGAGGCCTTCGTCGCGGCGAACCTGAAGCGCGCCGCCAACTTCCTGCGCGCGGTCACCCTGGACATCCCCCCGTCCGACGTCCCGCGCCCGCGCCCGTCGATCGTCGCCAAGACGCCCAACACCTTCCCGGTCCCCGACCCCAGCTTCAGCAACCGTGGCACCGGCTATGCGGCGGCCGACAACGTCTATGTCCAGGGCGAGTACCGGCTGGCTGCGGACGAAGCGCTGGTCATGCGCGGGCGCTTCCCGCCTGGGCGGTTCGCCAATGTGATGCTGTGGAATCGCTATCTGCAAACCTATGACTATGCGAACCGGCGTACGTCCCTGAACCGTCGGCAGACCCGCCTGGAACCGGATGGATCGTTCAAGATGGTCGTCGCCCACAGCGATCCCGGGACGCCCAACTGGCTCGACACCGAGGGCCGTCCGCGGGGTGTGATCTTCTGGCGGTTCATGCTGTCGGTCGGCGCGATCGAGCCGATCCGGACCAAGGTGGTGAAGCTGAGCCAGGTCGGCTTGGCCTGACGCGACGAGGAGGAGAAACGGCGTGCTACCCGGCCTCATGCAGAACACCCCTCTGCAGATCTCGAGCATCCTGAGGTATGCGGCGACGGCGCATGGGCGCAGGCCCATCGTCTCCCGCCCCATCGACGAGCCGCTGTGGCGCTACGACATGGCCGGCCTGGCGGGGCGCGCGGCCCAGGCGGCGAATATGCTGGCGAGCCTGGGGGTGAAGCCCGGCGACCGGGTGAGCTCGCTCGCCTGGAACAACCACCGGCACCTGGAGCTGTTCTATGCGGTGACGGGCGCCGGCGTGGTGCTGCACACGGCCAATCCGCGCCTGTTCGACGAGCAGTTGATCTTCACCGTCAACCACGCCGAGAGCGTGGTGCTGTTTTTCGACCGCAACCTCCTGGAAACAGTCGAGCGCGTGGCCGACCGTCTGACCACCGTGCGCGCCTATGTGATGCTGAGCGACGAGGAACGCATCGTCCCCGGCAAGGTCGGCGCGGTCTCCTATGAGGCGCTCCTGGCCCGCGAGACGGCGAACTACGATTGGCCGGTCTTCGACGAGAACGCCGCGGCCTTCCTCTGCTACACCTCCGGCACGACCGGCGATCCCAAGGGCGTGCTCTACAGTCACCGGGCTGTGGTGCTCCACGCCATGGCGGGGGGCATAACCAGCGGCTTCGGCTTCACGCCCTTCGATGTGGTGATGCCCTGCTCGTCGCTCTATCACGCCACGGCCTGGGGCTTGCCCTTCTCCGCCCTGATCTGCGGGGCGAGCCTGGTCCTGCCGGGCGACAAGATGGACGGGGCCAGCCTGCACGAGCTCATCGAGAGCGAAGGCGTCACCTTCACGGGCGGGGTGCCGACCATCTGGACCATGTACCTCGCCTGGCTGGACCAGAACGGGCTTAGGCCGACGACGCTGAAGCGCGTGGTGATCGGCGGCTCGGCTGTGCCCCGGGCCATGGCCGAGGCCTTCAAGGAAAAGTACGACGTCGACGTCCTGCAGCTCTGGGGCATGACCGAGACCTGCCCGCTGGGCGTCTGCGCCTCGCCGACGCCGGACCTCGCCGCCCGCGGCGAGGCCGAGATGCAGGAGGTGATCTGGACCCGCCAGGGCCGGCTGCTCTACGGCATCGAGCTGCGCGCCGTCGACGAGGACGGCAAGGACACGCCGCGCGACGGCGAGACCTCCGGCGCCCTGATGGTGCGGGGACCGTGGACGGTCCGGCGCTATTACCGCCAGCCGCAGGACTGCGTGGACGCCGACAACTGGTTCGACACCGGCGATGTCGCCACCCTCGACGAGGACGGCTTCATGCGCATCACCGACCGCAAGAAGGACGTCATCAAGTCCGGCGGCGAGTGGATCAGCTCCATCGACCTGGAGAACATCGCCGTCGCCTGCCCGGGGGTGAAGGTCGCCGCCGTGGTCGGCGTGCCGCACCCGAAGTGGGAGGAGCGGCCGCTGCTGGTGATCGAGGCCCATGAGGGCCAGACGCTGGATCGCGCCATCGTCGAGGACTATCTGCGCCCGCGGATCGTCAAGTGGTGGATGCCCGACGACGTGGTGTTCGACGCCGTGCCGATGACCGCCACCGGCAAGATCGACAAGAAGGTGCTGCGGGCTCGGTATCAGGACCACCTGACGGGGGCGAAGGCTTAGGGCCAGGGAGCCGATGTGACTGACATTTCGCCTTCGCCGTTTGCGCCCAGCTCGGTCTCGCTGCGCATCTATATGCACGACGGCCTGTCCGCGCCGGAGGTCGTCCGTATCGAGCGGGCCCAGGCCAGGCGCGCCGCCGAGGTCGGGTTCGACGGCGTCATGGCAGCCGAGCATCATGGCGGCTTTCCCGGCTATATCCCGAACCCCATCCAGGTCGCGGGCTGGATGCTCGAGGCCATGCCGCGGGGCTGGGCCGCGCCCGCGCCCGTCCTGCTGCCGCTCCGCCCCTGGGCGCTGATCGCCGAGGAGATCGCCTGGCTCAATGCGCGCTTCCCCGGCCGGATCGGGCTCGGAACCGGCGCCGGCTCGCTTGAGGCCGACTTCGACATCATGGAGCTTCGCAAGGAAGGTCATATCGAGCGGTATCACCACGCCCTGGCCAAGATCGCCGCCGCCCTGAGGGGGCGGGCCGAGGGCCAGTTCGGCAAGGACCAGGCGATCCTCAATTGCCGCGACAAACCGGTCCCGATCGTGACCGCGAGCACGACGCCGCGCGGGGTGCGCGCCGCCGCCCAGCACGGCGCGGGCCTGCTGTTCGAATCGATGACCGCGACGGAACGGCTTCGCGATCTCGCACAGAAGTATCGGGACGCCGGCGGCGCAGGGCCGATCATTCTCATCCGGCGCGTCTGGGTCGGCGAGACCACGTTCCAGCGGCAGGAGCGCCAATTGGGCGTCTATCGCAGTTACGCCGGCGGGTCGGCGATGCAGCATTGGCAGGGCGACCAACTGATCAATGGCGACGCCGAGGAGATCGCCGAACGGCTCGCTGAGGCGGCGCGGGAGGTCGGCGCGGACGCGCTCAACCTGCGCATACAGGTCCCCGGCGTTACGCCGGACGAGATGATGAACCAGATCGAGGCGCTCGGCCCGATGATCGCGCGACTGAAGAGCTTTTATCCCTGGAAACGATAGTCCGCCTCGATGGGGCCTAGAGGCTGTTAGGGACTCCTCCCCTATTATCACATTGAATATATTCAGGTACGTCATGGTCGGGCTTGTCCCGACCATCGATGATCTCCGTCTCGGCCGTGTGGCGCGGCTTTTGCGAGAGCATTCCTGCGCCATCGGTGTTCATGGATCACCGGGACAAGCCCGGTGAGGACGACCAAATGGGGAAGCGCCAGCCCGATGACGGATGGCCCAGTTCCTAACAGCCTCTAGAACAGCACCGGCCGGTCGATTGGGCACAGGCTGTTGCAGATGCGGCGGTCGACGATGCGCTCGGGCGACTCGATGTCGAACCAGCGGTCGATGAAGGACCAGTGGTAGGCGTGCAGCATGTATTCGCCGCTGAAACCCTCGGGGTCGGCGAACTCCTGCTCCCAGACATGGGTCCAGCGCCGCGCGCCGCCGCTGGCCGTCACCCGGGCCAGGCGCCAGCGCAGGATGGTGGAGATATGGTCGGGCATGCCGATGGTCTCGCGCTCGAACTGTGCGCTCACCGCCGCGGGCGTGCCCTCCATCACGCTGAGCAGCAGGCAGCGGTAGATCCCGCCCGGCCCCTTCGAAGCGCCCTGCCCTTCCGCGATGGTTTCGAAGATCGCCCAATCGGCCTCCGTCACGCCGTCGAGCGCGACGACGGATTGCGGGTCTAAGGCCCGGCTGCGACAGATCAGGTCGCCGCCGAAGATGTTGGGTTTGATGGACTCGCCGACAAGCGCGCCAGGCGCCGCCGCACGCACGGCCTGGGCCTGGGCGCCGGCCAGAAGAGCCAGGCCAGCGGTCTCAGACATGGTCGAGGTCCGTGAGGAAGCGGCGCGCCCTGGAGAGGGCGAGCTCGGCCGAGCGCGCCCACCAGGCGCCCTTCTCCACATCGGAGCCGATGCGCATGCGCCACCAGGCCTGCACGTCCGGCACCGACCACAGGAAGACGAGCCGGTTGCCGCCGTCCGGAAGCTCGACGGGCGGGGCCATGCGCACGGCTTCGAGCGTCATGCCGCGGGCCCGGGCGCCGGGCGCATATTCGGCCAGATAGGCGCTGCGGTAGGCCTCGACGCCGCCTGGGTTCGGCTGGATCTCGTCGAGGATGTAGATCTTGCCCACGCGCCTAGCTCCAGGGGCGGAAGTGCTTCGAGAGCTTGAGCCCCTGGCGCTGATAGTGCGAGCCGGATTCGCCATAGAGCCGGGTCGGCCGCTCGGTCAGGGGTTCGTAGACCAGCCGGGCCACGGTCTGGCCGTCCTCCAGCAGGAACGGGGTCTCGTGGCTGCGCACCTCCAGCACGCCGCGCGATCCGACGGCCTCGGCGTCCTCGGTGCCGAAACCCGGATCGAAGAAGCCGGCATAGTGGACCCGGAACTCGCCCACGGACGGGTCGATGGGCGTCATCTCGGCCGCCTGCAGGACGGGGATCTCCACCGGCTCCTTCGAGGCCAGGATGTAGAACTCGCCCGGATCCAGCAGCAGCTCGCCGCGCCGGGGGATCAGCGGCTCCCAGTAGTCGCGCGGGTCGTGGCCATCCTCGAAGTCCATGTCGATGACGCCGGCGTGGCGACGGGCGCGGAAGCCGGCGATCCCGTCGGTGAGGTCGACCCCGACGCTGCGGGTCGACAGCCTCGGCGGCTTGCCGGCCTTGAGCCGCAACTGGTTCAGCCGCGTGCCGGGCCGCACCAGGATCGAGAAGGTCTGGGGCGCGATCTCCACATAGGTGGGCCCGGTGTAGCCCTCGGCCACGTCGTCGAAGGCCGCGCTGTGGTCGGTCAGGAGACGCACGAACACGTCGACCCGGCCGGTCGAGCTCTTGGGGTTCGCCCGGGCCGATACGCCAGGCGGCAGGGCCAGGCTCTCCTGCAGCTCGGCGATATAGACGCAGCCCTTTTCCAGAACCGCGCCGCCGGAAAGGTCGAGCGCATGCATCGCCACCGGCCCGAGGCGCTCGCGCACCGTGCGGCCTAGCCCGGGAAGGAATGAGGCCCGCACCCGCCAGACCCGCCCGCCCAGGCGAAGGTCGAGGCTCGCCGGCTGCACCTGGTCGGTATCGAAGGGCGTGGGCGCCGTGATCGCCCCGCCCGCGATCAGGGCCTCGATAGCCTGGCAGGGCAGGATGCCGACGGGGGGCTCGGGACTTTGGGCTTGAACCATCGGCGCGACACTCGCCGTGCGGTGCGAGTCTGACAAGGGTGAACCCCCCGCAAGCCACCCCAGGCCTTGACCACAGGGGCTCGCCTGCCTTTATGCCGCCCTCGCCTGAAGGAGACCGCCATGGCCGAAGATCCGAACACCTGGGACCTCGAAACCCGGCTGGTGCGCGGCGGCATGGCCCGCAGCCCCTATGGCGAGATGTCCGAGGCGCTCTTCCTGACCCAGAGCTTCGCCTATGAGTCGGCGGGCGCCGCCGACCGGCGCTTCTCCGGCGAGGAGCCGGGCTTCATCTATCAGCGCTTCGGCAACCCGACGACGCAGATGTTCGAGGACCGCCTGGCCCTGCTGGAGGGCGCCGAGCTCTGCAAGGCGACCGCGTCGGGCATGTCCGCCGTTCACGCCGCCCTCACCGGCCTGCTGCGCGCGGGCGATCACTTGGTCGCCGGCCGGGCCCTGTTCGGCTCCTGCCGCTGGATCATCTCCGAATGGCTGCCGCGCTTCGGGGTGGAGACCACCTATGTGGACGCCACCGACATCGAGGCCTGGAAGAACGCGGTGCGGCCTAACACCAAGGCCTTCCTGGTTGAGACGCCGGCCAATCCGCTGCTGGAGGTGACCGCCATCGGCGCGGTCGCCGAGGTGGCCAAGGCGGCCGGCGCCAAGCTGGTGGTGGACAACGTCTTCGCCACCCCGATCTTCCAGAAGCCGCTGGCCCTCGGCGCCGACGTGGTCGTCTATTCGGCCACCAAGCACATCGACGGCCAGGGCCGCGTCCTGGGCGGGGCGATCCTGGGCAGCGCCGAGCTGATGAACGAGGCCTATCGCGATCTGCTGCGCCACACCGGCCCGGCCCTGTCGCCCTTCAACGCCTGGGTGCTGCTCAAGGGGCTTGAGACCCTGGACCTGCGGGTGCGCCGCCAGACCGACAACGCCGCCAAGGTGGCCGAGGCGGTCGGCTCCCATCGCAAAGTGAAACAAGTGATCTATTGCGGCCGGCCCGACCACCCGCAGGCCGCGGTGATCGCCAACCAGATGTCCGGCGCCGGCAACCTCCTGGCCTTTGACCTGGGCAGCCAGGAAGCGGCCTGGCGGTTCCTCGACGCGCTCGCCATCGTCGACATCTCCAACAACCTGGGCGACGCCAAGTCGATGGCCACCCATCCCTCCACCACGACCCACCGGTCGATGCCGGAGGAGGAACGGATCAATATCGGCCTCACAGCCGGCTGGGTGCGGATGAGCGTCGGCCTGGAAGGCGCCCGCGACCTGGTGCGCGACGTGAGCCGGGCGCTCGACGCGGCTTAGGTCCACCCGTTCCGGCCTGCCGGCCGAGCCTTGAGGTGACCTGCGCGGCGCGTTGGTACACCATCAGTGGTTCAAAGCATGGGAGGTCTCGCAATGAACTGGGAAGGCAAGGTCGTGGTCGTCACGGGCGGCGCGACGGGCATCGGGGCTGCGACGTCGAAGCTGTTTGCGGAACACGGGGCCAAGGTGGTCGTGCTGGACCTCAACGACAGCGCCGCGGAGGCGCACGTGGCGGCGATCAAGGCGTCGGGCGCAAGCGCGCTCTACGTGCGCGGCAACGTCGCCGCCGAGGCGGACGTCAAGGCGCTCGCCGGCAAGGCGCTCGAGGCCTTCGGCCGCATCGACGCCCTGGTCAACAACGCCGGCATCATGCGCCGCCACGACCGGATGGAAGACTGGTCCATGGACGAGATCCGCCAGGTCCTGGACGTGAACCTCTTCGGCCTGTTCCTCACCAGCTATACGCTGGGGCCGATCATCGCGCGCGGCGGTAACGGCGCGATCGTCAACATCGCCTCGATTGGCGGCGTGGTGGGGGTGCCCTACTCGCCGGTCTACGCCGCGGCCAAGGCCGGGGTGCTCGGCCTGACCCGCTCCATTGCGCCGACGCTGGGCGCCCAAGGCGTGCGGGTCAACGCGATGCTGCCCAACTTCGTGGACACACCGATGACCATCGACTCGCCGTCGCGCGCGTTCCTGCCGATGCTGGCGCCGATCGACATCGCGCGCGGCGTCCTGCACATCGCCGGCGACCCGTCAGCGAACGGCGCCTTCTTCACCGTGGGCCTGTCCGACAATGGACCGACGCTCAGCCGCGTGTCGGACAGCCCGCAGTACACGCCGGTCGAGAATTCGCCGTTCTGATCCCGCTGCGCTGCGTGCGCCGCCGCTTCGGCTAGAGCGGGTTCATTTTGGGTTGAATCGCCACTCAGACACCGCTCACCCCGACGAAAGTCGGGGCCCAAGCGGCGGTCCTCAGGGGCGTGGAGATTCAGCTTGGATCCCGACTTTCGTCGGGACGAGCGGGGAATTGATCAACCCAAACTCAACAGGCTCTAGCTGGGCGGAGGAAATCCCCGGGGCCTGGGCGGCGCGGGGCCGCCTGACGGCCTCGCCTTGGCGGGCGCGCGCCATCCGCCCGCCCCCGGCCCTCGCGGCGGCGGGGCCTCGTTCACGGCCGTCACGACCGGCAGGCCGAGATCGCGGCCGATGCGGGCGATGAGGGCGTCGACCGGCAGGTCCAGAAAGTCGGGCGCGAGGATTTCGAACGCCAGCCGGTCATCGAGCTCCTGCTCGCGCTCGACGCGCTGGCCGAAAGTGCCGGTCGGCCGGATGACAGCGTGGAGGGCGTCGCGGACCTGGACCTTGCGGGCCTTGACCTCCTCCGCGACGGAACGCCGGTCCTCACGCTCAAGCCGGGCCTGCAGCGCAAAGGTGAGCCGCACGGACCTGGCCATCTTTTCGAAGGCCTCGGCGCAACGTTCGGTCTCGGGGATGGTCTGGGCCTCCTCGGCCTGGGCGGCGAGCTTGCGCGCGAGCCCCATGCCAAGATCGCACAACTCCCGGAACGCGCGCTCACGTCGCTCGGTCCAGGGCGTGTCGGGGTCGTCGGTCACGAACAAAAGGAGAACACGCGTCGAGGCGTATGTCAAGGAATTAGAGGAGGCGACGGCCGGCGCCCAGGCGGCATCGACGTCAGTTGAACATGCGCGCGGCGTAGGCCGTGTCGCAGAATTCCCAGTATTCCGCGATCAAGCCGTCTTCAAATCGAAACATGAAGTGGTAGTGATTGGCGTAGTCTTCGTCCCTGTTCTGGGTCTTGGCGCGCAGAATCCAGCGGGCGGCGGCGAAGTCGCCGTCCCCGATGATGGTCTGGACGTCCATCTCTATGGTGTCGAGCTTGTAGAGCAGCGGGATGAACTTCCTAAAGCCCTCGATGATGGCTTCGCGACCCGTCTGGACCGGAGGGAGATCCAGCGAGGTCCTGCCCGGCGCCGGCAGGTGCTGGATGGCGTTCGGCGTGAAGCAGAGGGCGACGTCGTCGAGGTCGAAGCGCTCGACGCCGCGCAGATACCGCAGGATCAGGGCCTTGTTGGCTTCGACGGACATGGGCGTCCTCGTCCTCAGTTCGGCGGCTCTGTCAGGGCGACCTGGGCCCTGCCCTGCGGCCCGCTCGCCGGGAACGATGACCAACCGGTTGGCGAATTCAACTCCTCCCCCCAGTCGAAACGCCCAGGCGATAACCGGCCTGGGGCGCTCCGGTCCTACTCGCGGAAGGCGGCGCCGCCGGTCGAGATGATCTGGCCGGTGATCCAGGCGCTCTCGTCCGACAGCAGGAACGCCAGGATCTGCGCGACGTCGTCGGGCGTGCCGAACCTCAGGAACGCGTTGGTCGGCGGGACATTGACGACCTCGTCCCGGGCGACGTCTTCCTTGCGGTCATTGACCACCCGGCCCGGGCAGACGGCGTTGCAGCGGATGTTGTCCTTGCCGCAGATGTTCGCGACGTGGCGGACGAGCGCGTTCAGCGCCGCCTTGGACGAGGCGTAGGCCGGGACGTACTTCATCCCCAGATACGACGCCGAGGAGGTGACGGAGACGATCGAGCCGCCGCCGCTCCTGATCAGGTGGGGGATCGCCGCCTTCATCAGCATCCCGTGGCCGATCACGTTGATGCGCGTCGTCCGCTCCCAGATCTTCGGGTCCATGTCGAAGATCGAGTTGTCGGCCCCCATCGTCGCCCTGGACGTATCCGCGCCGGGGATCGCGACGCCGTCGATCCCGCCGAACTCATCGACGCAACGCTGGACCAGGCGCTCGATCGAGGCGTCGTCCGCCAGATCGAACACCATCGGGACAGCCGTTCCGGCCTCGCGCTCCAGTTCCGGCTGGAGGGCCTCCAGGCCCTGCTCGTTGACGTCCCCGACGATGAGCCGGGCGCCGCTCTTTGCGAGCCGGAGCGCCAGCCCCGCCCCGATGCCCGTAGCGCCGCCGCCGATGATGATGCGCTTGCCGGCCAAGTCTTCCACTGAACCCTCCCATGTCGTCAGGGCGCCGCTTCGAGCGACACGGTGTCCAGTCTTGCAGAGAGCCTCAATTCCCGCTCGTCCCGGCGAAGGCCGGGGATCCAGGTGAAACCCACAAAACGCTCAGGCGGAATCTGGATACCGGTCGGAGTTTATCCTCGGGCCGGTGCAGCCGGGCCCGGAGGCCGGGATGAGCGGGGTAGTGAAACGACTGAAACGCGCGCTAGGCCTCGGCCAACGCCCCAGGCTCCACCGCGTAGACGCGGCTGCAGTACTCGCAGGTGACGTGGATCAGGCCGTCGGGCTCGACCATGTCCTGCCGCTCGGCGATGTCGAAGGAGCGCAGCACCCCCTCAATGCGCTCCTGCGAGCAACGGCAGGAGGCCTGCAGGGGCTTGGCCTCGAACACCCGCACGCCGTCCTCGTGGAACAGGCGGAAGAGCAGCCGTTCGGCCGGGAGCATCGGGTCGATCAACTCGTCCTCGCCGATGGTCTCGAAGAAGGCCTGGGCGCGGGTCCAGGCCTCGCGGGTGGAGCCGCGGGCGTCGTCTTCGGCGATGTGCTGGATCAGCATGCCGCCGGCCCGCCAGCGGTCGCCCTCACCGACGTCGGCGCGGCCCACCGCCAGGCGCACCCGGGTGGGGGTCTGCTCGGACTGGGCGAAATACTGCTCGGCGCAGAGGGCCAGGGTCTCGCCCTCGATGGGGGTCACGCCCTGGTAGCGGTCCATGTCGGGCCCCTGGTCGACCGTCATGATGAAGACGCCCTCGCCCAGGAGGGTGCGCGCGCCCGGCCGGGCGAAGCCCTCGGCGGCCTCGGCCACCGCATCGGGGTCGAACCGGCAATAGCCGCGCAGGGCGCCTGAGGTGTCGTAGTCGGCCACCACGTAGCGCACCGGGCCGGAGCCCTGGGCCTGGACGATCAGCCGGCCGTCGAACTTCAGGGCCGAGCCCACCAGGGCCGCGAGCGCGCAGGCCTCGCCCAAAAGGTTGGCGATCGGCTCGGGATAGGCGTGGGCGGCCAGGATCTCGTCCACGGCGGGGCCCAGGCGGACCAAGCGCCCGCGGACCGGCTCGCCTTCGATCTGGAAGGCGCCGACAAGGTCGTCAGTGTGTTCGGACATTGCGGCCATATGGGTTCGCCCTAAGCCCGTTGCGAGTAGCCGATCGCGCCGAAGCACCAGGCCAGGATCGACTTCTGGGCGTGGATGCGGTTCTCCGCCTCGTCCCAGACCAGGGACTGCGGCCCGTCGATCACCGCGTCGGTCACCTCTTCCCCCCGGTGCGCCGGCAGGCAGTGCAGGAAGACGCTGTCGGGCGCAGCGAGCTTCATCAGCGCCTGATCGACCTGATAGGGCTCCAGGGCGTCGAGGCGCTCGTCATGGTCGACGTCGCCCATCGAGACCCAGGTGTCGGTGACTACGCAGTCGGCCCCGCGCACGGCTTCACGCGGATCAGCGGTCAGCTCGACCACGCCCTTCTGCTCGGCTGCGCGGGCGAGGTCGACGAGGTCGGGGTGATAGATCGCCGGGCAGGCGATATGCAGCTTGAAGCCCAGCTTGGGCGCGGCGTGGATGAAGCTGGAGCAGACATTGTTGCCGTCGCCTACCCAGGCGATGGTCCGTCCCGCGATCGGCCCGCGGTGCTCCTCATAGGTCATGAGGTCGGCGATGATCTGGCAGGGATGGCCCTTGTCGCTCAGGCCGTTCACCACCGGCACGGTGGAGGAATAGGCCAGCCGTTCGATGTCTTCATGGCGGTTGGCCCGCAGCATGATCGCATCGACCATGCGCGACAGGACCCGCGCGGTGTCCTCGATGGTCTCGCCGCGGCCGAGCTGCATGTCGGTCGAGGTCGAGATGATCACATTGCCGCCCAGCTGGCGCATGGCCGCGTCGAAGGAGAAGCGGGTGCGGGTCGAGTTCTTCTCGAAGATCATGGCGAGCGTGCGCTCGGCGGCGGGCGCGTCGGCGTCGATGCGACCCTGCGGCCAGCCCTTGCGGGCGGCCTTGCGGGCCCTGGCGTCATCGAGGATCGCCCGCAGGTCGGCGGCCTCGTGGCGCCAAAGGTCGATGAAGTGTCTGGGCTTGGTCATGGTGATCAAAAACGTCCCGGGCGCCCGGCCGTTGGCGGCCGGGCGTGAGGTCCTTGGCGGAATTGCGATTACGCGGCGGCTTTCGCCGCGGCGCGGGCGGCCTCGCAGGCGCGATCGAGCTTTTCGATCGCCTCGCGGGCCTCGTCCAGGGTGAGGTTGAGGGGCGGCAGCAGGCGCACGCAGTTGTCGCCCCCGCCCGCGATCAGCAGGTGCTGGTCTCGGGCGTGCTGCATGAATTCACGGTTCGGCGTGGCGAGCTTGATCCCGACCAGCAGGCCCTTGCCGCGGATATCCAGCACGACGTCCGGGTGGCGCGCCTTCAGGCCGGTGAGCTGCTGGTTGAAATAGCCGGCGACCTCCCGCACGTGGGCCAGCAGCTCGGGGCTCGCCAGCTCCTGCATGGCTGCAAGGCCGACCGCCATGGCCAGCGGGTTGCCGCCATAGGTCGAGCCGTGCGAGCCCGGCGTCATGCCGCGCGCCGCCTCCGCGCTCGCCAGGCACGCGCCCACCGGGAACCCGCCGCCGAGCGCCTTGGCCACGCACATGATGTCCGGCTCGGCCCCATCGGCCCATTCATAGGCGAACAGGCGGCCGGTCCGGCCGAGGCCGCACTGAATCTCGTCATAGATGAGCAGGATCCCGACCTCGTCGCAGAGCCGGCGCAGGGCCTTGAGGCTCGCCTCCGAGAGCGAGCGGGCGCCGCCCTCCCCCTGCACCGGCTCGATGATGATCGCCGCGGTGGTCGGGCCGACCAGGGCCTTGAGCGCGTCCAGGTCGTCGAACGGCGCGACGAGATAGCCCGGCAGGCGCGGGCCGAAGCCCTCCAGGTAGCTGGCGTTGCCCGAGGCGTTGACCGCCGCGATGGTGCGGCCGTGGAACGAGCCGTCGAAGCCGATGATGTCGATCCGCTCCGGCGCGCCCTTGGCCCAGTGGTACTTGCGCGCGGTCTTGATCGCGCACTCCACGGCCTCGGTCCCCGAATTGGTGAAGAACACCACGTCGGCGAAGGTGAGCTCGGTCAGCTTGCCAGCCAGCGCCTCCTGGCCCGGGATCGTGAAGATGTTGGAGACGTGCCAGAGCTTGTCGGCCTGGGCCTTCAGGGCCTCGACGAGCTTGGGGTGCGCGTGCCCCAGGGCGTTCACCGCGATACCCGCCAGGCAGTCTAGATAGGCCGTCCCGTCCTCGGTGAACAGGCGCGCGCCCTCGCCTCGCACGAACGCCAGCGGGGCGCGCTGATAGACGCCCATCAGATGATCGCTGGGAACAGGCGCGGCTTGCGACGCGGTCGTTTCACTCACGGGAAGACCCTCCAAAAGCTAAATGTCCCCGCCGCAAGGCGACGGGGACTGGAAGGCTGCACCTTTTCCGTCCGTGACGGTCGCCTGTCAAGTTCGGACGAAGCGAACGGCGGCGTCATGACGCTGGCTATGCGCCCGACCTGCAGGCTACGGTGGCGCTCGGACTGAGGGCAGAGAAATTGGGGCGTCCCGTAACTTTCGAGCGACGGGACGCGTCAGCGTTTGTCCGCGCCGTGAACGACAGCGTGGCGGCGCACTTCGGCGCCCCGCGAAGCAGCGACAAAGCCAACGCTGCAATGGCGGCCAAATCGGCGTTCATGCTCGTCCTCAGCTTCGGGGCCTATGGCCTGCTGCTCAGCCCATGGTCCGGCGCCTGGGAGAAGCTGGGGCTCGCCGCAATCATGGGCGTGGGCATTGCGGGGCTGGGCTTCTGCGTGGCCCACGACGCGCTCCACGGCGCCTACAGCAACCGGCCCGCGGTCAACACCCTGCTCGGCTATACTTTCGATCTCTGCGGCGCCAGCGGCTACATGTGGAAGATCACGCACAACAGCATTCATCACACCTATACGAATCTACACGGCCTGGATGAAGACCTGACAGTCTCCCCCATCCTACGCCTGTCGCCCCATGCCGCTTGGCGGCCTATCCATCGGCACCAGCATCTATATGCATTCTTTGCTTACTCGCTCTCGACGCTGTTCTGGGTGCTTGTGAAGGATTACAAATACTTCTTCCATCGCGCGCTCGGGCCCTATGCGGCCGTGCGTCATTCCGCGGCGCATTGGACCAGGCTCCTCGTTCTGAAGGCTGGATACTACGCCTGGTCCATCGCGATCCCGCTGATCGTCCTGGACGTCCCCTGGTGGCAGTTCGCGCTCGGCTGGCTGACCATGCACCTAGTCGCGGGCGCCCTGCTGGGCACCGTCTTCCAGCTCGCTCACGTGGTGGAGGAGACGTCGCACGCCAAGGCGGACGCAGACGGCCATATGAACAAGGCTTGGCTCGTGCACCAGATGGAGACGACCTCCAACTTCGGCAGGGACAGCAGGGCGCTGACATGGTTCGTCGGCGGCCTCAACTATCAGATCGAACACCACCTTTTCCCGAAGGTTTGCAGCGTGCACTACCCCGCGATCAGCCACCTCGTGCGGGCCGCGGCGAAAGAACACGGGATTCGCTATAACGAGCACGCCACTATCGGCGAGGCCGTCAGGTCGCACTACCAGACGCTGAAGGCGCTGGGGTCGAGGCCCGTCCCTCTGCCTGCTCGTCGGGCGGCCGAAGCGCTCACGTCTTGATCTTGTAGCCGGTCTCGAACATCCACATGCAGATGAAGGCGAGGCTGGCCGCCAGGCCCGCGGTCATCACCGCCCCTGCCAGGACCGAGCCCTCGGCCACGCCGATGAAGCCGTAGCGGAAGCCGTCGATCAGATAGAAGAACGGGTTGAAGCGGCTGGCCGTGCGGAACGGCTCGGGCAGGCGGTCCACCAGATAGAAGGTGCCGGACAGGAAGGTCATCGGCATGACGATGAAGTTGGTGACCGCCGCCATGTGGTCGAACTTCTCGGCCCAAAGGCCCGCCATGATCCCCAGGAACCCCAGGCAGAGCGCCGCGCCGACTGAGAAATAGAGCATGGCCCAGAGGTGGGCGATCGGCACGTGTGCGAAGGGCAGGACCGCCAGCCAGGTCACCGCGCCCACCGCCAGGCCGCGGGTCGCAGCCCCGAGCGCGAAGGCGGCCACGTGCTCCAGCGGCGTAAGCGGCGGGGTGAGAAAGTCGCCCAGGAGGCCGTTGAACTTCGCCTGCAGCAGGCTGGAGGAGGAGTTGGCGAAGGCGTTGTTGAGGATCGACATCATGATCAGGCCCGGCGCCACGAAGGTGGCGAAGGCCACCCCATGCACCGGCGGACGCGCGCCCTGCGCCGCCACCACGAAGACCATCATATAGAGCAGCGCCGTCACGACGGGCGCGGCGAGGGTCTGCAGCCCGACCTTCATGAAGCGGCGGACTTCACGCAGATAGAGGGTGCGGAACCCCGCCCAGTTCATCCCATGATAGTCGCGGGGCGCCGGCGGAATCGCCGTATGGGCAAGCTGGTCGTCCATCATGGCGCTGATTTGCGCCCGCACCCGTCCCTGCGCAAGGGTGCGGCGCCGTGACGCTACATCTAGTTCCTGTGGACAGAACGAGGGGCGCCTATTGTGGCCGTTAGGGACTTCTTTACGATATGTAGTGGTTGCTGAGGCCGAGCACGGCCAGGCGCCACAAGATATTGATCCCGGCTCGGGGTGCAGGCGTCGCCGGGACCAAATTCACGCTGTGGAGGCGGACATGGGCTGGACGGATGAGCGGGTCGAAACTCTCAAGCGGCTGTGGCTGGACGGGCTTTCCGCCAGTCAGATCGCCAAGCAACTAGGCGGGGTCACCCGCAACGCGGTGATCGGCAAGGTGCACAGGCTGGGCCTGTCGGGCCGGGCCACGCCTTCCAAGCCGGCGCGCCCGGTGTTCAAGGCTCCGCGTCCCGCCCGTCCGGCGGCCGCCGCGCCGTCGACGCCGCGCCGCATCGCCGAGCCGGTCGTGGCGCATGCTCAGCCGCCCGCGCCGCGCTATGTCGAGGAGGCTCCGGGTTCAGCCACGGTGCTGACCCTGGGCGCGCACATGTGCAAGTGGCCGATCGGGGATCCGGCCCTGGAGACCTTCACCTTCTGCGGCCGGCGCACGGGAGGCGAAGGCCCCTACTGCGGCGAGCACGCCCGGGTGGCCTATCAGCCGGCGCAGACCAAGAAGCGGTCCGGCACGACCGACCTCGCCCGCTCGCTGCGCCGCTACATCTAGCGCCCCCAGCAAAAGCCTCCGTTGGGGAGAAGGCGGCGTTGGTGGATAGGCGGTGAGCGTCTTATGTTCCGCCGATGACTGACGCCGCCGACCTCGACCCATCTGAAGAGCGGGGCCCCGACGAGCAGGGCAACGCCAAGCCCTATTCCGTCTCCGAACTCGCGTTCGCCCTGAAGCGCACGCTGGAGGACGCCTACGGATTCGTGCGGCTGCGGGGCGAGGTCTCCAAGGTCACGCGCCATTCCAACGGCCACGTCTATCTTACGCTGAAGGACGAGCGCGCCGCCATCGACGGCGTCGTCTGGAAGGGCCAGGTCCGCCGGCTTGGCGTGCAGCCCGAGCAGGGGCTGGAGGTGATCGTCACCGGCAAGATCACCGCCTATCCGGCCGGGTCGCGCTACCAGATCGTCATCGAGACCATGGAGGCGGCCGGGATCGGCGCGCTCCTCGCCCAGCTCGAGCGGCTGAAGGCGCGCCTCGCCGCCGAGGGCCTGTTCGAGGCCGCCCGCAAGCGCCCCATTCCGCCGAGCCCCGTGGTGGTAGGCGTGATCACCAGCCCCACCGGCGCGGTGATCCGCGACATCCTGCACCGCATCCGCGAGCGCTGGCCCTGCCAGGTGCTGGTCTGGCCGGTCGTCGTCCAGGGCGACCAGGCCGCCATCCAGGTGCGCGCGGCGATCGAGGGGTTCAACGCTTTCTCCGCAGGCGGCGCCCTGCCCCGCCCCGACGTGCTGATCGTGGCGCGCGGCGGCGGCTCGGTGGAGGACCTGTGGCCCTTCAACGACGAGGCCCTGGCCCGGGCGGCGGCCGCCTCCGCGATCCCGCTGATCAGCGCGGTGGGCCACGAGACCGACACCACCCTGATCGACTTCGTCTCCGACCACCGGGCGCCGACGCCGACCGCCGCCGCCGAGCGCGCCACCCCGGTGATCGCGGACCTGCGCTACACCCTGAGCGACTTCGACGCGCGCCTGCACCGTTGCGGGGGACGCTCGGTCGAGGATCGGCGCGGCCGGGTCGAGGCGGCGGGGCGCAGCCTGTCGCGGGTCATCGACCTCGTGGAGCTGGCGGCGCAACGTTTCGGCAATGTCGCCGGCCGGCTTTCCGCGGCCCTCGAGAAAAACGCTTCGGCCCATGAGCGCGACCTCGTGCGGACCGCCTCGCGCCTTTCACCCCTGCTGCTGCAGCGTCCGCAGCGCATCCAGGCCGAGCGGCTGGCCGGGGTCGCCGCCCGGCTGAAGCCCTGCGCCGAGCGGAGCCTCGCGCGCACCTCGGAACGGCTCACCAGCCTCGGCAAGCTGCTCGCCGCCGTGAACCCGGACCTGCCGCTGGACCGGGGCTTCGCCCGCGTCCACCGCGCCGACGGCTCCCTGGTGCGGCAGGGCGCGGCCTTGGCCAGCGGGGAGGAGATCACCCTGAAGTTCGCCGACGCGGCGCGCCAGGCGGTGGTCGACGGTGCGGAGGCCAGGCCGCAAAAGCCTGCGCGCGGGGCCCAGAAGCCGGCCCCCCTGGCGCAGGGCGATCTGTTCTGACCGCCGATCTGTTCTGAAAGACTGGGACGCGCTACATAGGTCGCGATGAACGCACACGACCGAAATCTTCCCGGCACGGACTTGGCCGTCCTGCACTATGGCGACGGCGAGTTCGTCGTGATCAAGGCCGGCCGCTTCGTGGAATGCGCCGTCTCCGGCGTCCGTATTCCGCTGGAGGCCCTGCGCTACTGGAGCCCCGCCGCCCAGGAAGCCTATGCGGGCCCCATCGAGGCGCTGAAGCGCTGGAAAGAACTGAACCCGGGGATCTAACCCTCACCCGCTCGTCCCGGCGAAAGCCGGGATCCAAGCGGAGTTTCCACCACGCGCATCTTTCCCTGATTCAGCTTGGGTCCCGGCTTTCGCCGGGACGAGCGGGATTTTGTAAGGTCCGCTTATAGACCTCGTTCGGCCAGCGCTTGTGGAGCCAGAACCACTCGGCTGGGCGCTCACGCACCCGCTCTTCGATGAAGCCGTTGATCCGGCGCACGCCGGTCTCGATGTCGGCGTTGCGATCACCGGTGTCCTGAAGCGTGATCTGGTCATGCACCACCACGCGGAAGCGAGCCTTGTCGCCGATCCGCTGGACGCTCATCGGCTGCAGCGGGACGCCGAACCGAAGCGCAAAGGTCGTCGGGCCCGGCGCGGTGTGAGCCACTACGCCGAACAGCGGCAGGGCGACTCCGCCGTTGAACTTCTGGTCGTTCATCAGCGCCACGCTCTCGCCGCGCGCCAGCGCCCGCATCAGCTCGCGCGCCCCGTCCGTCCCCTTGGGCGCGAACAGGCGCACGCCATAGCGGAACCGGCTCTTGCGGATACGTTCGTCGACGTAGGGGTTGTTCGTCGCCCGATAGGTGATCTGGCAGGTCACCCCCGAATGGATGATCACCGCCGGCATGATCTCGAAGGACGAGAAGTGGCCGGAGATGAACACCACCGGCTTATTCGCCCGGACGATCTGCGCCAGGCGCTCGCCATTCACCACCTCCACCCGCGACGGGTCGGCGATGATCCGGTCCAGAATGGGAAACTCCACGGCCCAGCGGCCGGCGTGCCCCCACTGTTCCTTCAGCAGAGCGGCTATCTCGGCGTCCGAGGCCTGCGGGAAGGCGACGCGCAGATTTGTCGCAGCCACCCGGTGCGCGCCGGTCAGCGGCCCGAGCCTCTGGAAGAGCCAGGCGCCGAAATCGGACACCGTGTCGATGGGAAACGCCCGCGCGAGACCGGTCAGGAGGTCGAAACCCAGCGCCTCCAGGCGCCAGGCGATATCCTGGACGAACGACGGCCGCGCTTGCGCCATGCGCCCTTAGTAGGCGCGCGCGGCCTGCCCACGCAACGCGAACCGCACTCGCTTGGCAAGCGACTTGCCCAGTCATCCACAGACCGTCCCGCTTCGGGACGAAATAGTTAGATGATTGAGGGGGCCATGGAAGTCATGGGCAACGACATCGACGTGCACCTCGGCAAGCGCCTTCGCCGCCGCCGCCGTCTGCTGGGTCTGACCCAGCAGCAGTTGGCCGGCGCCTGCGGGGTCCGCTTCCAGCAGATCCAGAAGTACGAGTGCGGCGCCAACCGTATCTCCGCCGCCCGCCTTTGGCAGCTGTCGGAGGCCCTGGAGGTGCCGGTCGGTTACTTCTACGACGGCCTTTCCGAAGACGAGCGGCTGGCCCGCGCCAATGAGGCTGACCAGGGCGGCGAAATGTTCGCCCGCAAGGAGACGCTGGACCTGATCCGCGCCTACTACCAGCTGGGCGAGCGTCCGCGCCGGCGCCTGCTCGACCTGGCCAAGTCGCTGCACGGCGACGGCGACCAGGCCTAGTGTGCTGGATCTGAAGTTCGCCTTCCTGTTGGAGCGAGCACGGAGCGAACTTCAGATCCAAAAAGCACACTAGAAACATATACTTGCTATTGTCCTTATCGATTCCGAAGTTCGTCCGAGACCGCCACGAGCGCTTGCGAACTTCGGAAGCGGGACACTAGAAGACCTTCGAAGGGGTAGGATCGGGGGCGCGCCCAGGATAAACCCTGGGCATGCTCGCCCCCGACCGCCTCGCCGAACTCGACGCCTTCCTGATCGAGCTGAACCACGCCGCATCCACGGTGATCCTGCCCCTGTTCCGGGCCGACCACGGGCTCGATGACAAGGGCGGCGCCGCGGGTTTCGATCCCGTCACCGAGGCGGATCGCGGGGCCGAGCAGGCCATCCGCAAGCTGATCGCCGCGCGCTATCCCGATCATGGCGTGATCGGCGAGGAGTATGGCGAGGACCGGCCGGACGCCGAGTTCGTCTGGGTGCTCGATCCGGTGGACGGCACGCGCGCCTTCATCGCCGGCCTGCCGCTCTGGACAACGCTGATCAGCCTGCGCTGGCGGGGCGATCCCGTGCTGAGCTCGATCGGCCAATCCTATCTGGGCGAGATCTTCATCGGCTCGGCCGCCGGCTCGCGGCTGATCGACCGCTCCGGGGAGCGCCCCATTCGCGTGCGGCCCTGCCCCAAGCTGACCGACGCGGTGATCCACACCACCGACCCCAACCAGTATTTCGACGGCGCCGAGCTCGGCGCCTGGACCCAGGTGCGGGCCGCGGCCAAGCTCGCGCGGACCGGCTGCGACGCCTATGGCTACGCCATGGTGGCCCTGGGCAAGATGGACCTTTCGATCGAAGGCGTCTGCTGCAAGGCCTGGGACATCGAGGTCGCCCTGCCGCTCATCCAGGGCGCGGGCGGGATCGCCACCAACTGGCGCGGCGAGCCGATCGGCCGCAAGGGCGGCCAGCTGGTGGTGGCGGGCGACCGGGCCTGTCTGGACGAGGCGCTGGTGGCGCTCAAGCGCTCGGCGAAATAGCCGCAACGCGGGCGGCCAAGGCGTCGAATTCGCTCCAGAACAGGGCGCGACGCGCGTCGGTCTCCATCAGGATCTCGTGCTTTGAACCCGGCACGGTCACGGCGCGCCCGTCGGTCAGCCGCGTTAGCGTCGCCCGTTGCGCCCGGGTGTCGACGATCTGGTCCCCCTCGGCGATGAAGGCCAGCACCGGCAGGCGGACCTCGGCCAGCGCCCCCGGCCGCGCCAGTTCGGACATGGCCGCCAGGGCGAAGGCGAGCCAGCCCCAGGTCACGCCGGCCAGCGCCAGGTCCGGGCAGGCCCGAAGCTGGGCGCGGTGGCGCAGGAACCGGCGCTCGTCATGGGTCAGGCGGTTGCCCGCGAAGGCGTCGTCACGGACGTGGCGGGCCTGGCCGAGGGCATAGGCGATGTCGCGCCCGAACCGGACCGCCAGCGCCACCAGGCCCGCCGCGAGGGGCGGCGGCAGGGGCAGCTGAAGTCCCAGCATGGGCGCCGACAGGACGGCGGCGGCGAACCGGGGCGCTTCGCCCCGCGCCAGCGCCAGCAGGGTCAGGCACCCGCCCATGGAATGGCCCAGCGCGATCCAGGGCTGCGGCAGCTCGGCCTCAAATGTCGCAAGCAGCGCGCGGTAATCGCCGAGGAAATCGTCGTAGCCCCCGGCGTGACCGATCAGGCGGTCCGGCAGGAAGCGCTGTGAGAGGCCCTGGCCGCGCCAGTCGTGCGCCAGCACCACGAAGCCGCGATCCGTCAGCTCGCCGATCACCTCGAAGTACTTCTCGATGGGCTCGGTCCGCCCGCCGCTCAGCACCACCGAACCGCGGGCCGGGCCGGCGGGCCGGAAGAGCGCCCCGCGCAGCCGCGCCCCGCCCGCGCCCTCGAACCAGAAGGCCGCCCCGCCGGGCGGCGCGGGCGCCTCCGGAATCTCGACGAGGGGCGCCGGGTCGAGCACCCGCCCTAGCCCGCGCCGGCGAACAGCGCCTGGATCTGCGGCTGCAGCTTCATGGCCAGGCCCATGTCGGAAAGCTTCAGGCGTCCGGTCATCATGGCGCGCGTCGGATCGAGCTCGCCCTTGGCCAGGGCGGCCAGATCACGACGGCTCACCCTCACGGTCAGCTCGGCGGGGCCGTCCTGGTTGCTCACCTCGCCGCCGGCGATACGGACCAGCCCCTCGCCCTTGAGGTCGAGCTTGACCGCGCAGCCGAGGTCCAGGCCGTCCGCGACGGCGCGGCGGAGGCGTTCGGTGATCTCTTCAAGCGTGGCCAAGACGGGCTCCAGACGCCCTCGCCTATCGCGCGCGGCGGGTGAAGCCAAGGTCCGTGGCGGATTCGCCGCGGGCGTGCGCGCCGGCGGCAGGCCGCGCACCGCCAAATCAAACAATCTTTGGTTGTTCATTCGGCGTCAGGGATTTCGATACAATCTTTAAGGGTGAGGGAGCATTCCATGCCGACTTCGCCTCAAGCGACCGACGTCGCCGACCCGCATCCGGCGGTTTTCTCAATTCAAGCCGCGCGAAGCCTTGCGGTTCAGGCGCTTGGCATGGGCATGGTCGCCCTTGTCGGTCTGACCGTCATACCCTGGCCGCTCGTCCTGGCCTGGACGTTGACGGCGGCGGCCGCCGTCACCGTCGAGAACCGGCTCCTGTTGCTCATCGCCAGGGACGGCGGGTTCTCACGCATGGCAGGGATCTGGGCGCCGGTCGTGCGAGTGCTCGCAACGACCATCTACGCTGTCGCCGCCTACGCCCTGATCATCAAGGGCGGTTTCGCGCAGCACCTTTTCGCGTTCGCCCTCATCAGCGCTTCGCTGGTCAACGTGCTCCTGCGCTACTATCGATCGCCCCCGATCCTGTTGGCGAGCGTCCTGCCCTACGTCGTCATACTGGGCTCTGTCGGCTTCAGCCTCGCGCGCACGGCGCTGGCGCAGGGCCATGGGCTCGCCGCCATGGTGTCCCTGTTCACGATCGCGATGTTCGTGCTCCAGTTCTGGTCCGCCCGCGCCCAGCTCGTGAGCTCCTGGGCGGAGCTTCTGGCCGCGCGGGAAAAAGCGGAGGAGCGCGAACGGGCGGCCGAGTCGGCCAGCCGCGCGAAGTCTTGCTTCCTTGCGACGATGAGCCACGAACTGCGCACGCCGCTGAACGGCGTGCTCGGCATGGCGCAGGCGCTGTCCGCCAGCGACCTCAGCAGAGCGCAGCGCGAGCAGGTCACCGTCATCCGCCGGTCGGGGCAAGGCTTGCTGGCGGTGCTCGACGACCTGCTGGATTTCTCCAAGATCGAAGCCGGCGTCCTTGAGCTCAACCTGGCGGAATTCGACCTGGAGCACCTGACGCGCGGCGTGGTCGCCGCCTATCGGCCGGTGTGCGAAAAGAAGGGGCTGACGTTCGACTTCGAGGTCTGCGAAGCGGCGCGCGGCCGATACCTGGGCGACTCCGCCCGCATCCGGCGAGCACTCTACAGCCTTTGCGACAACGCCGCGAAGTTCACACAGGCCGGCGGTGTCACGCTGCGGGTGAACGCCGAGGGCGGGCAGCTGGTGTTCTGTGTCGCGGACACCGGCATCGGCATCGCCGACGAGGATCTCGCACACCTGTTCGAGGAGTTCTTCCAGGCCGACTCGACGCTCAAACGCCGCTATGGCGGCGCGGGCGTCGGCCTGGCGATCTGCTCCGAATATACCAGCCTCATGGGCGGGGTGATCGAGGCGGCGAGCAAGTTCGGCGAAGGATCGAACTTCACGATCAGGCTGCCGCTTCCGTCGGTCGGGACAGCGCCGGAAACCCCGCAGTCCGAAGACGCGCCCGCAACGCAGGCGGAGCGGCCCGCGGAGCTTCGGGTCCTCGCGGCCGAGGACAACGCCACCAATCAGCTGGTCCTGAAGACTCTCCTGGCGTCGGCGGGCATCGTCCCCACCATGGTGGTCAATGGACGCGAAGCCGTCGACGCCTGGGAGGCGGAAGCCTGGGACATCATTCTGATGGATATTCAGATGCCCGAGCTCGACGGAATCGAAGCCACCCGCGCGATCCGGCAGCGCGAGGTGGACAGCGGACGCGCCCGCACACCCATCGTCGCCGTGACGGCGAACGCCATGACGCACCAGGTGGCCGACTATGACGCCGCAGGATTCGACGGCGTGGTGGCCAAGCCCATCGAGATCGCCAAGCTGTTCGCGGCGATGGATCAGGCCCTGGAGCAGGATGAGGCCGACGCCGTGAAGCCCGGCGCCGAGATCCCGGCCGCCTGAACGCTCCCCCTACCCCGGCTTCACGAACCGCAGGGTCATGCGGTCGCTCTCGCCGATGGCGTCGTACTTGGCGTGGTCGAACTTGGGGTCCGGAGGCTGGCCGCGCGGCGAGGACCGCCGCACCGGCGGCAGGGTCCAGACGCCGAAGGGATGGTCGCGGTCGTCCTTCGAGTTCGCATTGATTTCGCTGGTCTTGTCCAGCTTGAAGCCAGCTTCCACAGCCAGCTGCACCGCATAGGCCTGCTGGACATAGCCGTCGGCGGCCAGCGGGTCCTGCACGCCGCCCGGGTCGGCCCGATGCTCCTCGATCCCCAGGACGCCGCCGGGCTTGAGCGCGGCGAAGGCGTCGTGGAAGGCCTTCTCGGCGGTTCCCGCCGCCATCCAGTTGTGCAGGTTGCGCAGGAAGAGCGCGACGTCCGCGGTCCCCGCCGGCGCCACCGGGCCGCTGGTCGGGCCGAACTCGGTGAAGGTCACCGGCCCGTAGAGGTCAGGGCGGCGGCGCACCCGCTCGCGCAGGGCCGCGTCCACCGCCCGCGCCGCCGTGTCGGCCGGATCCTCCGACTGGAGGTTGGCCACATAGAGCCGCCCGCCGTTACGGGCCAGGTAGGGGGCGATGATGTCGGTGTACCAGCCGGCGCCCGGCCAGAACTCGACCACGGTCTTTCCCGGCGCCACGCCCCAGAAGGCCAGGCTCTGCGCCGGGTGGCGCCAGACGTCCCGGGCGCGGTCGGGCGCCGAGCGCCATTCGCCGGCTGCGGCCTGGTCCAGAGTCATCCCCGCGGCCTTGGGGGCAGGCTTGCGCTCCCGCGCGGCGTCCTTCGCTCCCGGCCGGCAGGCGGCGAGCGCCACTGCGCCGAACGGGGCGCCCAGGAGGACTCTGCGGGAGATCACGGCCCGCCCTAACCCGGCTTGCGGAATCGCAAGGTCATGCGGTCGCTCTCGCCGATGGCGTCGTACTTGGCACGGTCGAAGTCCTTGGGGGCGTCCTTGGGCGCCATGCGGGTGGGCGGCAGGGTCCACACGCCGGCCGGATGGTCCTTGGTGTCCTTCGGATTGGCGTTCGCCTCCGAGGCGGCGACGAACACGAAGCCTGCCTTTTCGGCCAGCGCCCGCACGGTCGCGGTCGCCACGTAGCCGTCGCGGGCCTCGGGGACCTGCGGTCGCGGATCGGCGCGATGCTCCTCCACGCCCAGGACCCCGCCCGGCTTCAGGACGGCGTAGAAGTCCGCAAACGCCTTGTCGGCGAAGCCGGGGGTCCAGAGCCAGTTGTGGACGTTGCGCGCGGTGATCACGAGATCGGCCGAGCCGGCCGTCCCCAGCGGCCCCGTCTTCGGCCCGAACGAGACGAAGTTCGCATCGCCAAACCGGGCCTTGTCGGAAAAGCGCGCCTCGAAGGCGGCGCGTCCCCTGCGATAGGACTCCGGCGTGGCCGGGTCGTTCAGATCCGCCAGCGCCGCCGTGTACTTGCCGCCACTCGCCTTGGCGTAGGGCGCCAGGATCTCCGTCCAGTAGCCGCCGCCGGGCGAAATCTCGACCACCGCGAGCCCGGGCTTGAGGCCCCAGAACGCCAGCGTCTGGGCCGGATGGCGCACGTTGTCGCGGGCGATGTTGTCCGGCTTGCGCTCCGGGCCGGCGAGCGCGGCCGCCAGCGCGGAGTCCTTGGCGTGCGCCGTGGGCGCGAGCGATGCGCCCACCAACAGGGCGAGGGCGAGACTGCAAAGGGCTTTGCGGAGCATGGAAAGACGCCTCCCGTTGGCTTGGCGTCCTCGAACCTAGAGTGCGGAGCCGGCATGGCAAGGCGGCGCGCAGCTTATGTGACGGCGCCTCTTGAACCCCGCCAAACGGCTCCCAACTAAAGCCCCGAAGGCGCTGGATGTCCGGGCCTTCCGGGTGTTGGCGAGGCCGTTTCGGCTCGCCCAGCCTGCATGAACCCTTGCTTGATGAAGAAGGTGAAATCCATGCGTACGATCGACTTCTCCCCCCTTTACCGTTCCGTCGTCGGCTTTGACCGCCTCGCGGACCTGTTGCAGACCGCGTCGGTAGACGCAGCTTCCGGCTATCCGCCCTACAATATCGAGCGGGTCGACGAGAACGCCTACCGCGTCGAGATCGCGGTGGCCGGCTTCCGCCCGGAAGAGCTGAACGTCGAGGTCAAGGAGAACCAGCTCGTCGTCCAGGGCCGAAAGGCGGCCAATGACGAGGCCCGCCGGTTCCTCCATCGCGGGCTCGCCGAGCGCAACTTCGAGCGCCGGTTCCAGCTCGCCGACTATGTGGTGGTGACCGCCGCGGACGTCGCCGACGGCCTGCTGTCCATCTCGCTGCAACGCGAGCTTCCCGAGGCCCTCAAGCCTCGCCGGATCGAGATCGGCTCCGGCCGCTCGTCCCTCATCGAAGGCGAGAAGGCCGCCTAACCCCTCCCCCCGGAAGGGCGGTCTTCCGACCCGGGGCGGCGCTGCATAGCGCCGCCCCTATTTCGTTGGGTCACGATTGGGCTCACGCCAGGGCGCGGGCGTCCTCCAGGCCGATCACCGTATCCAGATCGGCCAGGCGCAGGCTGGCGCCCTTCATGCGCGCGCCGGTCACGTCGGCGCCGCGCATATCGGCCTCGTCGAGGATGGCCTTGGTGAGGTCGGCGGCCTGGGCGCGCACATAGCGCAGGCGCGCCGAGCCCAGATTGGCCGGGGCCACCCGCTCCGCCCCCAGCGGCAGGGGACCCAGCACCACGCCGCGCAGGTCGGCCTTGGTCAGGTTCGCGCGGGAGAGCTTGGCGCCGCGCAGGTCGGCGTCCTTCAGGCAGGCGCCGCGCATATCGGCCCCCTCCAGATTGGCGCCCTGGAGCTGCGCGCCGGTCAGGTCCAGCCCAACAAACCACGCCCCCGCCGCGCTGAAGGCGGTGAGGCGGAAGCCCTTCAGCGCCCCGCCGATCGGCCGCAGATCCTCGCCATCGAAGTTCGCCGGCCCGCCTTCCTTGCCGCCGGAGCTGCACCAGGCCTGGTGGGCCTTGGCCATCTCCAGGAGCGCGGCGGCGCGTTCGATCACGGCAGGTGTGGGCTGCGACAGCGCGCCCACCAGCGACGCGCCACGGGCGCCGCTCATGTTCACCCCGGTGAGGTCGGCGCCGGCAAGGTTGGCGCCCTCGAGGTTGGCGCCCGCCACGTCGGCGCCTTCCAGCATGGCGCCGCTGAGATTGGCGTCCTTCAGATTGGCGCCGGTGAGCTTGGCGCCTTTCAGCGAGCAGTCCGAAAAGTCCGCGGCGAAGGCCGAGACGCCGCCCAATTGCGAGCCGTCCAGCGTCGCGCCCGAGAAGTTGGCCTGGTCCACCTGGCCGGCGCGGGTTTCATGCCTCAGCGAGGCGAGGCCCTTGCTCGGGTGCGGGATCGCCACCTGGCCCTCGCGGAAATCCGCCTTGGTCAGGTCCGCCATGGTGAGGTCCGCGCCGCGCAGGCACACCCCGCGCAGGTCCGCGCGGGTCAGCACCGCCCGCCTCATGTCCGCATTGCGCAGGTCGCAGCCGAACAGGTTGGCGCGTTCCAGGCGGGTTCCCACCAGCCGCGCGCCGTCCAGGACGGAGGCGGAAAGGTCCGCGTCGGAGAGATCACGACCCGACAGGTCGAAGCCGGAAAGGTCCACGAACTTCAGCGCGGCGCGCCGGCCGCCGGGACGCCCGCTGAGCAGGCGCTCGTGGGCGGTGACGATCATGTCGACCTCGCCCAAGGACAACCGCCGTCGACCGGAAAGCGTAATAGCGCTCTGCAAGAGATCTCCCCCGACCCGCCCAGATGTCCATTTCCTACAGCGCCGCTCACCGAACGGTTAACCGTGGTTAGTTTGCATTGGTTTTGAGGCGATCCAGGCCCCCACTCATACCGGCGAAGGCCGGTATCCAGGTCCAGCCTGAGCCCCTGGCAGGTTTTACCTGGGCCCCGGCCTTCGCCGGGACGAGCGGGTCATGAGGCCGCGAGCCCGGGCAAACGAAACGGGCCCTAGATCGTGGTGTCGAGTCCCCGCGCGCCCTGCCGGATCGCGCCGGTCAGGTCCACGTGCTTCAGGATCGCGCCAAGGAAGTTGGCCCGGCTGACGTCGGAGCCGGAGAGCTGAGCGTGGCTGAGGTCGGCTCCGGAAAGGTCCGTGCCCTTCAGCGTCGCTCCCGTGAGGTCGCAGGGCAGGATCCGATCGCCCGCGATGAGCAAGGGTCCGAGCTGCGCCTGCCGAAGGTCGGCGCCGGAAAGCTTGGCGCCAGCCATGCGCGCGCCCCGCAGGTCCGCCCGGCGCAGATTGCAGGCGCGCAGGTCGGCGCCCTCCAGGTGGGCCCCCTGCATTTGCGCGCCCGAGAGGTCGAGGCCGTAAAGCACGGCGTCCTTTGCGGAAAGCGCCGTCAGATTGTAGCCGCTCAGGCTGGTGAGCGAGCGCAGGTCCGCGCCGGAAAAGTCCGAGGGCTGGCCCTCGGCGCCGTTGGTCTCGCACCAGCGGGCATGGTCGCTGATCATCTGCTGATAGGGCATGTCCTCGACCGCGCGACCGGCCGGCGCATCGGTGAGCGCGCCGGCGAGGTTGGCGTTGCTGACGTTCCAGGCGTTGGTGCGGGCGCCCATCAGGATGCAATCCCGCAAGTCGGCGCCGGCGAGGTCGGCCCCCGACAGGTCCGCGCCGGACAGGTTCGCCCCGGTCATGGTCGCCTGCTTCAGGTTCGCGCGCACCAGCTTGCAATCCTTCATGATCGCGTCGCTGAAGTCGGCACGGATGGCGACCACGCCGGACAGGCGCGAGCGCTCCAGGTTCGCGCCCGCCAGGATCGCCCCCTGCATCTCGCCGGGGCGATGGGCCGATTCCAGGACACGGAAGCCCTTCTCGGCGTCCACAGCCGCGATGGTGCCTTCCCTCAGGTCCGCCTCGAACAGGTCGGCCCCCGAAAGGTCGGCGCCGCGCAGGCACGCGCCGCGCAGGTCCGTTCGCCGCATGGAGGTGTCGCGCAGGCTCGCCTGCTGCAGGTCCGCCGCATAGAAATTGGCGTGGTCCAGGCGCGCGCCGTCGAGCTGGCAGTCGGCGAGGATCGCGCCGGTGAAGTCCGCATCGGAGAGGTTGCGGCCCCGCAGGTCGAGCCCGCTCAGGTCCTTCCAGGCGAACACCGCCCGCGCGCCGCCGGGCTTCGAGGACCACAGCCGGTCGTGCTTGACGCAGATAACATCGACCTCCGCCTGGGTGAGGCGTTGGGAAATCTCGGTCGGGGCGAGTTGGGCGGACATGCGATGGACGCTGCGATTCGGGGCGTCCAGACTATCCACCTCTCATTAACGGTAAATTTCCACGCTCAGGACCGGTCGCGCGGATTGTAGGCGACGTACAGTTCCGCCGCTTCCTGCTCCAGGACGCCCAGGTCCACGGCGATGCCCGCCGCGGCGAGCCGCTCGACGCCCTGCCCCGAAGCGAAGGGCGACGGGTCCTTGGCTGCGATGACCGCCCGGGCGACGCCGGCCTCGACCAGGCGCTGGGCGCAGGACCGCCCGCCGGCCGAGCGCTCGCCGCAGGGCTCCAGGGTGATGTAGGCGACCGCCCCGCGCGCCGCCGGGCCTGCGGCGTCCAGGGCCTGCTCCTCGGCGTGGGGCCGCCCGCCGGCGGCGGTGGCGGCCTCAGCGATCACCTTGCCGCCGCTCACGATCACGCAGCCGACCGAGGGGTTTTCGCCCGTCTGACCGACCCTGCCCCGGGCCAGGGCGATGGCCCGGCGCATATGCAGAAAGTCGGCGGGAGCGGTCATGCCTCAGATCGCCGGAAGCGCCGTCGCCCGGGCCGCGTCGAGGTAACGGGCCTGGCGCGGCTTCAGGGTCGCGCCCAACTCGATGACCAGCGGGTTTCCCGTGGGGATCTCGACGTCGATGATCTGCTCGGCGGTCAGGTCGAAGAGCAGCTTGACGATCGCGCGCAGGGAATTGCCGTGGGCGGCGATCAGGATGGTCGAGGCGCCGGAAAGCTGCGGGACGATCGCCCCGTCCCAATAGGGCTTCACGCGGTCCAGGGTGGTCTTCAGGCTCTCGGTGTCGGGCAGGGCCAGGCCGGCGTAGCGGCGGTCGCGGGAGAAGTCGTACTCGCCGCCTGCCGCCAGGGGCGGCGGCGGCACGTCATAGGAGCGGCGCCACACTTTCACCTGATCGGCGCCGTGGCGCTGGGCGGTCTGCGCCTTATTGAGGCCCGTCAGGCCGCCGTAGTGGCGTTCGTTGAGCCGCCAGTCCTTGATTTCCGGGACATAGGTCTGGCCCGCGGCGGCCAGGGCCAGCCACGACGTGCGGATCGCCCGGGTCAGGACGGAGGTGAACACTTGATCGATCTGCAGGCCCTCGGCCGCGATCAGCTCGCCGCCCCGCGCGGCCTGGGCCTCGCCCTCGGCGGTCAGGTCGACGTCGACCCATCCGGTAAAGCGATCCTCCAGGTTCCATTGGCTCTGGCCGTGGCGAAGCAGGATGAGTGTCGACAAGGGCTGGCGTCTCCGTGGTCCTGGCGCCAGCGGCTAGGGCCGCCCCGCCGCTCCGTCAAGGTCGCGGATAAGGCGAGGCTTGGCCCTGGGGGCCCTCAGCCGCTATACGGGGCTCATGCTGGACCGCCTCTACCTGCCCCTGCTCGCAGCGCTGACGGTGGCGGTGATCGCCTTCGCCGCCGTCTGGCCCCAGGGGCTGGGCGACCAATCGCCGCCGCCGTTCGGCCGCCCGCCGATCCAGCGCACCCCCGAGGTGCAGGCGGCGATGCAGCGCGAGGCCCACACCTCGGAACAACGCATGAGCCGGGCGCGCGAGGCGGTGCGGGAACTGCAAAGCCAGGCCCTGAAGCCCCCGCAATGAGCCCCTCCGACGCCATCGTGGTCGGCCGCCGCGTCTTGAAGATCGAGGCCGACGGCCTGACCGCCCAGGCCGCCGCCCTGGGCCCCGCCTTCGGCCAGGCGGTCGACGTCCTCTTCCAGGCGAAGGGGCGGATCATCTGCACGGGGGTCGGCAAGTCCGGCCATGTGGCGCGCAAGATCGCCGCCACCTTCGCCTCCACGGGCGCGCCGGCAAGCTTCGTGCATGCGGCCGAGGCGAGCCACGGCGACCTCGGCGCCATCGGCCAGGACGACGTGGTGCTGGCGCTGTCCAAGACCGGCGAGACCCGGGAGCTGGCCGACGTGATCGCCTATGCGCGGCGCTTCGGCATTCCGCTCATCGCCATCACCGCGGCGCCGCAGAGCGCCCTGGGGCGGGCGAGCGACATCGTCCTGCAACTGGCCGCCACGCCCGAGGCCGCCGACGCCCTGAACGCGCCCACCACCTCCACCACCGTGCAGATGGCCCTGGGCGACGCCCTGGCCGTGGCGCTGCTGGAGCGGCGGGGCTTCACGCCCCAGGACTTCGGCAAGCTGCACCCCGGCGGCAAGCTGGGCGCCATGCTGCGCACGGTCGCCGACCTCATGCACGGGGCGGACGAGCTGCCGCTGGTCTCACCGGACGCCCCGATGCGCGAGGCCCTGCTGGTGATGACCGAGAAACGCTGGGGCGTGGTCGGTGTCGTCGATGCGGACGGGCGGCTGGCCGGGGTGATCACCGACGGCGACCTGCGCCGCCATATCGACGGACTTCTGGACCATAAGGCCGGCGAGGTGATGACCCCAGGCCCCCGCAAATCCGCGCGCCCCGGCATGCTGGCGTCCGAGGCGCTCGCCCTGATGAGCGACCCGCCCCCGGCGGTGACGGTCATGTTCGTGGTGGACGCCGGGCGGCCGGTCGGGGTGCTGCATGTGCACGACCTGCTTCGAGCCGGCGTGATGTGACGAACTCAACCGGCGGCCAAGCGTTCGTCGGGCCTTAAGCCCGCCGCGCGCATAAGCGCCGCCGACATTTCCTGGAGCGCTTATCTTGCAAACACCCCGCGCCGATCTCGTCCCCAACACCGCCGCCTTCGAGACCATCCCGCTGGTGAAGGCCACCGGCTTTCGCGAGTACGACGCGCGCTGGCTGTTCGGGCCGGAAATCAACCTCCTGGGCGTCCAGGCGCTGGGCCTGGGGCTCGGGACCTACATCCAGGAGCTTGGCCACTCGAAGATCGTGGTGGGCCACGACTACCGGTCCTATTCGCTCAGCATCAAGCAGGCCCTGACGCTCGGCCTGATCGCCGCCGGCTGCGAGGTGCTGGACATCGGCCTGGCCACCTCTCCGATGGCCTACTATGCCCAGTTCGACCTGGACGCCCCTTGCGTCGCCATGGTCACCGCCAGCCACAATGAGAACGGCTGGACCGGCGTGAAGATGGGCGCCCAGCGCCCCCTCACCTTCGGCCCCGACGAGATGGGCCGGTTGAAGGAGATCGTGCTGGGCGGCCGGTGGAAGGAGCGCACCGGCGGCAAGCTGACCTTCGCGCAGGGCGTGGGCGAGCGCTACATCGCCGACGCGGCCGCCCGCGCCAGCATCTCCCGCCCCCTGAAGGTGGTCTGCGCCTGCGGCAACGGCACGGCCGGCACCTTCGCGCCCGAGGCCCTGCGCCGCATGGGCGTGGCCGTGGTCTACGAGATGGACTGCGACCTCGACTACACCTTCCCCAAGTACAATCCGAACCCCGAAGACAGCGTCATGCTGCACGCCATGGCCCAGTCGGTGCGCGACTACGGCGCCGACCTCGCCCTGGGCTTCGACGGCGACGGCGACCGCTGCGGGGTGGTGGACGACGAGGGCGAAGAGATCTTCGCCGACAAGATCGGGTTGATGCTGGCCCGGGACCTGTCGTTCCTGCACAAGAACGCGACCTTCGTGGTCGACGTGAAGTCGACCGGCCTGTTCGCCACCGACGAGGTGCTGAAGGCGAACGGCGCCAAGACCGTCTACTGGAAGACCGGCCATAGCTATATCAAGCGCAAGACCGCCGAGTTGGGCGCCCTGGCCGGCTTCGAGAAGAGCGGCCACTTCTTCTTCAACCCGCCGATCGGCCGCGGCTATGACGACGGGATCGTCGCCGCCGCCGCGATCCTGTCCATGCTGGACCGCAACCCGGACAAGAAGCTCTCGGACCTGAAGAAGGCCCTGCCCGTCGCCTACACCTCCCTGACCATGTCGCCGCACTGCGCGGACGAGGTGAAGTACAAGGTGGTCGATGACGTGGTTGCCGAATACCAGGCGCTGGCCGCCGCCGGCGGCAAGATCCTGGGCCGCTCCATCACAGAGCTGATCACCGTCAACGGCGTCCGTGTCGCCCTCGAGGATGGCTCCTGGGTGCTGGTCCGCGCCTCCTCCAACAAGCCGGAGATCGTGGTGGTGGTTGAGAGCGCCCGCTCGGAGGACGACATGCGCGCCCTGTTCCGCGAAGAGGTGAAACCCAGGCTCGCCAAGCGCCCCGAAATCGGCGCCTACAACCAGGAGATCTGAAGCGGGCGGCGGGTTCGCGCCGGCGGACCTTAAGGCGCGGCCAGCTTCACGTCTGTCTTGCCGAAGTCCTCACCCTTGAACAACAGGCCGTCACCCTCGACTGACGCCAGCGCGTAGGCGAAACAGTCACCGAGGTTCAGGTGGCCCGCAGATCGTTTGCCGAACCTTTGGAAGGCGTTGGCCGCGATGCGCGACTGCTCGACTGTGACGAAGGGCACCTCCACCATCAGGGCGTCAAGAAGTTCCTCGGCGGCTTCGGCGCCCGCCGGCCCCAGCGCGACATAGGCGCGGACGAGGACCTCCCAATGGTTTACCGGCGACATCACTCCGCCTGACCGGGTCAACAGCGCCCTGAATTGGTCAGCCTCAGGCTCGTCGAAAAGGATCGCGAGCACGGCCGACGCATCCACGGCGATCAACGCGGCATCCCGTCCGCGTCGTAGAGGTCACTGTCGTTCAGGATCTCGCCTGTGCGAGGCGTTGCGCGGACCCGCGCAAGAATCTGCTCGATACGACGCTCTCGTTCGGCTGCCGGAAGTGCGCGGCGGCGCGCCCGGACCAGCTCGCGCCGTACAGCGTCGCCCACGGCTTCAGTGATCGGCCGTCCGGTCAGATCCGCCAGCTCACGGATGTCACGGACAACGCCTTCACTCCGGATCTGTATCGGCTTTGTCATGATATCCCTCTTCTATCATGAAAGAAGGTGGCGAGCCATTGGCGCCGGCGAACGCACATGTTCAATGCCGCTGTCGAGTTACAAGGGACGCGTTGAATGCAAGTCGCCATGATCGGGACGGGCTATGTGGGCCTGGTGAGCGGCGCCTGCTTCGCCGACTTCGGCCACGACGTCACCTGCGTCGACAAGGACGAGGCGAAGATCGCGCGGCTCAGAGCTGGCGGGATGCCGATCTACGAGCCGGGCCTCGACCTGCTGGTGGCGCAGAACATGCGCGCCGGTCGCCTGGCCTTCACCACGGATGCGGCGGAGGCGGTGCGCCAGGCGGACGCCGTGTTCATCGCGGTGGGCACGCCCTCGCGGCGCGGCGACGGCTATGCCGACCTGTCCTACGTCTATGCGGCGGCCGAGGAGATCGCCGCGCTGATCGACGGCTTCACCGTCATCGTCACCAAGTCCACGGTTCCCGTAGGGACCGGCGACGAGATCGAGTCGATCATCCGGCGGGTGCGGCCGGACGCCGAATTCGCGGTGGTGTCCAATCCTGAGTTCCTGCGCGAGGGCGCGGCGATCGAGGACTTCAAGCGCCCCGATCGGGTCGTGGTCGGGACGACCGACATGCGCGCTCGTGGCGTGATGGCCGAGCTCTATCGGCCGCTCTATCTCAATGAGACGCCAGTGATGTTCACTGACCGGCGCACCTCGGAGCTGATCAAGTACGCCGCCAACGGCTTCCTGGCGATGAAGGTCACCTTCATCAACGAGATGGCCGACCTTTGCGAGGCGGTGGGCGCGGACGTCCAGCAGGTGGCGCGGGGCATCGGCCTCGACAAGCGCATCGGCGGCAAGTTCCTCAACGCCGGGCCGGGCTTCGGCGGCTCGTGCTTTCCCAAGGACACCCTGGCCCTGGTGCGCACGGCGCGCGACGCCGGCGCGCCGGTCAATCTGATCGAGACCACGGTCGCCGTGAACGACGCGCGCAAGGGCGGCATGGCCGACAAGGTGCTGGCGGCCCTGGGGGGCGAGGCCAAGGGCCGGACGGTCGGGATCCTGGGCCTGACCTTCAAGCCCAACACCGACGACATGCGCGACGCCCCCTCGCTCGCCATCATCCCGGCCCTGCAGGCCCTGGGCGCGCACGTCCAGGCCTTCGATCCCGAAGGCGCCGCCGAGGCGGCCGAGCGCCTGACCGACGTGGTGCTGAAGGACGATCCCTATGGCGCGGCCGAAGGCGCCGACGTCCTAGTGATCATCACTGAATGGGACCAGTTCAGGGCGCTCGACCTGGACCGCATCAAGCTTTTGATGAACAAGCCCGTGCTGGTCGATCTGCGGAATATCTACAAGCCGGCCGACATGCTTGCGCGCGGCTTCAGCTACTTCAGCGTCGGGCGGCCCTAGACGTCAGACGACGCCCGTGAAGAGCCTGAGCAGGCCGACGGCGACCCAGGCCACTCCGGCCCAGAATGCCGCTGCAAGCACGAGAACAAAGGCGAGGCAGGCCACGGAGCAAGTCGCGGCTCGGTAGGGTAGACGCACGGCTCCTGGAAAGGCGGCGAACCTTTGCCTCATGTAACCTCCCACATGTCATCTCGGCGCGCCGGTCGAGCGGCATGCTTGTTACAAGTCTGACATGTTTCTTAAGGTTTGGGTAGGCACGAATTCCACCTTGGCTGCAAGGGTTTGGACGGACGCCCTCAAGCAAGCTTCCGGCTACGCCGCGCCCGCCTCGGTCGCGCTCAGGCGGCGGCCTTCTTCACCGCGCCGGCGATCTCGCGGACCACCTGGCTGACCAGGCTCTCGTCGTCGCCCTCGGCCATGATGCGGATCAGGGGCTCGGTGCCGGAGGCGCGGACCAGGACCCGGCCGGACCCGTTCAGTTTCAACTCGGCGTCGGCGATGGCGCCCTTGACCTGCTCGCTCTCAAGGGGCTTGCCCGAACCGAAGCGGACGTTCTCGAGCTTCTGGGGCACCGGCTCGAATTGGCGGGCGAGCGCGCTCATCGGCGCGTCGGACTCCTTGAGCACCGCCAGCACCTGCAGGGCCGCCAGGAGGCCGTCGCCGGTGGTGGAGAAGTCGGACAGGATTAGGTGGCCGGACTGCTCGCCGCCCAGGTTGAAGCCGCCCTCGCGCATGCGCGCCATGACGTAGCGGTCGCCGACCTGGGTGCGCTCGAGCTTGAGGTCCCGGGCGGTGAGGTAGCGCTCCAGGCCGAGATTGGACATCACCGTGGCCACCACGCCGCCGCCCTGCAGAGCGCCGCGCCGCGCCCATTCGCCGGCGATCAGGGCCATGATCTGGTCGCCATCGACCACCTGCCCCTTCTCGTCGCAGATCACCAGGCGGTCGGCGTCCCCGTCCAGGGCGATGCCGATGTCGGCACGGTACTCGCGCACCACCTTCTGCATGGCGGCCGGATGTGTGGAGCCGCATTCCTCATTGATGTTGAAGCCGTTGGGCGCGACGCCGATGCGGATCACCTCGGCGCCCAGCTCGTGCAGGGCTTCGGGGGCGACCTTGTAGGCGGCGCCGTTGGCGCAATCGATGACGATGCGCATGCCCGACAGGCTCAGCCGACGGGGGAAGGTCGCCTTGGCGATCTCGATATAGCGCGCCTGGCAGTCGTCGATCCGCATGACGCGGCCCAGGGCGGTCGGACCGGCGAGGCCCTGGCTCAGGGGCTCGTCCATGAGCGCCTCGATCGCCAGCTCCTTCTCGTCGGAGAGCTTGTAGCCGTCGGGGCCGAACAGCTTGATGCCGTTGTCCGAGAAGGTGTTGTGCGAGGCCGAGATCATCACGCCGAGGTCGGCGCGCAGCGAGCGGGTCATCATGGCCACGCCCGGGGTCGGCAGCGGACCGAACTGGCGCACATCCATGCCCACGCTGGCGAAGCCGGCCACCAGGGCGGTCTCGATCATGTAGCCGGACAGGCGGGTGTCCTTGCCGATCACCACCAGGTGGCGGCGCTCGTCGCTGGACATGAACATCTTGCCAGCCGCCATGCCGACGCGCAGGGCGATTTCCGGCGTCATGGGGTGGCGGTTGGCCTCACCACGGATGCCGTCAGTACCGAAATAGGCGCGTTTGCTCATCAGTCCGCTCGTCGAAATGTTCCGAAACCTGGATTTAATCGACGTCCCGTTTGCGAATGTTAAAGGCGGATCAGCGATCGGTATCGCCTCGCTCTATCACAAAGGACGATCCATGTGCGGCATCATAGGCATCGTTGGAACTGCGCCGGTGCAGGACCGACTGATCGCCAGCCTCAAGCGCCTGGAGTATCGGGGTTATGATTCCGCCGGGATCTCCGGCTTCGTGGGCGGGCGGATCGAGCGCCGCAGGGCCCAGGGCAAGATCCGCGCCCTTGAGGAAGTGCTGGCGGCTGAGCCGCTGGAAGCCACCGTCGGGATCGGCCACACGCGCTGGGCCACCCATGGCGCGCCGTCCGTGCGCAACGCCCACCCCCACACCCAGGGACGCGTAACCCTCGTCCACAATGGGATCATCGAGAACTATGCGGAGCTGCGCGAGCGCCTGCGCGCGGCCGGACACGTCTTCGAGAGCGACACCGACACCGAAGTCATCGCCGCCGTGCTGGACGGCGAGCTGTCGGCCGGCAAGGCGCCCGTCGACGCCCTGAAGGCGACCCTGGACCAACTGATCGGCGCCTACGCCCTGGCCGTTCTGGTGGAGGGATATGAGGGGATGATCATGGGCGCCCGAAAGGGCAGCCCCCTGGTGGTGGGCTATGGCCAGGGCGAGATGTTCATCGGCTCGGACGCCCTGGCGGTCGGCCCGTTCACGAGCCGGGTCTGCTACCTGGACGAAGGTGATTTCGTCGCCATCGAGCATGGCGAGGCGCGGATCTTCGACCAGGCTGGCAAGCCGGCCAAGCGCCCGATCCGCACCGTTCCAGCCTCCGCCGCCCTCGTGGAGAAGGGCAACTACCGCCACTTCATGGAAAAGGAGATCCACGACCAGCCGGAAGGGTGCCAGCGCACCATCGCGGCCTATGTGGACGCCCTGACCGACCGCACGACCATCCCCGGCGGGGTCGATTTCGCCGCCCTCGGGCGCATCCAGATCGTCGCCTGCGGCACCTCCTACATCGCCGGCATGCTCGGCAAGTATCTGATCGAGGAGCTGGCGGACCTGCCGGTGGACGTCGAGATCGCCTCGGAGTTCCGCTATCGGCGCCCTGCCCTGCAGTCCGACGCCCTGGTCATCGCCATGTCGCAGTCCGGCGAGACGGCCGACACCCTGGCCGCCCTGCGCTTCTGCCAGGCCAAGGGCATGAAGAGCGCCGCCGTGGTCAACGCCACGGAATCGACCATGGCCCGCGAGGTCGACGTGGTCTGGCCGATCCACTGCGGACCGGAGATCGGCGTCGCCTCGACCAAGGCCTTCACCGCCCAGGTCGCCGTCCTGACGGCCCTGGCCATCGCCGCGGCCAGAGCCCGCGGCCGCATCGACGAGGCCGAGGAGCGGCGGCTGGTCCACGTGCTGCTCGAAGCCCCGCGCCTGATCGCCGAGTCCATCAAGCTGGAGGAAGCCGTCCGCCACGTGGCGATGGAGGTCGCGAAGGCGCGCGACGTGCTCTATCTGGGCCGCGGACCGATGTATCCGCTGGCGCTGGAGGGCGCCCTAAAGCTGAAGGAAATCAGCTATATCCACGCCGAAGGTTACGCGGCTGGCGAGCTGAAGCACGGCCCCATCGCCCTGGTGGACGACCAGACCCCCATCGTGATCCTCGCGCCCTTCGACAGCTATTTCGAGAAGTCCGCCTCGAACATGAACGAGGTGATGGCTCGCGGCGGCCAGGTCATCTTCATCACCGACTCGGAAGGCCAGCGGCACGCCCCTTCCGGCGCGCGTGTGGTTGTGACCGCGCCACGTTGCGACCCGCTGATCGCCCCGCTGGTCTATGCCCCGCCCATTCAGCTACTCGCCTATCACGTTGCGGTGCAGAAGGGCGCGGATGTCGATCAGCCCCGCAATCTCGCCAAATCCGTGACGGTGGAGTAGACGCCGCCCGGCGACTCGGCGGGCGAGCAAATGGCTTTTGGCAGGGGCCTCGGTTAGGTCCGGGCCTGACGGAGGTGTCCTTTGACCAGACGTGTGCGCAAGGCGGTCCTGCCGGTGGCGGGCCTGGGAACGCGGGTCCTTCCCGCGGGCAAGGCGACCCCGAAGAATCTCCTCAACGTGGTCGACCGGCCGATCCTGTCCTACGTCGTCGACGAGGCGCGCGCGGCGGGGATCGAGCATCTGATCTTCATCATGGGCCGCGGCCAGGGGGCGATCGAAGACTATTTCGACCACAACCCCGAGCTGGAATCCCAATTGGAAGCAAAGGGTAAGACCGACCTGCTGAACGAAGTGCGGGCCGAGCTCGGCCGTCCCGGCGAGATGAGCTTCGTGCGCCAGATGGCGCCGCTCGGCCTCGGCCACGCGGTCTGGTGCGCCCGCGACCTGATCGGGGACGAGCCCTTCGCGGTGATGCTGCCGGACATGCTGATGGCGGCCGACACGCCGGCCCTGGCCCAGTGCATCGCGGCGCAGGAAAAGGTCGGCGGCAACGTCGTGGTGGTCGAGCCCGCCCCGGAAGGCGAGACCCACAAGTACGGCATCGTCGCCCTGGACGGCCAACAAGGCCGGCTCAACCGCATGACCGGCATGGTGGAGAAGCCCGCGCCGGGGACCGAGCCTTCCAACCTCTTCATCTCGGGCCGCTATGTCCTGCAGCCGGAGATCTTCGAGCTCCTGGCCAACCAGCAGCGGGGCGCCGGCGGAGAGATCCAGCTCACCGACGCCATGCTGCGGCTGATGGAGACCCAGGCGTTCCACGCCCTGGAATATGAAGGCGCCACCTACGACTGCGGCGACAAGCTCGGCCTGCTGCGCGCCAATGTCGCCTTCGCTCTGCGACGGCCGGACTTCGCCGACGAGGCGCGGCGGGCCATCCAGGCGCTGCTCTAGCAGCCGGGGCGCTCGGCGTGCGCCTCCTGATCTTCGGCTTCGGCTTCACGGGGGCCGCCCTCGCCCGCCGGCTGCAGCCGCTAGGCTGGGACGTCGCCGCCACCTTCCGGGCCGAAGCCGACGCCGAACGCCTGGTCGCGGCGGGGATCGAGCCGGTTCCCCTGGCCGAGCCCGCGATCCTCGCCGCCCACGCCTCGAGCGCCCAGGCCATCCTCGTCACCGCGCCCCCCGGTCCGGAGGGCTGCCCCGCCCTGCCCGTCCTGACGCCCGCCCTGGCCCGAGCAGGGGCGTTCCCCGGCTGGGTGGGCTATCTGTCGACCACCGGGGTCTATGGCGACCGGCGCGGCGGATGGGTGACGGAGAAGAGCCGGCTCGCGGCCCAGTCGGTCGAGGGCGCACGGCGCGTCGGCGGCGAGCGGGACTGGCTGCAAGTGGGCGCGGGCATGGGCCTCAGCATCGCCGTCTTCCGCCTGCCTGGCATCTACGGCCCGGGGCGCTCGCCCTTCGACCGGCTGCGGGCGGGAACCGCCAAGCGCATCGTCGCCGCCGGCCAGCTGTTCTCGCGCATCCATGTGGACGATCTGGCGGCCGGCCTGGCGGCCTCCATCGACCGGCCGCGCCCGGGCGGAATCTACAACCTGTGCGACGACGAGCCGGCGCCCAACAGCGAGGTCATCGCCTATGCGGCCGGGCTCCTGGGCGTCGAGCCGCCGCCGGAAATCCCGCTGGACCTGGAGGCGCTCGCCCCCGCCGCCCGGCGCTTCTACGCTGAGAGCAAACGCGTCTCGAACGCGCTCGCCAAGGCCGAACTCGGCTGGCGGCCGGCGTTCCCGACCTATCGCGAGGGCTTGCGGGCGGTGCTGGCGGCGGGGGGTTAGCGGCCTTTAGCCTCTCCCCCTCGATGGGGGAGAGGTTGGAGAGGGGGTGTAGCCGCTGACCTGACGGCAAGACGAGGGTCGGCGCCGGCGCCGACCAATCGTAACCGCCGCGCCAGCACCCCCATCCAACCTTCCCCCATCGAGGGGGAAGGCTTCCCTTGTCCAGCGGATAGATGGGTAACAGATCAGCCTGGTTGGATAGGTAACAGTTTTCGGCCGTGAGGATCGATGAGTCCGATGGGCTGGCGGTAGAACCAGACGCGCCATCCGTGGCCGGTTTCCTCGA